>JACCDN011185261.1_pt1 | contig 169354 bp, 143 predicted proteins | sample 7441691 | NCBI WGS metagenome assembly JACCDN01 (sample SAMN15323439, study PRJNA562643) | freshwater metagenome | isolation source: river surface water | place: USA:Blue River Watershed | collected 2017-08-16 | reverse complement strand
GAGCCCCCTAAAGAGTCGTTCAAGACCAGGACGTTGATAGGTCAGGTGTGGAAGCGCAGTAATGCGTTAAGCTAACTGATACTAATTGCTCGTGCGGCTTGACCCTATAACTTTGATCGTTAGATCAAGGAAGTTATGCCAAGTTGACGCATTCAAAAATCCTATGCAAATAGGTTCGTTAAATCGATGAAGCTGATTAGCTCTATAAATTGGTCGTCTTGACTGGTTCATTCCAACTCAAGATGGCAAAAAGTTATGCCTGACGACCATAGCGAAGTGGTACCACTCCTTCCCATCCCGAACAGGACAGTGAAACGCTTCTGCGCCGATGATAGTGCGGGTTCCCGTGTGAAAGTAGGTCATCGTCAGGCTATTAAACCGAAAACGCCCAGTCAATTGACTGGGCGTTTTTTTTGGTCTTTTGTATTTCGTCATTGTGGATTCAGCCAAATCCGCTATCCTTACACCTCCGAAACAACGGTAGGCATTACCAAACCATCTGTGTCAGACTCACACCACGCGCGCGCCAACGATAAAGAAGACAAGCGCACCTTTTTGCGAAAGTTGGCTGAGTTCATTCATCCAGGCCCCGACTCCACCGCAGAACTGATCGAAACCCTCGCAGAGGCTGAGGACAATAACATCATCGCCGCAGACTCCCGCGTCATGCTCGAAGGAGTCATCCGCATGGCGGATATGACTGCGGGTGATGTGATGGTGGCAGCCACCCGCATGGACATGATCAACATCCAGGCGCCGATGGACATGCTGTTGAACACCGTCATCGATACAGCCCACTCGCGTTTCCCTGTCTATGACGGCGAACGAGAGAACGTCATAGGCATCTTGATGGCGAAGGACCTGCTCAAATTGCAACGCGCTCCAGAGCTCAACATACGGGCACTCTTGCGGCCAGCGGTGTTCGTCCCTGAAACAAAGGGCTTGAACGACCTATTGCGTGACTTCCGTGGAAACAGAAATCACCTAGCGATCGTCATCGATGAATTTGGTAGGGTAGCGGGCCTGATTACGATTGAGGATGTACTGGAACAAATCGTTGGCGAAATCGAAGATGAGTTTGACATCGCAGAGGACCATGGCGACATATTTGCCCTGGCAGACCGCACGTATCGGGTGAGTGGTGATACGCCGATTGAACGTGTCAACGACGCATTCTCGGTAGCGCTTTCCGCTGTGCACCCCAGTGATCAATTCGACACCATTGGCGGCCTAATAGCCCATGAAATGGGACATGTGCCAAAACGTGGCGAGCGTTTCACAACGCATGGCCTGGACTTTCTTGTCCTGCACACCAAAGGCGGTGCGGTCAAATGGTTCAAGGTTGCACCTACACCCAACGTGAGCAAGTGATCGCCAACGGCACCCGCGTGATTGGATTGTGCATTTGAGCAGGGTCACAAAGTTCCTAGTGTTTGCAATTGCGTCGGCCTTAGCAATGGCATTTGCCACTGCATGGCCCTTGTCAATTGGCCCTTCAGCTGGTGAGCCATTATGGTGGATGCAAGTGCTGTCGCTTGCAGCAATGGTGAGTTTGCTGAACCGCTCAACGCAACTAAAAGAGGCTTTGTTTGTAGGTTTGGCATTTGCCACAACTTGGCTGTGTGCCACGTTTTGGTGGTTGCATATCTCCATGCACGTCTTCGGAGGACTCAATTCACTCATCGCTGCTATGGCAATTCTCGCCTTGGCCCTTGCGCTGGGCGTCTACTATGCACTTGCTTGTGGGGTGTATTGGCTACTGCGACGACACGGTGCTCTGAGAGCAGCAGCGTTGTTCGCTGCGCTTTGGACCATGGCGGAAATGGCACGCGGAACCTGGCTTACAGGCTTTGGTTGGGGCGCGGTAGGCTACGCTCACGCAACTGGGCCGCTGGCAGCCTACATACCGTGGCTCGGGGTTTACGGCGTTGGGGCGCTTGCAGCAGGGATGTCTGCAGCAATCGCAGCAACCTTGCTAAACACCCAACGTAACTTAGCGCTGGCAGCCGTCATCGGCGTGGCAGCTATAGGCGCACTGTTAAGATTTGATGCCCATGTATGGACGCAATCGACTGGCCATCTCTCGGTGGCGCTATTGCAAGGCAACATTCCGCAAGATGAGAAGTTCCAACCAAGCACAGGCGTGCCGTTCGCATTGCGCTGGTATGCAGAGGAGCTGGAGCGCAACCAATCTGATTTGGTCGTAGGACCTGAAACCGCGATTCCACTACTACCCCGCGATCTACCGGAGAACTATTGGGAGACACTGACCGCGCGCTTTTCAAATCGAGAGCAGGCAGCGCTGCTCGGAATACCGCTAGGCGACATGGTCACCGGGTACACAAACTCAGTGGTCGCTTTGGCACCGGTTCAGCCTGCTGGATGGCAATACGACAAACACCACCTCGTGCCATTTGGAGAGTTCATCCCGCCACTCTTCAAATGGTTCACCAAGATGATGAATATCCCGTTGGGAGACTTCAACCGTGGAGCAATCGGTCAAGCCTCCTTTCCATGGAAAGGACAAAGGTTGGCACCAAATATCTGCTACGAAGACCTCTTTGGGGAGGAGCTAGCGGCACGATTCAAGGACGCTGACAGCGCGCCAACCATTTTTGTCAACCTCAGCAACATCGGGTGGTTTGGAAATTCAATTGCCATCGATCAACATCTGCAAATCAGTCGCATGCGCGCATTGGAGTTTGAGCGCCCCATGATTCGTGCGACGAATACCGGTGCAACCGTAATCATCGATCACAAAGGACAGATCACAGACGCACTGCCGCGCCACACGCGTGGTGTCTTGACCGGTGAGGTTGACGGCCGCACCGGCACCACACCGTTTGCTTGGTGGGCCGCCCGCTTTGGACTATGGCCAATCTGGCTAGCAGCGATTGCTATTGTTTTGCTAGCTGCTCGTGCAGGCCGCATAAGGACCAACTAGCGCCTCCGCCCCTGTAAAATCGGGGGATGCTTACTTTTCAACAAATCATCCTGAAACTACAGGCCTATTGGGCCGATCAGGGCTGCGCACTCTTGCAGCCCTACGACATGGAAGTAGGTGCGGGCACATCGCACACGGCCACATTTCTTCGCGCCTTAGGACCTGAGCCCTGGAAGGCTGCATATGTGCAGCCCAGTCGCCGCCCCAAGGATGGCCGCTACGGCGAAAACCCCAACCGATTGCAACACTACTACCAGTACCAAGTGGTCCTGAAGCCGGCGCCGAGCAATATTCTGGAGCTCTACCTGGGTTCGCTTGAGGCTCTGGGGTTTGACCTGAAAAAGAACGACATCCGATTTGTGGAAGATGACTGGGAAAATCCCACGTTGGGTGCTTGGGGTCTAGGGTGGGAAGTCTGGCTCAATGGTATGGAGGTAACGCAGTTCACGTACTTTCAGCAAGTCGGCGGAATCGACTGCAAACCCATCACCGGCGAGATCACGTATGGTCTGGAACGACTCGCGATGTACTTGCAAGGCGTCGACAACGTATACAACCTGACTTGGACTGATGGGCTGAGCTATGGCGACGTGTACAAGCAAAACGAAGTGGAGCAATCGACCTACAACTTCGAGCATAGCGATGCCGATTTTCTATTCACCGCATTTGCCGCACACGAAAAGCAAGCCAAACACCTCATGGAAAACCAATTGGCATTGCCCGCGTATGAACAAGTCCTCAAGTGCGCGCACAGCTTCAACCTGTTGGATGCACGTGGCGCCATTAGCGTGACGGAGCGTGCCGCATATATTGGTCGAATTCGCAACTTGGCCCGCAGTGTGGCGCAAAGCTATTACGAGAGCCGTGAGCGATTGGGATTCCCCATGGCGCCGCGTGAATGGGTGGAACAGATGACGAAGAAGGCTGCGTAAAAGTGATGACCATGACAACCCAAAACCTTCTCGTCGAATTATTTGTTGAAGAGCTACCGCCGAAGGCCCTCAAAAAATTGGGTGAAGCGTTCGCGACGATACTTGCAGAGTCTTTGCGCGGCCAAGGTTTGAGCCATGCCGACTCCGTAGTTACATCCTTTGCGTCGCCGCGTCGTCTCGCGGTGCACATCACGGCCGTTACTGCACAAGCGGTGGACAAAGCGGTCTCGCAGAAGCTGATGCCGGTCGCAGTGGGCCTGGACGCTTCTGGCAATGCAACGCCCGCCTTGCTGAAGAAGCTGCAGGCTTTGGGTGCTGATGCATCCGCCGTTTCGGGCTTGAAACGAGCGCCCGATGGTAAAGCCGATGCGTTGTTCTATGACAGCACCGTCAAAGGTACCACCCTGGTAGCCGGGCTGCAAAAGGCATTGGAAGACGCTATTGCCAAGTTGCCCATCCCCAAAGTCATGACCTATCAGTTGGAGAGTGGTTGCGAGTTGCCGGGTTGGAGCAGTGTGAGTTTTGTGCGCCCGGCGCACAGCCTGATCGCATTACATGGTTCCGAGGTCGTGCCAGTGCAAGCGCTGGGCTTGAAGGCTGGCAACACCACGCAGGGCCACCGGTTCGAAGCCAAGGTGTCGCCTGTGGTGTTGAAGGATGCCGATAGCTATGCGGCCACGCTGGCGCAAGACGGCTCTGTCATCGCCAGCTTTGCTGAGCGCCGCGCCGAGATTGCGCGCCAACTCGCTGCTGCAGCGGCCAAGGTAGGCGGCGCGAACGGGAGTTCGCACCAAGTGCTCAAGCCCATCGAAGATGACGCACTCTTGGACGAAGTGACTGCATTGGTTGAACGCCCCAATGTGCTGGTCTGCGAATTCGAAAAAGAGTTTCTCGATGTGCCGCAAGAGTGCCTCATCTTGACCATGAAGGCCAACCAAAAGTACTTTCCGTTGCTGGACGCGGCCAACAAATTGACCAATAAATTTCTGGTGGTAAGCAACATCAATCCTGACGACGCCAGCTTTGTCATCGGAGGAAACGAACGTGTGGTGCGTCCGCGTCTGTCCGATGCCAAGTTCTTTTTTGACCAGGACCGCAAGAAGACACTGGAGTCGCGTGTTGACGGACTCTCCAAGGTTGTTTATCACAACAAGCTGGGCTCACAAGGTGACCGCGTGGTGCGGGTGCGGGCCATTGCCAAGGCGATTGCCGCGCAGTTGGTGCAGCACGGCGCTGGCGATGCAACGTTGGTGGCGCAGGCCGACCAGGCCGCGCAACTGGCCAAGACCGATCTGGTCACCGACATGGTGGGCGAATTCCCCGAGTTGCAAGGTACGATGGGCCGCTACTATGCGCTGAATGACAAACTGCCAGTTGCAGTTGCTGATGCAATCGAAGACCACTACAAGCCACGCTTTGCGGGTGACACTTTGCCGCGTGGTGACGTAGGCGTGATCGTCTCGCTGGCAGACAAACTGGAAACATTGGTTGGCATGTTTGGTATTGGCAACGTGCCAACGGGCGACAAAGATCCGTTTGCCTTGCGTCGACATGCGCTGGGGGTGATTCGTATGCTGGTGGAGAAGGATCTGCCGATCGAATTGACCTGGCTGCTCCACAACGCGGGGGACCCCTTTGGACAGCTGATTCGGGCTGATCGGGGCGCACTTGTTAGTGAAATATTGGTGTTCCTCTATGACCGCCTCGCCGGCTCCCTGCGCGATCAGGGCTACAGCGCGCAAGAAGTGGACGCTGTCCTGGCCCTGCAGCCGCAACGGCTGGGCGACGTCCTCAAGCGTCTTGCTGCCGTGCGTGCCTTCGCCGCACTGCCAGAGGCCGCTGCACTGGCAGCAGCTAACAAGCGTATCAGCAACATTTTGAAGAAGGCACAGGAAGTGGATGCGCACGTCAGCCCTGTCCTCCTGCAGGAGCCAGCCGAGATTGGACTGTATTCGGCCATGCAAGCCTGTACGCCCAAAGCGAATGAACAGTTTGCGGCCGGCGATTACACCGCTTCATTGCAAACCCTGGCAGCTTTGCGCGCGTCGGTGGATGCATTCTTCGATGGCGTCATGGTGAATGCGGAACAGCTTGACTTGCGCCTCAATCGCCAGGGTTTGCTCAAGAGTCTGCAGGTTGCCATGAACCGTGTGGCCGACTTGTCCAAGCTGGCTACATGAAAATAGGCCCCCACGTTTTAGCGTCGCACACGTCGCCGCACTCCGAGGGTGCGGCATGCCTTGGGGTGCCACGGTGGTAGGACATTTCTTTACGAGAAGCTTGATATGAAACTCGTCATCCTAGACCGCGACGGAACCATCAATGCTGACAGCGATGAGTACGTCAAATCGCCCGGTGAATGGCAACCCTTGCCGGGCGCGCTGGAGGCCATCGCGCGGTTGAACCACGGGGGATGGCACGTAGTCGTGGCGACCAACCAATCCGGTCTGGGCCGAGGCTTGTTTGATGTGGCTTCGCTCAACGCCATGCACGCCAAGATGCACAGCATGTTGGCGGCAGTCGGTGGGCGTGTAGACGCAATTTTTTACTGCCCCCACGCGCCCGATGAAGGCTGCCGCTGCCGCAAGCCTGAGCCGGGCCTGTTCGAGCAAATTGGCGAGCGGTATGGGATGGATATGTTCGGCGTGCCCGCCGTGGGTGATGCGCCGCGTGATCTGGTGGCTGCAGTTGCTGCGGGGTGCGAGCCACATCTGGTCATGACTGGCAAGGCAGCGGGCTATCGGGGTCGCGCATTGCCGGAAGGCTACCCCGCCGATACCATGGTGCATGCAGACTTGGCAGCGTTTGCCGAGTATCTGGTCGGGCAGGACGCCCAACCCTCGCAAGCTGCAGATCTGTGATGCTATCGTTGAAATAGCAAGAAACACAATAAATACAAGGGCTACAGGCCCATAAGTTTACATATGTCGTTTATACGTTCGGTTCTTCACATGCTGTGGATGACAATTACTGTCATCCCCTACACCCTGGCCATTGTGTTTGGCGCGCTGTTTGGTATGGGGCGTGCCCAACGCTACCGCATTGCTTCAGCCTGGCTGGGTTTGAGCAGTGTTGTGTCGGGGCGAATCATTCTAGGTATCGAGACTCGCATCACCGGCATGGAAAATCTGCCAGTGGGCGAGAAGTCCCCAGCCGTGTTGCTCGTCAAACACCAATCCACCTTCGAGACCTTTTTGATGCCGGCCATCATGCCGCACCCGCTGGCCTATGTGTTCAAAAAAGAGCTTCTCTATGTACCCTTCTTTGGCTGGTCGATTGGGCTATTGGACATGATTCACATCGACCGCAGCCTGCGCACACAAGCCTTTAAGAAGGTTGTAGCACAAGGCAAAGAGCGTTTGGCACAGGGAATCTGGATCATCATGTTCCCTGAAGGCACGCGCATTGCACGTGGCCAAAAAGGCGTTTACGAAACCAGCGGCACGCGACTGGCCGTGCAGACCGGTGCGCCAGTGATTCCCATTGCCGTCACCTCGGCAAAGTGTTGGCCCCGCAAGGCCTTTGTCAAAACCCCGGGCATCGTGGATGTCTCTATCGGCAAACCCATTCCCAGTGCCGGGCGCCACCACAAAGAGCTGATGCAGGAAGTTGAGAACTGGATCGAAGCCGAAATGCACCGACTCGACCCTGAGGCCTATCGCAGCTAACGCGAGCCACATATTCTTATGTCCCCGCTGCGCAGCTTTTTCCAATATACCTTGGATCTTTTTGATGCGCCAGCCCTCGTATCTACTCCTGCACCAGCTATAGAAAATATAGCACCCATTGCGGCGCCCGGCGTCAACCATAGCGATGCCCAACGGCTGGGGCAAGCCATTGCGCCGGCTGACTTTGCCCACCCGCGTGCCAATCGGCGTTTGCGTTTGGGTGACGCCACCATTGGCTATCTCTTCGAGCGCGCCAAGCGCCGGACCATCGGCTTTGTCGTGGGCCCTGATGGCTTGGTGGTCCGTGCGCCCAAGTGGACGCCTGTGGCTGAAGTAGAAGCCGCATTGCATGAAAAGTCGCAATGGATTACCCGCAAGCTCAGCGAGTCACGCGAGCGCCTGCAGCGCCAGCACGAGGCGCGCATCACGTGGTGTGATGGTGTTGTACTGCCCTTGTTTGGCGAGAACGTGCAGGTCGTACTAGACCCCGGTCACGCCTTTGGTGCCATTGGCGCGCAACTTGATCCGCCATCAGAGCATACAGGCGACATAGCAAGCGAACCGCAGGCCATGCGCAAGCTTCGCGTGGGCTTACCCACCAGTGCCACGCCCGAGCAAATGCGCGATGCAGTGCAAGCATGGCTGATGCGCCAGGCACGGGCACACTTCATCCAGCGGCTGGACCACTTTGCACCGCAATTGCAAGTGCGGTGGCACAAGCTCAGCCTCAGTTCGGCCGGCACCCGCTGGGGTAGCGCGCGGGTAGATGGCTCCATTCGCTTGAACTGGCGACTGATCCACTTTCGCCCCGCAGTCATCGACTACGTCGTGGCACACGAACTCAGTCACCTACGCGTGATGGACCACAGCGCGCGCTTCTGGGACACGGTCCGCACCGTGGTGCCAGACTACGCCGATCTGCGTGGCCAACTCAAGGACGATGCGATCCCCAAGTGGTAGTGCACAATGTTGCCATCGATTGACCACATCGCTGCAGTTCGTACTATGCACCTGAAACCGATCATTCAGACTCTTGCTGTCTTAACCAGCACTTGCCATTTTGCTTTTGCTGGCGAACCGAGCGACATGATTCGCAAGGTGCTCCCCTCGGAGCGACAAACGCCACAGTGGGTCTCCAATGGCGCCAACCAAAAGTGGTCATTTGGTATTTACCGCTGGTACTACAACCCCAGTGGTCAACCTGTAGACCTCAGCACGGAGGACATCGTCACTTCCTTGCAAACGGCAGCTGCCCGTTGGGCGCAGGTTTGCAATGTGACCATTCAGTACATGGGCACCACCAGCGCAGTACCGGAGGCCGAAGTGGACGGGCAGCCTGATTACATCAACGTGTGGGGGTGGAGACCCCTGTGGGGCGACATGACCAGTACACAAGCCTACAGTGTGGCGTGGACTACGGGCGACTCCAGCCGCATTGTTGATTCCGATATCGTTATTAACTCGCGCAAACAATGGGACCTGACAAAGATCGACGGTGTTCTGACCCACGAGATTGGTCATTCGCTGGGGCTGGATCACTCGGACGTGAGTACTTCGATCATGTTTGACAAGCCCTACCACGCAGCGTCTTACCTGCGCACCTTGCGCGGCGATGACGTTGAGGGTTGCACGGCCCTGTATGGCGCAACTGCGTACGCCATGGTCGAGCGCACCATGAACTGGGCCGAGCAGGCCTATGCCCATATTTTGTACAACCTGGGTACGGCACCTACTGTTCTCAAAGATGGTGTGCGCTATCGCTACTACCAGTACTCCAGGAATTACGCCATCGAAAAAGGTGGACGCGCCTACTACATGGACGCCAGTGGAGCAATGCAAGACTTGGGTCCCGTCAGTAACTTTGAAACCCAGGTCAAAGCTGCGGGGTTCTAGTAGCGCTCGGGGCTCAAACCTCGCCCATTGCCCGACAATTGACCGTTCGGTGAGCGCGTACAAGACAGGGCGGTCCCGGCTGATGTATTCCAAACGCCTGAATCATTGCCTGCTCACCCCCATCACATCACGTGGAGCCAGCCATGCACAACCTGCCCGGACTCAACTTCCAACTTGGCGAAGACATCGATGCCTTGCGGGACACCGTGCGCGAATTTGCCCAAGCCGAGATTGCCCCGCGTGCCGCCGCGATCGACCGTGACGACCAATTCCCCATGGATCTGTGGCGCAAGATGGGCGATCTGGGGGTGCTGGGCATCACGGTGGGCGAAGAATATGGCGGTGCCAATATGGGCTATCTTGCACACATGGTGGCTATGGAAGAAATCTCCCGCGCCAGTGCCTCCGTGGGCCTGTCGTACGGAGCGCACAGCAACCTGTGTGTGAACCAGATCAAGCGTAATGGCACCGACGCCCAACGCGCCAAATACCTCCCCAAGCTCATCAGCGGTGAGCATGTGGGTGCGTTGGCGATGAGTGAGCCCAGCGCTGGGTCGGATGTACTGTCGATGAAATTGCGGGCAGAAGACAAAGGCGGCTACTACTTGCTCAACGGCAACAAGATGTGGATCACCAATGGCCCAGATGCCGACACCCTGGTGGTCTACGCCAAAAGTGAACCAGACGATGGCGCGCTCCTGCGCGACGCAACCCCCAGGCACGGCGCAGTCACAGCCTTCCTGATCGAAAGAGGCATGCCCGGTTTCAGTATCGCCCAAAAGCTGGACAAGTTGGGCATGCGCGGCAGTCACACGGGTGAGTTGGTCTTCAACAATGTAGAAGTACCGCTGGCCAATGTATTGGGCCAGGTCAATGGCGGTGCCCGGGTGCTGATGAGCGGGCTGGACTATGAGCGTGCCGTGCTCACCGGCGGCCCGCTGGGCATCATGCAGGCAGTCATGGACAACGTCATCCCCTACATCCACGACCGCAAGCAGTTTGGCCAAAGCATCGGCGAGTTTCAGCTGATCCAGGGCAAAGTGGCCGACATGTACACCGTGTTGCAGGCCGGGCGCGCCTTTGCCTACACCGTAGCCAAAAATCTGGACCTGCTTGGTGTGGAGCATGTGCGCCAGGTTCGCAAAGACTGTGCCTCCGTGATTTTGTGGACCGCCGAAAAAGCCACCTGGATGGCGGGCGAGGGCGTGCAAATATTTGGTGGCAACGGCTACATCAACGAATACCCCTTGGGCCGCCTGTGGCGCGACGCCAAGCTCTACGAAATCGGCGCGGGGACCAGCGAGATTCGCCGCATGCTGATCGGCCGGGAGCTGTTCGCTGAGACAATGTGAGCCTCGGACCAACGCCCAATGCATTCCACCGTATTGAACAGATGAAATCAACCCTTGCCCGCCTATCGACCACATTGCTGCACGGCAGCCTGCGCGGGCTCCTGAGGGCCTGGGTGCTGGTCGTGCCGCTGGTGGTGGCGCTTGCATTGATTCGACTAGGCCAACTGGCCTATTTCTGGCCTGCGGGCTTTCAGGTTAGTACGACGGATCTGGCTACCGTGGTCGTGCAGGGCTTGCGGTTTGATCTGAAAGTCAGTGCCGTTGCTGGGTTTCTGTTGTTGTTGGTGCTGCCGTGGGTGTCGGGCAAAGTGCAGGGGCGCATCGCTGCAGTTTTGGCGTTTGTGTATGTGCTTCTGTCGTTCATCAATCTGCACTATTTCTCGTTCTATAAAACGCCCATTGACTCGCTCGTTTTTGGCTTGGTGGAGGACGATACCGCTGCCGTGCTGAAAACCGTCTGGCACGATTTCCCCGTGGTGTGGACCTTGCTGTTGGTTGCGGTGTTGACGGTGGGCACTGTCGCCTTGCATCGCCTCTTGGTGGTGCGCATCAAGCCAGACACGGTCCTGTTGGCCCGTCACGCGAGTCTGAAACTTGTGGTTGCCATTGTGGTGTTTTTCGCCTTGATTTTTGCAGGCAAAGGCACCATTCGAGAGATGGCCCTGCAGCGCCAGCACCTGACCGTGACCACCTCGCCTTTCTTGAACGACATGGTGCCCAATGGCCCTATCGCGCTCAAGTACGCGTGGGACAGCCGCGGAGCATCGCAAAACCTGCAAAACCCATTGGCGGGTCTCAGGGCGATGGGTTTTGATTCCGCGCTGGCTGCTGCCGATGCGGTGGGGCTGCCGCACGGCAGCGAAGCAGAAGTCAAGGCAGCACTCTTCGCGCATGATGCTTTGCCGCCGGGCACACCGAAGAAAAACCTGGTGTTCTTCCTGATGGAGTCGTGGAGTGCCGAGCCCATGCTTTACCACGGCCCGACGTTTGACGTGCTGGGTCGCCTGGCCCCCACGTTGAAGAATGCCTGCCACTTCAGCAACTTTGATTCGGCCCATGCGGGCACCCATCCGTCGCTAGAGGCCATTCTTTTTTCCACGCCCATCACGCCGTTGACATTGGGTGATGTGGGCCGTAAGCCCATACCCTGGGCAATCCCCAGGGTGGTGAAGGATGCAGGCTACCAAACCCTCTTCGTCACCTCGGCCCGCTCGGGATGGCGCGACCTGAACCGCGTGCTGACGGTGCAGGGCTTTGACGAAGTGATCGATGCCAATACATTGAAGGAGCAATACCCCGATGCGAATCTCGGAATTTGGGGTGTGTGGGATAGTTATGTTTTCAAGTACCTCACCAAGCGCTTGGCCGCACAGCCTGCCGACAAGCCGCTATTCATATTTGTGCTGACCTCCACCAACCACCCACCCTATGACCTGCCAGCCGACTACCAACGGGTGCCGCGCGACATGGCCCTGTGGCGTGGCGAAACCAGCTCTGACACCCTCATGCTGAACCTGGACACGTACCACTATGCAACAGACCTGCTGGGCGGATTCGTGCAATCAGTGCAAAGCGGGCCCATGAAAAGCAACACGATCGTGGCCGCTACCGGCGACCACAATGTGCGCTCATTTGGCATGTACGCCGAGGCACCACGCCGCTACCTGCAGCGGCAGGTCCCGTTTGTGATTTGGGGTGACGGCCTTGCCTGTGGCGTGCAACAGGCGCTGCCCGCCAGCCACCGCGACATGTTCAATACGCTTCTGCCTCTTGTGGGGGTGAATGGCCCCTACATCAATGCGGGGCGCAATCTCTTGCAGGCACCCAAGGGCACTGCAATGGATGCGCCACGCACCATGTTCTTTACCGGCGAGGCCCGCAACGTGCAAGGTCTCTGGCAACTGGGCAACAAGAACTCGTTTGTCTGCAGTGCTGCACCCAATGCAGCGCAGGGTTCGGTATCTCCGAGCACAGCGCAGCTTGGGGCATCTGTCGCCGCCAATGACTGCCACTTCAACGCGCTGGATGACCAGCAAGAGCGTGCGCGCTTCGCGCTGCTGGACTGGAACGTTCGCACCTCACTCAGCAAAAAATAGCATTTCCAGAAAGTACCTATGTCAGCAAAACTCAGCGATCTCTTCGCCCACAACCGTGCGTGGGCCGCAGCCATGGAGGCCGAGCGCCCGGGCTTTTTCACCAACCTCAAGGCACAGCAAAAGCCCCGCTATATGTGGATTGGCTGCTCCGACAGCCGCGTACCGGCCAACCAGATCACGGGGCTGGAGCCCGGCGAGGTGTTCGTGCACCGCAACGTGGCCAATGTCGTGGTGCACTCGGATTTGAATGCACTGTCCACGATCCAGTTTGCCGTGGAGCGCTTGCAAGTGGCCCACGTGATGGTGGTCGGCCACTACGGATGCTCTGGCGTGCAAGCTGCACTGGAGGGCGCGCGCATTGGCCTGGCCGACAACTGGCTGCGCCATATACAAGACGTGCGCGACCGCCACCGCGACATCCTGGAAGTGATTCCGGAGCATGGCCGCGCCAGCGCGTTGTGCGAACTCAATGTGATTGAGCAAGTGGTCAACGTGGCGCAAACCACCGTGCTCAAAGATGCTTGGGCTCGTGGGCAAGAGGTTACGCTCCACGGCTGGGTCTATGGCCTGCACGATGGCCTGCTGCAAGACTTGCACATGACCGTGGGGGGCGCGGATGATCTGGACGCACTGTACCGCCAGGCACTCTCAGGCGTTCGCCTCATCCCCCGTCAATAGCACTGTGTTAAAAACTGACTGCTAGCCCTCGTAAACATTGCATAGTGCGCTATCAAAACAATAGTGCTTCTTGTGCGACACTACGCCCATTTCAATAATGAGTGGGGGCACTATGCGGCAAGTGTGGATCGTCTCGGGCCTTGTATCGGCCTTTGCTTTGAGTTCATGTGGCGGCGGTGGTGGTGGTGGATATTCCGCCCCCGCAAGCACCGATACCCCAGCACCTGTCGTTGTGGTGCCCATACCCGCACTCAAAGACCTGGCCAAATTTCCCATTGGCATGGAGGTTGCCGCAGGTGACGAGGAGCGCAGCATCTTCAAGGTGACCGGCCAGCAACCCACCATCAACAAACACTTCAACAGCTTGGTGGCCGGCAACATCATGAAGATGGCGTATCTGCACCCTGGTGAAAACGAGTTCTTCTTCACCCACGCAGACAAGCTGCGTGACTACGCCGTGCAAAACAACATGCAACTGCACGGGCACACCCTCATCTGGCACTGGGATTCTCAAATCCCCACCTGGATGAAAAACTACAAAGGTGACTGGGCCGCCATGCTCAACACCCACGTCGGCGAGATCTGCAAGCACTTTGCCGGAAAAGTTGTGAGTTGGGACGTGGTGAATGAAGCACTCGATGAGCGCGAACCATCCGGCTTCAGGCAAACTATCTTCTACAAAAACGTTGGCAAGGCCTACATTGAAAACGCTTTTGTAGCAGCCCGCAAAGCCGACGCCGCCGCCGTGCTGTACTACAACGACTACAACATCGAAGCGTCGCAAGCCAAGCTCGATTTCATGCTGGCTATGCTGGACGACTTCAAAGCCCGTGGGGTCCCGGTGGATGGCGTGGGCTTCCAGTTGCATCTAGACCTCACGCAACCGCCGATAGAGCAAATCAGAAAGTCCTTTAAAGCCGTGGCCGACCGAGGCTACAAGATACGCATATCCGAGATGGATGTCCCCGTCAACATGACCGGTGCTGCCACGCTGACCGACGCAGTAGCCCAACAACAAAAGGCGCGCTACAAAAGCATCGTCCAAGCGTATTTGGAATCAGTCCCTGAGAAGCAGCGCGCGGGCATCACCTTCTGGGGGTTGGTTGATGGCGAGAGTTGGTATAACTACATAGGCCTCCCGTTCAAGGAATGGCCGCTGCTGTTCAACGACGACTATTCCCCCAAGCCTGCGTTCTATGGGGTGGCTGAGGCGCTGGCGGGGAAGTAGTCTGTCAATTATTCAAGCACGAAATCTTCACCGTCGATTTGATCCCGAGTGCCCCAATGTCAGAAGTTGTCAGCTTCTTGGCCTTGGGATCTTGGTGGTGCTGAGCTAGGTCGTGGTCTACACCCGAGGCGTCCAGAAAGCTGGATAACGTGGCTGTATTGATCGCGAAGTTGACGTTTTGCGGGATGCTGCCCCCCGTGGCCTGGCTGACCGCACCTGCATTGATCTGTGCTACCACTGCACCCACCACTTGGCCATAGGCATCCAACACGGGGCCGCCGCTATTGCCGGGCTGCGTGGGGACGGATATCTGGAAGCGCGAGGTGTCGTTGTCGATGCCGCCCAGGTTGGTCAGCGTGCCGGTGCTCACACTGGCGCCCGCTGCCAGGATGCCCGCTAGCGGGAATCCCAGGGTCACCAGATCGTCGCCAGGGCGGATGCCACGCCCAGTGCGCAGCTTCAAGGCAGGCAGGTTCAAGCCGGGTACGTCCAGCAAGGCCAGATCGTTGCGCTCGTCTTTGGCCCGCACGGTGGCCGCCAGGTCTTGCGGCATCACGCGCAAGCTCTTGCATCCTTTGACTACATGGAAGTTGGTGACCACGTAGCGCATGGGTGCGCCCATGGCGAACCCGCTACCGCTTTTGCTTGGTCCACTGGGCTTGCTGACTGTGGTGAATGAGGTGCCAGACTCGTTGGTGCCTTGTACGCCAGTGGCGGCGAGGGCGCGTACCAAATCTGCTGATGCGGGCCAGTTCTTGGCTTTGCTTTGTGCCTCGCTAATTTGCGTCGGCGTCATCTTGTCGACCAACTTACTAAACGCGGCTTTCGCGGTACTGTTGCTGGAATCGCGAGAAAGGAAGAGTGAATACCACATGTGCGCGGCAACCGGATCTGCTACGACTGAGCGTCCGTTCTCATAGAAGCTGCCCACCCAGTGCATGGCGTCAACGTCGCGCAGGTAGGCAGCGCTTAGTAGCCATTTGAGGGCTTCAGCGTCATCCCGTGCAACTCCTAGGCCAAGGGCATAGCGGATACCTAAGCTGCGCTGTCCCCCTGAGTCCATTTGCTGGGCTGATTTTCGGAACCATTTAATGGCTTCATACGGGTTCTTTTCTACTCCGTCACCTGCGTCATGCAAGATGCCCATCCAGTTTTGTGCGGCCGAGTTGCCCTGCTCCGCTGCGCGCTGAAACCATGCAAACGAGGCCGGTTTGTCTGCCACCATACCTCCGTAGCCGCGATAAATGCTCAGTGCGTACCATAGTTGCGCGTTCGCATCGCCCATTTGCGCAGCCTTGAGATACAGGGCCACGGCTTGCTTTTCGTCCTTGGGCAGGCCGTTGCCCAGGTGAGTCTGTCGGCCTAGGTAAAAAACACCTTCTGCGTTATTCGCGTCCGCGCTCTTCTTAAACAACTCCAGCGCTACCGACTCATCCTTCACAACGCCTTGCCCGGCTAAATGCATGCGCCCCAGCAGAACCATGGCGTCTGCATTGCCTGCATCAACCAAAGGCTGCAGCAGCTTGGCAGTGTTGGCATAGTCGCGTTTCTTATACGCTGCACGTGCTTCCGCCATATCGTTGTTTTGGGCTTGCGCATGCACGCTTGCCACGCACACAACGGACGCGAGCGGTATTTGAAGCCAACGATGCATGGTGTTTTGCTCCCTAGAGTTTGCGGTGAATCGTATCGCCAAGTTGCCGGCGCTTTTGTTGGGGCTTAATGGTAACTCGCCTTTGCGGTACGCACTTGGCGTAAAATCCTCCCTGCCCGGGGTGCGCAATGGTTGCGCTGAGATGGAGTCAAACCCGCGAACTTGATCTGGTTCATGCCAGCGTAAGAAGTGCACAGCTGCCAATGGCCCAAGGCCAATTCGGGCGGCGTCTTTTTTCAAAAAGTTTGCGGGGCTGGTTTCTGTGTTGTCTTCGGGTGAAAACTTTGGAGAAACACCCAATGAACGCACCCGACAAACTCGCCCAGTTCATCCGCCTCACCCGCGAGCCGCTGCCAGCCTCTACCAAGCGCTATTTGCCCGGCAGCCGAGCCGACATTCAGGTGCCGATGCGCGAGATCATGCAAAGCAACGGCGAAGCGGTCACGGTGTACGACACCTCAGGCCCCTACACCGACCCTGCTGCCGAGATTGATGTGCGCCAGGGCTTGCCGCTGGTACGCCAAAGCTGGATTGATGGCCGGGGGGATACCGAGCTGTACACCGGCCGCGCCCCATTCGCGCTGGACGACGGCTTGAAGAATGGAGAGACTGATGCATTGGCAGCGCTGCGTGCCCAGGCCGCAGGCCTGCAACGCCAACCGCGCCGCGCCAAGGCCGGTGCCAATGTGTCGCAAATGCACTATGCGCGCAAAGGCATGATCACACCCGAGATGGAATACGTGGCTATCCGCGAAAACCAAAAGCTCGAATGGATGGAGCAGTACCTGGGCAATGCCGAGCGCGAGGCACGCCTGGCGGGCAACAGCTTTGGTGCCAGCATCCCCAAGATCATGACGCCCGAGTTTGTGCGTGATGAGGTGGCCCGCGGCCGCGCCATCATCCCCGCCAATATCAACCACACCGAGCTGGAGCCCATGGCCATTGGCCGCAACTTCCTGGTCAAGATCAACGCCAACATCGGTAACTCGGCGGTCACGTCCAGTATTGAAGAAGAAGTCGAAAAGCTGGTCTGGTCCATCCGCTGGGGTGCAGACACGGTGATGGATTTGTCCACCGGTAAAAACATCCACACCACGCGCGACTGGATTGTGCGCAATAGCCCTGTGCCCATCGGCACCGTGCCGATTTACCAGGCGCTGGAAAAAGTGGGCGGCGTGGCCGAAGACCTGACATGGGAAATCTTCCGTGACACGCTGATCGAGCAAGCCGAGCAGGGCGTGGACTACTTTACCGTGCACGCAGGTGTGCGCCTGGCCTTCATCCACCTCACCGCCAACCGCATGACGGGCATCGTCTCGCGCGGCGGCTCCATCATGGCCAAGTGGTGTATTGCCCACCACAAAGAAAACTTCCTGTACACGCATTTCGATGAAATGACCGAGATCATGAAGGCCTATGACGTGAGCTATTCGCTGGGCGATGGCCTACGCCCAGGCTCGGGTGCAGATGCCAACGACGAAGCCCAGTTTGCCGAGCTGCGCACCCTGGGCGAGCTGACCAAGAAGGCCTGGCAGCAAGACGTGCAGGTGATGATTGAAGGCCCGGGCCACGTGCCTATGCACATGGTGCAGGCGAACATGACCGAGCAGTTGAAGCACTGCGACGAAGCCCCGTTCTATACGCTAGGGCCACTGACCACTGACATTGCGCCCGGCTACGACCACATCACCAGCGGCATTGGCGCGGCGATGATTGGCTGGTTTGGCACGGCCATGCTGTGCTACGTCACACCCAAGGAGCATCTGGGTCTGCCCGACCGAGAAGACGTGAAGGTTGGCATCATCACCTACAAGATCGCCGCCCACGTGGCCGATGTGGCCAAGGGCCACCCGGGAGTGCGGGCGCGGGATGACGCCTTGTCTAAAGCCCGCTTTGAATTCCGCTGGATGGACCAGTTCAACTTGTCGCTCGACCCAGACACGGCGCGCAACTTCCATGACGAAACCTTGCCCAAGGATTCGTCCAAGGTGGCGCATTTCTGCTCCATGTGCGGCCCCAAGTTCTGCTCTATGAAGATCACGCAAGAGGTGCGCGAGTACGCCAAGAACAAGGGATTGAGCGATGAGCAGGCTTTGAGCGATGGCATGCAATCCATGTCGGACACGTTTAAAAAGGCTGGTAGCGAAATCTACATTCCTATCAGCAAAGGTTGATACCGGTTTGTAGTTGCGCAACGGCAAAAACAGAAGCAGAAGGGAGCGAGAACATGCATATAGGTATTGCAGGTGCTGGCCTGTTGGGTCGCTTGTTGGCGCTTGAGCTCAGCCGCGCGGGCCACCGTGTGGACGTGTTTGACCCGGCCAGCGGCCCGGGCCCCAAGGCAGAGTCGGGCTCTGATGCAGCGGCCTGGACGGCTGCAGGCATGCTCAGCCCGGTGGCCGAGCTGGAGTGTGCCGATGCGCGCGTATTCAACTGGGGCTTGCGCTCGTGCTTCTTGTGGCCGTCTATCGTGCACGGCCTGGGCGACCCGGTGGCGTTGAGCCTGCAAGGCAGCTTGCTGTTGGCCCATCGCAGCGACACGGGCGCGGCCCAACGGGTGGTAAGTCTTTTGCAATCCAAAGCCGGTGCACCCTATCAGCCGGAGCTGCTGGACGCCGAGCGCCTTGCACAGCTGGAGCCGGCCATTCACGGCCCCGCGCTCAGCTGGCTGCTGCCGTGCGAAGGGCAGATCCATACCGTGCAAGCGATGCAAGCACTGGCCGCACAGGCCACACGCCAGGGCACCCATTGGCACTGGCGCTCTACCGTGCATGCTGTGGAACCTGGCATGTTGCGCGTGCAAACCGAAACGTCCGCCCGCCGTGAGCAGGCGCAAGGACTGCGACTGACACAGTCCGAACAGGGCGAGAGCTTGCACTTTGATCATGTGTTCGACGTACGCGGCATCGGTGCCCGGCCGCAGCTACCGGTGCGCGGTGTGCGGGGTGAGGTGTTCTGGCTGCATGCGCCGGGTATCAAGCTCAGCCGCTCGGTACGGCTGCTGCACCCGCGACACAATGTTTACATCGTGCCACGCCCCCATGATGTGATCGTGGTGGGTGCCAGCGAGATCGAAAGCGAAGACCGCTCGCCCGTGTCGGTGCGTAGCACGCTGGAGCTGCTCAGTGCCGCGCACAGCGTGATCCCCGAACTGGCCGAGGCACGTGTGGTGCATTCGGAATCGAACCTGCGCCCAGCTTTGCCCGACAACCTGCCACTGCTGCACCGCCAGAAGGGCCTGACCCGCATCAATGGCCTGTACCGCCACGGCTGGCTGGTGGCACCGGCCATGGTGGAAGAGGCGTTGGCCGGAGGGCTGCTATGACCGCACCGCTGACGACACCCATGACCACGCACGCCTCTTCGCCCACCCCATCGTCCCCCATATCGCCCGACACCATTACGCTGGTGGTGAACGGCAATCCACAGACCACCACGGCACGCACGCTGGCGCAGTGGGTGGAGCAACAGGGCCAAAGCGCCAACGCCGTAGCGACCGCGCTCAACGGCCAGTTTGTCCCGCGTGCCTTGCGTGCCGAACAGGCGCTGGCCGAGGGCGACACCATCGTGACGTTTCAACCGATAGAAGGAGGCTAGTCCCGTGACCGCATCTACGCCCACACCGCTAGAAGACCGGGTGCCTGTGCGTTCTGCGCAGGTCAAGGAGGAGACCGCGCAGCGGGCGGGGGACACGGAGCAGAGCGCGCAGGCGCACGGTCTTCTAGCCCCCCAGCAGTGGCAGATTGGCGGGCGCACGCTACAAAGCCGCTTTTTATTGGGTACGGCTGGGTACCCTTCGCCAGCCGTGTTGCAACAGGCCATAGCAGCGTCCGGCGCACAAGTGGTCACCGTGGGCCTGCGCCGCCAATCGGCCACAGGCGCACCAGGTTCAGCGGAGGGTGACTTCTTCGGCATCATCAAATCTACCGGCGCACACTTGTTGCCCAACACAGCGGGTTGCCGCACGGCGCGCGAGGCCATCACCCTTTCACACATGGCGCGCGAGCTGTTTGACACGACGTGGATCAAGCTCGAGGTGGTGGGCGACGAACACACCCTGCAGCCCGACCCGTTTGAGCTGGTAGACGCCGCTCGCCAATTGGTTAAAGACGGTTTTGAAGTCTTCCCCTACTGCACGGACGACCTGGTCAGCTGCCAGCGCCTGCTGGATGTGGGCTGCAAGATATTGATGCCCTGGGGCGCACCCATTGGCTCGGGCCAGGGGCTGGTCAACCCGGGTGCGCTACGCACGCTGCGTGCGCGCTTACCCGGCGTGCCGCTCATTGTGGACGCCGGTATTGGATCACCCGCCGATGCAGTACAGGCCATGGAGCTGGGGCTGGACGGCGTGCTGCTCAACACGGCAGTTGCCAAGGCGCTCAACCCCGTGCGCATGGCGCGCGCCTTTGGGCTGGGTATTCAGGCGGGGCGGCTGGCCTATGTTTCGGGTGTGATGGCCAAGCAGGATATGGCAGTTGCTTCCACTCCCGTGGCCGGTCACCCCATTTTGTTATGAATTCAATGCACTTGGCTATGCTATGAATGTTATAGCTGTTCACGCTCATTCCACGAGGGCTAGAGGCCAATTTGGCGTTGAATCATTGCCGGATGCAGTGCAAGCGGCCGTAGCGTGGCCCATCGTCTGGAGCATTGCCGGGTCTGACAGTGGCGGCGGCGCAGGCCTGCAGGCCGATCTGAAGGCCATGGCCACCTTTGGCGTCCACGGCTGCACGGTGGTTGCGGCCATCACGGCGCAAAACTCCGTGTCGGTTACCCGTGTAGAGCCCGTCACACCTGAATTACTCGATGCACAACTGGCAGCCTTGGCACACGACATGCCACCACAGGCCATCAAGACCGGTCTGTTGGGCAGTGTTGAAAACTTGCGCGTGGTTTGCCGCTGGGTCGACCAATTGCGCGCCACCGCGCAAGCGCAAGGCGGCACCGTGGCGCTGGTAGTAGACCCGGTGTTGGGTGCGAGCACTGGCGTCGCTTTTGCAGACGATGCGCTGGTGCAGGCGTATGTGGCAGAGCTGCTGCCGCGCGCTACCCTGGTTACGCCCAACCAACATGAAGCGTGGCGGTTGCTGGCCGCAGCGCAGCTTAGCCTCGATGACGAAGCGCCTGCTGGTACACGTGCCGAGGGTATTGTTCCTACAACTGTACAAAGGGCCGCACATAAATTGTCGCAACTGGCAAGCCCACCTTTGGCGGTCGCTATCACGGGCGGTGATGTATCGCCGCAGGACAGTGTGGCAAGCGACTGGCTCACCTGCGCCGAGACCAGCGGCTGGCTCAGTCTGTCGCGCGTCGACACCGCGCACCACCACGGCACAGGGTGCACCTTTGCATCCACTGTCGCAGCCGCGCTGGCCAGTGGCTATTGTGTGGCTGATGCTGTGGTGTTGGCCAAAATGGCCACTACCCACGCGCTGCGCAACAGTTACGCAGCGGGAGCTGGGGCGGGCCCCGTGGCTGCGCGCGCAGACTTTGCGCAGCATGTTGAAAACCTGCCTTGGTTCACAGCCGACTCTGTGGGCATCGCATCCGTGGCACCCCCGGCAGAAGCGCTGTCATCCGTGACCTCGCGTCCAGCACTACCCCTGGCTTTTGCCACCTTGCGCAATCCGTCGCTAGGCGTCTATGCCGTGGTCGACAGTGTCGACTGGGTGCGCCGCGTGCTGGCTGCCGGCATCCGCACCGTGCAATTGCGCATCAAGGATGCACATGACCCCACGCTGGAGCAGCAAATGCGCGAGTCCATCGCGCTGGCCCATGCCACACCTGGTGCGCAGCTTTTTATCAACGACCACTGGCAACTTGCCCTGCGCCTGGGAGCCTATGGCGTGCATCTGGGGCAAGAAGACCTGGATCGGGTCGACCTAGATGCCCTGCGCAGTGCAGGCGTGCGCCTAGGGCTCTCCACCCACAGCTATTGGGAAGTAGCCCGTGCCTGGGGCTTGCGTCCGTCGTACATCGCTTGCGGCCCCATTTTTGCCACACAGTCTAAAGACATGCCGTGGATACCGCAGGGGCTACACAACCTGCGCTATTGGGCGGCATTGTTGGCGGGTTCTGGGGCGCAGCCCACCCACTTATCCATCCCGGTGGTTGGCATCGCCGGCATCAACACCGACAACATGGCACAGGTCGCGGCGCAAGGCGTGGCGGGCGCTGCAGTCATTACGGCAATCACGCGAGCGTCAAACCCCGAGGCCGCTTGTCCGCAATTGATGGCGGAATTTGCGCGGGGGCAAGTGGAGTTGTGTACGCTTGGCGTTGTTCGGGCGCGTCCGACGGTGTGACGCGAACTACTCTAGGCGAGGGTTGGTCGATGGCAATAGGCTTTTGGCGACCTTTACACCTTCTTTGGCAATGATAGATGCTTGGCTAGCAGTGGAAACAACGTCTTGGCCCAGCATTCTTCTTGAGCGTACGGCGTCGGGCGTGGTCGGTGTGTTCTGTGCGGTCAGCGTTCAAAGAGGTATTCATGGGACAGTTGCGGGTTGGTGTCAACAGGCTGCTTGCTCAATGCATCGGTTGATTGCTACTTTTCGTTATCTTTGCGCTATCGCAGCTTGGTCAATTCGGCGTTGTACAGCGCCCATGCCGCCTTTCGACCTTTGTCCTTTTCTCCAGCATCGAATGCAGTAACCATTTCATGCAGCTTCTCGTCGACGAACGCGGCTTGTTCCAAGTCGCGTTTGAGCTGCGGGCGAATGGCCGCCCATAAAGCCTTGAGGTCTGCCATGTGGGCCTCATAGAGACCCTTGTACCCATACTGTGACAGTAGATATTCATCGGGAGCATCCGAGGTGGCAACAGTAATTTGTCCTGCAAAGACTTTAAGGGTTTCGTGCAGCGACATTACAGACTCCTGCCGACTGGCCTTGGGGGGCTGTAGGGTTGAATTGTGTGGCTCGGAATCACATACGAGCCCCCCATATTCGTCGGACGAATCATCAGGTAGTTGGCATTGGGTCGCAAGGCATTCCACTTCATGATCTGCTCCGTGAAGGGACTCTTACGTGCCAATGTAGTGTCGGCAAACAGATTAGAACCCAGCCGATTGTCAGGAATGCCGACGCCCTTAACCAAGTCGCTGCGGATATTGCGATTCACGCCCCAGAGGTTGGAGGCCATGCTGTCATTAATACCTTCCGCCGCAGCAAATCCTCGGAGTTGACCGCGAACGCCATCGTCCATAAATGCGCCGAGCACTCGCATGCGTTCCCCTTCTTTGTATGGCAATTCCCCTTTGGCCATGGCTTCCAATCCCTTCTTGTAGTACTTGTCTACTGCCTGCTGCTGTATATCCAATACACGCTTTTCAAATTCCTGCACTGTCATCTTTGACTTGCCCAAACGCAATTTCTGGTAGTCGTCGCCCCAAGTCGCTTTTAGGCGGTTGTCACGCACAAAGCCTTCATATTTGGTTTGCAAGTCGTCGGCGGTAGCACCATAGTTTCTCACCGTCGTTCCGTTGCCCAGCATGTCTAGGCTGTACTCCTTGGGCACATTCTTCATGCCCGCGTCAGTCATGCGTTGGCGCATTGCATTGAGGTCGTCTTCAGCCCGCAGGCGGCTCATCTTGCTTATGTCCTGTTGCAACCCAGCCAAGTCTGGGAGTACACCAAACGGATCGGCCCCAATGTTTAGGGCTGCATCCCAATTGCCATTGCGCACCAACTCAAAACCACTGCTACCGATACCCCGTGCACCACCACGTTCACCGCCTGTCTGTAACAGTTGAGCGCCACGCAAAGAGTCTGCGCGGGATTCGTGCATAAGAATTTCACGCTGTACCTCGCGTTCGACATCGCCTATCAGCAAGGCAAGGTCGCCGGAACCAAGGGCGGCATCGCCACCGTTGCGCGATCGCTCTCTGACTGCCTCCAAGTCCTCTTGTCGCATGGTCTGCGGCATGGGCGGCAGTCCTTTGTCCAAACCCGCCTTGTCTTTGTCACTGACCGCGAACCCCTGCCCATGAACGTAGTCCACGAACTGCGCATCGGGTTGCTTCTGCTGTTGATTCAGAAAATCTGCACCAAGAATGGCAAGCGGGCTAACAACTGGAGACTTATGGGGCGCAGGTTCCCTATTCAGGGCAAGGTACTGGTCATGACCAGTAGGCTCTGTCCGCTGCACATTCAGTGGTGCTTGCACGTGTTGCTCTTTGCGTGAGTGGTGTTAACTGTCTGCTCGTTCAATGCAATGGACTATTTTTGCTTTCTACTACCGCGTCCAATGTCTCGCCCCTGCGGTCGTGCACCTTTCTCAGTGCGTCCCTTTCTGATAGCAGGTATTCAACCTTCTTCTGGGTTTCGCTCAGTATTTCTTTGGTCTCGGCTAAGTCAGGCAGATGGGCAGAGCTCACCACATCCTTCATCCCGTCTGCAAGCTTTTCTCCGTTTTTGAGCAATTGCGTGACACCTGTTTTTGCAATCCCCGCAACAGACACCATACCAAATGCGAGTGGCGCAACGTTTGCCGTCGTTTCATTTCCGCCCAGTGCAACAACCGCATCGTGGGTAGTCTTTTCCACTACCGTTTTACCTTGGGCCTCGCCAGTAACTGCCTCTTTGACACCAAGGTAGCTATTTTCAGAACCATCAATAGCGCTAACGACTGCACCAACCGCAGCCCCGGTTGCTACAACGGCTGCAGTCACTACTGCGGCGGTAGGTGTGGCCACTGCTACTGCAGCAACGACTGGCACCGCTGCAGCCACCACCAGAGCCGCGCCGCCTACTTCGGCTGCTCCCCAGAGCGCGCGCTTCACGCCATCGGCTACATGTGAATCGTTGGTGTTGCTTGCCGACTCTTTCTGAAAGACTTCTGCCGCTACTAATTTCGTGGGGTCTTTCAAACCGCCACCCCGCTGTGCGGCATCCAGCGCGCTGCGGGCATAGCCATTGCGCTCCAACAGGTCGGCAAACTCTCCCCTGCTTTCTGGGCTTTGCGCCTCCCAGGCTTTATGCATCTTTGCAAGCGGCATGACCCAGCCATCAGAGGGCAGCGCAGAAGTAGTGAGTTGCTGTTCGCGTGCGGGGGTGTTAAGGATGGTTGTGCTTAACATGTGGATATGCTTGAGAAATGAAAAAATGGGAGTGGCGATTTCATGAGTTTTGCAAATCCAAGTGAACCCGGCTAAGGATTCGGTTCGTCGTTCAGCGACTTGACGGCATCGCGTCCGGCCTCATAGTGGCTGGATAACTTTCCAGCATCAATGGCGCTACGCCCTTGCGACCGCAAATCTTTGTAGTCAGCCAACCGATCCGCAGAAAAAGGGTTTTCGACCGGTGAAAAGGGCGTGCCGCGGGGCAGCGGATCGGGCGTCGGGGGATTTATTCGTTTTTCGGTTGCATTGAACCGAATCGGATCTTCTCCAATTGGAATAATTTCAGAACTCTTTTGCAATCCACCTTTTGCTGCCAAGCTGGCCATATCGGAATCACTGGCCATGTTCACACCATCAGGATGGACGTGGGCGACCACCATTCGATTCGGATCTGAAAGGACGGATACGGATGCATTTTCACCTTTGTGCAGGTAATATTGACCAGCACCACCATTCTTGCCGTCCCCCAATTGATAACTCACCGCGAACTCGGCACCATCATTGGAACGGGATAGTTCAATCAGTTCTTGGCGTGTGGCGCGACGCGGAATTTCAATCCCCTGACCGCTAATAAGATCCATATGATTGACATCAATGCCTTGCCGCGCGGGGTCCATATGGTTAGGTTTGAAGTGCTCGTTGAACCAGGTATCCAATGGTGTGGATTTGGCTAATTCAGGAGCTGTTTTAGGAAGCAACTCGTCCCAGAATGAATCGGGTATGTTGACCACTTCACGTGGAGGCGCGGGTGTTTGACGCTCCTGTGGTACCGGTAGAGCCATGGCACGCGGATCAGAGTTTTCCCCTTTGGCTGTTTTTACCTCTTCCGCATGGGGGCGCCGAAAGGTCGTATGTATAAGCGACTCTCCATCGAGTTTGGAGAGCGATGCGCGAACCTCCGCAACCTCAAAGCCGTGTCGCTGGGCCACTTTGCCTGTCCACGTATTGGCTGCTGCGCTCAACGGGGTCATTCCATCCTCCGAAAGCGACTTGATGAAGCTTTGGCCGTTAGAGGCTAGTGTTCCGGCATCTGGCCACAAGTTTTCTATTTCACGAATATTTTCCGGGCCAAAATGCGTCATCATCCTGTCAAATAGTACCTGGCCGGAGCCATGCTCCGTTCGTAGGGTTTGGTTGGTTGCATCTATATTGAACCCCAACTTCCCATCTATCAATTCACCCTTGATGTAGTAATCCGGTGCCTTGTGAAAGGCGAACGATTCTGGCTGAGTTGGGATGTCGGTAAGCGTCGTCGCCAGTTTATTGGAGGCTATTGCGGCCTCTTCGGTTCGCCAGGTATTTCTATAGACAGGGTCGCCGATAGCACTGGACGCATCGGCATCCGGTGCGCTATTTGCCAGTTGGGTTTGCGTTGGTGTGAGATTGGTTGCCGTTGCACCATTGGCGGCATTGTGGGTAGCTTCAAATTTCGGCACTAGGTCAAATTGCAGCTCTAGCGTGTTGAGGGTCCGCTGCAAGGCTTCTACTTGTTCAGTCAATGCGAGCCTTTGCGCGTCCAGAGCATGCAGTTCTGGACGTACAACTTCACCATTCATATGCCTCACAAAATCGACGTCATTTAGGTGGCTCAATTGCTTTTCGTAGCCAATATCAAATTCGTTTAATTTTTCTTGCGCAGAGTCAAAATCTAGCTGTGCTTTTGACAGCTTCACTTCTGGCGTTTGAAATTCGTGGAGTGCCGATGGGTCTTGGGCCGTACCTTTGGTGGGGCCTGTCGTCTCGCCCTCAATGCTGGACGAAGGCTTCCGCAACGAATTTCGAATGCCCTCGGCCCCCTCCACTACGGCGGACGTGGCCTTATCCACCACCGCAGCATAGGCATCATTGGCCTTTTGCTCGACCTTGTTGTAGGCATTCCTCACCGGCTGTATCACCGTGTTGTTCACTGCCTTGGCACCGGTGGTCACGGCTTGCACTGCGGGTTGCACGGCAGTTACGGTGGCCACAACGGTGGGGTTCGCCTTTACAGCGGCAATTGCTGGCGCGGCAGCTTCTCCGATGGCTGCACCCGTTTTGGCCACCACGGGAATAGCGGCCACCGCCTTTGCGGTGCTGACGGCAGCCGCATTCATTGCGGGAGCCGCCTTGGCGCCGGTCAAGACAGTTAGCATGCCTTCACCCACATCGGCGGCTGATGATTTCTCGTACCAGTTGTGCAGCTTTTTGCCTGTTTCAATCGGCGACAGGGCCGCGTCTGCGGCGCTTTTTACTGACTCCACCGGGTGAACTGCAAGCTGTGCCAAACCCAGCACCCCTGCTGCACCCGCGTTAACGACTCGGGTGGAAGTCTCCACTACAACGCCCAGCGTAGCCCCCACGGCGCTGGGGGCGCCATCTACTTGCATGTCATAGCCCTCCTGGGCGCGCTGCATACCGGCAGTTCGGACATCATTGCGCAGCTTGTCGAGTCCCTTAAGGGCTTTGTCGGAAGTGTCTTGGGGATGAAGAATCGCGTCGCCTACGCTGGCGGCGTAGCCTTTGAATTCCCGACCCAGGCTCCTCAGAGTGGCTTCTGAAGACAGCTTCTGATAGTTGGCCAAAGTGGTAGGCCGGGAGCCATCGAGCAATCCGTGGACTCTGGCGTCCGTTTCATTGAGTCCATAGCCTTGACGGTGTGCTGCTGCGCTGAGCTCTGCATACGTCACGTCGCGGCCTGTATCTAGCCCGTATTGGTTCTTCTGCAACGTCTCCTTGATGTGCATGTAGGGCACGATTATGGATTTGCCAAGATCGAGCCCCTGCGATCGCTCGATGGAAGGCCCGGTTTGGCTGGGGGCTGTTTGGGTGAGTGTGGGTGATTCAGTCATTTGCTACGCTATTTATGGGCCGAGCATGGCCAAAAGACAAACTCCAAAGTGTATGGGATAGCGCTACGCAAAACTGTAAGCAAATGTTGGCACCGTCGCGCTGCTGCGCTTCTTTTTATGGTCGCTATCGCGGCATTTTGTCGAGACGTGATATGGATATGTCGTCCATATAGATTGTGGTTTTTCCTTGAAAACCATTGGCAGTGATACCAAACTCAAATTTGTCATACTGCATTTGACCCGATGCACCCAAGCCAAACAATTTGTACACAGGGCTGACGTTCGGCATATTGATGCCCGATGCCCAAAGGACCAATTCATTGTCAATATAAACCGCCGTTTGTCCGGTGACTTTGGTTGACAAATTGAGCACCCAATCGAGCTTGACCCACCTATCTTCCGGAAACGGCTTCCACGGCTTGATCGGATAAAACGGTTCGTTTCGGAAGCCAATTTTCCCTCGCTCGATCGAAACGAAACCCAATTCGTCGCGCAGCATCAATCGAATACCCATGTGCGGGTTTTTGAAGATGCCTTTGTTCCAGCAATTAACACACTCCAAATCGAACAAAAACAGATCTTTGAGATTTTGTTTTGATGGAATGAATACCATCGCCGCCATCTTGACAATATCGCCTTCTCGAAAATCCAATTGTTCTTTCTCGAGTGATGCTTTTGATACATCGCTGTTTGACTCAGCGGCGATAAGCATTAAGGATTTTTGCCCCCTAAATGCCATGGTATTTACAATTTCAATTCGATTTGATGTTGGGATCTTATTGAAATGGGTATAACGACTATAGTCGCGCTTGAAAAAATCACCAAATTCAGCACCCAGCTCAAAATCGTCGGAAAATAGAATGGTTTCCCGGCTGCCCTTGAATGTTTCCAGTTGTTTCACAAGGGCGGCGTTTGACTGCTCAGAACGCCCGGGAGCATATTCGGCATTTGCTGAATATGCAATAAAACCAAGGAGCGTAAATAATACAAAATGAGTATGACGAGCGTACATTTTCAGTTGCTTACCTGAATGGCTTTGGCGCGTTTGCGCAGATCCGCCGCCTCGCTCTTTCGTTCCGTGGCCCGGTACAGCTCGGCCAGATTAATCAGGCTGCTTACAAGACTCGGATGGTTGGGGCCTAACGCCTTTTCGCGGATGGCTAGCGCGCGTTGGTACAGTGGCTCGGCCAGAGCGTATTGGTCTTGGACGTAGTACAGCCCGGCCAGGTTGTTCAGGCTGGTGGCTACATAAGGATGATCCGGGCCCATGTTCTTTTCCATAATTGCCAAGGACTGTTGGTACAAAGGCTCAGCTTTTGCATACTGATCCTGGGTCTTGTAGAGCAAGGCCAGATTGTTGAGGCTGCCGGCCACATCGGGGTGGTCTGGGCTCAGCATGTTCTTGCGAATGGATAGCGATTTTTGGTACAAGGGTTCTGCCTTTGCAAACTGGCCTTGGGTGCGATACAGCTCAGCGAGATTATTTAAACTCGTGGCTACCTCGGGTCGATCGGGCCCAAGTGCCTTTTCGCGGATTGTCAACGCACGCTGGAACAAGGGTTCCGCTTTCGAGTTCAAGCCTTGCGTGTAATACAACTCAGCTAGGTTTGTCACGCTTGTTGCGACATCGGGGTGATCCAGTCCCAGCTTTTTCTCTCGCAAGGCAAGAGACCGTTGGTACAGCGGTTCAGCCTTGCTGTATTTGCCCAGAATAAAGTACACCCCACCCAAGTTGTTGATGCTGGACATTACATCGGGGTGATCGGCGGGGAGGCTCTTGCCGCGGATTTCTGATGCCCGTTCGTACAGGGGCTCTGCATTGGCGTATTTACCTTGGGTGTCATATACCAGCGCCAGGCTGGTGAGACTTTGCGCTACGTCAGGGTGATCCGGGCCCAACGTCAGTTCACGTATCTCCAATGCTCGCTGTAACAATGCTTCGGCACGCGGATATTTTCCGTGGGTGCGATACAGCTCCGCCAAGCTGTTAAGGCTGGTCCCTACTTCGGGGTGGTCTGGTCCTAGCGCCTTTTCTCTAATCGACAAGGCACGCTGGTACAGTGACTCGGCTTTGGTGAACTGTGATTCGGCAGCGTAGACATCGGCCAGGCGTACGATGTGGGTGACCAGATCCAGGTGGTTCGGCCCTAGAACTCGCTCTCGCATAGTCAAAGCGCGCTCGTACAGCGGTTCAGCTTTGGCGTATTGCCCGCGTAGTTTAAGCAAACCAGCCAAATTCACAAGACTGTTGGCAACATCTGGGTGATCAGGGCCCAATGCCCTTTCGCGAATACCCAATGCGCGCTGGTACAAAGGTTCTGCTTTGTCGTATCGACTTTGGGCGCTATATAGACCGGCCAGATTGTTCAGGCTGATCGCCACATAGGGATGCGTGAAACCCAAAGACCTTTCGGCCACCCCGAGTGAATGCATGGCAACCTCAATGGCTCTGTCAATTTTGCCTTGTCGATACAACGTTGCCACCTCGTCGTTCAGTGCCAAGAGATCACTATTTTGGGCGTGCGCTGTATGGTGATTGCCAATAGCGATTGCCAAAGTAGATAGCGCTATCAATAGGCTTTTCAATTGAGTTTTCCTTTGCGAAAGAGTACTAACTTTGGCACAATTGTGCGCTGCCCGTGCTTTGAGTCTACCGAAAGAAACATAGTAGCCGTTACGGGACAGCTTGAATCCAAAGCGGACACAATATGCCACCCAACTCCCCTTCCTGTGAAGCCCAAAATATAGCGAATCCATCGCTACAGCTTAAACAACAATCTGCACCCGGTGGACTCGTCTCGCCACTCAACAAGTTGTTCCAAGAATGGCAAATCATGGGGGAGCAGGGCGGCAAATTCCCTGAATTTTTGTCCAGCAAGGGCTATGGCATCAATGCAGCGTGTGCCGCCAAGTTGGGCCCTGATTTTAAAGACGCATCGAAATTTGTACCCGCAACAGAGTTTGCGAAAGCAACGGCAAAAAGCTTTGATCTGGACCAATTTCCGGGAGACCCCGACAAGTGGGCACGCGATGCAGTCGTGGAAGCAGAGGCGGGGCGCCAACTGGTCGAAACGATTCGCGACCAGCATATTGCCACGCGATTTTTTGGTGCGCTGCAGACCATCGCTGGCGGAAACGAAATTGTGGTTGGCGGGTTTACCAAGGGAGCAGGCGAGGGCGCTCAGGCCCTGGGTGCAGGCCCTGCAATCTATGAAGCTGGGCAAGCCATTGTGGATGATGGAGAAAGTCATGCGAGGGCGGGAACCCAAGCGTTTGTGCACGGTGTGACTAGCGAGAAGACAGAAGATTTTTCCAATCGCTTCTTGGGTACGTTGCAAGTGATTGGTGGTGGCGTTGAGGCACTCGCTGGTGCGGGGATGGTGCAAACAGGTGTTGCGATTACAGGTACGGGTGTGGTCACCACACCGGTTTTTGGTATCGGTATTCCGGCGGTAGTGGGCGGGCCGGCTGTGGCGGTGGCTGGCGTAGCGGTGGGGGCGGATGGGGTGGACAATGTGCGCGCAGGCTGGAAGGCCGTGGCCTCTGGCAAGCCCAGTGAGCCGACTGTTGTTCAGCACGCTGTCCATGCAGGTGTTTTGGAAGCCTCGGGAAGCGAGCGATTGGCCACTGTTGCTGAAGTAGGCGTAGCCCTTGCTACACCCATGGGAGGTGGTGCCGCGGTGGTCGGACAAGTGGGTCGTGCCCGGCGTCTGAATGATACTGAGCGGGAGCTCGCCCAAAGCCAGGGAGAGCTAGCCAGTGCTAAAGCAGAGCTGGAAGAAACCAAGGGTGCGCTGGCGCGATCAGATGCGGAGTTGCATGTAGATCCGCTGACGCAGATTGCAAATCGCTTGGCTTTTAATCAAGACGGCCTCAAGCTGCTGAACCAGGCAAAAAATGGCGAGGTAAATGTCCATGTGATGATGATCGATATAGACCACTTCAAAAAGGTCAACGATACGTATGGCCACAATTTCGGCGATCGGGTGCTAAAGGACGTAGCGGGCGCGCTGAAACAACCGAAGGAACGTCGAGCGGGTTGGGCGAACGAAAGCGATGCGACGGAGTTTGCCAATGCTTACCGCTTAGGGGGCGAAGAATTCGCGATTTTGGTTGCGACGGAGAAGTCGGCACATGGCAGTGAGGCCGCCCTTAGTTTGGCTGAGAAAGTCCGGCAGAACGTTGCAGAGCTTTCGATCCCTTACCGGAGTGAGAAACCCGGCGAAGCACTAACGATGGTGCAACCAAAAGTCTCTGTTGGCGTCGCCGCGTTTAAGGGCGATGAAACATTGGAGAATTTACTGGAGCGCGCGGATAAGGCTTTGTATGTATCAAAAGAAGGCGGACGCAACCGGGTAACGGAAGCGCCATAGCAGTGAGCGATTATGAAGTATGCCACTGCCTGCCCTTAAGCTTTACTCTGCCGCAGATTTCGCATTAGCGACGGTCACAGACGACAATTCCAAGCGCTTAGATCAAGCACTTGGTTATCTACAAACTAGTGCAGAGGGTTACAACCTTGTCCATGAGCTTGCAAGTGATGCATCACTTCGCATTGACATCCCCAATAAAGAAAATTCAAGAAATGTGTTCAACTACCAGTCGAATACGATTGTCTGGCAGCCTGGGTGGGCATTGGCAGTAAAGGGCGATGATGGGAGGGCAATTGGGCAAAGGTCCTCGGCAATGATGCTTGCGCTGATTGGAGCGCAAGCGGTAGACGCTAAACGACGAGTCAGCCCCAACGGTACGCTAGATACCAAAGGCTATAGTAGTGATGCTGAACAAGCGCCCGCAAAACGTGTCAATGTCATTGCGGCGCAGCTTGGCGAGCCACAACTGCACCGTTACTACGTCTTTGACGATGATTGGGTCCGCACAAACGACCCTACGACGTCTGCTGTGGTTAAAAACAAAGACACCAGATTGGGCTTTCGCACGCAAACCATCACCAGTCAGACTCCAAGATTTCCAGTCACCATCACGTACGGGTTCCGGGATGCGAAGTATGCGGAGTCTTACCTTATAAGTGTTGATCAAATCAATGGCAAAGTTCCGCGCGATCAATATGCAGCCCGGCAAGTATTGCAAGGTGCTGGAATGAAACCCGACATACAACTGACACTCAACAGGCCGCAGCAATTTCGTGAACATCATACAAAGGCTACTGAAATCAGTGCCGCAACGCAAGCTTTGAATGCGTTGGATGCCTTATTGCAAGATCCGGTGAAAACTGAGGCACCAAAAATGGAAGTGGCCCTGTCAGAGATGGGATTGGGGTTTACCGGGCTAACGGCGCGTTTGCCATTGTCTGAGCCGGCGCAGCTGCGGCATTTGACGGCTAGAAATCTCAAAGTATTGGGTAAGGCCACCGCCGAACAAATGCTCAAATTGGATCAGGCAATCGACTACCTGAAGAGCAGCCCATCTGCGACTTCCATTTTGCAAACTGCTGCTAATAATCCAAACCTTTTCCTTGTTTTTAATGCAGATCAAAAAATCAGACAAGTTCACGCAGCTGGAAAAGATTTTATTGAATGGGATCCAGCAACCACGGTGACTGTACAAAGAGACAACAATGACGGAGAGGCTTCCGCAGCTTGGGCACTGCTGCATGAACTTGCGCATACAACAGATCCCAATCGAGCGTTGAACATTGCAGTATCCAACTTACCCGGCTATACCAACGCGGCGGAGGCATATGCGGTCGCCAAAGAAAAAAATGTTGGAAGTGAATTAGGAGAGCCGTCGCGCCGCACATACGAAGACATTGGCGCAATTGGGGTGCAGAACAACCCGACAACACGTACGTTCACCAAGTTTGATGGGCCCAACAACATCCTCCGCCAGATGGTGACTAAAACTGGATTTGTAGGCAGTGAAAGTATTGTGGTAACGCAAGACTTTGACAGCTATGGCAAGCCTGTTAGCGTTGTGACTGACGTAGACAACGGATTGGGCTATCGTACCCAAACAGTAAGCAACCACGTGCAAGGCACGGCCGTGAGCATCACCTATGGCTATCGCGGGGAAGGGTCTACAACGCCCTATGTCATTGGTGTAGACGCCATCAATGGCAAAGTACCGCAAGACCCAAATGCTGCGAAAAGCCTGATGCGCGAGATCGGAATCACCCCCAGCATTCAGCTAGAGGCCACTCGACTGATTGCAAGCGATCTATCTGCAGCAATCCGGTTGAATGACAGCCCCGCGACGGTGGAACACGCGATTAACGCAGGCCCAATACGCAAAGGATTGGATGCGCCAACACTACTGCGCTGATCCGACCCCGCTATTGGCTGTCTGCGAAAGAAGATCGACAGACATTCCAAACTCAATAATCTGACCGGTACTCAACGTCAATCGGATACGGCTCTTGGTTGCCGCCTGCTTGGTGAAAAGCCTCCAGCCTTCGAATAAAAGAGGATGGATCCGTTTTGTACAAGGCATCCAGTAATTTTATCGGGTCTGTCGCACGACTCAATTCATCTTCTTTAAAGAAATTGGACGCCTGTGCTGGCATCAAGCCTAATTCTGAAACTATCAACTCGTTTACGTCATGGTCCAACTTGGCCTGCGTGATCAAGGTTCTTCCTATCCCGTCAAACATTTTCTCTCTTTCTTTGTTCATATGCGTCTTGACGTCTGACGCCAAACGCTTTGCCAATGCTTCATGATTCGCACCTTCTTGTACTTTGAAGCTCATGTTCACATCAGGTTCAGAGCTAACGCTATACCAATGAGCCTTGCTTGCTTCGTCCCGGCTCGCCTTGGCGATCTTCAGATGGCTGACTGCATCCTGCCCACGCAGCGGCTCTGCTTCGCCTGGAGTTCGTAATGTTAGGGCCCCATAAGCTGGTGGCATATGCTTACTTTCACGGGTCGCAGCTTGGGAAAAAATCTCTAACGCAGCGCGCTCCGGTACGCCGTAGGTACCCGACCCGAGGTTTTGGTACTCAAACTTTCCGTTGGCATTCTTGGCGACGTCCATGCGCACCGTTTGGTGGTTAAGCTGCTTGGTGATCGTGGTAATTTCACTGTCCGGACCACAAAACCCTTCCATTTTGCAAAGCTTAGAGCCTTCTTCCGCATGATCTAGCTTTAGCACGCTAGCGCTACGGGTATTCGCTGTCATTTCCCAGTTCCACCCTGCCGCTGTGTTGGTATGCCGGTTGGGCCCGGCGATCAGCTCCACATATCCAGAAATCTGAGCGGATGTGCTGAATTTGTCCAAGGTCAGGTCAATATGCCCATGTGCCAAGAGGCCTGGCACAGATTGATTCTTTTCCAATGCAGGTAACTCACTCGCTGTCACCATCCGTTGGAAAATGGCCATGCCTTGCGGATTTGTAAGATCCAGTTCCATAACCGCAGATTGACTTCCATTGTGGGTCTGGATTCCCTGTACCAAAGCCCTTGCAAACCCGGACTTCACTTTCAGCTTTTCGCCGCGATTGGCTATGCGTTCAGTTACACCCCAATCCTTCTCATCCTTTGCCGATTTAGCCATCCCCGTGTTGAATATTCCACCAACGCCGAATTTTTCGATGTTTCTGTCGGTTTCGCCAGACATAACCACGACGCGGGTAATCGCGCCGGTCACAGCGTCGGCTTCGATGGCATTAATCACAATGTGGCGCCCCTGTGCAACGGACGAATCACCTTTCACATCCACAGCTGGCCCGGGTGTGCGAAAGCTTGGGTTGTCTTTTAAGGTGCCTTCGACGCCACGTCCTCCAAAAAAACGCAATTCGCCTTGTGCTGAAGCAATCCATCCGGAATTCAGCGTTACCTGATCCCCAACCTTCATACTCTGCAAGGTAAATGGGTCTGGTAGCGGCAGCTTACCGGTCACAATGTCTTTAAGTCGCTTCTCATTGGTTGTCACTTGGTATGAGGTATCGAGCCCGCCCTCCAGAAAATGGTATTGGCGCAGGGTGTGCATATTCGCTTTTTCGCTGTTGACGCCAAGGTATTCAAGTGATGGCGTTACCGCAACATTGATCGTCGCTGAGCGTTGCACCGTGCCATCCGGTTTCACATCTCTGCCACTCAATTCATATGTCATATTGGTGGGAATCCAAGAATAGAGATTGTGCTTATCCGTTTTCGCCAAGGTCCATTCTGGTGGATTTGTTACAGACCCCAATGGCGGCGCAGAGCCCTCACCCCTGAACTTTGGGGCTGTATGGTCGGTATAGATCTTTAAGTTGGTAGAAAACGCTGATCCTGTGTCAAAACTGTGTTCAAGGACTAAGGCATTGCCGCCTTTTGCAATCAGCGCAGCGGCGGGGGCAGCCAATCCTTTCTTGGCGTTTGTAACGCTGTCAGGAGTCCAACGTGGGGACCCCGGTGTCCTCTCTGGGGAATCTGGCGTTTGTCGAGGAAATGGCAGCCCCGCCGGCGCAACTTGCCTGGCCAAGGCGGCAGCCTGCAGATTGCCATTTATGAAATTGGGCACCACACCTTGAACCATAAACCTGCTCGCTGCCAATTGCGCGTGTTGTGAAGCACGCTGTAGCGAGCCTCCTACACTCGGCTCTGGCACCGGATATAGGGGGCGCTCACTTGGCTGCACAGCTACAGTCGGGGCACCTTTCTCGCTGGGCACTGGGTTGGCGTTCGTCGCCACGCTTTCCTTCGCGACAGGCGGTGCCGTCACTGCTTGCGTGGGTGGTGATGGTTTCCAGTGTGCAGACTTGCTCGCGCTGCCAGCAGGAAGCAATAGTTCAACTGGTTCATATGGATGCAAAACGCGAATTTTTGAGGGGTACTGCCCCACAAAAGACGGGTTCATGCTCGTAAGCCTTTGCAAGTCTACCCCCACATCTTTCGCAATTGCCCACTGGCCTTGCCCCGGCTGCACCGTGTAAATTCCCTTGACAGCACCATCCAGCTTGTTGAGGTTGTCTTTGGGCTGTACAGGCGCTTTGTCGACTTGAGGGGTGTTGTGCAATGTGGGGGACATAGTTGCTCCAGATATTACCCAATTTTGGTTGCTGCTTACCTAAAACTGCTGCCCGCCCTACATTCCCATTCCATAAGGCGACAAATACAATTCCACTTTTTCTCTTTGAGGCGCGGGTGCTGCAGGGCTTTCTTGTGGGGCAGGCTTATTGAGCGCCTCTTGCGTAGGTATTAGCAGCGTCTCGAGCCCAGAGTTGCCTAGCAATTGTTTCTCCGGGGTCAGGTTCAATCCTTGTACGGTCTTTAAAACGAAGCTTCGTTGCTCCGGAGTTCTATCCTTTTGATCTCCATACAATTTGTTAACCTCAATCACTTGTGGCTGTGCGCTATTCATATCGTAGGTCAAAGCAACTTCATGACCCCGTACGTGGCTGGTAACCAGTTGGGTGTGCCCCCCTTTGCCGTCTAGCATGTCTTTGACGCTATTGAGTTTCTTGCCACTTTCAAGATCAAATTGAGTAGCTTCCATCGTATATGGGCCAGGCTTTGCGCCTGTTGTAGCCACTGTGTAGGTCGGACTTGTATCCGTTCCGCGGTACTCCACAATGAGGCGCGCTGTGGGCTCTTCTGTCCCAGTGGGCTTTACGCGCTGCGTATACAGTTTGACTTGCGGTTCAATAAGCTGTGCCGCCACTTGGTTGGCTTTGTTTTCTGCGTAGACCTCTGCACCAGTCATGCCATTGGGGAGGTTCCGTATAGATGCGTGGAGATCCCATTGTGGGTCGGTTGCCTGTGCCGCCGCCTTAATAAGTTGCAATGCAGCAGATTGCACGCCGCCCTCGCGGCCTGGATTGGACGTCCTATTCTCAGTCTCCACCAACGTGCCCGCCACTTTTGGACTCCATTTCAACATGCGCCCATCAAAATCACTCGACGGCCTTTTGACGCCGTCTGCGCCGCCGTTCAGCAACAGCGGAATGGGCTCACCATGATTGCTCTTTACAAGACTAACGAGAAGCTCTTTTCCAGCAGGCACGGATTGCAAATAGCACAGTGCGGCATCCAACTTCAGCAGGTCTGCGTTGGAGTATTGATTGGCACCTGACTCCCCTTGGTGCTTGTCTACATTGCGACCAATAATTGCAAAATCCTTGATCGACACCGGTGTCTTTTTTGGATCTTCCAACGATTTGAAGTCAAGTCCCTGCCACCGCACCGAGTCGGATTGCTTTTGGTCCATACGATCGAGCTCGTCGGCGACATTGTTGTTCCCACCTAGCTTCATCCAATCCAAATCGCCGCGTTTTGCAGTGGTATCGTGGGCGGTGGGGTTGTCTTCAGTAAAAATGTGAAACCCGCGATGCACGTCTTGCCGCGGCTCGCGCAGTTCCTTGGCCACAACATTCGCTCGCTGAACGTATGCGGGCAGCTCGTCATACACAAGTTGATCCAAGTTGGGCGTGCCTGTCTTGTCGCCCTTAAGCGCAGTGGCTTGTGCGCCCAATCTCGCCAACATCAGCGCAGAAGACTGCTCACCCACGCGCCACCCCTCTTCGTTGTAGGCCTCGAAACTGGCATCTGCCATCCAAGTGATAGCGTTGTCCTTGTAGTCAAAATGATTCCAGTGTGGACTATTGCGCACGACGTCCCGTTTGCTGTCTTCTGGCTTGGCAATCGACCATTCGTGCTCATCACTGATCTTGATCTTGAGCGAATTGTCCGCTGCCATTTCGCGAACCACTTCGCGCCCCGTTGCGCCACGTTGGATATAACTCAAGGCCGCATCGAGTTTTGCAACTTTCGCCTCAGTTGGGTTGACGATCGTGAAGTCTTTCGCTCTGAGTGACTGGTCCAATTTGGGTACCGATTCGCTAGTGGGCATACCAAAAAATTCACTGAGCGGAGATGGTTGCGGTTCTGCCATAGCGTTCACATTGTTGAAAAGCGCGTAGTGTATAGAGGTTAATCTGCGCCGTCGACGGATCCTGTAACTGTTTGTAAAACTACTTAACGATTCGAACCATCTCTGCTCTAATCTGCCTCGAACCCACATGCAGGTAAAAGTGGGTAGCGCAGTCCAAAAGTCGTTGCGAGTCTGCTCCTTATCAGGGCTAAATCACAAAGCGGTGCTGAAAAACCTCGGCTATCGGGGAGGGAGGCGATTCGTGTCTATTTCGAAGGGTAGCGCTACCTACTTTGTTTGCGTGCGTGTATTTGTATTGGGTAGCCGCCACAATCTTCTTCAACCGAATCGACGTGTAAACACCATGAAGCTTTTCAAGTCATCCAAAGTTGCCGCCCCTAGGTCTGTGCTTGGGTCTATTGCGTTGGCGGCTGCGTTTTTTTTGCCATCAGGTGTGGCGCAGGCTAGTGTGCCAACGGTGGATGCTGCTGTGGCTGCAATTCAGGCTGCATTCCATGTGCTCGAGGATGGTGTTAAGTGGGCTAAGGATTTTACGCACTATGCGCAAATTAAAGAAAATATTGATCAAGCGAAAGCGGCAAAAGATAAGGTGGAAGGTATTAATTCCGAGTTGAATGCCAAAATTGAAGAGGCGAAGAAAAAAGCCTATGGCGATCTATATGTAGTGCCGGACGACGAGGTGGTGGATATTAAGCGAATAGAATTATTGCTAAATAAACAGTCAACCACGCTCGAGCCGTTCGCGCAAGGTTATTTTGGCGGTCAAAATGTCTGTAGTATTGAGCGGGGTATTGAGGATTATAGTGCTGAAGCTGTTGCTATCGCGAAGGCGGCGCTGCTTGGCGCAAAAACCCAAGATCACCCGCCTGTTGCGCGACTTGAATTCAATTGCGTAGCGCAACGCAACCTAGCCGCACTCGCAATCCAAGAAGATAGAAACCATGCTTTAAAAATGGAGTCGCTTCAAAAAACTCATAATGTTGCAACAATATTGAGTCAAAAAAATGTTGGCGATGATGTGCAGCAACACTTGCGGCAGCTGGCTACTTTTGAAGGTGCGCAAAGTAGTGAGAAATTCAGGCATGAGGCAATAGTAAAAGTATTGAATGTTTACCAAGATATGCTGAAGAGAACCCAGCGGGACATAGAAGTGGTTATGCACCAAGGCATTCAAGGGAAGGGGATTATTTCAAAAGCAATAGCCACTGCTGCTATAGGGAAGGTCTTGGGTGGTGGAAATCTCGTTGCGGTCAACGGAAATCGCCAGGTATCTGATGCTTCAAAAATGTACAACAAGGGTTATGCTCCTTAAGTCACATAGTCAAGGAGAAGTCTCATGGAAATTCTAGGCTATTTCTTTTTTCAGCTGATTGGGCGGTTTGTAGACCAGAAGTTTTTCGAGCTGTCTGAAGCGGTCTATGGAAATCTGGCCGGTATATTGGGTAGCGCTGCGGTCGCCATGTTTACTCTCTACTTTATGCTGACAGGATGGCGAGTGGTTTCCGGCGAATCGCATGAAAGCATGACATCAGTAGTTATGCGGCTGACGAAAATGTTGATACTACTTTCAATACTGTATACCAGTATGGTTACCAATACTTATTTGCAAAATAGCATTCTTGATATACGAACAGTTATTGTTGGTGCGTTCGAATCGAGCGGTAGTGGTGATGGCAAAGATGTGTACAAAAAGATCGATGACAATTTGGACAAAATGGCAATGGGAATGTCCTTGGTCAACGGTGTTAGTGCTGGGGGGGATGTTGGTCTGGCGGAGGCAAAGGGGAGGGCGCTAACCTTGGGCCTAATGGGGCAGGCCACGCCGCCGATCGTGGCGGGCATGCTGGTGTTGCTAAACGAACTAGGCATGCGCATTGCCATTATGTTGGGCCCCATTTTCATTACGGCGTTTATGTTTAAACGAACGGAGGACATGTTTTACAGTTGGGTCAAATTTATGGTCGGTTCCATGTTGTCATTGGGCGTACTTTCGATGGTGATTGGAATTGTTTTTGAACTGACAGCAAAATTCGCGGCAACTATTGTGGCAATAAAGGTTGCTGCCGGTGTAGGTATTGGGTTTGGTATCACTGCAGCGAGTACGGCAATTACCGAGGTAAACGAATCGGTGATGACGGCGGGTTTTGGGGCGGTCATGACAATGATGTTGCTTGCTGTTCCGGTTATTTTGAACAAATTCTTTGGGTCTGATGTTGGTAGCTATAGCTACAACACTTTTAGTGGCAAAAACCAACATTCTGCTAATCCGGCGGGAACCCCTTCGCAGTCCTCGGGTGCGCAGTATCCCGGTGGGATGGGGGGAGGGGGGGCGTCGCACACCACTGCGCCAATTGGTAATACATCCAGTGTGCCTGTGCAATCCATCGCCAATGTGAACACCAGTAATGCCCATAGTGCGGCACAGGCTAGTGGCAGCAGTACCAATGCGGGCGGCCTCACGGGCTCCCGCGGGTTGGCGGCTTAAAACCGCATCCGGTATGGACGCTAATCTGCCCGATTGCCCGGTCATTCATGTGCCACGTGAAATTATGGCGGCGGTGGTGCGGGTGGAATCTGCTCGTAATCCTTATGCGATAGGTGTCGTGGGTGGGCGGTTGGTGCGGCAGCCTACCAATAGAGAAGAGGCATTGGCAACGCTGCGCGATTTGGAAAGCAGGGGCTATAACTACTCAGTGGGTATAGCGCAGGTGAATCGTTCCAATTTTCAAAAATACGGTATTAATAAGGCAAATTTGGCATTTGACGTATGCGCTAATCTGGAAGCTGGTTCCAAAATATTGCAGGAATGCTACTCGCGGTCAAAAGGCAATTGGGGTAATGCGTTTAGTTGCTATTACTCAGGAAATTTTGTTACCGGATACAAGCATGGCTATGTGCAAAAGGTGGCCCAGGCGTATGTGGCCGCAGACGACGCTGCCGCCGTGGCGGGAGCAGATAAGGCAGCAAAGTCCCTGCTGGTAAAACCATCTGTAGTTTCGCCAAGCGTAAGAATTGTTGACGGGAGGCTGGAGGGGGGTGTTGCAATTGGAGTGGAGCATCTAGCCTCCGTAGTTCCTGCGAAAGATCATCTTGTAGGTGAAGTTAAGCGTGCCTCCGTTGCGGCAAAAGAAAATAATAGTGCGGCTGACACGGTGACGATGGTGCGCTCGAATGCGACGAAACCAGAGACAAATAAATTGCGAGGCACCTTGAAAGCATCTGAGCAGAACGATGCGTTTCACGATGTTGCACGGGTTTTTTAGCTGAGGTAGTTAAAAAGTTGTAGGTGTGTTGGTTCTTTAATTTAATCAAATGGAGTTAGGTAAATGAAAACATTGGGTTCAAATACAGCAGCAAGTTCTTCAACAAAACCGCTGCGAGGCTTTGGGCTACTAGCAGCCATGGCGTTGACGAGCATCCAGGCACATGCTGGTACTGGTACTGGTACTGGTACTGGTACTGGTTCTGGTTCTACTGGTGGTGGTGGTGGAACCTTTAAAGCTGACGCAATTGTTTCGCAGATTGAAGGCATTAGTGGCGTGCTGTCAACCGTGTCTATTGTTGTTGTCACAATTGCCTTTGTCTTTGTCGGCTACCAAGTTGCCTTCGGTGGCAAACACTTTAGAGATGTGATGCCTGTTGTGATTGGTGCAATGATTATTGGTGCTGCATCGCAATTGGCTTCAATGGCCACAAGAGCCTAAGTCGTATGCCTCCCAATCCCTTGTGGGGTGGGGGGTGGTTCTAACCAGACATCCAAAATGAAAACCGACACTGTATTTCGAGGTTGTATGCGGCCGGCCCTATTTATGGGCGTGCCGATGGTGCCGTTTATGCTGGCATTCGGACTGTTTACATTGCCAGCCTTGTACTTTTCATTTTGGATCATACTGGCCTTGCCTGTCTCGATATTTGTTATGCAGCAAATGGTCAAATATGATGAACATGTGTTTGACCTTTTGTTTTTGAGACTAAAAACAAAAGCCAAATCCAAGACAGCAAAGAAAATAGACAATTTCACGCTGCTCATTAGTCCGGCGGATTCGGAAAGTAAATGATATCCACCAAGCCAAGCAGTGGGATCTGCCAATTTATCCCGTACTCTTCACACGTACATCCGCAGGTTGTCAAAACCACAGGCGGCGACTATTTGGTGTGCTTCAATTTAAAAGGGTTCCCTTTTGTAGGGCGTGAGGAGTGGGAGTTGGAGCACCGGCACCAAACGTTTAACCGTCTGCTGCAGACCCTGCGTGCGCCAGACTATACCAACGTAGCGTTTTGGATGCATGATATTCGACGCCGCACGCATGTCCGCCTAAAGAGCGATTTTGTCGACCATTTCAACCAAGATTTGAACGACAAATACTACCAGCAGCTCAATGATGTCAATTTGATGCAAAACGAGCTGTTTCTAACATTGATCTACCGCCCTGCTTCCGCAGGGTCTGGTCTTATGATGGCGTCCAATTTCGCGGACATTCGTCGTACAGAGGAGGGTAATGTCGCCAAAATGCTGGAACTGGCGGCTAGCGCACAGGCGTCGCTGGTCGATTACGAGCCTTACCGCATGGGGGTTTATAAATCGTCGCAGGGTGTTGAGTTTTCAGAGATATTGGAGTTTTTTGGCTATTTGGTGAATCACGTTGATGAGCCTGTGCCGGTGTTGACCGCTCGCATTGCAGACTATTTGCCCACCAGCGAACACCTGTTCAATGAAAAAGTGGGCAACCACATGATTCGCACAGCCAATGGTGCGCGCCATTACGGCACTATTCTCAATGTCAAAGAATACCCGGAGGTTACATATCCTGGTATCTTGAATGGGCTTAAGTATATTGATATGGAATATACGCTCACGCACAGTTTTTCTCCCATTGCGCGTATGGATGCACTCAAGGCGCTGGAGTTGACAAAAAGTAGGTTGATATCGACCAGTGACAGGGGTGTTAGCCAAATTGTTGAGTTGGACCAAGCTCTGGATGGGATTAGCTCTGGCAATTTTATCTTGGGTGAGTACCACTTCTCATTGTGCTTATATGCGGACAGTGTGGAGAAGTTGGACAAAAACGTATCCGAGGCGCGTGCCGTCTTGTCCAATGCTGGCTTTGTGTCTACGCGTGAGACCATGGCCAGTATGGCGGCAATGTATTCTCAGTTGCCGTGCAATTGGGAATACCGCACCCGCAAATCTAACGTAAGCTCACTCAACTTTTTGGGCCTCGCTCCGCTACACAATTTTGCCGGAGGAAAACCCCATGGCAACCCATGGGGAGATGCGGTTACGGTGCTGCAAACCACCAATTCTCAGGCATTCTATTTCAATTTCCATGCCACCAGGGGTAATGAAGACTCTACGGGTGAAAAGGCATTGGCAAATACCATGGTCATCGGCAAATCGGGCACTGGAAAGACAGCGCTCATTAACTTCTTGCTCTCGCAAGTGCAAAAGCTCAAGCCAAAGCCAACCATTTTCTTCTTTGACAAAGACCGTGGTGCGGAGATTTTTGTGAGAGCTTGTAGCGGTCGGTACTTGGCGATAGAAAATGGTGTGCCAACCGGGTTTAACCCCCTGCAGTGTGAAAATTCTGAAGAAAACATCATGTTTTTGGTGAATTTCATCAAGCTGCTGAGCGAGAAAGAGAAGTTTGCCGCAAGTGAAGATGAAGACATAAACCGAGCGGTGCGCGCCATTATGGATACTCCCATTGCCCTGCGCACTATTACCAATTTGCAGCAAGGCCTGCCCAATTTAGGTGATGATTCTATTTACGCGCGCTTGCGAAAATGGACGCGGGCTGGCTATTTGGGCTGGGTTTTTGATAATGACCAGGACAAAATTCGCTTTGATGATGCGCACATTATTGGTTTCGATTACACCGAGTTGCTGGATAACGCCGAAGTGCGGGTGGCGGTTATTACCTATCTTATTAAGCGTATGGAAGAGCTTATTGATGGCCGCCCATTCATCTATGTGATGGATGAATTCTGGAAAATTCTGGACGGCGAGGGTGGTCTGAAAGAATTTGCCCGAAATAAGCTCAAGACCATTCGTAAGCAAAATGGCTTAGGTATATTTGCCACACAGTCGCCTGAGGATGCACTAAAGAGCGACATTTCGGCCTCGTTGATCGAGCAAACCGCCACACTGGTATTGTTGCCCAACCCCAATGCAGACTATGAAGATTATGTCAATGGTCTGAAACTCACCAACACCGAGTTTCATGAACTTAAAAAACTCGATGAGCGAAGCCGAAGCTTCATGGTCAAGCAGGGCCACAATTCAGCCATTTGTCAGCTCAAACTGGGAGGACTGCCCGATGGGCTGGCAGTTATATCAGCCAGCACAGACAATATTGCCATTATGCATAATCTGATCGACAAGTTGCCCGATATAAACGGCACAGAATCTAGCAGCGTTTTCAAAATGGTAGCACCTAAAGACTGGCTGGGTGATTTCTATGATGGCAGAGCCGGAGTAAAGGCGAAAGCCTTGCAAAAATGATGCAACCCGGCACGCGGTTCAAGGCAGTTATTGTCATTTTGCTCGGGCTAACGGCGCTCGTGGCGGGTGCGTATTTGTCTGGCGTGTTTTACCAATACAGCGTATTCAAGTCGGCTTCGCGTTTATCCGTCGCTTGGGACACGTATTGGAAGGTATTTGAAAATACAGACTTTGCTACACCGGCTGGAAGAAACGTTAAGGACTTCGGCATTTTTGGCTTTGGCATTCCTTTGCTTGGCTGGTTGTTCTTAACTTACAAAATATTTGCAGAGCAGCCCACATTGTATGGCGATGCCAGATTTGCCTCTGCTTCCGAAATGAAGTCGCAAGGTCTGTTTGACAAGAAGCCTGATAGCTTGGTTATTGGCCGGGCCAATGGAAGATATTTGTATTACAGCGGCCAGCGCTTTGCACTGCTCGCTGCCCCTACGCGGTCGGGCAAGGGGGTTGGCATTGTTATTCCCAATTTGTTGCTGTATGGCGGCTCGTGTGTGGTGTTGGATATTAAACAAGAAAATTTTGACCTGACCAGCGGCTACCGCCAAAAGCATGGGCAAGAGGTATATCTCTTTAACCCCTATGCTGTGGATGGTCGCACGCACCGCTGGAATCCGTTGACCTATGTATCAACTGACCCGCGGTTCAGAGTGTCAGACATTAGCAGTATTGCTACCATGCTGTATCCAGCCAGCATCGATGGAAAAGATTCTTTTTGGAAGAACCACTCTCAAAATGTATTTATAGCTTTTGCGCTGTATTTGTTTGAAAATCGGGATTTTCAAGCCAAGCTGGGTTGTCCGGCAGAGTTGCTACCCCCGGTCACGCTGGGCGCGATGTACCGCATGTCGTCTGCAGAGGACGTGCCTATTAAGGAGCACTTGCAAGCGTTAATGGATTTGCAATTCATTAGCCCTGCATGCAAAACTGCATTGGCTGGAGTTATCTCTCAAAATGATGAGGTGTTTGCCAGCATCTTGGGGACGTTTAAAGAACCACTGCTTCCCTGGCTAAACCCAATTGTGGACGCGGCAACTTCGGCAGATGATTTTTTGCTGTCAGACTTGCGAAAGAGAAAAATCACCATTTATATCGGCATATTGCCAAACAAGCTTTCTGAATGCAGAGGTATTGTCAACTTGTTTTTTGCACAGCTTGTCAATGAAAATACTAGGGAGCTCCCTCAAGCCAACTCGGCGCTCAAGCATCAATGCCTTTTGTTAATGGATGAATTCACGTCCATTGGTCGGATAGACATTTTGTCCAAAGCAGTTAGCTTTATGGCGGGCTATAACCTGAGGTTACTTCCCATTGTGCAATCGCTGGCGCAACTGGATTCAGTCTATGGCAAAGACGATAGCCGCACCTTTGTAACCAACCACGCATTGCAAATTATCTACACGCCCCGCTTACAGAGTGATGCCAATGACTATTCCGAAATGCTCGGTTATACGAGCATCAACAAAGAGAGTGTTAGCCGGGGTAAGGAAATCAGCAGAACACGCAGCGATGAAAAGCGTGCGCTTATGCTGCCACAAGAGATAAAAGCGCTGAGTATGGAAAAAGAAATACTGGTTATGGAAGGACTTTCTCGGCCTATCCTCTGTGACAAGATTTTCTATTACAAAGACAAGTCATTTACGGCCAGGCTTTTGCCCAAGGCAAGCGTTCCTGTGCTGGCCTGAAACTGAGATAGCGAACTGAATATGAAGTCAAAAGTACTAGTGAAGTTGGCCCTGGTGTCTGGTGCAGCGATGCTTGTCATTGCGTGCTCTGCGCCGCAGGCGCCAGACTTTGAGGGGCGCTGGAAGCCCTTAAACCAGTTTGAAAAAAAAATAAGGGTTATACCCAAAACTCGGCCCTATGCGTATGAGGTTATCCAGTTGGATACCACCTTGGCCAGTGTGCTGGAGCGCTGGGCATTGGATTCAAAAGTCAAGTTTAAGAGCAGTTGCGATAGTGACTATTCACTTCCTACCAGTATCACCCAGCTCAAGGCGCCCACGCTGGAGCAAGGTATCAAGCAGGTGAACGACATATATTTGCAGCAAGGCGTGCAGGTAGGCTTTAATAGCGCTGAGGGGGTACTCAATTTTGACTGCAAGCCCTTTGAATTGTCTTTTCCGCAACCATGAACTGTTGCACTTATTTTTTGTACTGGTAAGCCATTATGTTCTCAAAAAAGAAACCGCCAAGCACTGGGGCAGCGGGTGCGACGCACAAGACGAGCGCGTCGAGCGTTATAGAAAAATCCATCAATTTTGAAGCAACGCTGACAGAAACTTTCCGCAAAAGCGAAAGGCGCGCCTGGATGGTGGCCATGGGTGCCGTAGCCATCGCCTTGTTAATGGGCATCGGCATGATGATGATGTTGCCGTTGAAGGAAAAAGTTCCCTATTTGGTAATGGCAGATCCCTATACCGGCACCAGTACGCTGAGCAAAATCACCGATGACTTTTCAACCAGAGGCATAACAACGAATGAAGCGTTGAGCAAGAGTAACGTGGCGCACTTCTTGATTGCGAGGGAATCTTATGACTGGGACTTGTTTGGTCGTCGTGACTGGAATACTTTCTTCTCCATGGCCGACGCAAATGTTGCGAAGAACTTCAGGAATTTGTTTGAAGCAGATAATCCAAGAAATCCTGATAAATTGTATGGTCAGTCACAGTCCGTACGTGTCAAGATAAAGTCACTAGTTTTGATCGCAAATAATAGAGGCGTGATTACCGGAGCAACGGTACGTTTTGACCGTCTCATTATTGATAAATCGCAAGCGCGGATAGTGGGTGCAGACGCCAATGTGGCAACAATGGCCTTTGAATACAGAAACAACTTGGCCATGGCAGAGGAGTTGCGCGTTGAAAACCCACTCGGGTTTAGGGTTTTGTCGTATCGCGTGGACCCGGAGACCGCTACGCCAGCCAGTGTCGTAATGGCGCGTGAAGTGGCCGAGCAAGCTGTCCAAGCTCCGGTGCCGCAAACTATCCAAGCTCCGGCCCAGTAGAGTAGTCAATTCCCACATGACAGCAACCAATTCATACTAATCTGTAAGCCCTCAAAAATGAAATCACTACTTAATAATTTCAATCTACGCAAGACCTGCTCTGTGCTCGTCATGTTGGCGGCATTCTTGAGCCAAGCCGACGCGCATGCACAAGGTCATGCGCAGCGCACCTATGTTTACAACCCCAATGCCATCTATACGGTCAACGCGGGTTTGGGTTTGGCAACCCAAATTGTGCTGGATCCTTCGGAAAAGGTAAAAGATTTTGGCACAGGCTTTAGCTCGGGGTGGGATATTGTGCGTCGCGATCATATTTTCTATCTAAAGCCAAAGGCGGTGGATGCGGAAACAAACATGTATATTCGCACTGACAAGCGCTCATATATGTTTGACCTGAAGATTGTTTCCAAAGACTGGAAACGTGTGGATGAGGCAAAAAGAGCTGGCGTAGTGTATTTGGTGCAGTTCACCTACCCCGACGCGGAGGATTTGCAAAAGGCATTGTCTATTGCAAGCACCAATGCAGGTGGCGAGGCGCCGGTCATTAATCCAACGCAGCCTAAAAACAACCCTTATTTTAGCTACCACATGGATTATGACTATTCAGCTGCAGACTCCGATAAGTGGCTCGCGCCGCAGCGGGTTTATGACGATGGGCAAGTGACCTATGTGCAAATGCCAGTCACAGCCAAGAGTCCGGTGTTTTTCGGACGCGGAACCGAATCCGGCGAAGAATTCATTGTAAACGTTACGGTAACCGACCGCCTGTACAAGCTGCACGGTGTGTATCCATTTATTATTATCCGCAATGGCACCACAGCAGTGGGTGTGCGTAGGCGCTAATAGGGCGCGTTGGGTCACATAATGCAAACTAATCGAAATTCTCCCACGCCCGGCCCAGACTCTGCTTCTGGTCCAGTCACCGAAGGCCACTCGCGGTTTAACCAGGACATTCCACCTCTGGGCGTGGATACATCCGGGTCTGTAAACAAAAAGGGCTTGGTATTTCTCGGCATGATCGGCCTAATTGGTATGGCTGCAGCTTTTTGGATGTTTAGTGGCGGTGCGAAGCGACAGACGGCTGAGGTAAAAGCTAAGCAACAAGAAGCCGTAGCGATTCCAGCGCCCCCGAGGCAGTATCCAGAAGACAAGCAAATGCTGGCGACAGCGCGGACCAATTCGAGCGCAGGGCTTGCTTCTGGCGGGGCGACGGCGATTCCACTGGCTTCTGATGCGCAATCTGTGGGTGGGTCCAACGGAGGTGCCAGAGGTGCCAACAGCGTAGCAGGTGCGAATTCCGCAGGTGGCGGCACTGCGCCCTATGACCCCAAAAACCCTTCGCTCGATCAACGCCGTGCCATGGATGCATTGCTGATTCAGCCCTTTCAAGTGACTGAGAAAGTAAAAGGGGGAGATCAAGCAGCGCCGGTGGATGATCCGAACACATTGGTGCGAAGGCGCACTACAGATGGCGGCAGAGTTTCGTATACAGCGAACACCGCCGCAACAGCCGGTGCTATGGAGTCTTCTGCGGGGGCTGCTGAAAGTACGTCTACGGGTGACCCCATTAAGGATGCAAGGGCATTGTTGGCGAATGTGGTTGCAGGTAAGGGTGTGCCAGGATTTGGTGGTGCTGGAGGTGGCGGTGGGCTTGGTGGACAGGGGGGGGGGCGCAGTGCTGCCAATGTTTCGCCGGATGATGGGGATGTGGGCGGGCCTAACACGTTGCCGGCCACAGCGTTTCCCGTGCAGGCGGCACGCAAGATACCAAGCAATGCTGATTTTTCCATCTTGCAGGGTACAGCCATTCGCTGCCTAATGAACACGCGGCTTATTTCGGATATACCCGGTCAAGTGATGTGCACTGTTACTGAGAATATATTGTCAACCAGTGCTCGAAAGATATTGATTCCCAAGGGCACTAAGGTCATTGGTGAATATGGTGGGCAGGCCAATCCTAGTTTGGAACGTGTAGGTATTATCTGGAACCGGCTTATTACGCCAGCAAATATTGATATTGCGCTCGGTAGCCCTGGCACAGATCCGTTGGGCAGCACGGGTGTGCCTGGTTATGTGGATGAAAAATGGCGCATGCGCTTGGGTGCGGCGTCGTTGATCACCTTGACGTCCGACATTATCAAAATTGCGCTGCAAAAGAATGCACCAACCACTACTACGCAATCGATCGATCAGACTACAGGGCGAGTCACTACCACGGAAGTGCCCTTTGACAGTGCCACTGTTAAGTTGATTGCTAGGGCACCTGATCCATTCCTGGCGCGTGTATTGAACATGCCGGCGACCATTATCATTCAGCAGGGCACGATGGTTGCGATTCAAACCGCCAAAGACATGGATTTTTCCAATGTCTACGAGAATCAATAATGATTGATAACGAGCCACTGCTGGATGTCAAGGCGGCATTCCTGGACTACCAATTCCAGATTTTGGGTATTCATGGGCTGCTGAATGAGCCCGGTGTGACAGAGATCAGTATAAACAAACCCGGTGAGGTGTATGTGGAACGATCAACCGGGTGGCACCGGGTGGTGGTGGAGGAGCTTACGTTTGATCGGGCGCGCCAGTTTTGTACTGCCATTTTAAATGCCAGCAATACTGGGCAAAGTATTACAAACGCGCAGCCTTTGGTGTCGTTTACTTTTCCTACAGGGCAGCGTGCACAGTTTGTCATGCCGCCAGCATGTGCACCGGATTCTATTTCGATCACCATTCGAGTGCCAAACAAAAACAACTTCACGCTAGCCCAATACAAATCTTCGGGTTTCTTTGATCGATTGTCAGAAGCTGTTCCCATTATTAGCCCGCACGATGCAGAGCTTATTTCACTGAAAAACGAAGGTAACTATGCCGAGTTTTTCTCTAAGGCAGTGCAATACCACAAAAATATTGTGGTCGCCGGGGCTACCGGTAGTGGTAAGACGACATTTATGAAATCTTTGGTTATGCACATATCACCCGAAGAGCGGCTGGTAACGATTGAAGATGCGCGCGAGTTATTTTTAACTCAGCCCAATATCGTGCATTTGCTGTATTCCAAAGGCGGACAGAGTATTGCCAAGGTAAGTGCCAAGGATTGTATGGAGGCCTGCCTGCGTATGAAGCCAGACCGCATTTTGTTGGCCGAATTGCGGGGCGATGAGGCATTTTTCTTTGTGCGCAATTGTGCATCAGGCCATCCGGGCAGTATTACCAGTTGCCATGCAGGGAGTGTGGGTCAGGCATGGGAGCAACTTGCACTCATGATTAAAGCCTCTCCCGAAGGCTCAGGTTTGGAGTATGACGTCATTAAGCATTTATTGCGGTTGACCGTGGATATTATGGTACATATTCACAGCATAGGCGGTAAGCGGATGATAACGGGGGTCGAGTTTGTGCCAGAGACGCGGTTTGCCGCGTCTTGATTTTTGTGTGCAGTGGAACTACTTTAGTAATTATTTCTGGAGGTATTGATGTTTAGAAGATCTCTTTTGGTATTCGCCATGCTGGCGAGTTCGGGGTTTAGTTACGACGCATTAGCGGCGACAGCCGAAGAAATGATGCTTCAGCGGCAACAGGAGCAAATTGAAGTAATGAAGAGGCATCTCGCATCTCCAAGTTTGAGCGCTGACGATAGAGCGGCGCTTAATGCTCAGATTCAGATGCAGCAGAGCCAGATGCAGTTGATACAGCAGAATGGAATCGAGGCGACAAAAGCGGATTTGCTTGCCAAGCAACGCAATTCAGTAACGGATCAGGCGGATCTGGCGAAAAAGCTCAATGAAAGTGAAGCAGATCGCCAGAAGCGAGTCGAAGGCGCGAGGAAGGCTGGCGATCTCGAGCGAACGACAAAGGTGGCAGAGCAAGATGGCGCAAAGCGTCAAGCGAATCTCAAGAATCGTGCAGAGACGCGGGATGCCAACCCGCTAGACGCAACAAAGACTTTGGCGTGTACAGCACTTATGTGTTCACTTTCTCCAACCAGGCCGAAGCAGTGTGTGAAAGCTCTTTTGGATTATCCAAAAGAGGCGCTGAAGAATATTGGTCGGCACCCAACACCTTCGAAGATTAGAAAGGCTCTGAAGAATTTTCTTAAGCTTTGTCCGAACGAACATAAGGATGAAGACGCTATGGCAGATGAGGCTGCAGGAAAGGGACTCGACGAACTTTCCTTGGCTTGTCGCATGGGGATAAAGGAGGCTTGCTATGAAGAAGCGGCCCCGGTTGGAACGAACAACACGTCTCAGTATAAATACTACTGCGAAGAGGAAATGGCTAGGTCAGGATCGAATAGTGAAGCCTATGGGAGATGTGTTGGGTCCCACGGAACTACGGATCCACTGCCCTTCAGCGCGAATATAGGAGGCCCGGTCACTCCTACTATCCCCAAGTACAAGTACTATTGTGAAGAGGAAAAGGAAAAATACGGATCAAATAGCGAGAGCTATGGAAGATGTGTCGGCTCCCATGGAACCATGGATCCACTGCCCTGATTGCAAGGCGGTTCTTAGCCAGAATTGCCGCCACTCCCTCTTCACATCCCCCAGCTTTGCAACGAAGCCGGGGTCTTGGAGTAGGGTGGGGTCGCGCGGGGGAAAACAGCTGGATTAATGTGTCTTGAGGTAAAAAATCTAGAGCTACTATGAAGCTAGGTGATGGGTCCACAGAGGTTTTGAAGTGGTTGGCAGTTGTCGCAATGACTTGCGATCATGTTAATAAGTACTTATTTAACAGCACACTGCCTTACCTATTTGAAGTTGGCCGTATTGCATTGCCGCTATTTGTCTTTGTTCTGGCGTACAACCTAGCTAGACCAGAATCATTGACCAAGGCTGTATACAGGCGCATTGCTGCACGACTTGGCGGTTTTGCGGCTCTTGCTGCTATTCCGTACATTTTGCTGGGAACTGGCGTCGAATATGGCTGGTGGCCATTAAACGTATTGTTCACTTTGCTTCTGACAAGTGCTGTGATTTATTTTTTAAATTACGGTGGAGTATTCGGATTTGCGGTTTCGGCATTGATTTTTTCGGTTGGTGGCGCGGTAGTCGAGTTCTTGTGGATTGCTGTTGCCATGGGTGCCGCCACATGGGTAGCGATCCGGTTCAATTCATATTTTTCGGCTTTGATTGCAGTGTCATGCTGCTTTGCACTGGGTCTTGTCAATGGCAATTATTGGGCCGCCATGGCAATTCCATTCATTGGGCTGGCGGTGTTGGTTGATGTTGATTGCCGTCGCTACAAATATTTCTTCTACGCTTATTACCCGCTGCATTTGACAATACTGCTTCTCATCAGAATACCAATGGGGAAAGCAGGGTATTCTTTTATGGGCGCTTGAACGCTGGCAGTAGTTTTTGGCGATAGCTCCCCTTACCACCACTCACTGTTCGTATCCTTCAGTCGGGCGACAATGTCAGAGTCGTGGAGCAGGATTGAGCACAGATCTGCTTCGCCAGACCCGTGCGAGCGGCGCTTTCAAGAGGAAGGTGAACGCCAGCAATCTCTCGGTTGCGTGCGATATTGTCGACGTCCACCATCAAGTCTGCTGCGTCACTACTTGCTTGTTGCCTTCACATGTAGTTCCCGATATAGCGGGTGCTCGGTCGCAAACCATCGATCCCAGCACGTAAAAAAGATCGCATAGTTATATTGGTAGCTGCTGTGGTGCAGGTCATGGTGGGTGTTGGTCACCAACCAACGACAAAATTTACTCGAGGTAAATCGCTCTGGGAACACTTCGTAGCCTGAATGTGCCAAATAGACTTTCAAATATATGGCATACATTGCCCATCGTGCCGTGTCCGGGTGCAGGGGTAGCACCAACGGTAACAAAAATTCTGTAAAAACAAGAGTTGGCACAATCTCCAAGGGTGAAAACTGCAGTTGTGTCAAAACACCCGTTTTGGTGCTCAAATGGTGCGTGGAGTGGATAAGCTGGTATAGCCAACCCCTGTGCATCAGGCGATGGATGAAATAAAACCAACAGTCAAAGGCAATAATAAAAATGCAGAAACTGAATACTGTATATATCATTCCAAACTGATGCATGTCACGATAGGTTAATCCATAATTCTCGCCCTTTGCGGTTTGAAAAATAATCAAAAGCAATAATGATGCGCTGAGCCAAAATAACAAAAACGATATTTCTTGGAGGAATTGTTTAATACGCCAGGGTTTGTCTGCCTGTATTGCGTGGTGATGAATTCCAACTAAACGGGCAACCTTTACTAGCACTAGCGTGAGAATGATTAGAACCACAATGATCAACGTGCTACCAAATGTATACATTAACCACAGTTTCGGCGTGGGTGTTTGTGAGAAAGCAAGAAGTTCAAATCTGCACCAAGACGGAAAGTGGGCGAATATTGAATTGTCAAGTGCGGCAAGTAAGCTGACATGATCTGCCGGTGACGAGTGGGTGGCTAATTCTCGATGGCCTAAATAGAAAGCTCCGGCACCGCAAACCAAAATGCACAGAAAAACTTGGACCAGAAAATTTAAAGGGTAGCGCAATAGTCGATTATTGGCATAGGCATTCCCTTTTGATTTATTGCTGGCGGACATACTCTTCTGGCAGTGTGATGTTGAGGTGTGCGCTGTCAGGTACTTGCTTTCAGGGGCACACGGCCGGAGCATCCTTGCCGAGCGCTGGTATGACTTGCGCCATGGTCCGATGGCCTTCCACAATGGACAGTGCGGGTATCAAGGGCTGGGCGGTTTCAGCCGTTTGCAACGCTTTGTCAAACGCCGCAATGGTCATACATGCGAGCGCTGTGCGGTCTGAAGGTGTGACTTTGTCCTGTAGGCTTTGCACGTTTCGTTGGGTTCTCTCAATCGCCGACTGCCCAACTGCTCCTTGCTGCGCAATCAGAAACGCCCCGTAGGCGAGGCCTGGATTGACCTTGACACCGATGCCGTCGCGCAAAAGAACCCCCAGCGCGTTCAACCCCTCCAGATTGCCCACACTCCACGCCGCTGCAAACCACCGATACGCTAGAACGTAGTCGATGCTGCTCGTGTCAGAGCCCAAATAGGACAGGCCCAGCGCATGCGCTGCGGAGCCGTCGCCTTGTTCGGCCAAGCGCGTGTAGATCGTCCGCATCATGGGCCAGTCGCCTCGGTCGCGTGCAGCAATGGCTGCCTCTTTGCTGGCATAGGGTCGAAACGGCACATTGCTCGAGAACTGCGTTTCGACCTCTGGCGGCACGCTGTAGTCGGGCGCTGTGCGCATCTTGCGCAGGGTCTTGGAAAACTCACCAACCTGGGTGTAGCCCTTCTTGGTGCCAATGTTCTTAATGTCAAACCCGGAATCTTCGTAAGATCGCAGGGCATCAGTACACCCTTCAACGGTTGGCGGCTGGCGGTGGAAATGGGTCTTGGCATTGCTCAAAATAGCGCTGGACAAGGTGCTGAGGTAAGCACTGGACTCGCGCTGGTGTTGTTCTGCACTTACCGACTTGGCATGATTCAGGAACTGATGCATCCATACCCGTGCACTGATGACGTCGTCTTTGTTTCGGTCATACCAGGCCCGTGCGATGCCTTCGACACGGGGCGCTTCGGCTGGCATCAGCGCGCCGCACTCAACGCGTAGCATCTGTAGGGTCAACTCTTGGGCTTGCACGTAGCCAGCCGCTGCAGTGCGGCGTTCTACCTCTGCTACAGGCAGTGCGCTGACGGGTGAGGCTACCAGGCGAGTGCAGGTGATCAGCAGCAAGCTGGCAAGAACGGCTTGCCAATAGAAGGGAGTATTGATGGTTCGCATAGAAGCAGTTTAGCGTGGTGATTGGTCTGCCAGTGCAGCTTTACCCAATGTGCAAACGCTGCAAGTAGCCGTGTGTGCGCTGCCTGGTTTGTAGGCGCCCATCAGTCGAGCTTGAAACCAATCTCGACCTGTGCAGTGCGCACTTCTTTCAGGGGAGCAAAGCGCCATTTGGCAACGGCTTCGGCCGCGGGTCGCCCCAGCTTCTTGTCGGTAGCGGACACCACGGACACATTGGACACACTGCCATCCATTGCAACACTAAAGGCAATCCGTACTTTTTCGCTGTCAGAATTGGACTCGAATCGGCGCGGCACAACCGGCTGAACCATTTCAATGATGCGCAATTCCTCTGGCTCATCGTCCACTGTTGCCTCAGCCACTGCCTCTGGCGTGCTGTTGCCCTCTGGGGCGCCTTGCCCGTTTGGTGCATTCGTCTGCGATGGGGGCACGTAGGCTGCAACTTGCAAAGGCTCGACAGACGCCTCGGACTTCTCTGGACTCGCAGACGCAGCTACAGAAGCGGTGTCGGGCCTGCGCGGCGCGGGAGTGGCTACTTCAGTTCGTGGGCGCGGTTTGGGCGCTTCTGTTCGTCGGGGTGCATCAGCAAATAGCTTAATAAAGCGAAACACACTGTCGGTCTGGCGCTGTGCCTTGTCTGCTGCCGCGGCACTGGCCGAACTCGGCGCCGCTGAAGCCGTGGGAGCTTGTTGCGCGTAAGTAGTCGCAGCAATGCACAGGGAAGCAACGCTTGCGCAGCGGGCCAAAAAAGTAGCGACAGAAAACGGAGTGGGGTGAAGCAACACGAATCTTGATTGGAAAAAACAAACGCAGAGGGAAGCAAACGAGGTCGCAAGCTCGCGCCGAGTATCCAGCCAAAATGCACTCGGCTACTATGGTGATTACCCCGATGCCATCCACGCAATAAACATGCGGAAGTAGTGGTCGGATGCGCCTCATCGAAGTCGCTGAAAATGCGTGTAGTCAAGTAAACCTTTTCGCGGAATGTTGCCATGTCAATTCTGGAAACCCACATCAACACCCGATCGGATGCGTTCACGGCCAATGCTCGCGCCATGCAAGCACTGGTCGACGATTTGGGAGCGCAGACAGCGCGGGTAGCACTTGGCGGTGGCGATGCCGCGCGCGCCAAACACACCGCGCGGGGAAAGCTGTTGCCGCGCGACCGTGTGCAACACCTCCTGGACCCCGGCACTCCGTTTCTGGAGTTGTCGGCACTTGCGGCAATGGGCATGTACCCAGACCGCGACGGCAGCGACAGTGCGCCCTGCGCCGGTGTGATTGCCGGTATCGGCCGCGTTAGTGGCGTGGACTGCATGATTGTGTGCAACGATGCCACGGTTAAAGGCGGAACCTACTATCCCCTCACCGTGAAAAAGCATTTGCGCGCGCAAGAGATCGCGCAGCAGAACCATTTGCCCTGCATTTACTTGGTGGACTCGGGCGGTGCCAACTTGCCCAACCAGGACGAGGTGTTTCCCGACCGCGATCACTTTGGGCGCATCTTTTACAACCAGGCCACCATGAGTGCCATGGGCATTGCGCAGATCGCCGTGGTCATGGGTAGTTGCACGGCGGGCGGCGCCTACGTACCCGCCATGAGCGACGAGACCATCATTGTGCAAAACCAGGGCACCATTTTTTTGGCGGGGCCACCGCTGGTCAAGGCCGCGACCGGTGAGCTTGTCTCCGCTGAAGACCTTGGCGGTGGCGATGTACACACGCGTCTGAGCGGCGTGGTTGATCACTTGGCGCAGAACGATATGCACGCACTGGCCATTGCCCGGTCGGCAGTTGCCAGCTTCAACAAAAAGAAGCCTGTAGCCCTCGAATTGCGTGCCTCAGTAGCTCCTAAATATGTAGCGAGCGAGTTGTACGGCATCATCCCCACCGACACGCGCAAACCCTTTGACGTGCGCGAAATCATCGCCCGCATTGTGGATGGCTCGGAGCTTCACGAATTCAAACAGCGCTTTGGGACCACACTGGTAACCGGCTTCGCCCACATCGAAGGCATGCCGGTGGGCGTCATCGCCAACAACGGGATCTTGTTTAGCGAGTCAGCACAAAAGGGCGCGCACTTCATCGAACTGTGTTGCCAGCGCAAGATACCGCTGGTGTTCTTGCAAAACATCACAGGCTTCATGGTGGGCCGCAAGGTGGAGAACGAAGGCATTGCCCGCCATGGTGCCAAGATGGTGACCGCCGTGGCCACGGCCAATGTGCCCAAGTTCACCGTCATCATCGGTGGCAGTTTTGGTGCGGGCAACTACGGTATGTGTGGTCGCGCATTTGGCCCACGCTTTTTGTGGATGTGGCCCAACGCGCGCATCAGCGTCATGGGCGGCGAGCAGGCGGCAAGTGTGTTGGCCACGGTGAAGCGCGATGGCATAGAGGGCAAGGGTGGCGTCTGGAGTGCAGAGGAGGAGGAAACCTTTAAGGCCCCAATCCGACAACAGTACGAGACCCAAGGCCACCCCTATTACGCCACGGCGCGTCTGTGGGACGACGGCATCATCGACCCAGCGGACACACGCCGCGTGCTGGCGCTGGGCCTGTCGGCGGCGCTGAATGCGCCGATACCGGATGTGAAGTTTGGTGTGTTTCGGATGTAAGGAAGAGCACAACATGTTCACCAAAATCCTCATCGCCAACCGCGGCGAGATCGCCTGCCGGGTAGCGGCTACGGCGCGGCGCATGGGTATTCGCACGGTGGCCGTGTATTCAGATACAGATGCCCAGGCCAGGCACGTGGCAGCATGTGATGAGGCCATCCACATTGGCGGTAGCGCTGCGCGCGAGAGCTATTTGCGGGGTGACACCATCGTTGCAGCCGCCCTCACAGCGGGCGCACATGCCATCCACCCCGGTTATGGTTTCTTAAGCGAGAGCGCCGGGTTTGCACAGGCTTGTGCGGATGCGGGGCTGGTGTTCATTGGGCCACCACCGTCGGCGATGGAAGCCATGGGGTTGAAAGCGGCATCCAAACAATTGATGGAACAAGCCGGGGTGCCGCTGGTGCCGGGTTACCACGGAGCCGACCAGGATATGGCGCTGCTGCAGCGCGAAGCCGATCGCATAGGCTACCCCGTGCTCATCAAGGCCAGTGCCGGTGGTGGTGGCAAGGGCATGCGTGTGGTTGAAAAGTCCACGGACTTTGCCCAAGCCCTTGCCAGTTGCCAGCGCGAGGCGGTCAACAGCTTCGGCAATGGCGACGTGCTCATTGAAAAGTATGTGCAGCGCCCGCGCCATATCGAAGTACAGGTGTTTGGCGACACACACGGCAACTATGTCTACTTGTTCGAACGCGACTGCTCGGTGCAGCGCCGCCATCAAAAGGTGTTGGAAGAAGCGCCCGCACCTGGCATGACACCCGAGTTACGTGCCCATATGGGTGAGGCTGCCGTGGCGGCTGCTCGTGCTGTGCATTATCTGGGCGCGGGCACGGTGGAGTTCATTGTGGAGACTGCCCCCTCGGGGGGCAGCGACCCAGCGCAGCGGCGGAGCGTGGGGGCAAGCTTCTTTTTTATGGAGATGAACACGCGGCTACAGGTTGAGCACCCCGCCACCGAAGCCATCACCGGGCAAGACCTGGTGGAGTGGCAACTGCGCGTCGCGGCGGGTGAGCCGCTTCCACTGGCGCAGCACGAACTCGCCATCACCGGCCATGCCATCGAAGCCCGCATCTGTGCCGAGATGCCCGACAAAGACTTCCTGCCCGCAACAGGCCACTTGGCCGTATGCCGTTGGCCCGACCATGTGGCTTTTGCCAGCGATTCAGATGGTGCACCGCTGCACGCTACAGCGCCCGTGCGTGTGGACTCCGGCGTGCGCGAGGGTGATGCCATCAGCCCTTATTACGATTCCATGGTGGCCAAGCTCATCGTGCACGGCGACACACGCGCGCAGGCTTTGGCGCGTATGGATGCGGCTTTGGCGCAGACCCACATCGTGGGGTTGGCGACCAATGTGCAGTTCTTGCGCCATGTGGTAACCAGCCCTTCGTTTGCATTGGCCCAGCTGGATACCGCGCTGATTGCGCGTGAATCTGCCGTGCTATTTCAGCAGGAAAAAGTGGGACTGCCCTTGGCTGCCGCTGCCGTGGTGGCGGCCACCCTGGGGCGTGAACAGGCACGGGTCCAGCACGCCAATGCCCTTGGCTGGGTGGACCCGTGGGCACAGCGTGACGGCTGGCGTTTGCACGGCGCGTCGACCCGGTCATTCGTGCTGGAGTTCCATGGCGAGCGCCAAACTGCACTGCTGCGCTACGAGCGTGGCGGTGGCGTGCATTTGACAGTGGGTGACAACGCTGCTGCCTTGCACTACGCCGCGACGCCAGACGGCGCATGGGATGTGCACTTTGGTCATCTGCATGCCACCACATATGTGTACCAAATAGGCGGTGTAGCCCACGTATTTACTGCGCAAGGTGCTACACAAATCGTAGCAATTGATGCACTTGCCCATGCCGGCATTGGACCCACCGAAGGCGGACGCTTGACTGCACCCATGCCCGGCAAGCTGGTGTCGTTTGCAGTCAAAGTGGGCGATGCCGTCAGGCAAGGGCAGGCACTGGCGGTGATGGAAGCCATGAAAATGGAACACACGATTGCTGCTCCAGCAGATGGCACGGTAGCCGAGTTACTCTATGCGCCGGGGGAGCAGGTGGCAGAAGGGGCAGAGTTGCTTAAACTGTCCGTCACCCCCTTGAATCCATGAAACGCACTCCATGACTCTCCCCACCCGCGTCAAACTCGTCGAAGTCGGCCCGCGCGACGGTCTGCAAAACGAGCAGCAGCCTGTCCCCGCTGCTGTCAAGATCGAACTGGTGCACCGCCTGCAGGCGGCGGGGCTGACTGAGATCGAAGTCACCAGCTTTGTGAGCCCCAAGTGGGTGCCGCAGATGGCAGACGCCACTGCAGTCATGGCGGGCATCACCCGCAAGCCCGGTGTGCGCTACTCCGTGCTCACCCCCAATCTGAAAGGCTTTGAGGCCGCAGTGCTGTCACGGCCAGACGAGATTGTGGTGTTTGGTGCGGCCAGTGAGGCGTTTAGCCAGAAGAACATCAATTGCTCGATTGCCGAAAGCATGGAGCGCTTTCGCCCCGTTGTGCAGGCGGCACGCGCGCAGGGCATAGCGGTGCGCGGCGCCATCTCCTGTGCAGTGGGCTGCCCGTATGAGGGTACCGTTGCGCCCGAGCGGGTGGCTTTTGTTGCCCGTCTGATGCACGGCATGGGCGTGCAGCATATTGGCGTGGCCGACACCATTGGCGTTGGCACTCCGCTGCAGGTGCAGCGGGCGCTGGACGCGGCGCTGGGTGTGTACGGCGTTGACCAGGTTTCAGGTCACTTCCACGACACCTATGGCATGGCGCTGGCCAACACGCTGGCGAGCTTGCAAATGGGCGTGTGGCAGTTTGATACCTCGGTGGCAGGCTTGGGTGGCTGCCCCTATGCCAAGGGCGCCACCGGCAACGTAGCCACTGAAGATGTGGTCTACATGTTGCACGGCATGGGCATAGAAACGGGCATTGACCTGGACCTGCTGGTGGACGCGGGGGCTTTCATTAGCAACTTCTTGCAGCGCAAGCCAAACTCGCGGGCTGCCACGGCCTTGCTGAACCAGCGGGTGGCTTGAATGCATACTGCGAGCGCTATTGAAATGCTAGCTACTCAAGCCCAATTGGCGAGGGCTACTGCTGAAAATGTTCCCTCTCCCTGCGTGTCGGTGTGCCGCATGGATGCGCAGCGGGCCTTTTGCGAAGGTTGCCTGCGCACCATCGATGAGATCACGGTCTGGAGCCGGGCTAATGATGTGCAGAAAAAAGCCATCTGGGTGCAGATTGAACAGCGCATTGCCGCACTCTCGTGAATCCGACCCCGTACCCCACCATGAAACACATCACCTGCTACCTCGATTTCATTTCACCCTATGCTTGGCTGGCGTTTTCCGAGTTGCCGAATGCCCTTATGGGCCTTAGCTATTCGGTGACCTACAAGCCGGTCTTGCTGGCGGCACTGCTCAAGCACCATGGCCAGTTGGGTCCAGCTGAGATACCTGCCAAGCGCGATTGGACGTACCGCCACGTCCAGTGGCTCGCCCACAGCATGGGGCATCCCCTGGACATGCCGACGGCGCACCCTTTCAATTCACTGGGATTGTTGCGGCTGGCGGTTGCCACTGACCCCAACGGCCACCCCAACCGCTACGTCTGTGATGCCATCTTCCGCCATGTATGGTGCGGTGGGGCGGATGCCGCCGATGCTGCGCGCCTCGCTGCCCTGACGCAGCAGTTGGCACCCGCCCGTGACCCGGCAAGCGAAGCGGTGAAGGCGCAGTTGCGGGCCCATGCAGATGCCGCCTTGGTCGGTGGGGTGTTTGGTGTTCCGGCGTTTGTGGTGGACGGAAAAGCGTTCTGGGGGCTCGACGGGCTGCCACTGCTGCGCGCCTACTTGCAAGGGGATGCGTGGTTTGCCCAACCGGCATGGGACGCGGCGACAGGCATTCCCGTGGGCGCGGCCCGGACAAAAACGACAGGAAAAGACCTTTAGTTTTACTCGGGAATATGGGTGATTTCCCCTAAGGCCCTGCACCGATGCTGCTGGGCACAACGCCCTGATTGGCCCAAACGACCGCATGGTGAAATTTTTCGCGCGGGTAAACGCCTAGTCCGTAAGCTGCTGTTCAGTTCCCGGGAAGGTTGTCAATGTGCTTGTCAGAAAAGGGTCAGAACTGCTCGCCATAGTCCGGGCACGCCACCGATTCGGGTGGTCGGTTTTTATTCAAACTTGGAGACATGCACATGGCAACTGTAGCCCCACGCCCGATGTCGGCGGAAGAGAAGAAAGTTATCTTCGCTTCCTCGCTCGGTACTGTTTTTGAATGGTACGACTTCTATCTGTACGGCTCGTTGGCAGCCATTATTGCCAAGCAGTTCTTCAGCGGACTGGACGAAGGCTCCGCCTTCATCTTCGCGCTGTTGGCGTTTGCCGCCGGTTTCATCGTTCGCCCCTTCGGCGCGCTGTTCTTCGGTCGTCTGGGTGACATGATTGGTCGTAAGTACACCTTCTTGGTCACCATTCTGATCATGGGCTTGTCCACGTTTATCGTAGGCGTCTTGCCCAATTACGCCAGTATTGGTGTAGCGGCTCCCGTTATTCTGATCATCTTGCGTCTATTGCAAGGTTTGGCTTTGGGCGGTGAGTACGGTGGTGCGGCTACCTATGTAGCGGAACACTCCCCACAGGGCAAGCGCGGTGCCTACACCTCATGGATTCAGACAACTGCCACCTTGGGCTTGTTCCTGTCCCTGATGGTGATTCTGGGAACCCGAACTGCCATTGGCGAAGCCGCTTTTGCTGATTGGGGCTGGCGCGTGCCGTTCATCGTGTCCATTCTGTTGTTGGCCGTGTCGGTCTACATCCGCTTGAGCATGAATGAGTCACCTGCGTTCACCAAGATGAAGGCTGAAGGCAAGACTTCCAAAGCACCGTTGTCCGAGTCTTTCGGCCAGTGGAAAAATCTGAAGATCGTGATTTTGGCCCTGATCGGTCTGACCGCCGGTCAAGCCGTGGTCTGGTACTCCGGCCAGTTCTATGCCTTGTTCTTCCTGACCCAGGCTCTGAAGGTGGACGGTCCTACCGCCAACATCATGGTCGCCGCGTCGCTGATCATCGGTACACCGTTCTTCATTATCTTTGGTGCATGGTCTGACAAGATTGGTCGCAAGCCCATCATCATGGCTGGCTGCCTGTTGGCCGTTGTGACTTACTTCCCCGTGTTCCAGGCACTGACCAAAGCTGCCAACCCTGACCTGGCTGCTGCACAAGCTGCTAACAAGGTAACTGTGACTGCGGACCCGAAAGAGTGCTCGTTCCAGTTCAACCCAACAGGTACTGTCAAGTTCACTAGCTCCTGCGACATTGCCAAGCAGCGTTTGGCCGGTGCATCGGTGAGCTATGACAACATTGAAGCACCAGCAGGCACCCCAGCAACCATCAAGGTTGGTGAGACAGTGGTGAAGGTCAAGTACACACCAGAAGACATTGCCGCGGCCAAAGCCAAGGCTGATGCCAAGTTGGCTGAAGTGTCTGCCGCAGATCCTCAAGACCCCAAGGCTGTTGAAGCCGCCAAGAAGGCTGTGGCAGATGTGAGCAACGAGAAGACTGCAGGTGCCACGTTGCTCGGTGCAAACCTGGCAGCTGCACTGAAAGCCGCTGGCTACCCTGCCAAGGCTGACATGGCCAAGTTCGACAAGGTAACCGTCATTGCCATCCTCACCTACCTGGTGATCTTGGTGACCATGGTCTACGGTCCTATCGCCGCCATGCTGGTGGAGATGTTCCCCACTCGTATCCGTTACACATCCATGAGCCTGCCTTACCACATTGGTAACGGCTGGTTCGGCGGACTGTTGCCTACCACTGCGTTCGCTATCGTGGCGCAGACCGGCAATATGTACAACGGCCTGTGGTACCCCATCATCGTGGCCGGTATGACCTTTGTCGTCGGTATGCTGTTCGTCAAAGAGACGAAAGACGTAGATATCTACGCCAACGATTGATAGCTGAGTGAGTTAGCGACCCCGGTCCATTGTGGGCCGGGGTCTTTTTTTTGAGGAATTTGTATGTGGGAAATTGCTGTTGGATTTGCGGCATTTGCTGCCCTGGCCTTGTTCATATTGAGTAAGGGCGGAGACATTGACATGAGTGGCGAAAAGCATGGCGGAGACGCTACGCACGCGCCAGCTGCTGCACCGGTAGAAGCGACACCGGCACCGACTGCGGCTCCAGCTGCGTCAGCGGCATCAGCCCCTGCCAGTGCTGCGTCCAAGTAGGGGATTCAAGCAAGGGTTTCTATCTAAACGGTTTTGTGCGTATATGATCCCGGCGGCGCGTTAGGATTGCCAAACGTGTTTACCGTCGATAGGATATACGTATGAAACTGATGAAGACAGAAGTTGGCCAGCTGGCGTTTAAAGCACGCTCGCCCCTGTTTTCCACCAAGCAGCGCACGGCCTTCATCATGTTTGATGGCAAAAAAACCGTTGAACAGGTGGTGGCTGCTGCAGTGGGCCTTGGTCTCACCCAAGAAGACGTAGACCAGATGGTGGCGCATGAGTTTCTCGCTCCGGCGGCTGGTGAGGCAGTGCTGGAGGAGGCACGCGTCGAACAACTCGCTGCGGATGAGGCGGTTGCCAATTCCTTTCGCTTGCACTCCGCCCAAGATCGTTACAAAGAGGCCAAACCGATGGCAACCAAGCTCACGGCTGCGCTGGGCTTGCGTGGTTTCAGGTTGAACCTGGCGGTTGAATCCGCCAACGGGTTTGATGACCTCCTGGCACTGCTTCCCAAGATCAGGGATGCCGTCGGTGCCAAGGCGTGTGAAGAACTTGAGCGTACGCTGACAGAATAGCCGGGTTTCGTGGCGCGGGCGCACTCTCCATGCGCTACAAGCCGTTTTGCGAATTACTGCCGCGCGCGGTCCAAATCCGCACGGTTCTTCTCATCTATGTATAAGTTGGTCGGTGCAGGCTGGCTGCTGGCAAAGCAGGTTACTTCGACGTTGGACAGTGGTTGGTTTTTTTGTAACACATCAACAGAACAACGCCCAAAAACGCTTTCGATCGTGGCCAGTAAATTACGCGCAAAGGGTGACTCCAGCTTGCCATCCAAAATTAAGTTGATGAGCAGTACGCCATCTGGTTTTAACGAATGTCGCGTGCCAACCCAGAATTCACGGGTAACCAAATGGCTTGGGATTGAGGTGTGAGAACTATATGCATCAACCACCACCGCATCGAACGGCTGTTCGCTGTGGGTCACGAAACGGCGTGCATCGTCCACAATGAATTCGCCACGCACTGCGCGACGCAGAAAATGTTTCTCCGCGATTTCTTTGATCGCGGGGTCGATATCGACATAGGTGTAGTGGTTGAGCGGTTCGTCAACGGAAAGCGTAAACCCGCCTGCCCCGAGAACGAGAATTTGCTTGTTTTTATAGCCCAGATCCTTGAGCAGTATGTGTCGCAAATGCTGGATGTAAGGGATGGTTTTAGGGGGCTGGGAGTCATCAAGCAGGGAGGCATAGGATTTATTGATCAAGAATGCGCGCGGATTCTGGTGTCCTTCCATTTTGACCGGACTAACGACGTAGTCGGCGTATGCGGTATCGGCAGTGACCGCGTGCCGATAATTGAAACCTGCACCAACTGCCAGGACGAAGAACGAAAACGCCGCAATTTTTTTGTCGCCCGCCGCCGTCAAAAGGGTGCCAATGATGAGGCCAAGGGTACAGGCGAATACCGCTGCGGATACGCCCAACCATTGCATTACGAGCAAACTAAGACTGATAGAGCCAAGGAACGATCCCAGTGTTGACCAATACAGCGCCATGCCACTGGCTTCGCCAGTACGTTCGTGTTCCATCAGATTGGTCAGAATGGGGACTGTCTGCCCAAGAATCCAGGCCAGCGGGCACAGCACGCCACCAATAAAGATCAAGTAGGCCACCAGCCATGGCTGAAATATGGCAAACAACATGTCCACTGTTGTACCCGCCAATCCTATGCCCGCGAGTGCTGCGCCGATTAGGAAATTTCGGGCCACTACTGTCTTGTAGTTCTTTGCAACTTTTGCGCCTGAGGCGTAACCAAGCGCAAGTGCGAGCAGAAAAAAAGCGATGGTTGGTGCGGTGACAACAATTGAGCTGCCAATGTGCGGAACCAGGCGACGCAGGGCAATGATCTCAGAGCCCAACGAGCAGAAACCTTCGATGAAAACGATGATGTAAAGCAATGTTCGTGACATGCTCTAAGTATCGCTGATGTCTTCACTAGAATGATTGGCCTCATCCAGAAAGACACCGCACCATGACCCAGGGAACCATCCGCATCCGCGGCGCGCGCCAGCACAATCTGAAGAACCTGGACCTGGACATTCGCACCGGAGAATTGACGGTGGTCACTGGGCCCAGCGGGTCTGGCAAATCCAGTTTGGTGTTTGACACGCTGTATGCCGAAGGGCAGCGCCGGTACGTGGAAACCTTTTCCGCCTATGCCCGGCAATTTCTGGACCGCATGGACAAGCCGGCGGTAGACAAGGTCGAGGGCGTGCCCCCCGCAATTGCGATCGACCAGACCAACCCCGTGCGATCCAGCCGCTCGACCGTCGGCACCATGACCGAGCTGAACGACCACGTCAAGCTGCTGTACGCGCGCGCCGCGCAACTGTTTGACAAGGCAACGGCCCAGCCCGTGCAGCATGACACGCCTGAGACCATCTTTGCCGAACTGGTGCGCCGTGCTGTGGAGCATCGTCCAACAGCCGATCCGCGCTTGGTGCTGACATTCCCCGTCGAGCTCCCCGCCAGTACCACCGCCGAAGAGCTGACCCAGTGGTTGTCTGCCAGCGGCTTCACCCGCATTCACGGCGAGCGTGTAGTGGATAAGAAAAAGCTGCTCGATGTTGTTGCAGATCGCTTCCGCATCGCCAGCGCAGAAAAGCCCCGTGTTCTTGAAGCCATCGAACTGGCCCTCAAACGTGGTGGTGGCCGGCTCAATGTTTATGTGGTAAATGAGCCGCTAGCCCTCGCAGATGCTGCTGGTCCAGCTACTGATTCAATGGCAAATACCGCGACGAAATTTGCCGCCGGGCCGCCCCAAGGCAAGTTAGCCCCCTCGGGGGGCAGCGACCCGCGCAGCGGTGGAGCGTGGGGGCATGATCTCTGGCGTTTTTCCACCGGCCTGCACTGCCCACAAAGTGATATTCGCTATGCGGACCCCATCGCATCCATGTTTTCCTTCAACTCCGCCGTGGGTGCCTGCGAGGCGTGCCGGGGCTTTGGCCGCGTGGTGGGCGTGGACATGGGCCTGGTCATCCCCAACGACAAGCTCACGCTGCGTGCCGGTGCCGTCAAGCCCATGCAGACCCCCGCATGGCAAGAGTGCCAGGACGACCTGATGCGCCACGCCGAAGCGGCAGGCATCCCTCGCGACACGCCCTGGTACAAGTTGACACCCGAGCAACAAGGTTGGGTCATCAACGGTTCACCGAGCTGGAATGGCAAGTGGAATCAGCATTGGTTTGGCGTCAACCGATTCTTTGCCTACCTGGAGACCAAGGCCTACAAAATGCACATCCGCGTGCTGCTGTCTAAGTACCGCAGCTACACCACCTGCCCCACGTGCAGCGGTTCGCGGTTGAAGACCGAGAGCTTGTTGTGGCGCATAGGGACCAAAGCGCAGGCGGATGCGGTGTTGGCTCCGTCCAAACGCTTTATGCCGCAGGGAGTGTCTTGGTCCCGCGAACAGTTGGAAGCGTTACCGGGTTTGTGTTTGCATGACTTGATGATGATGCCTATCGACAAGTTGCGGCGGTTTTTTGATTCGCTGCAGGCTGGTCTGGGTGGCATGGGGTTGCCGGGTTCCTCAAACGTCAGCTTCGCTGCCGCCAAATCGTCACCCAGCAACCCCATGCCACCCAGCCCAGCCGAGTCTCCGGCTGACGAGTCCAAACCAATGGACTCAGCGGCGATGCCTTCGGCTGTTTTGTATTCCCCGACCGAGCGCGAAGCCGGAGTGAGGGGTGCGGGGGGTGACGATTTGGCGGCAGCGAAGCTGAAGTATGAGGAGCCCCCCGTACCCCTCACTCCGGCCCACCCTGCCACCACCGAGGCAGAAGCCAAAACCCTGAAGCTGCTGCTCGAAGAAGTCTGCACCCGCCTCAAGTACCTGTGCGACGTCGGCATCGGCTACCTCACCTTAGACCGTCAAAGTCGCACCTTGAGTGGCGGTGAAGTCCAGCGCATCAACCTCACCACGGCCCTGGGTACTTCACTCGTCAACACGCTCTTCGTGCTGGACGAGCCCAGCATTGGCTTGCACCCGCGTGACATGCACCGCATCATCGTGGCCATGCAGCGCCTGCGCGATGCGGGCAACACCCTGGTAGTGGTGGAGCACGACCCGGCTGTCATGCTGGCGGCCGACCGCATGATTGACATGGGCCCAGGCCCCGGCGAGCGCGGCGGGCAAATTGTGTTTGATGGCAGCACGGAAGACTTGCGCAGTGCCGATACGCTGACCGGTGCTTACCTGGGCGGTCGTAAACAGGTGGGCATGGGCTTTAAACGAATGGTGGCTGAAAGCACGCCACGCCTGGTTCTGGAAGGTGCCACCGAGCACAACCTCAAGAATGTCAACATTGAGATACCGCTGCAGCGTCTGGTGTGCATCACCGGTGTTAGCGGCTCTGGCAAGTCCACACTGGTGCAAGATGTGCTGGCGCCTGCGCTCTTGCGCCACTTTGGCAAGGCCACCGAGACACCGGGTGCGCACCGGCATTTGCTGGGTGCGGAGCAATTGAGCGAAGTGGTGTTTGTAGACCAGTCGCCCATTGGCAAAACCGCGCGTTCCAACCCGGTGAGCTATGTGGGTGCGTGGGACGCCGTGCGCGAACTGTTTGCGGGGGCCGACTTGTCACGCGAGCGTGGCTACACCGCCAGCAAATTCAGCTTCAACGGTGGCGATGGCCGGTGCCCCACCTGCGGTGGCTCAGGCTTTGAGCACATTGAGATGCAGTTCTTGAGCGACGTGTATTTGCGTTGCCCGGATTGCGATGGCAAGCGCTACCGGCCCGAGATTCTGGAGGTGACGATAGAACGCGGTACCGCAGGTCCCTCCGGTAGCCACAAGCGTTTGAACGTGGCAGATGTCTTGGACCTCACCGTCAGTGAAGCAGCATTGATATTTGCAAATGATCGTGACGTGATACGCGCCCTCCAGCCGATTGTCGATGTGGGCCTGGAGTACGTGAAGCTGGGCCAGCCCGTGCCCACCTTGTCAGGCGGAGAGGCGCAGCGTTTGAAGTTGGCCGGCTTCCTGGCCGAGGCCGCCAAGAGCAGTACGGCCAGCCGCCAGGCGGTAGCGCGGCGTGGCACACTTTTTATGCTGGACGAGCCCACAACCGGGCTGCATTTTGACGACATCGCCAAGCTGATGCGCGCCCTGCGCAAGCTGCTCGACGCGGGCCATTCGTTGCTGGTGATTGAACACAATCTGGACGTGATCCGTGCGTCTGACTGGCTGATTGATCTGGGACCGGAAGGTGGCGATGCGGGGGGCGAAGTGGTGGCGTTGGGGACGCCGGAAGATGTGATGCTGCATGCAACGTCGCACACCGGACAAGCCTTGCGGGAATATGCGGCGGCTATGGGGGTGGTGCATGTGGTCGAAGAACCTCGAGTTGCGTATATAACACTCGCTGCCGAGGCTGGGGTTACGCCTCGGGCCTCATCAACTCGCTTCGCGAGTAGCAAATCGGCCCAAGGCGTAACCCCATCCCCGGCTGAGTGGTTGGCAGCTGACGACAGTGACTCAAACCCCTTGGCCCGTAATTCCGTCACTGCAACCGCGCGGTCAAATGGGGCTGTCCAGGCTCCCTCTTTCGCCCCGGCGGGGGCGAGAGAGGGCGGGGGGGGTGAGGGGGGAAATGACTGCATCCGCATCGTCAATGCCAAAGAGCACAACTTGAAGTCGTTGTCGGTCGATATTCCACGGGGCAAGTTCAATGTGGTGACGGGTGTGTCGGGGTCGGGCAAATCTACGCTGGCGTTTGACATCTTGTTTAACGAAGGCCAGCGCCGCTACTTGGAGTCGTTGAATGCCTATGCGCGTTCCATCGTGCAGCCGGCGGGGCGGCCGGAGGTGGATGCGGTGTATGGCATTCCGCCTACGGTGGCGATCGAGCAGCGTTTATCGCGCGGTGGGCGCAAGAGCACCGTGGGCACCACCACGGAGGTCTGGCACTTTTTGCGGCTGCTGTATGTGAAGCTGGGCACGCAGCACTGCATCCATGATGGTGCAGCGGTCGAGCCCCAATCGGCCGACAGCATTGCTGCGCAGTTGCTCAAGAATTTCCGTGGTCAACACATTGGCTTGTTGGCACCATTGGTGTCGGGCCGCAAGGGCGTGTACACCGAGTTGGCAGACTGGGCGCGGCCCCGTGGCTTCACGCATTTGCGGGTGGATGGCAACTTTTTGCCCACCACCAACTTTCCGCGCATTGACCGTTTCAAAGAACACAACATCGAGCTGCCCGTGGCCAGCCTGGATGTACATCCGGCGCATGAGAAGCAGTTGCGTGAAGCATTGGCTACCGCCCTGGTGCACGGCAAGGGCGTGGTGCATGTGCTGAGTGATCTGGGCGGCCTCAAAGAAGCCATGCAGGCCGGTGCGCCCGCTGCGGGCATTGGACGTGTGCAGGTGTTCTCCACCAAGCGGGCCTGCCCGGTGTGCTCCACCTCGTATGTGGAGCTGGACCCACGCCTCTTTAGCTACAACAGCAAGCACGGATGGTGCCCCGACTGTGTGGGCACCGGTGTGGCGCTCACCAAAGACCAGCGCAAGGTGTTTGACGATTCCATCAAAGACGACGACAACAAGGGGCGTGAGCAGACCTTTGTGGAGGCCGACATTGAAGACTTGCATGACGCCACCTGTCCCACATGCCAGGGTACCCGGTTAAACGCAACAGCGCGGGCTGTGCGGTTTGCTATGAAAACAGGAGCTACCTATGCAGTGAATAAGAGGGCTGGAGGCCAATTTCATAGTGATAAGTTGAGTGGGTGGAGCATTACGGACATTGCACGGCTGTCGGTTACCGAGGTGCGCCAGTGGGTGCAGACCTTGCAGGCACTGGGCGGCATGAGCCAGCGTGAGGCTGACATTGCCCGGGACCTGGTGCCAGAGATTAAGAGCCGGTTGGAGTTTTTGGAAGAGGTGGGCCTGGGCTACCTGACGCTGGACCGTGGTGCACCCACCCTCAGCGGTGGCGAGGCGCAGCGCATCCGTCTGGCGGCCCAGCTGGGCAGCAATTTGCAGGGTGTGTGCTATGTGCTGGATGAGCCGACCATTGGCCTGCATGCGCGGGACAACAAGATTCTGCTGGGGGCCTTGCGGTCGTTGAGCGACAAGGGCAACACGCTGGTGGTGGTGGAGCATGACGAGGACACCATTCGCCAGGCGGACCACATCATCGACATAGGCCCCAGCGCAGGCAAGCGCGGTGGGCGCTTGGTGGCAGAGGGTTCTGTTGCAGATGTTCAGGCGGCTGCAGCGTCTCAGACGGGGCGGTATTTGTTGCATGCGATGAAACATCCGTTGATGGCGCGGCGTTCGGTGTTTTCTGAGTCTTTTGGCAGTGGCGTTGTTGCTCTCGCTACGGCTGGAGACAGTCTTGGGAGCGCGAAAGACTCTCAGCTGCCGAAAGGCAAAGCTGCAAAGGCAGCTGCGCTTGCTGCGGCGCGTGTCTCGACCAGCGTGGCCGCCAATGCGGCGTTTGTCGAGCGCGCCCGCATTGCTGCTGCATACGAAAGCGTAGCTGATCGTTCCGCAGCCAATACACAGGTAGCCACCGCACAAAACATCGACTGGCTCACCGTACAAGGCGCAAACCTCCACAACCTGCAAAATGTCACCGCCACTATCCCCTTGAAACGCCTCGTCGCAGTGACCGGTGTCTCCGGCTCCGGCAAATCAACCTTGGCACGCGATGTACTCTTGACCAACGTGCAAGTAGCCGTCCAAAAACGCAGCACCAAAGCCGGAAGAGATGCTCTGGACGCTGGAGAAAAAATCCACTGGACCGGCTGCGAAAGCGTGACAGGTTTTGAAACCATCGACCGCGTGCTTGAGGTAGACCAGACCCCCATCGGCAAAACGCCGCGCTCGTGCCCCGCCACCTACATCGGCTTTTGGGACACCATCCGCAAACTCTTTGCCGACACCCTGGAGGCCAAGGCCCGTGGCTATGCGGCCAACCGTTTCAGCTTCAACACGGGCGAAGGCCGCTGCCCCGGTTGTGAAGGGCAGGGCATTCGCACCATTGGCATGAGCTTTTTGCCCGACGTCAAAGTGCTGTGCGAAACCTGCCGTGGTGCGCGCTTCAACCCTGAGACGCAAGCGGTTACTTGGCGTGGCAAAAACATTGGTGACGTGCTGCAGATGGAAGTGGACGAAGCGGTGGAGTTCTTTGCCGCCATGCCGTCCATTGCGCACCCCCTCCAGCTGCTCAAGGACGTGGGGCTGGGCTACCTCACACTCGGTCAGCCATCACCCACGCTCAGCGGCGGTGAGGCGCAGCGCATCAAGCTGGTGACCGAACTCAGCAAGGTGCGCGACGACATTGGCAAGCGTGGCAACAAGGCACCGCACACCCTCTACGTGCTGGACGAGCCTACGGTCGGCCTGCACATGGCTGATGTGGAAAAGCTCATTCGCGTGTTGCACCGCCTGGTCAATGCGGGCCATAGTGTGGTGGTCATTGAACATGATCTGGATGTGATTGCCGAGGCTGATTGGGTGATTGACCTGGGTCCAGATGGCGGTAATGGCGGCGGGCAAATCGTTGCTGCGGCTACGCCTGAGCAGGTAGTTCGACTGGGTACGCACACGGGCGTGGCGCTGGCGGCGGTGTTGGCGCGCTAGGGGATTTGATGGTTGCTATCAAATCAGAAGCTACCAATGCACATTTCACGAGGGCTACAGCATGAATACAAGTGATAGTGCGGACCTCACGCCTATGGCCCCAGCCGTGGGTGGGGAAGGGCACGTGGAGCATCATCCACTGCAAGCATTGGTGGAGGCTCTGCGCGTGTTCGCGCAAGAGCGCGCGTGGGCGCCGTTTCATACGCCCAAGAACCTTGCCAGCGCGTTGTCTGTCGAGGCAGCTGAACTGCTGGAACATTTTCAGTGGCTTACCGATGCGCAAAGCCAGAGCTTGTCTACCGACAAAAAGGACCAAGTGGCAGCGGAGGCGGCAGATGTTTTTCTCTACTTGCTGCAGCTGTGCGACAAATTAAACATTGACCTGCTGGCCGCGGCAGCGCTTAAGATGCGGGTAAACGCTGCCAAGTACCCCGTGTCACTGGCACACGGTAGTAGCAAGAAGTATTCTGATTTGTAACGTCCATCTTGGACTGGAGACACAGACCATGCAACGCCGCCCCTTTGCCATTCGCACCCTTTCCTTTGGCCTCGCTTGCGTGGGGTTTCTGGCCATAGCCGGCAGCAGCTGGGCAGGTAGCCTCAGCGAAGAGCGCGCCGAGATCCAGAAGATGCGCGCCACTACGCTGGAGCGGTTGTACAAGGTGCACCCCGCCGCACGTGCAGCTGTGCAAAAAGCCGCGGGCTATGGCGTATTCAGCAACGTGGGTGTCAACCTGATCCTGCTGTCTGCGGCGGGCGGCTCCGGCGTGGTGCATGACAACCACAGTGGCAAAGATGTCTACATGAAAATGGTTTCGGGTGGCGTGGGGTTTGGCTTGGGCGTAAAAGACTTCCGCGGTGTCTTTGTGTTCGCCACCACTGAAAAACTTAATCAGTTCACCAATAGTGGCTGGGAAGCCAGTGCCCAGGCGGATGCCGCCGCCAAAGCAGGTGACAAGGGCGGGGCCGCTGCAGGTGCCATCACTGTTGCGCCTGGTATCAAGCTATACCAGTTGACCGAAAACGGCCTGGCGCTACAGGCAACGATTCAGGGCACCAAGTACTACAAGAACGATGATTTGAACGCCCGCTAATTTCATTTCTAAATCATTCGTGTCGTTGTTGTTTCGCCTTGTCGTGCTGTAGCACTGCCCGCGCCACTTCGGCGAACCCTGCACCCCGCTCGCCATGTGCGATATAGCGTGGCAGGTGGCTGAGCTGGCTCTCAAACCGACGAATATTGGCCACACCCACACTGTGCGTGAAGTGTTCAAACATGGCCTGGTCGTTGCCTGAATCACCCACAAAGACCCAGCGGTCCAGCTCGTGCGCGATGTCGCGTTGTAGCAATTGGTGACCGATCCAGCATGCCCCCAGCCATTTGTCGAAATGCCCAAAGCAGCCGTGGATGTGGATGCTGCTCACCGTGGTCTGCATGCCCTCTTGCACCAAGACATCCAGCACGCGCTGCACGGTATCGGGCGGCACATTTACAAACTCGTTGTAGTCAAAGGCCAGATCGGTCTCACGGCCGGCACTGTCTTGTGTCAGGCCAACGCCGGGTACTTCCCGCATCACCCGTTCGCCGACTGCCTGCATGCGCAGCCGGTTGCTGGCTCGCGTTGCAGCATCCTGTTGGTATAGTTTTGATAGCGGCTTATGCAGCTTTGGCGAGGGCTGCGAGGCATTTTCTTCTGCAAGCAGACTCGGAACGAGCGCCACGGCACCGTTTTCCGCCACGATGGCATGCACCGGCCAGCTGGCAGCAAAGGGCGCACACCAGCCCACCGGGCGACCCGTGATGGCAATCACCGTGAGCCCTGCTGCCTGCAGCTGTGCCAACGCGTTCAGGGCATCGGGGGTGATCTGGCCTTCAGTTGTGAGGGTGTCGTCAATGTCGGTGAACACGCCCCTAATCAGGCGGCGTTCATCGGATGGCCAATCTGTGAGGGGCAACATCAGAACCCGCCGCCGGGCCGCCCCAAGGCGGGTTGCGCCCCCTTGGGGGGCAGGGAGCCACACGCAGTGGGCGAGCGTGGGGGCAACATTCCTAGCCTGCAGTTTGCAGCGCCAGACCCGCATGCTCGCGCAGCGGGTGGAAGTGAATCTTGGGAAAGCGCTCTTGTGCCAGCCGCACGTCATACGGGCTGGTGCACAAATAGGCCAGCGTGTCGGCCGCATCGCGCGCCATGCGCATGGGGTAGGCTTCGCAAAAGGCTTTCAGCTCTTGCGGCGTGTCTGCGGTGATCCAGCGCGCACCGGTGTACTGGCAGCCTTCGAGGCGAATGTCGGCGTCGTACTCGCCCTTCAGGCGGTGCTGCACCACTTCAAACTGCAACTGGCCCACGGCCCCCAGCAGCATATTGCCACCGATTTCGGGCTTGAAGACCTGGATGGCACCCTCTTCACCCAATTGGGCCAAACCTTGTTGCAATTGTTTGGTGCGCAGCGGGTTGCGCAGCACCACGGTCATGAACATTTCGGGCGCGAAGAAGGGAAGGCCGGTGTAGAGCAGGTTAACGCTGCCATCGGTAATGGTGTCGCCCAACTGCACACCGCCGTGGGTGGTGAAGCCGACGATGTCACCGGCATAGGCTTCTTCCACCGCCTCGCGGCGCTGGCTCATGAAGGTGACCACGGAGGTGGGGCGCAGCTCCTTGGCAGTGCGCATGACCTTGAGCTTCATACCCGGCGTGTATTTGCCCGACGCCATGCGCACAAAGGCAATACGGTCACGGTGGTTGGCATCCATATTGGCCTGTACCTTGAACACCACGCCGCTGAAGGCGGTGTCCTCAGGCTGCACTTCCTTGACTACCGGCTGGCGGTTAACCAATGTGCTGCTCACGCGCATTTGCGGGCTGGGTGCCAGGTCCACCAGTGCATCCAGCACTTCCATCACACCAAAATTATTGACACCGGAGCCAAAGAACACGGGGGTTTGCTTGCCCGCCAAAAAGGCGGCATGGTCCCACGCGGGGGATGCGCCCGTGGCTAGCTCCATGCTCTCCATGGCAGATGTCCACTCGTGGCCAAAGCGCTTTTCCAGCGCGGCCTGGTCACTCAGCGGCATGGATTCAAACTCTTGCGGCCGGCGGTCTTTGCCGCCATCAAACACCGTCATCATTTGCGTGCGTAAATTGATAATGCCGCCAAACGATTTCCCTTGCCCCACCGGCCAGGTCATGGGCACGCAGGGCATGCCCAGCTCTCGCTCGATCTCGTCCAGAATATCCAGCGGCTCGCGCACTTCGCGGTCCATTTTGTTGACGAAGGTGATGATGGGTGTATCGCGCTGGCGGCACACTTCAATCAGTCGGCGGGTCTGGGCTTCCACACCGTTGGCCGCGTCAATCACCATTAGTGCCGAGTCCACGGCGGTCAACACACGATAGGTGTCTTCGCTGAAATCTTTGTGACCGGGTGTGTCCAGCAGGTTGACCACATGGTCGCGGTAGGCCATCTGCATCACTGACGATGCAACCGAAATGCCGCGCTGCTTTTCAATCTCCATCCAGTCGGATGTGGCATGGCGCGTGGCCTTGCGGGCCTTCACGCTGCCTGCGATCTGGATCGCGCCCGAGAACAGCAGGAGCTTCTCAGTCAGCGTGGTCTTGCCGGCATCCGGGTGGGAAATGATGGCAAAGGTGCGGCGGCGGCGGGTTTCGGTGAGAAATGACACAGGGGATTCCAGAAGGTGTGTCCGGGTGTTATGGGTGCTGCTGCACCCTGGCGTTGTTCGCCCGGAAGGGGGGGATTTTACCGGAGGCCGTTGAGAATAAATTTTGGAACTTGAACACTTCGTACGGACGCGGTTGGCAAACGGCGAACGAGCTCCGTATAATCGGCAGCTTCCGAGGAGCGTTGCAGTTCACATGCAGTGAACGAGGCTCGGAACACCTGGTCCCACAGGGCCAGGCAAGTCAACGGCGCTCACCCACTGGTCTGTGTGGTGAGCCTTTTCCAGGTCCTCTTCACGGTCAGTGGCAATTCAAATTTATTTTTGGAGTTAGCCATGAGCGCACTGAAACCAGCAAACAAGACCGAAGACTACAAAATTGCCGACCTGAGCCTGGCTCCATGGGGCCGCAAAGAGTTGACCATTGCCGAGACCGAAATGCCCGGCCTGATGGCCATCCGGCAGGAATTTGCCAAGTCCAAACCCCTGAAGGGCGCGCGCATCACCGGTTCGCTACACATGACGATCCAGACCGGCGTGTTGGTGGAGACACTGCAAGCCCTGGGTGCTGAAGTGCGTTGGGCATCCTGCAATATCTTCTCCACACAAGACCATGCCGCTGCTGCCTTGGTTGCCAAGGGCACGCCAGTGTTCGCCTACAAAGGCGAGACCTTGGACGACTACTGGGATTACACCCACCGCATTTTTGAATTCGACGGCAAAAAGGGCACCGCTGCTGAAGGCCCCAATATGATTCTGGACGACGGTGGCGATGCAACGTTGCTGATGCACTTGGGTGCCAAGGCTGAGAAAGACATCAAGGTGCTGGCAAAGCCCGGTAGCGAAGAAGAAATCTGTCTGTTCAAGTCCATCAAGGCCAAGCTCAAGCTGGACCCCACCTGGTACAGCCGCCGCCTGAAGAACATCATTGGCGTGACTGAAGAGACCACCACCGGTGTGATGCGTCTGGAGGAAATGTCGGCCAAGGGTACGCTCGCATTCCGCGCCATCAACGTCAATGACTCGGTCACCAAGAGCAAGTTCGACAACCTGTATGGCTGCCGCGAGTCGTTGGTCGATGCGATCAAGCGCGCCACCGATGTGATGATTGCAGGCAAAGTGGCCGTGGTGGCGGGTTATGGCGATGTGGGCAAAGGCTCTGCCCAGGCTTTACGCGCCCTGTCCGCACAAGTGTGGGTGACCGAGATTGACCCCATCAACGCCCTGCAAGCTGCGATGGAAGGCTACAAGGTTGTGACCATGGAATATGCCGCTGACAAGGCCGATATTTTTGTAACCTGCACCGGCAACAAGAACGTCATCACCTACAAGCACATGGAGGCGATGAAAGACCAAGCCATCGTCAGCAACATTGGGCATTTTGACAATGAAATCGACGTCGCGTCGCTGGAAAAACTACAGTGGGATGAGATCAAGCCCCAGGTGGACCATGTGATCTTCCCGGCCAAGGGCAAGAAGCCCGCCAAGCGCATCATCCTGTTGGCTAAGGGCCGTTTGGTGAACCTGGGTTGCGGCACCGGCCACCCCAGCTTCGTCATGTCGTCCAGCTTTGCCAACCAGACTATTGCCCAGATTGAGCTGTTCACCAAGCCCAAGGAATACAAGTCTGGCAAGGTGTATGTGTTGCCCAAGCACCTGGACGAAAAAGTGGCCCGCTTGCACCTGGCGAAGGTGGGAGCCATGTTGTCTGAACTGACCACCGAGCAAGCAGCCTATATTGGCGTGAGCAAGGCTGGCCCGTACAAAAAAGACACGTACAGATATTGAAACACCCCCGAAGCGCCTGCGGCGCCTCCCCCTCTAGGGGGCGATACCAGCCGCCCGGCCTAGCCGGTTCGGCGGTATCCCTGGCAAAGTCACGTGCTGCGATACAGCCACACGAAGGAACACATGCGCATTGATCAACTACTCGTTCAACGGGGCCTTGCTACCACCCGCTCTCAGGCGCAACGTCTGATTGCAGATGGTGTGGAATGGCAAAAAGCGGAGGCGGGTGGTGAGGCGTGGAAGCGCATCGCAAAAAATGGCGACGAGGTTCCTGAGAACGCCGAGGTGCGTTTGCTGGACGACTCCGAAGCACGCTATGTGTCCCGCGGTGGCCTGAAACTGGAAGCTGCGCTCAAGCATGTTGGCCTGTCGGTGGACGGCCTGGCCTGTTTGGACGTGGGCCAGAGCACTGGCGGTTTTACCGACTGCCTGCTGCAACACGGCGCGCGCATGGTGGTAGGTGTGGATGTTGGGTCCGCCCAACTGCACCCCAGCTTGCGCGACGATGGCCGCGTGCTGTGCGTGGAAAAGGTCAATGCCCGATCACTGGATGCTAGTGATTTGATAGCTGCTTGTGCAAACTATACGGGGGCTGGCGGCCTATTTGACCCCGAAGAGCATGGCGACGAGGCGTTTGTGCCGGAGTTTGATGTGGTGGTGGGCGACCTGTCCTTCATCTCGCAATCCCTAGTGCTGCCGGCTATCGTGCCGTTCTTGAAAGAGGGCGGCACGCTCTTGATGCTGGTCAAGCCGCAGTTTGAGTTGCAACCCGGGCAAGTGGGTAAGGGCGGCATCGTGAAAGATGCGTCGTTTTACCCGCTGATCGAGGCACGGCTGCGTGAAACTTGTGCCGAATTGGGCCTGACCGTTAACGCTTGGTTTGATTCGCCCATTGACGGTGGCGATGGCAACCGCGAATTTTTTATTTGCTCAACGAAGTAAACACTATGTCTGATTCATCTCGCATACCGCTGAGCGTCGAGTTCTTCCCGCCCAAAACCCCCGAAGGCGTGGCCAAGCTGCGCGCGGTGCGCCGGGAGCTGTACGCGCTCAAGCCCACGTTTTGCTCCGTAACTTTCGGGGCCGGTGGCTCTACCCAAGAGGGCACCTTTAACGCCGTGAATGAAATCTTGGCGGATGGGGTGAGCGCGGCATCGCATTTTTCCTGCATTGGCGCTACCCGCGAGACGGTGCGTGCGCAGCTGGCCACACTGAAGGCCATGGGCGTCAAACGCCTAGTGGCGCTGCGTGGTGACTTGCCCAGCGGCTATGGCGCGGGCGGCGAGTTCCAGTACGCCAGCGATCTGGTGGCGTTTATTCGCACGGAAACGGGTGACGACTTTCACATTGAAGTGGCGGCATACCCTGAGATCCATCCGCAAGCCAAGTCGCCAGAGGCTGATTTGCAAGCCTTTGCCGCCAAGGTGAATGCCGGTGCTAACTCCGCCATCACCCAATACTTCTACAACCCCGACGCTTACTTCCGTTTTGTGGATGACGTGGTTGCAATGGGCTTGAATGTGCCCGTGGTGCCGGGCATCATGCCCATCACCAGCTCGACACAATTGATGCGTTTCTCAGACGCCTGCGGTGCCGAGATTCCACGCTGGATTCGCTTGCGCTTGCAAAACTTTGGGGATGACATGGCGTCCATTAAAGCCTTTGGCCTGGACGTGGTGACCAGCCTGTGCGAACAGTTGCGCGCAGGTGGTGCGCCTGCCTTGCACTTCTACTCCATGAACCAAAGTGTGGCGACCTTGGCATTGTGTGAGCGCTTGGGGTTGGCCTAGCCTCACCCAAAGAGCTTAACCCAAGAGTGCTTGCGCAAACTCCCGTGCGTTAAAGGTCTCCAGCTCTTCCAGCTTTTCCCCCACGCCAATGAAATAGACCGGCACGGGGCGTTCCCGGGCTATTGCCGCCAGAACGCCGCCTTTGGCGGTGCCGTCCAGCTTGGTGATGATCAGGCCCGTAAGGCCCAGCGCGTCGTCAAAAGCGCGCACCTGGGCAAGGGCGTTTTGGCCGGTGTTGCCGTCAATGACCAGCAGCACCTCGTGGGGGCCTGATGCATCGGCTTTCTGGATCACACGTTTGATTTTTTTCAGCTCTTCCATGAGGTGCAGCTGCGTGGGCAGGCGACCGGCCGTGTCGATCAGCACCACATCTTTGCCGCGCGCCTTGCCTGCGCTCACCGCGTCAAAGCTCACTGCAGCAGGGTCTGCACCCTCCTGGCTGACGATCTCGACCAAATTGCGATCAGCCCACACGCCGAGTTGTTCGCGTGCTGCCGCGCGAAATGTGTCGGCCGCAGCCAGCAGCACACTGGCATCGTTCTCCGACAGGTGGCGGGTGAGCTTGCCGATCGACGTGGTTTTGCCAGCGCCATTTACCCCCGCCACCATGATGACCGTTGGCTTGTGCTCACCGATGATCAAGGGCTTTTGCAGTGGAAGCAACAGGTCGGTCAGGGTTGCGATCAAAAGGTTCTTAAGTGCGACAGGGTGGGTCACACCGCTGTCTTTGACCTTGCGGCGCAATTCGCCAATCAGGAACTCGGTGGCTGGTACACCGGCATCTGCCATGAGCAGGGCGTCTTCCAGCCTTTCAAAGAGGGCTTCATCAATGACCGAGCCACCAAACACCGTGGCAATGCCATGGGCTGTTTTGCCCAAACTGGCCTTGAGTTTGTCGACCCATTTTTGACGCTCTGGTACGGGGGCACCAGCCCGCGGGACGTCAATCGGTATGACCAGTGCACTGCCAATGAGCGACCCGCCCGATGGCGCTTCAACTGCGGGTGTGGGGGAGTCGGTAGGCGTTGGGGCCGGAGGGGGAGGGGATTTTTTTTTGAAGAAGCTGAACATGTGTTGCGTTCTGTGAATGACAGCATTCTATGAAACTGCTGTTGCCAGTCCGTTAAGCTTGGGGGGATGAAGAAATCCAGCAAGCCCCTATCCCCCTCTGCTGCCAAGGCAGCATCCAAACCCGCGCGCGCACCCGTTCACAACCGCCAACCGGGTGAGATTCGCCTGATTGGCGGGCAATGGAAACGCATCAAACTCAAAGTGGCTGACCGGCCCGGGCTGCGGCCCACGCCAGACCGCGTGCGCGAAACCCTGTTCAACTGGCTGGGCCAGGACCTGAGCGGTCTGCGCTGTGTGGATGCCTTTGCGGGTACTGGCGCATTGGGCTTTGAAGCCGCGTCGCGCGGCGCGGCTGAAGTGCTGCTGGTGGAGCAGGATGGCACGCTGGTTACACAGCTGCAACGCGTGCATGCGCAGTTGCAGGCGCTGGAGGTACCAGAGCCCCAACCACAGAAGATCCACATCGTGCGGGGTGAAGGCCTTGCAACGCTGCGCCAGCTGGCCCCCGGCAGCTACCACGTCATCTTTCTGGACCCGCCATTTGACGCAGATATCTATGAAACCGCATTGGCGGCCGCTGCCCGAGCGTTGGCGGTCAATGGGTCCGTCTACTTAGAAGCGCCCAAGGCGTGGACCGATGCGATGCTGGAGCCCATGGGTTTGGTCGTTCACCGCCATCTCAAAGCCGGTGCGGTACACGCACACGTGTTGCGTGCAGTGGTGCCCACAACCCCGCCAGCGGAAACAACCGGCCCGGCATAATCTACCCTGCAGCAGGCCCGTTGGCCCTGGAAAGTCGTATGTCCACAACCGTCCTTGCCCTGTATCCCGGCACCTTTGACCCCCTTACATGGGGTCACGAAGACCTTATTCGCCGTGCGGCTGGCTTGTTTGGCACTGTGGTGGTGGCGGTGGCCACAGCGCACCACAAAAAGACCTTGTTTAGCCTGGAAGAGCGATTGGAGATGGTGCGTGACGTGGTGGCGGCATACCCCAATGTGCGCGTGGTGTCGTTTACGGGGCTGGTGCGCGATTGCGCGGTGGCCCACAGCGCCAACGCGATGGTGCGTGGTGTGCGTTCTGTAACCGATTTCGACTATGAAAGTCAGCTCGCCGGTATGAACCGCGCGCTGGCGCCCGATGTGGAAACCGTTTTCTTGACGCCTGACGCACGCTATCAGCACATTTCGAGTACGCTGGTGCGTGAAATAGCTGCGCTGCGGGGCGATGTGGCGCAGTTTGTGCCGCCCGTTGTGCATGCCCGGCTGCTGGCCAAACTTTCTAACTCGACGCTTTGCTGACCAAGGAAAAATATGAAAATCTTGCTACCGGTTGATGGTTCGGAGTTGTCCTTGGAGGCCGTGCGTTTTGCGATCCGCATGGTGTTGGCTGGGCTGCGGGCCGATGTGGTGCTGGCCAATGTGCAGGAGCCCGCCAATCTGTATGAGCTGCTGGTTGCGCATGATCCTGAGGTCATCAACCGCGTGAGCGCAGAGGCCGGTTTGCACACCCTGCAATCGGCCCAGGCGCTGCTGGATCCTGCGGGCATTGCCTATGAGTGCGAAGTGGCCAAGGGCGACCCGGCCCACACGATCGTTGATATTGCGGAGCGCTTTGCTTGTGACCTGATTGTCATGGGAGCCCGGGGCAGTAGCGCGTTGCGCAGCGCCATGCTGGGTTCTGTGTCGAACGAGGTGTTGCACGCCAGCCCTGTGCCGGTGGTGATCGTGAAACCGGATGAGGTCTGACGCGAAACTATGGCGCTGATCATTACCGACGAATGCATCAACTGCGATGTGTGCGAGCCCGAGTGCCCCAATGAAGCGATTTTCATGGGGACCGAGATTTACGAGATTGACCCCAACAAGTGCACGGAGTGCGTAGGCCACTTCGATGAGCCCCAGTGCGTGCAAGTGTGCCCCGTGTCGTGCATTCCGGTAAACCCGCAGTTTGTGGAAGACCGCGAAACACTGTGGGCTAAATACCGGCGTTTGCAGTTGGTGCCAGCGGCAAAGACCTGACCGCTAGCGTGTACCGCTGGCTGGTGTTTTGGGCTTCGGTTTTGACGTCGGTTCGCCTTTTGCCGTGAAGAACTCTGGTTCTTTGTGATTCTTTTTGGCGGTCGATTTTTTGTCCTTCTTGCCGGTGCTGGCTGTGTGATCTGTTTCGGATGGTGCGTCCCGTGATGCTGGGCTAGGCGCGATAGCTTTCTTTTGGGCTTTATCCTGTTTCGCTTGCGCTGCACGCAGACGCGCTTCTTCTTTCAAACGCGCTTTCTCCATTGCGTTGGCTGTAGCCAAGTCGCGCCGTGCGGCAGAGTCGGTTTCAGCCTTTTGCGCCGGGGTGCGCGGATCGCTGGCATCGAGGACGATCGCATCGGTACAGGGTACTTGGCTGTAGCTACTTCCACACTTATAGACATTTTGGCCTGTGGCCCACGTAGATATGGCGTAGATTGCTATGAAAAATGTAGCTATGCGAATGGCGTGCTTCATGGTGTTTGGCTTCAGGGGTCCGTGGGCGCGGGCTGCGCGGTTGGTGTGGCGGCACTGGGTGGAGTCGGTGGCCGTTGGGGTGGCGGTGGCTTGTGCGCCCGGGCCGGCTTACTGGTGTGTACCAGCAGCGTGGCTTTCTCCATATCTCCGGTCAGGAAGGCGGGCAGCGCTTTGAGCGACCGATCAATGCATTGGTCAATGGCGATGCGGTGGTCGAGTGACGGCTTTTTCAGCACCCAGTTGACCACCTCATCCTTATTGCCCGGGTGACCTACGCCCAAGCGCAGCCGCCAGTAGTCGCCAGTGCCCAGCTGTGCATGGATATCGCGCAAGCCGTTGTGCCCCGCGTGGCTGCCGCCAAACTTGAGCTTGACCTGGCCGGGCACAATATCCAATTCGTCATGGATCACCAAGATTTCGTTCGGCGCAATTTTGAAGAAGCGTGCAAGGGCCCCGACGGACTTGCCCGACAGATTCATAAAGGTCTGTGGCTGCAACAACCACACGGTTTGCCCCTGCACGCTGGTGCGCGCCACCATGCCGTGATAGCCCTTGTCCATGTTAAGAGTCACCTTGAGCTCGCGCGCCACAGCATCCACCCACCAAAAACCCGCGTTGTGGCGGGTGGCTTCGTATTCAGGCCCAGGGTTGCCCAGGCCGACAAATAGTTTGATCATGAATTGCGAATGGATTGTTGTGCCGTAGATGGTAGGCCGAGTTTAGAGCGTCACTGAAACGACAACGGCCCACCGAAGTGGGCCGTCGACAGCTTGCGCCGTAATCAGTTTTAGGCTGATTACTTCTTGGCAGCAGGCTTGGCAGCTGGTGCCTTGGCTGCTGGAGCACCCTTGCCGCCCTTGCCAGCTGGAGCTGCTTCAGCAGTAGCTTCAGCAGGCGCCTCAACAGCAGGAGCAACCACGGACACGAGAACGGGGTTCTCACGGCCCTTGACGACAGCCTTCACGCCGTTTGGCAGCTTGACATCGCTCAGGTGGAAGGAGGTGCCCTTCTTCAAGCCAGTCAGGTCCACTTCGATGAACTCGGGCAGATCAGCTGGCAGGCAGGTGATGTTGATTTCATTGAGCACGTGGGTGATCAAGCAATGGTCGATCTTGAATGCAGGAGACTCTTCCTGACCCTTGAAGTGCATTGGCACCTTCATGTGCATCTTGGTGTTGGCATCGACGCGCTGGAAGTCAATGTGCAGGATCATTTGCTTGTAGGGGTGCATTTGCACGTTACGCAGCAAAACCTTGCTTTCCTTACCAGCCAGTTCCATGTCGAGAACGGATGCGTGGAAGGCTTCCTTCTTGATGGCGTGCCACAAAGCGTTGTGGTCCAGCTCAACCAACAGGGGCTCACCGGCTCCACCGTAAACGATACCGGGTGTGCGACCCGAATTGCGGAGACGGCGGCTCGCACCCGTACCCTGCTTAGCGCGCTCAAAAGCGACAAATTTCATAACATTCTCCTAAAGGAATCCACCGCGACCAGTGTGACTCCGGTTTAACAAAAGCGCTGAATCGCTGCCCTATGCAGCGGCGCTTGCTTTTTGTCTCAAAAAAGGTTTTGTAGAAATCTAAAAAAGATTTTCCTGATCCGAGAACAAACTCATGACCGACTCTCCCTTGGCGATGCGCTGAATAGTTTCAGCAATCAACGGTGCCACGGAGAGTTGGCGAATTTTTTGACATTTCCTTGCAGCATCGCTCAGGGGAATGGTGTTGGTGATTACCACTTCATCCAGCGCGCCACCATTGGCAATGCGCTCAATGGCGGGACCCGAAAAAATCGGGTGTGTGCAATAGGCATAGACCTTCTTGGCACCGCGGGCCTTTAGCACCTCGGCTGCTTTGACCAAGGTACCTGCGGTGTCAATCATGTCGTCCATGATGACGCAATTGCGGCCTTCAATTTCACCAATGACGTGCATCACTTCGCTCACATTGGCTTTCGGGCGGCGTTTGTCGATGATAGCCAGATCGCAATTGAGTTGCTTGGCTAGGGCACGCGCCCGCACCACACCGCCAACGTCTGGCGAGACCACAATCAGGTCTTCGTAATTCTTTTGGCGCAAGTCACCCAGCAGTACGGGCGATGCATAAATATTGTCGACCGGGATGTCAAAGAACCCTTGAACCTGGTCTGCATGCAAGTCCATGGTCAAGACGCGGGCGACGCCCACGGTTTGCAGCATATTGGCAACCACTTTGGCCGTAATCGGCACGCGGCTGGAGCGCGGGCGGCGGTCTTGCCGCGCGTAGCCAAAGTATGGAATGACAGCACTGATACGCTCGGCTGATGCACGCTTGAGGGCGTCCACCATGATGAGCAATTCCATGATGTTGTCGTTGGTCGGCGCGCAGGTACTTTGCACCACAAAGACGTCGCGCGCGCGCACGTTCTGGTTGATCTCTACGGTCACTTCACCATCAGAGAATCGACCTACAGCCGCCGCCCCCAGCGAAATGCCCAGGTGGCGCGCAATTTCAGCAGCCATGCCCGGATTGGCATTGCCAGTGAAAACCATGAAATCTGGTGGGGGTGAAGCCTGCATGCGGATTCCAGCGAGTAGAGTAGGTTGATGCCTGTACGTTGCGCGCTGCGACCGGATCAGTTCCGATCAACAGGTTTGGCAGGGGAGGAAGGATTCGAACCTTCGCATGCTGGAATCAAAATCCAGTGCCTTAACCAACTTGGCGACTCCCCTACACAGGTTGACCGCATTTGGCAGCCAACCGTTAAACTGTCATTATCCCTTCGCTGGCTGCCCAACCCTTCAGGGGATGGTCATCCAAGTTGCTGCATAACCTGACTTGCCATGCGTTGTGCGCACTTGACACATCAATACCATGCACCAGTTGCGCAAACACCGCGCTTCCAGAACCTGTCATCCTGCCATTGAGTCCTTGTGATTGCAGCCACGCCAGTGCGAGGTTTACATCAGGACACAACCGCTGGGCAACGGCCTGCAAGTCATTCCGACCAAAATCAAATATTGAACTTGAGATTAATCCGTGTGCGTCTGCAGCGAAGCCTGAAATTATAGCAGTTTCTGAGTCGCGCTTTAAAGCTGGGTCAGAAAAAATTAGCTTGGTGTCCAAGCCGGTACTGGGCTTCACCACCACAAAGCGCGCGCGCGGCAAAGACAGCGGCGTGAGCTTCTCGCCAATGCCTTCGACCCAGGCATGTCCTCCGCCCAGAAAGAAGGGAACGTCTGCGCCCAACATCAGCCCCATTTTGGCAAGTGCTTCAAGCGGCAAATTGAGCCGCCACAGCCGGTTCAGCGCGAGCAAGGTCGACGCAGCATCTGAAGACCCGCCTCCCATGCCTGCTTGCGCCGGGATGGATTTGGAAATGCCAATGTGCGCGCCCAATGGGCACTGTGATGTCTGTTGCAACAAGCGCGCGGCCCGCACAATCAAGTCGTCCACTGGCAGGGCACTGGTGAGGTCTTCGCGGCTGATCTGGCCGTCGTGGCGAACGCTGAAATGCAACATGTCACACCAGTCAATCAGCATAAAGGCGGACTGCAGCAAGTGGTATCCGTCTGCGCGGCGGCCAGTGATATGCAAAAACAGATTGAGTTTTGCGGGGGCGGGAACGTCGTAGAGCGACTGCATGCAGCGATTATCCGGTGTAGAAGCAGGACGGCGTTTAGCGGTCCAAAACGATCTTCAGTGTGGCGGGAATGTCCGGTGCCAGTCGTTCGGCAGTAATGCGCCCTGTGCCAATGTCCTGAAGATTGACGCTCCACCCGGGTGTTGGCACCTCATGCCCGCGCAGCCACTCAAAAAGGCTTGAAATGGGTAGCGCGGCGCCGGTGACGTGCAGCGTCAGGGCTTGCAATGAGTCAAAGTGTTGGGGCTCGCCGGTAGTTTGTAGCTGCGCACCGGTGGCATCCCACTGCAACTGCGCCACTGTGCTACCCAGTGGGCTTAAAAAAGAAAGTCGCCCGGTGGTTGCGTCGCCCTCCAGTTCAAAGTTGGCAGAAAAAGCCTGGGCTGGCGTGCTGTTGATCTTGAGTGCGATGCGGCCTTGCCAGTATGCATCATTTAATGGGTCTTTAGCCCTCGTGTTTGTTGCACACCCTGCTATAAAAACAATAGCTAGTGCCAGTACCCATCGCACAAGCATTGCAGCCGGTGACTTCACAGAGCGCCGCGCAGCCGTTGCATGGTTTCACGCAGCGTTTCGTTTTGTGGATTCAGACCCACGCCTTCTTTCCACACTGCGATGGCCTGGTCTCGTTCACCGGCGGCCCACAGCACTTCGCCTAGGTGGGCCGCAATTTCAGCGTCTGGACGGGCTTGAAACGCACCGCGCAATAAGCGTAACGCTTCTGCCAAGTTTCCTGCGCGGAATTCGACCCAGGCCAGGCTGTCGGTAATAAAAGGATCGTCAGGCGCAAATTCCAGGGCGCGCTGAATGAGCTGGCGCGCCTCCGGCAAACGAATATTGCGATCCGCAAATGAATAGCCCAAGGCGTTGAACGCGTGGTGGTAGTCAGGCCGCGCCTCCATCACTTGGCGCAGCAGCTTTTCCATTTCATCGAGCTTGCCAAGCCGTTCGGCCATCATGGCCAGGTCGTAGACCACGTCGATGTCATTCGGATAGTTTGCCGCTGCGTCGGTCAACATTTGATAGGCCTCGCCATAGCGGCGGGCATCTCGCAGGATCTGTACCTCGGCATTGATTTTTTCCAACGCATCAGACGCCAGCACTTCCGGCACTGCACGAATGGTGGCACGCGCTTCGTCTACCTTGCCCTCGCGCACCAAGATGGCGGCGAGACGTTTCTGAACACGCAGCACGTCTTTGGGGCTGTAGATTTGCCCCAAATATGCTTTTGCTTCTTCATATTGCTTTTGTTGTTCAGCTATTTGCGATAACAACAAATAGGCCTGCACCAAACCGCGTCCCATGGCCACAGGTGCATCTTCGCTTTGTGGCGGATGGGGGTTGAGGTCAATAAATGCTTTGACGGATGACGCTGCCAGTTCGTACTTGGCATCTTGCAGTTCTAACGATCCCCGCAGCAGCCATGCCTCTGGGAAATCGGGCTTTTCTTGGGTCAGGAGGAGCATTTGCGCGTAAGCCAGGGCATACCGCTGTCTGCTGATCTCATGGCGCGCCAGTGCCATGCGCAAGTCGGGCGTCGGTTTGCCGGCCATGTATTTGTTGACGATGGCGTCAGCTCCGGCAACCTTTTGGTCCAGCAGGGCGACGGCCAGCAACACGGGTTCTTCTGCATCCGCTTTGAGCGCAACACCGCGGCGTGCCGCATCCAGGGCTCCGGCTGTGTCTTGGGCCATGAGGCGCATGTTGCCGACTGTAGCCCACGCTGCGGGTCCAGTGGTGCGGTTGATCAATTCAAGTGCCAAGGCCTTTTCCACCACGGTGGCGGCTAATTTCTTGTTGGCGGTGCGTGCAAAATAGCGTGGCAACTGACTGATTGCCGCAACGCGTTCCGAAGGCACAAGTGACGCCAATTCGCGCTTGATGGGTTCATGCGTTTCCGCAATCTTGTTCAATCCCAAGAGGATTTGCAGTTGAAAGCGATTGGCATCGCGCGACGATGGAAAGGCACGCGCCCACGACTGTGCAGCCTCCAGTGCAGCCTCCCCATTACGTCCCCGCAGTGCCAGCTCTACGGCGCGCTCATACAACTTGGGTGAATTCGCCTTGCGAGCGCTGTCAAGAATGAAGCCATAGGCTGACCCGTTGTCGCCCCCGTCTGCTGTCATTTCACCCACAAGAATCTGGTAAAACAACTCAGCATCCATGTTGGAATTGATAGGCTCTTCCACCTTGGGCGGCGCAGCCAGTGCTGGCGCGCCCAAACAGGCGGTGACCAGGGTCATGGCAATTAGGCAAGGAATGCTTTTCATCAGACCATAATAATCCAAGCCGCAAAGCCCACATACACGTCCCCAACAACATGTCCCCATCCCCATGCCTGAACTGCCCGAAGTAGAAGTTACACGACTCAGCTTTGCCAATCGCATCGCTGGAGCGCAGGTTCTGGGCGCGCGCTTGGGCAAGCCCTTGCGGTGGCCGCTAGGGGGTGAACTCGAAACCTTGCGGGGCCGCACCGTACTGGGTGTGCGCCGCCGCGGCAAATATCTGCTGATAGACCTGGACCAAGGCCTTATGATGCTGCACTTGGGCATGTCGGGCAGTCTGTCGTTTTCATTGCAGCCACCAGAGGCGGGCAAGCACGACCATTTTGACCTGCACACCACACAGGGCGTCTTGCGCCTGAACGACCCTCGCCGGTTTGGTGCCGTTGTCATGGTGTCCGGTGAGCAGGACCCGGTTGCGGTGAAGCTCTTGGGCAAACTGGGCATGGAGCCGCTGACGACGGGTTTTGATCCAGCCTTGTTCTACGAAGGCCTGCACAGACGCCAGGCGCCCATCAAGCAGGTGTTGCTGGCAGGCGACGTTGTCGTAGGCGTCGGCAACATTTACGCGTCAGAGGTTTTGTTTCTCTCAGGCATACGGCCAACCGCACGCGCTGCCAAACTGAGCCGCCCACGGGTCAGGAAATTGCACCAGGCGATCTGCGACGTGCTGGCCCGTGCCGTGCAACGCGGCGGCAGCACCCTGCAAAACTTCTCAAATGCCGACGGTGAGGCGGGCCATTTTCAACTCGACGCTATGGTCTACGCACGCGAAGGCTTGCCATGCAAAGCGTGTGCAACGCCCATCCGGGCCCTGCGGCAAGGCCAGCGGTCTACATTTTTCTGCGCCCAATGCCAGAAACCCTGATTGGCATAGCGAACCGCAGTGCTATATTGAGCGGCTAGACGGGGGGACACTTGAGTACTTCATTTAACGAACAGTTTGATCAGCTTGGCACATGGCGGCGGGAATTCGGCCTGCGCTTGAAGCTGTTATCGGAGTGGCTAAAGGACAATGAGCTGCTCGACGCTGCAGTCGAAGAACGCCTGCGCCGCCTGGGTACACAAGTGCGCTCTGACAAGGTGATGGTGGCTTTCGTGGCCGAGTTCTCGCGCGGCAAGTCCGAGATGATCAACGCCGTGTTTTTTGCCGGCTATGGCCGCCGCATCATGCCCGCAAGCGCTGGGCGCACCACCATGTGCCCCACCGAAATGGGCTACGACGCCGATGTGCCCCCGTGCCTGCGGCTGCTGCCGATTGAGACCCGCTTGCAGCCCCAGGCACTGATGGAATGGCGCATGGCCCCTGAAAAGTGGACGCGCATTGACCTGGATGTGAACAATCCGCAACAGTTGGCCTCAGCACTGGAGAAAGTTGCTGAGACCCGCCTAGTGACCCAAGAAGAAGCCACTGCACTGGGCTTTTGGCACAACCAGTCGCCAGAAGACAACCCCTTGGTGGATGCCAACGGCATGGTAGAAGTGCCCAAGTGGCGCCACGCGCTGATCAACATCGCTCACCCGTTGCTCAAGCAAGGCTTGGTGATTTTGGATACGCCGGGACTCAATGCCATCGGCGCAGAGCCTGAATTGACTGTCAGCCTGATCCCACAAGCCCATGCTGTGGTGTTTATTTTGGGTGCGGATACCGGGGTGACGAAATCGGACCTCTCCATCTGGCGCGAACACCTGATTACCGAGTCTGGCGACACCGATTCCCGGTTGGTCGTTTTGAACAAAATCGACACCCTGTGGGATGACCTGAGCACACCCGCACAAATACAGGCCCAAATCGAACGCCAAAAGGTCAGCACTGCCAGCATCTTGGGTATACCCCAAGACCGCGTGATTGCCGTCTCTGCGCAAAAAGGGCTGGTTGCCAAAGTGACCGAAGATGACGAACTGCTGCAACGCAGCTGTCTGCCGGTGCTGGAAGACGCTTTGGGCCGCGGAATGATGGGCAAACGCCAACGCATTTTGGGCGAAGCGATGGCTTCTGGCATTACGGAGCTGCGGGCCGAGACCGGCCGCGTCATCAATATTCGCAAGCGCGACCTCACCGAGCAAATGATGGAGCTCAAGGGCTTGCAGGGCAAGAATGTCGCAGTCATCAAGCACATGCGATCACGCATCTCCCAAGAGCAAGCCGAGTTTGACCTGGGGGGCGCAAAAATCCACGCCGTGCGTTCTGTGCACTTGAAGCTGCTGCGCGAGGTGTTTGGCATTCTGGGCTCTACGGCCTTGAAAAAAGAGATGCTCCAGCTCAACACCAGCCTTTTGCAAAAGGGGCTCAAGCTCGGCGTCAAAAAGGCCTATGGCGAGACATTTGACCGCTTGCGGGCGAACCTGCAGCGCGTAGAGACACTGTGTGGCGAAATCCAGACCATGCTGGCTGCCTCGTTCCGTCAGCTCAATGGCGAACATGGGTTCTCTTTGCAGGCACCTTCAGAGCCGCAAATGGGGCCGCATCTGGCGGACCTGAACATGGTGGAGAACAGTCACGTGCAATACCTGGGCATTGGCAATGCCTTCAAACTGGCTCAGCCCCAGTTTGCTGACCGCTTGGTACGCGCTTTGTCCACGCGGCTGCGCGGCATCCACGAAGCGGCCTTGGGGGATGTGGAACTTTGGAGCAAGTCCGCTGCCGCCCAGTTGGATGCGCAACTGCGCGAACGCCGACGCAATTTCAGTCGCCGCATTGAAGCCATTGACCGTATTCAGCAAGCCGCCGGTGGATTGGACGAACGCATCCAAGACGTCGAGCAGCAAGAAGTTGCGATCAGCCAGATTGAGCTCAAATTGATTGAGTTGACCGACTATTTGATCGCATCCCATCAGCCAGCCAATGGGCCGATTGAAGAGATCGGCGAGCGCGCATCCGCTTGAGCACGCAACTGGCGAGCGTGTTATCGGCTAGTGCGCCACCAGGTGCGGCAAGCGCCTTTGCCCAGCGAGTGGTTACGTGGCAAGCTGTCCAGGGCCGCAACGATCTGCCCTGGCAGAACACACAAGACCCCTACCGCGTGTGGCTCTCAGAAATCATGCTGCAGCAAACCCAGGTGGCCACGGTGCGGGGCTACTTCGCCCGGTTTTTGGAGCGCTGCCCCGATGTGGCAGCACTCGCAGCGGCCAGCCTGGATGACGTCTTGGGCCTGTGGAGCGGCTTGGGCTACTACAGCCGGGCGCGCAACCTGCATCGCTGCGCGGAGCACATCATGCAAGACCATGGCGGCGTATTCCCGCGCACAGCCGAGGTACTGGAAACGCTGCCTGGCATTGGTCGTTCGACTGCTGCGGCCATTGCGTCGCTGTGTTTTGGTGAGCGGGTGGCCATACTCGATGCCAATGTCAAACGTGTGGTGACCCGCGTACTGGGTTTTGATGCCGACCTGGCCCAGGGTGCCAATGTGCGCGCCCTGTGGGACGCCGCCACGCAGCTGCTGCCCACCGGCAAAACTGCGGCATTGGCCATGCCGCGCTACACCCAGGGCATGATGGATCTGGGTGCCACTGTGTGCCTGCCCAAGAAACCCCAATGCGCTGTCTGCCCTGTGCGCCAGGACTGTGTAGCAGCGAAGGCGGGCGACCCCCAGAGCTACCCGGTGCGTACCCGCACGCTCAAGCGCAGCAGCCAATCGATTTGGTTGCTATGGGCACAGTGCGCCGATGGCGCGGTGTGGCTCGACAAACGGCCCACACCCGGCGTATGGGCTGGGTTGCACTGCTTGCCATTGTTTGACAGTGAAGATGCGCTGAAGGCGGTGGTGTCTAAGTCGCTTCAAGCAAGAGTGCAGGCACTGCCCGTCTTCACCCATGTGCTAACGCACAAGGACCTGTATCTGCATGTTTGGCGGTTGGATGTGCCAGACCCATCGACCCAGTTCGCCACTGGTCGTTGGTTGGCTGCAGCCGACTGGCCTGCGCTGGGCTTGCCAGCGCCGGTTCGCAAGTTGTTGCAGGGTGTTGGGGGTGCTTGATGGCTTGGTTGGTGGGTAATTAGGCCTCTAGCCCTCGTGGAATATGCGTAAGCAGCTATTAAATTGGGAGCGATTGCGTGGATCTGTCCATCGCGCCGTGCACTGGATTCTTCTCTTGCTCTGCGCCGTAGGCCTGGGCTATTGGCTGATATCGGCCCCCATACAAGAACCAACCCAACACCCGGCTCTGCAGCAACTTCCCCCACACATGCTGTGGGCATGGGAGCGGCCGGAAGACCTGCGCTGGCTCCCTGCCAATGTGGGGGTGGCATATGTTGCCACTACGGTTGAACTGGACGGCACTGCCGTACACACCAGGCCCCGCGCGCAGGCCTTGCTGCTGCGCCCCGATGCTGTCGTGGTGCCGGTGGTGCATGTGGATGCATCCACGCGCAATCGGCCTACGTTGGACGCGCCGCAACAGGCAGTGGTGGTGAACCAGGTGCTCGCAGTAGCCGCACGCCATGCGGAGTCTGGCCAAGCACGCGTGGTGCAGCTGGATTTTGAAGTGCGCCAATCGCAGCGCGCATTTCTGCGTGCAGTGGTGCAGGACATTCGCCGCCAACTCCCGGCCGACACTGCTTTGTCAATTACCGCATTGGCATCGTGGTGCGCGGGCGACTATTGGCTGCAAGACGTGCCTGCCGATGAAGTGGTGCCCATGGCATTCCGTATGGGGCGAGACGACGCGCGCCTGCGCAAGCAGCTGAACGAAGACGGCCGCTTCACCCGCCCGCGCTGCCAAAGCGCCCTGGGCACCGCTAAAGACGAAGCCGCCGTGCGCGCAACTGCGCCGCGGCACTACTATTTCTCGCCCACTTCGTGGACACAGCAACAGTGGCAGCGTGTCAATGACGGCTTATAGTTTCCCCGCCGGGCCGTCCCAAGGGGAAATGCACCCCCTCGGGGGGCAGCGACCCGCGTAGCGGCAGAGCGCGGGGGCTTATAGTTGATTGAGGAGGATACCCATGCACCGTACATCGCGCCAATTGCTGGCACAGCTTGCCACCATCATCACCGTGTCACTGGCTGCCGTAAGCGCGCAGGCCAGTGGTGGCGATGGCTTTTCGCAAAACAGTTTTGTCCCCGAATCATCGCCAGTATTGAAAGATTTGCCGCAGTACGCCAGTGGGCAGATCGGCGTGGTGCCGGGAAGCTATTGGCGGGTGTACCTGTATCTGGCCTTCCGTGCCGCAAGTGGCCAGCCACTGACGGCTGCCGAACTGCAATCGCTAAAGATTGACGGCTGGAAGATCGGTGCCATTCAGACCTTTGCAGACGACGGCAAAGGCACCAGTGACAGTGCCGATGCGCTGACATCTTGGCTCACTGCCCGCCAAACCATTGTTGGCGCGCAAGCGATCAAGCTCACCGTCACCAAGTACGACGAAGTCAACTACTTTGAACACCTCAATTGTGCGGATGATGCCTTGCGCCGCGCCAGCAAGACCCTGGGGGAGCGCCTGCAATCGGGCGGGCAGCTGTGGGCCAAAGTATGGCTGGCCAACCAGGACGCGGTATTTGCCAACTGTGGTCTCGTTACCCGCGTGCGCGGTGACAAGCCCAAGCCCGTGTCGCCCATGCCAGCCGCGCTACCAGCCGATGCACCTGTATGGCTGCGCTATGACCACGCGTACCAAACCGCAGCGGCCCTGTTTTATGCCGGCCAGTTTGATACTGCCCGGCAACAATTTTTGGCCATTGCAAAAGACAAATCATCCCCCTGGCACAGCTGGGGCGACTACCTTGCCGCGCGCTGCCTGATCCGCAAAGCCACGTTGGACCGTGGCGAGCCCAACCCCAGCAACGCTGCATATACCCAAGTTGAAGATCAAAAGTGGCACAGCCAATTGGAGCAAGCCCGCACTGAACTGGCCGCCATCGCAACCACCTTTCCTGCTGCGCAAGGTCTGATGGGGTGGATTGATGCGCGCATACGCCCACAAGAGCGCTTGGGCGAGCTGGCCGCCGCTGTGCAGTCGGGCCGCTTTACGGCAGCGTCACCCCGCCAGCTGTCCGACTACTTGCTGATTTGGGATGTCCGCGAACTCGCTGGCACCCAGACGGCCAAGGAGCCGCTGACGCAGTGGATTGCGGCCATGCAGGGTGAAAGTAAAACCGCATTGCCCATGGCACGCGAGCGTTGGCAAGCGTATGGCGAGCCACTTTGGTTGATGCCATTGCTGGCACAGGCACGCACCGGCGATCTCAGTCCCGAAGAGCTGAAAGCCGCAGCGGCCGTGCCGCCCACATCACCCGCCTATGTGCACCTGCAATACCACTTGGCGCGTCTTGAAGTCACTGGCGCAAAATTGGAGCAGGCAGACCAGCGCATCAGCACGCTGTTGCAGCGGCCAGGCCTCGCGGTGGCTACGCGCAACCGCTTGCTGGGCATCAAAATGTTGACCGCCCCCACCCGCGAAGGCTTCTTTCAGGCCGCTGCACGCGCACCTGCCGATGGGGATGCCACCGTGCCCATCACCAACGAGACAAGCACAGACGCAAAGGCACTGCCCGCCGCACGGGCAGCATCGGAAACCGATAGCGACTACCAGCGCCACCTGTACCGCCACTTCTCTTTGGCAGAACTGCACAAGGCGCTGCCGCTGGCAAAGGGCCTGCTGAGTAACCCGTTGGCCGACATCGTGTGGACACGCGCCATCATTCTTGGAGACTACGCCATTGCCGACAGCGTGACGCCCGACGTGATGAATGGCCGCGATACCACGCGCCACCTGTACCGCCGCTACCAGGATGCCAAAGACCCTGTGGCGAAGCGGGATGCCGCACTGCTCATCTTTGCCAACGCACCAGAACTCAACCCCAACCTGATTCGCCAAAGTGGCGTGGGTGGCACATGGGATTGTGGTGCTGCAGCTGGTGGCAATTCATTGGCAGACACAGACGCGCTGGATGCAGCATGGCCCCGATTTTTGAGCTCCGAAGCGCGCCAGCAGGCCAAGACCGACATGAAGAAACTATTGGCGCTGCCCAAACGCTCGGACTACTTGGGCCCCCTCTTGTTGGACTATGCCCAGCGCAATCCGACAGATGCCGAGGTGCCCAAGGCCCTTCATTTTTTCATTGCATCCACCCGCATGGAATGCAGTTATGTTGACAAGCCCAAGGGCCAAAAGAGCTATTCGCAGCAGGCGTTTGAGTGGTTGAAGAAGAACTACCGCACCAATGAGTGGGCCTTGCGGACCAAGTACTACTATTGAGATTTTGCAGACACGGAACGGCAAGGCAACGGCTACCGTTGCGAAGTCAATTGCGTGTCAAACCAAATATATAAATCGTTTGGTATCAACCCAGAAAGCTGTAGGAGACAGCATCCATGAGACTGAGACACCTTTTTCTAGTAGTTGCCGTATTGTTGGTGCAGCGTGTTTCGAATGCCGCAGAAATTTCAGTCACGTTGACTTCCGCTAGTGCGGAGTTCAAGCTTGGCGAGACGCCGCGCTTTTCTGTGACCGTTCAGGCGCTGGCGCCTACCGTGAAAATTTGGAAGAACGGTTCGCGACGCCTTACGATTTTGAAAGACGGAAAGCACGTGGATGTTCCTGTGCGGATTGCTGACCCCGCCCCGCCGACTGCGACGGATTACATGGTGCTGGTGCAGGATCAGAAGTGGACGTTTGCGCATGATGGTGCGCCATTGGTGCTGACGCAACTTGCAGCAGGTCAGTATGCGGCCAGCATTAAGGTGTGGCCCGACTGGAACGCGGAGCCTGTGGAATCCAATACTGTCGTGTTCAGAATGAAATGACTCAAAGAGCTAACCGCACGCCGCTAATCGCACCTCACTTATGGCAGCTCTCTGCTGCAGGGCGAGAGCGTGCCGCGCTTGTCGCTACCTGCTCGCTTGGTGCGGTGCGTTCGTACAGACTGTGCATGGGCAAAGGCGCGAACCCGTGAAGCTGAACGTGACACGGATGGCTGCTCGAATTCTGATTGCCGGGGTTCTTGCATTCCTGTCAGCAGCGCTAGTGCTGTTGGTCACGCTGTACCTGCATTTCAAAGTCTACGCCGTGCTCAACCCTGGCGAGGCGTTGGAGTTGGACCACAACACCGCGTTGGAGGACAGCGTGATGCTGCACCTTCGCATCGTCTCCCCGCTGCTGGTTATTGGATTTGGATGGTTGTATTGGCGATGTACCGGCAAGTGGTTCGGGCAAGCCAGCATCGCACAAGCGCATGCTACGGATAGATGAAAGCTTAGCGTCGTGCCGCACCGCTGCTCGCAATCAGCAGCTGTCAATCATGTCTTTGCATCGATGGTCGTATCAGCATCAGGATGTAGCCCTCGCAGAATGTGCGTGATGTGCTATGAAATTATGAGTAATCTAAACCGCATCAATTTCCCGATGCCGCTTTAGCGTAACCCACTCAGCCGCAAACCGCTGCGCCAGCCGCTCCACCAGATAGACCGACCGGTGCTGACCGCCGGTGCACCCGATGGCCACGGTTACGTATCTGCGGTGGTCACGAGCCAGGGCATCTAGCCAGCGCTCAGTGGAATGCAGAATTTGGCGCAGGATAGATCCAATCCATTTCGATTGACATCTTGCCCAGCCACCAATAAACTTATTAACAAATGAGTTAATTGAAATGACTGCAACACTCGATAAGATTTTTGAAGCGCTCGCCTCGGGGCCCAGGCGAAAAATCCTCGCTTATCTCACTGAAAAAGAGCTAAGTACGACCGAACTTGCCGAGCGGTTTGCCATGAGTGCACCCGCAGTTTCGCGCCACCTATCGGTTCTGGAAACAGCGGGCTTAGTCAGTAGCGAGCGGTGCGGCCAGTTTGTGCTGTACCGACTGAATGCGGACAGCCTGGCCAACACGCTGACTTCGTACGCATTTGAGTTGTGTCCGGTCGCCCGCCCGCTCAAGCGGGAGCGCGCTCCGATCAAGACACCAAAACCCGATTCAAAGAAAGAGTAGGGCGCATGCTGAATCTCACGCAGGTCGTCGAGACATTCCCATCGGTTCGCATTCCATCAGAATCTGGCGGGCTGACAGTCGAGGTCTCTTTGATTGCCCAAATGGGCCACGGTGTGGGAAACCATTTGTTTGCCAGCGTGGCGTCAAGGCAGCGTCAGCACGCCTCTTTTGTCGATGAACTGGATGAGCCGTCCGCAAAGCTTGGTGGCACCAATTTCGCCAAGGGCGATCCAACGTCGCTTTATTCGTTTGTAGTGGGTCCCCAAGGGCATTCCTTTCATCGCCACGCGGGACATCGCGTTTTTACCGCTGTATCGGGCAGTGGGGGCGCGCAGCTTCGTTTCTCCTCCGCTTCAGCGCAACAAATTCAGGAAGATCCACGCAATTTCATCCGCGCCCTGCGTTTCGTCAACATACCGCCGGACTGTATGTTCACCGTGCGATTCGGGGGTGAAACTTGGCACCAGTTTTCACCTCTGTCACGCAACTCTTTACACCCAGTCTTCTTCGCACTGTCATGTCACACCAATGAATTGGGTGGGAACCTGTCCCAAGCCTTGAAAGAAACGGTGTTGGCGAATGAAGCGAGCATTCCGGCGCTGACGGAACTGCTTCCGCAGAAAGTGCAAAGTCTGCTCCAAGCCAAAGAATTTCAGCCTGAAGCCATTCCCACGACAACCTTGTCGCTGGACGCCCCACCTGGTACTTTGCATCGTGTGGTTTGCAATACCGTTCGCAGCAGTGCGGGCATGGTACGCGGTTGGTGGGGAGCGTGGAAAAGTGCTGCTGGGTTTTACTCGTACAACGAGTCAGCACGGAATGTGAAGGCCTTGAATGGTTTACCTCCCCATGCATTGCTGGGTCAGCAATTGACTGATCTACGTATTCACCACGACGATGCTTTTTGCCTGCGTATCAGTGGCGCAAATTTTGGAAATGCCAGTGCAACGAACTTTCTGAGCGCCGTGCTGGAAGGATTTTTACGCAATGCCCCCAAGGGAGTGACCAACCTCATGGCGTTGCGCAACCTGTTGGTGAAACCGTTTGGCTTGCGCACATCGCCCTTGGGCTGTCCGGTCTCTTCATTGCTGTCGCAGGATAAATCCAAACTCTTCGTCCATCGGTACCCAGTGCTCGATCAGCGGGTGAACGCGGCCGATACCAAAGCCGAGGTTATCTTGGGGGCCAACGACAAGCACCTGTTGTTTCGTTCTGGTGTAAGTGTCGAAATTATCGACAAGCACCACGTGGACATCATGCTGGGCAGCCGCGTGCATTGCAAACATTTGTTTGGGCGGTTCTATATGGCCGCGATTGACTACACGCATCGTCATTACGTTTCACCGACTATGCTAAGGCTTGCAGTGGAATATGCTGTTGCCCAAGAGGATGATCAGCAGCTCTTGGCAACACAACCCAGCGACGTCAATCACTTGGTTCCATCACCGAACATGCCTTAGCGACTTTGCATGCCTTGGTGGTGCCGGTGATACATCACGGAAGAATTCACGTGGTGAAGACGCAGCGGAAGCACTAAACAGTCTATTTTTCCTCTAGCCCTCGCAGAGTGTGCGTAAGGTGCTATCAAATTAGGAGTAACCTAAACCGCATCAATTTCCCGATGTCGCTTCAGCGTGACCCACTCAGCCGTAAACCGCTGTGCCAGCCGCTCCACCAGGTAGACCGACCGGTGCTGTCCGCCGGTGCAGCCGATGGCCACGGTTACGTAGCTGCGGTGATCACGGGCCAGGGCGTCTAGCCAGTTCTCCAGAAAGTGGGCGATGTGGTGCAGCATCAGGTCTACCTCTTCTTGCGCTTGCAAGAATTCGATGACTGGCTGGTCGCGCCCGGTGAGGTGGCGCAGGGCAGGTTCGTAGTGAGGGTTGGGCAGCATCCGCACGTCAAACATGTAGTCGGCGTCGGCTGGCACGCCGCGTTTGAATGCGAACGATTCGAAAACCAACGTGAGCTGGCCTGTGGGAGCAGAGATCAGCGCTTTGACATAGCCCTGCAACTGGGCTGCGCGGATCATGCTGGAGTCGATAACATGGGCTTGCTCGCGCAGCACGGCCATGAGTTGGCGCTCCAGCTCAATGGCATCGACCAGTGCGCGGCGGGCATCTTGTTCACCGTGGCCGGCATCCGTTTGTGACAGGGGGTGCTTGCGCCGCGTCTCAGAGTAGCGGCGCACCAGGGTGTCGGTGTTGGCGTCCAAAAACAATGACTTGACGCTGATGCCACGATCGCGCAGCGTCTCCAACTGGTGCGGCACTAGGGGAAGTGACGTGGCGCTGCGCACATCGATGGCAATGGCTACACGCCTCGCTTGGTGCTTTTGCTCGAGTTCTACCAGGGGTAGCAGTAGCTCTGGTGGCAGGTTATCCACGCAGTAGAAGCCTGCGTCTTCCAGCGCGTTCAGCGCAACGGATTTGCCTGAGCCAGACATGCCAGTGATGAGCACGATTTCCATGGCTGGTGGTGCGTGTTGCATGGCATCAAGCCCCGGCCTGGAGCATTTCCTTGGCGTGGGCCAGTGTGGTGCTGGAGAGCTTCTCGCCGCCCAGCATGCGTGCCACTTCCGCAACCCGCTGCTCGCCAACGACGGCAGTCACCGTGCTCAGCGTGACCTTGTCTTGCATCTGTTTGGCAACCACCAGGTGGTGGTCCGCACAGGCGGCCACTTGGGGTAGATGGGTAACGGCCAACACTTGTCGGTCAACCCCAAGCTGGTGCATCAGTCGGCCCACGGTTTCTGCCACTGCGCCACCCACGCCCGAGTCCACCTCGTCAAAGATAAGCGTTTGTGCTGTGCCCAGTTGGCTCGTCGTTACCGCAATGGCCAACGCCATGCGCGACAACTCGCCGCCCGACGCCACTTTGCCCACCGGGCGTGGCGTGCTGCCTTCATGCCCCGCTACCAGAAAGCTCACATCTTCCAGCCCGCTTTGCATGGGCTGTGCACTGGCTTCTAGCTGGACCTGAAACTGGCCCCCTTGCATGCCCAGCCCCTGCATGGCCTGGGTAATGGATTGCGCCAGAAGGGGGGCGGCCTTGGTGCGTGCTTTGGTCAGTGCTTTGGCTTCTTGCAGATAGGCGGCATGGGCCTGTTTTTCGGTGCTACGCAGTCCATCCAGGTCGGCCGATGCGTCGAGCTGCACCAGTTCGGCCCGCCATGCTGCCAGCAGTGCGGGTAATTCTTCGGGAGGGCGCTTGTAGCGTCGTGCCAGCGATACCCACAACGACATGCGTTCGTCCACCTCGGCCAGGCGCTGCGGGTCCAACTCGGTGCGGCGCATATAGCCGCGCAGCGTGCGCACGGCGTCTTCTATCTGGGCCACGCTGGAGGTCAATTCTTCAATAGGGTTCGCAAAGTCAGCTTCCAGATGCGACTGCGCTTGCAATTGCTGCAACGCGTTGTTGAGCAAGTGCAAGGCGTTGTGGTCGTCGTCTTCCAAAAGTTCTAATGCACCTTGCGCTGCGTCGAGCAGGGCCTGGCCGTTGGCCAAGCGGCTGTGGCTGGTTTGCAATTCGTCCCACTCGTCAATCAGGGGGCTGAGCCTTTCAACTTCGCCAATCTGCCAGGCCAGGCGTTCACGCTCGCGCTGCAAGGAATCTTGTGCAGACGTGGCTTGCTCTAGTGCCGCTTGCGCCTCGCGCCAGTTGGACCACAAGCTGCTGAGCTTGGTGGTGGAGACCTTGGCGTAGGCATCCAGCAGCCCGCGCACAGCATCAGGCCGGGTCAGGCTCTGCCATGCGTGTTGTCCATGGATATCGAGCAATTGCTCACCCACCGTGCGCAGCTGTTGCGCCGTGGCTGGGCTGCCGTTGATCCAAGCACGGCTTTTGCCTGTGGTATCGACCGTGCGGCGCAGGAGCAAGGTGTCGCTGTCATCAAATCCAGCTTCTTGCAACAAGCCAACTACGTTGGCGGGCGTGTCAAATTCGGCGCTCACGTCGGTGCGTGCGGCACCCTCACGGATGACCCCAGTGTCGGCCCGCGCACCGGTGACCAGCTGCAGGGCATCAATCAAAATGGACTTGCCAGCGCCCGTCTCACCGGTCAGCACGGTAAAGCCAATGTCCAAATCAAGTTCCAGTTCGCTGACGATCACGAAATCCCGCAGCACGATGCGTTTCAACGACATCAGGCAACCCCCTCATTCCAATGTAATTTCTGTCGCAAGGTATCAAAATAGCTCCACCCCTTGGGATGCAAGAAGCGCACCTGGTACTGCGACTTGGTGACGACGATGCGGTCCCCGTGCATCAGCGAGGCAAGCGATTGCATATCAAAATTGGCACTGGCGTCGCGGCCCGCGACGATTTCAATGGCTACCTCTGACACGTTCGCCAGCACAATGGGCCGGTTAGAGAGGGTGTGAGGTGCTATGGGCACCAGCACCCAACCGGGGATAGAGGGATGCATCAGCGGGCCGCCTGCCGAGAGTGAATACGCCGTGGAGCCGGTGGGGGTGGCAATGATCAAACCGTCGGCACGCTGGTTGGCCACAAAGTGACCGTCCACCTCTACCCGCAACTCCACCATGCCCGCGGTTGCCCCCCGGTTGACGACCACATCGTTCATCGCCAAGGCAGAAAACACGCAGTGGCCACCGCGCATGACCCGTGCCTGCATCAGGCCACGGTGGTCTTCTTCGTAGATGCCAGCCAGCATGGGCTGCAAATACGTCTGAAAGCTGTCGAGCGGAATATCCGTAATAAAACCGAGCCGCCCCTGATTAATGCCAATCAAGGGCACACCATACTGCGCCAGTTGCCGGCCAATGCCCAACATGGTCCCGTCGCCCCCAACTACCACACACACATCGCAGGCACTGCCAATGCCAGCAACGTCCATGACTGCGTAGCCTGTCAATCCCATATTGGCAGCGGTATCGGCTTCGATAACCACCTCGCACCCCTGGTCCATCAAGAAGTGGGCAATGCGGTCCAGCGCCTGTCGTGTGGAGGCGCCGGTTAATCCGGAAGAAACGGCTTGGTATTTGCCAATCAGGGCAACTTGGCGGAATTGGGACTTCATTCGCAAATTACATCACTAAAATGAGCCGATGCTCGATGATCGATCCAAGTTGTTGCTGAAAGCTCTGGTTGAGCGGTACATCGCCGATGGTCAGCCCATTGGGAGCCGGACCTTGTCCCGCGCGTCGGGCCTAGAGCTCTCGCCCGCCACGATCCGCAATGTGATGTCGGATCTGGAGGAACTGGGCTTGATTGTCAGCCCACACACATCTGCAGGGCGTATCCCCACTGCGCGTGGCTACCGGTTGTTTGTCGACACGATGCTCACCGTGCAGCCGAGCCAGTATGGGTCGCACGTGTTGGCACCGGATCAACCGCAAAAGGTTATCTCCAACGCGGCCAACTTGTTGTCTAACCTGTCCCAGTTTGTCGGGGTGGTCATTGCCCCGCGGCGCACGTCAGTCTTTCGGCATATTGAGTTTTTGCGTTTGTCGGAACGCCGGCTTTTGGTCATCATTGTGTCGCCCGATGGCGACGTGCAAAACCGGGTCATCTACACCGAACAGGATTACGCGCCCGCGCAGTTGGTAGAGGCCGCCAATTTTCTAAACACCCATTACGTGGGGCTGGATATTGAAAATGTGCGTGAGCGCTTGCAAGGCGAGGTTGAGTCATTGCGTGCCGAAATTGCTGCGCTGATGCAGGCGGCAGTGACTGTCAGCTCAGAGGCCATTACAGAAACGCAGGACGAAGTCATCATCTCGGGCGAGCGCAATCTGCTATCGGTCTCTGATTTTTCCAGCGACATGGGCCACTTACGCCGTGCGTTTGAGTTGTTTGAACAAAAGGCACAGTTGATGCGTTTGTTGGATATCGCCGGGCAGGCCGAAGGTGTGAGAATCTTTATTGGAGGCGAAAGCCAAGTCGTGCCGTTTGAAGACTTGTCGATTGTGAGCAGCCCCTATGAAGTGGACGGCAAGATTGTGGGCACCCTTGGCGTGATCGGCCCCACCCGCATGGCCTATGACCGCATGATCCAGATTGTGGACATTACGTCCAAATTGGTGAGCAATGCGCTGAGCCACCATAAATAACCCCCGCCAAGACCATTACAATCACCGCTTGGTTTGGGGCGTTAGCTCAGTTGGTTAGAGCAGAGGACTCATAATCAATTGCTCTGTTCGGGCACTAGAATTTCCGTACAGGCATGGCTCTAGCGGGCTGGCGTTGTAAGTGTTTGATTTGTAATGGTTTGTTGACGTAAGTTATCAGACTCCTTTGAAATTGTTGCAGTTGCAAAAACTCCACCGAGGTGGACATTGCAACCGTATTGCAACCAGCAGTGGGTGATCGGCAAGGATTGCAGTGATTTCCGATGTTCAGTGCTGGTAAAAGTTTTGGGCCGTTAGCTCAGTTGGTTAGAGCAGAGGACTTAAAGTGAAGAAGCCTAAACGCGCAAGCGCATGGTTTTTTCAAAATGGGTTGCACTGGGTAAGTTAACTCTGCCTGGATGTAGAACTTCTCAAATTCGGTGAAAGCTTTGGTGCTAAAAGCGCCATGCCAATACCGAGCGAAGCTCCGAAAGGAGAACGTGTAGAGACTCGACGGGAAGGCCGAAAGGCAAGATAGAGTCCAGACCACAAACCGGAAACGGGCGGCGAAAGCCGTAGTGGTACGCATAATCCTTTGGTCGACAGTTCAAGTCTGTCACGGCCTACCAAAACTTTCAGAAGCCACCTTCGGGTGGCTTCTGTTTTTCTGGCTTACTTCACTTTTTGATGAATGACAGCACGTCGGCCACCAGCGCCGCCCGTTGCTTGTCATCCGCACCATAGCTCATTGAAAAGTGCTTCATACAGCCTTTCACCGCAGCATTCCAGTCTTCGTAGCTGGTGATGGCTTTTCCGGTCTTAATGTCCTTGGCGTTCTGACCAACTCCACCACCGGGCTTGTCCGTCATTTGCAGTTCCATATTGCAGTCATACGCACCATGTGAGTTTTGGAAGTAACCAAAGCGGTTCAGTGTGTCCCAGCCGTGACGTGCTCCTTCGTAGGACTTGACGGTAACGTTGTTGCCTGTGGCTGCAACTTCATCCATGTAGCTCTTGCAAGTGGACTCATTGATGATGTCGTCCTTGGTTCCGAGCGCCATAAAGATTGGAGCGGTTGCCTTGTCGTTGGCATCTGCACGGTAACGGATTTCGCACACTCCCGGATAGATCGAGATATGGCCTGCCATTTTGGCCCCTGCGGTTTCAACGGGTCGCTGATACATTGGCCACGCCGTGTAGTACGCGATGCTTCCGCCACGTGAAAATCCCATGTTGAAAATGCGAGTCGCATCAATCTTTGGGTGGGTGGAAAGTAGCTTGAGTGCATTTAGAGCATCGGCTATCTGTCCGCCCGGACTCAATTGGTCTTGGTTGGTCTGTGTTTCCGATATGCCTCGTGGCTTGTAGCTGTCCACCACAAACAGAGCAACGCCAGCGTTGTTCAGTTCTTTTGCCCACACATCAAAGGCCGCAGCGGTTGCACCTGTGCTGCCATGAGAGTAGATGACCGCTGGCACTTTGCCGCTGGCGTTCTTGGGCATCAGTAGATCGCCCCATACGGTCACAGACTTTGTATCGGTCGTGTTCTTCCGTGCATAGCTCCAGATGCTTTGGGGCGTGATGGAGTTGAATTCAATGCGTCCAGTCTGGCCTGCGGATAGGTCGGAGAGTGGGGCGGAATTCGCGGCCATGCCACTAAAAGCGAGGGATGCCACTAGCAGCCGACATTTCATTGAGTGTTTCATTGTTGGTTTCTCCTTGATTGCGTTGTAAAACAATGTGCTGTGAACGACACATATATGAATGTACTGTGTCGTTTAGGACGTTTCCCTGAAAAGCACATTGCTTGAACCTTGGGGCATGAAAACTTCAGCCCCGAAAAGCAGCCGGGGTGCCATCAGTTCGACCAGTTCATTGCCAAATCCGGTGACGCTGGCACTGGGAAAGAACCTCCAGCGGCACCGCAAAGCAGCGAATAAAACTCAAGTCGAACTGGCGTATGACGCTGAAGTCGAGCGGTCGCGTATTTCCAAGATCGAATGCGGCTACGTCAATCCGTCGTTATTGACGCTGGCAACGCTGTGCTACTCGCTTGGAATCACGCTGCCAGTGATGTTTGAGGGCATCACAGTGACCATGCCGCCAGTGGCTGACGGTGGTGTGCCGCGCCGAACCAACCAAGCGACTTTGGATAAACCAGCACAGAAACTGGCACGTCGCAAAGAAGCTGGGCAGATGCCGAAGTAAAACTACGCCCAGTCTGCGAACCGGAATCTCACAGCGGCGGTGAGTCGCATTGGCTCAGTAGCCCATTCAGGACCTTCATAAAGCCAGTCGATTGGTTTCGCGCCCTTCGACTTGCGCAGTTCATCGGCGGTTTTTCCACCACGACTGCCGGGGCCAATGAGTGGCACTCGAAGCCGACTATTTGCAGCTTGAAAGCTGGGGTCTGACCCCGATGGGTCCAGCGTCAGAATCGTGTCAGTCCGCGTAGCACGACCGCTAGTTGTGCCTTCACAGCCGACGCACAAGGCCCAGTGCTTTGTCCGTCGATTCTTGACGCTGGCGAATGTCACAGCCACCAATTCCCCACGCAGCAAGTTGTCCACCGTCCATTTGTCCAGTCCACCATCTTTGTCCTGGCGTAGGGTCAGGTTGAGCGGTAGCTTCAACGACTCGGCAAGCTCAACAAACTCATGGGCGAATACGCCGCAAAAGAACGTGTGCTGAAACGCGGCCCACACTTCGGCGGGTACACCGTACTTGCGCCGTGGCATGTCTTGCAATGCGCTGTTTTTCGCTAGACCCATCAGGACCAATACTGCTGACAAAACATGTACGCCACAGGCACCGTCAATATCGCCTTGACCGAAGAAGACGCGCACCGGGTCTTGCCGCTTGGATTGCACAGTCAGGTAGTGCCCGGTTTGAAGTGATGCGTGGTATCGCTGCCAACGATAGACCACTGTCTCTGCCTTGGATTTCGACGTAGACATTCAGTAGTCCTCTGGCAACAGTAGCGTTGTGTATTCACGCTTTCCATCGCCGTTCGTTCCGTCTGTGATGACCCATACGGTGGGAAAATCGGTGCGCTTTTGCTTCGGTGTGGCCTTGAGCTTTTCAGCGTCAACTAGCCTGTAAACGCTCATGATTCGGGAACCGTCGGTGATTGCCAGTTCGTTCAAAGCTGAGTCGTCCCGGCAGGTATCTCCGAAATCACCATGCATATGGCGTGCAAGCAGGCTGGCGGCACTGCGACCTGTTGCTTGAAGCAGCGCCAGTGCGCCCGGTGTGGCAACAACTTGCCCAAGTGCAAAACGTGCTGAATTGGTGATGATCGTGACTGGCGTTTGTGAACGCGCATCGTCTGTGGTCGTGTCGTTGGTGGTCATGGACTTCTCCTTTTTTGTTAAACGTATGGACGTACGTTGGCCTCCGAAGTCAGTTGTCGGATACCAATGCACGCGGTTAGAAATTCAGTGCTACACGTCGCCGGGAATCGGCGGTGTCAGCGGTGCTTGCATAACGGCTACTGCACAGCGGCGTAAAGCGCCTGCATGACCGCCAGTTGCGTTATGGCTTGATCGCGTTGACTGTGCTCCATGCAGCAGCGTTGAATGGCTTTTTGAATGGTCACGAAGTCAATGTTTCCTGCCAGTGGTTCAAACTGTTCGGCGGGCAGTCGATAGCCGATCAGCCACCACACCAGTTCTGCGATGTGTGCCGCCGTGAGTGGCTGGTCGTTGACCGTGGCAATACACGCCTCTGCCATTGCAGGTTTGAACCACCGATATAACTGCTCGTTTGGGACACCAGCGTCAGGCAGCATCGACCAGTACAACGACAGTTCTGACAGGCGTTGAAGCATTCCGGCGCGGCTGTAGTGAACGACTTCTAGTACATCTGTCAGGTTCTCAGTGCCCTGAAAGAAGCTGTCCAGAGTCAGCGGATACCGCCACGGGTGCGAATCAATGAGCCTCATTCCACGCAAACGACTGGGTGCAGCAAAGCACTTCGCAATCTCAGATTCGGTTTCATCCAGCAGCAGCGACAACGCAGCGTGGGCTTGGCGTTCATTGCAGAACTGAATCTCGCTCATAACGCCCTCAATAACGGGGGGCAACGTGCGATTTGCAATGTGTGTCCAAAGCAGCACCTTGCGCTCCGCTTGGCCGAGGTGGAAAACTTCGGTCAACCAGTCCAGATTGCGCACCACTGCACAGGCTTGATCAGGGGTCGCCAGTTCCAACGAACCCAGTCGATAGCGAAAGGTGGCAGGAACAATTACCGGGGTAACACGTTGCTCAGGCGGCAGCAAAAACTTGGGCACGTTCGGATTGGCAGGTGCTTCCTTTTGCTCGCCAAAGTGATCCGCAAAGTAGTCCCTGATCTGGATGGCAGGCCATGGAAAGTTTTCACTGGTCGTGATGCTGCTCAGGTTCATGCCTATCGTCTTCATCAGGACAGCGGCCATGCACTTGGCATAGGCTTCATTTGCAGGATGGGGCGGCACGCCATAAGGAGCAACCGTCGGGTCTGCATTTGGGTCAGCATCTTTATCGACGCCGCCTGCTTGTTTTGGGCTCATGTCGGTTTCCAGACCCAGTCCAGCCGCCTGCGCGGTTAGCCAGGTCAACAGGTTCATCGGGACATACAAGTCAAAGCCGCCCGATGCTTGGAGGCGATCAGGCACACAGTTCAGGCTCGTATGCGGGGTGGAATTCTTTGCTGCCCGGTGATGCTAGGCAGCGTCCCTAAAACAGAACGTTTTTGGGGTGGGTTTGGCAGGCTGTCTAGGCTTGCTCAATTAACCATCGGTGACTCTGAAACACAGTGAAAACCGCACTTTCATGAGGTTGTAAACCGATAGCTGTATTTTATCATCTTTATAAGCTTTTTGACATAATGAAGCGTCTAAATATGCCAATTAACAGCTTATAAGTGGCCGTTTTGACCCCTCAACTGGCACTTTGAGCCCCTCAATTGAGCCAAAAAACCGCGTTCTGGTGGTTATCCAGCAAAGCATCAAACGAACTGGCTTTGCTTAAAAAATAAGCAACTCCCTGATATTTTCAGAAATTTGTCAAAAAATCTATTTAAGCGTAAAATTTGTACAGATTTCCGCTCACATTTTGATGGTCAAATCGGTATGAAATTTTCGTCGGATGAGCTTATTCCGTTCTCGGATGCACGCTCGGGGCTGTCCCGTGTCATTGAGGACGTGATGGGTGGCCGCGAGTTAGTTGTAACAAAACATGGGAAGATGACTGTTGCACTCGTCGCGGCTTCCCAGTTTTACCAATACCGCGAGATGGAACGTGAGCTAAATGAGTTTTTGGCGGCGCTAGAACACGATAAAAGTGGCAGCGACACCAAGCTGGCAGTGGCAGCTTTGAAGAAGCGCGTGGCGGCAAAAAGGGAGGATTTCGAGAGCTTTATGAGTAAGGTGCCAAGCGCGCCACCGCTCCAAGGCGACGAAATACAAAAATAGAAGATCAACAAGGGACGACATGACGGTCAACAGCCAGCCAAATCCGTTCGAGTTCAGCGAAGCCGATACCTGCCGTGAGTACGTGACACCAGCCATTCAAGCGGCTGGTTGGGGTGACAGCCCTTTTGAAATCGCGGAACAGCGCAGCTTTACCGACGGTCGCATCGTGCTCACTGGTCGCACCGCTAAACGGCGTGAAGGCAAACGTGCCGATTACCTGCTCCGCTATCGTCGCGACCTGACATTGGCAGTCGTCGAAGCCAAACCGTACAAAGCGCCAGTAGGCGACGGTTTGCAGCAAGCTAAAGACTATGCCGAAATCCTCGGACTCAAGTTTGCCTACGCTACCAATGGCCGCGAAATCATCGAATTCGACTTCTTGACTGGCATCGAGCAAAAGATAGACCGCTACCCCACGCCTGATGAACTTTGGCACCGCCAAACCGTAGGTACGCCATTGACCAGCGCGGTTGCGGTTAAGACCATGCTCCAGTCGCTGAACCACAGCACGGGCAAGCCGCCACGCTACTACCAAGAAATTGCCATCAACCGGACGGTCAGCGCGATTCTTTCGGGGCAAAAGCGCATATTGCTCACGATGGCGACTGGCACGGGCAAAACGCCCACAGCCTTTCACATTGTCTGGAAGCTTTGGACATCGGGCTGGAACAAAGATGCCGACCCCACGCGCAAAACGCGGGTACTGTTTTTGGCCGACCGAAACATCTTGGTTGACGACCCGAAAGACAAGACCTTTGCCATCTTTGGTGATGCCCGCTGGAAGATCGAAAACGGGGATGCAGTCAAAGGTCGTGAAATCTATTTCGCGACTTATCAGGCGATTGCCGAAGATGAACGCCGCCCCGGTCTGTACAAAGAATATTCACCGGATTACTTCGACCTCATCATCATCGACGAGTGCCACCGTGGTTCCAGTCGGGCGGATTCAACCTGGCGCGAGATTCTGGAATGGTTTGAGCCAGCCTTTCAGCTTGGGCTTACCGCTACCCCGTTGCGCGAAGAGTCGCGTGATACCTATGCCTACTTCGGCCAGCCGCTGTACGAATACTCGCTCAAACAGGGTATTGAAGATGGCTTCTTGGCACCGTACCGGGTGCATCGCGTCATCACCACCTTTGATGCTGCGGGATGGCGACCCACACGCGGCCAGCTTGACCGCTATGGCAACGAGATACCGGACGAGGAATACCACACCAAAGACTTTGAGCGACTGGTCAGCCTGAAGGCGCGAACCGAAGCCGTAGCGCAGCACTTGACCGATTACCTCAAGCGCACCGACCGCTTTGCCAAGACCATTGTGTTTTGCGTCGATCAGGAACACGCCGATGAAATGCGCCGTGCCCTGTCAAACCTGAATGCTGACTTGGTGGCGCAGAACCCAAATTACGTGTGCCGCGTGACTGCTGCTGAGGGCGATATTGGTCGTGGCCACCTGTCACGGTTTCAGGACTTGGAAACCAACCAGTCCACGCCAACGATTTTGACCTCATCACAGATGCTGACCACTGGTGTGGATGCACCCACGGTCAAGAATGTGGTGCTGGTACGCGTCATCGGCTCCATGAGCGAGTTCAAGCAGATCATCGGACGCGGTACACGGGTGCGTGAGGACTACAACAAGTTGTTCTTCGACATCCTCGATTACACCGGGTCAGCGACCCGAATGTTTGCCGATCCCGACTTTGACGGTCACGCCGCCCAAATCATGGAAGAAGCTGCCAATGAAGCAGGGCAAGTGGTGGAACCTGAGCATGTGGTCGAGTTTGACCAGCAGCAGAACGAGGAGTACCCGCCCATTGAACCCGGCCAACCACACGGCGTAAACGCCCCGGCTCTGGATGAACGACGCAAGTTTTACGTGGACGGTGGCCGTGTCGAGATTGCCGCCCACCTCGTGTACGAATTGGATGCCGACGGCAACAACTTGCGCATGGTGCAGTTTTCGGACTACACCGCCGAAAAAGTGCGCGTGCTGTACCGCTCGCCCGAAGATTTGGCAAATCACTGGAAAGACCCCGCCACACGCGAAGCCCTGATCGCGCAACTGGCTGACCGTGGCATTGACCTTGCCCAACTCGTGGAACAGACCAATCAGCCCGATGCTGACCTGCTGGACTTGCTCTGCCATGTTGCTTTTAACGCCCCACTACTGACGCGCCGTCAGCGTGCTGAGAAGCTGCGTCGTGACAAGTCAGACTTTTTTGACCAATACAGCGATGAGGCACGGCAAATTTTGAATGAGCTACTGGACAGGTACACCGAGAACGGTACTGACCAACTACGCCTGCCTGACGCGCTGCGCATTTCTCCGATTTCCAACCACGGCAATGCGATGGAAATTGCGGCCAAGTTTGGCGGACCTGAACAACTACGCGAGGCTGTAACTAAGTTGCAGGTTTCGCTTTACATGAATTGAACCGTATAGATGGCCACCAAGAAGACCACCCAACCGCAAACCACAGCCCAACAACTCGGCTCCATCATCAAGTCCGCACGCGACATCATGCGCAAGGACAAGGGATTGAATGGCGACGGCGACCGCCTGCCCATGCTCACATGGATGATGTTCCTGAAATTTCTGGACGACCATGAGCAAGTCCGCGAAGCCGAAAGCCAACTGGCTGGCGAAAAGTTCAAGCCTGCCATTGAAGCGCCCTATCGCTGGCGCGACTGGGGTGCCACCAAAGAGGGTTTGACTGGTGACACGCTGATTGCCTTCATCAACCAAGATGAAGCCATGCGCCCGGACGGCACACGCGGCCCCGGCTTGTTCAAGTACCTGCGCGAACTGCAAGGCACCAAGTCGCATGACAGGCGCGACACCATTGCCGCCGTGTTTCGCGGCATGGTCAACCGCATGATTAACGGCTACCTGCTGCGTGATGTGTTGACCAAGCTCGATGGTATTCACTTCAACGCCAGCGAAGAACTGGAAGTGCTAGGCCGCACCTACGAAACCCTGCTGCGCGAAATGCGCGATGCAGCCGGGGATGCTGGTGAGTTCTATACCCCGCGCCCCGTGGTTCGCCTGATGGTAGAACTGGTCAATCCGCAGTTGGGTGAAGTGGTGCTAGACCCAGCCTGTGGCACGGGCGGCTTTCTTGTGGAAAGCTACACGCATCTTGCGAAGCAAGCCACCACCGTTAAAAAGCGCCAGCAGCTTCAACAAAGCAGCATTCAAGGCTGCGAAGCCAAACCACTGCCCTATCTACTGGTGAACATGAACCTGCTGCTGCACGGTTTGGAATCACCCGACATTGACTCTGGCAATGCATTGCGCTTTCCACTCAAGGAAATAGGCGACCGCGAACGGGTGGATGTGATTCTGTCGAACCCACCGTTTGGTGGCGAAGAAGAACGCGGCATCTTGGGCAACTTCCCCGATGACAAACAGACCGCCGAAACCGCCCTGCTGTTTCTGCAACTCATCATGCGCAAGTTGCGCAGACAACCCGCTGGCCGTGCCGCCGTCGTCGTGCCCAATGGAACACTGTTTGCAGACGGCATCTGTGGCCGCATCAAGCAGGAGCTGCTGACCGAATTCAACTTGCACACCATCGTGCGTTTGCCCAACGGTGTTTTTGCCCCCTACACCAACATCCCTGCCAACCTGCTGTTCTTTGACCGTAGCGGCCCTACAAAAGATGTTTGGTTCTATGAACAGCCATTGCCAGATGGCCGGAAAAACTACACCAAGACCCAACCACTTCAGTACGAAGAATTTGACGGTTTGCTGGCTTGGTGGAAGCAACGAAAAGTGAATGCGCAGGCATGGCAAATTCCTGCGAAAGAGATTCTGGCAAATGGTTGCAACCTTGACCGCAAGAACCCCACGGCCAAAGAAGACATCACGCACCTACCGCCCGAGCAACTTGTTGCCAGCATCATAGACAAAGAGCGTCAAATTATCACGCTCATGGAGCAGGTACAAGCGTTGCTAAAGGAGCCAGTATGAAGCAGGCCTGGCCTCAAGTGCGCCTAAGTGATGTGATGTCTCAAGTACAGAGAGACGAAGCACCTGCATCCGGGAAAAATTACAGGCAAATTGGTGTCCGATTGTGGGGGCAAGGTGCATACGAACGTGAGTCGATAGATGGAAGCCAAACGCAGTACTCCAAGTTATTTGAAGCCCGTGAAGGCGATATTGTTGTCAATAAAATATGGGCAAGAAACGGCAGTGTTGCTGTTGTCGGTGATGCCCTAAGCGGCTCTTGGGGTTCGACAGAATTTCCGCTTTTTGAGCCTGATCGCACTCGTCTAAATCCTCGCTGGATGCACTGGATTACAAAGGCCCCTTGGTTCTGGAATGCTTGTGATGAACACGCCCAAGGGACAAGTGGTAAAAATCGCATCAAACCTGATCAGTTCTTGGGGATTGAGATTCCACTTCCTCCCTTGGAAGTGCAAAAAAGTATTGTTGTCCGAATTGACACTGTGCAACATCATTTGCAGGCCGCCGACAAGTTGCGCGCCTCGATAAACACAGATATTGCAAGCCTTCTCACCGTTCGCTTTCAGGAAACATTGACACACGCGAAGTGGTTTCCAATGAGTGATGTTGCGCCCATTGTTCGACGCGATGTAATCGTTGACCATCAATCAAGTTACGCCGAACTGGGGATTCGTTCGTTTGGCAAAGGCACGTTTCACAAGCCTACTTTGAGCGGATTGGAGCTAGGAGACAAGCGCGTCTATCGAATTGAACCCGGTGACCTACTGTTTTCAAATGTCTTTGCGTGGGAAGGTGCTATTGCGGTAGCACAACCTGAAGACTCGGGAAGAGTAGGTTCCCATCGGTTTATCTCGTGCGTTCCGCACGATGGCCTGACCACGGCAGAGTACCTGCTGTACTACTTTTTGACCGACGCAGGTATGACCAAAATTCGGGATGCGTCACCCGGAGGAGCCGGGAGAAACCGCACACTTGGTTTGTCGAAATTGATGGACTTGGATGTGCCGATTCCAAGTATTGAAGTACGCAAATCCTTTGTTAATTTGCTCCGACTTATGAATGCATCCCGATTGATTCGCAGCAAAGAACTCAGTGAAAACGAATCGGTTGTACCTGCACTGGTAAACCGACTAATGTCTTGAATGGGTGCTCCACAAAAAGCGAAGGCATAGAGACACAATGGACACCATCACGACATCTGCCCACGATGCCTTAAAAAAGGAGCTGCAAGCAATTTTTTCCGACGGCTTGGTAACAGTGATCGGTTCTGGATTGTCTTGCGCCGAGGGGTTGCCCGGGATGGGGGCACTTGCAACAGAGTTGATTTCCAAAGTGCCCTCAGCAATTCCTGATGCAGACAAAGCAACATGGGCAGCCATTGAGGCGTGCTTAACCTCGGATGGTCTGGAAGGTGCCTTACTCAAACATCCTCCAACAGACGGCATTGAATCAGCCATTATTCAATTTACGTCTGCCTTCGTGCTTGCCAAAGAGCAGGAAGCAATTTCAGCCTGCGTGACCGGAACCCGCAAACTAAAAATTGCGTCATTGCTTCCTCACATTTCAGCGGCTACGCCAAAAATAGCCAACATCATCACGACCAACTATGACAGGTTGATCGAATTCGCAACTGAATCTGAGGGTTGGGGAGTTGACTCAATGATGGTTGGTCGATATTGGGGGAAACATGACCCTGAGCTAAGCAGCAAGCTCATGATCAGGGATGTTTCGCGTGGAAATAAAGGGGCTGTCAGGCTAATCTACAGAAACCACGTCAAGCTGTTCAAACCTCATGGAAGTCTGGACTGGTTCATGGCGGGTGATACCCCGATGACAAGCAGCATGGCATTTTCATCTGACCCACTCATCATCACGCCAGGTGTGGGCAAGTACAAAAAGGGCTATGGCCAGCCGTTTGACGTGCATCGTGAACGTGGGAATGCAGCAATTGACGGCGCGTCCTCGATTCTGTGCATTGGTTACGGCTTCAATGACGACCACCTACAAACTCACCTTTCTCCAAAGCTAAAAGGTGGTACCAGAGCACTACTACTCACCCACAGTTTGTCCCCAAATGCACGGACGGTCGTAGCCCAATCAACAAACTGCACCGCGCTCGTCAGCAGCGCGGATGCAAAAAATCCCGGAACCATTGTGGTTCGTGGCACGACAGAAACGCTAATTCCAAGTGTTGAATGGTGGGATGTGGAAAATTTTGCTAAGGGAGTTTTAACGATATGACAAATGCAGCTTTGCAATTTCAAGATGGCGACCGACTTGGGCGAGTAGCGGCGGTCGATACCAGTCGAGTTCTGATTTCAGTCGAAAACCATCAACACATGACAACCATCGCAGTCGGGAATCTGATTGCGATACAAGGTCGTACCGCAGCCGAATTTCTAATTGGCATTGTCGAACGGGCTACTCGATCTGTTAGCGAGAAGCTGCTTCTTGATGAAACCGCAGATGACGGGTCGATTCCGCTTGGGGAGAGTCAAGAGGATTTCATAAAGGCAGTTCTCATTGGAACCTATCGCACCGTAGACGGCAGTTCATCAAACACCTTCAAGCGCGGGGCAGATTGTTTCCCGCAAGTTGATCGTGACTGCTTTCATGTGAACAGCAAGAACCTTCAGCAGTTCATGAACTTGCTCTCCATGAAAGTGAAGGAGGGAGAGCGCCTGACACTAGGCCATTTCATGGCCGATCAAACGGCTATAGCAGTAGCGAACGGAGACAAATTCTTTCAGCGTCATGCTGCAATTTTGGGAAGTACCGGGTCTGGAAAGAGTTGGGCAGTTGCGCTCATGCTTGAACGTGCTGCCGCTTTGAAGTCTGCAAACCTAATCGTTCTGGACATGCACGGAGAGTATTCGACATTGTGCGAAGGCCCTAACGCCATTGCGCAGCAGTACCGCATTGCGGGGCCTGGTGATTTGGATAAGCCTGATGAAGGTTGCTTATTTTTGCCGTACTGGCTACTCAACCGTGAAGAAATGCTCGCACTAATTCTTGATCGGAGTGACGACAATGCCCCCAATCAAGCAGCCCGATTTACCGAACACGTCCGAGTATTGAAAGAACAGGTGCTGACTGATTCGAAAAAAATAGATGTCCTTTCAACTTTCACGGTTGACTCACCAATTCCATACCCTCTGAATGGGATGATTCAATGCCTGAAAAAAGATAACGTTGGAAGAGTCCCGGGGGCAAAAGAAGGCACTGACAAAGAGGGACCGTGGTTTAACAAACTCACGCGTTTCATTACCCGCATGGAAACCAAAGTCTCCGACAAACGTGTTGGTTTCATGTTTCAGCCTCCAGCAGGATGCAGCGAATATGGTTGGCTTGAAAAGATGCTGGGTAGCCTATTCTCGGTTTCCGATACTCAGCGTGGCATAAAGATCATTGATTTCTCTGAGGTTCCCTCAGACGTCTTGCCTATCGTTACTGGCGTCCTTGCACGATTGCTGTACAGCATTCAATTCTGGATGGAAAAGGAGTCGCGGCACCCTCTCACCATAGTTTGCGACGAAGCTCATCTCTATCTTCCTGTTCGTGATTCTGCTGAGGCGGCGGAAAAGCGTGCGCTGGAATCGTTTGAGCGGATCGCAAAAGAAGGACGTAAATATGGGGTCTCGTTGCTTGTTGTTAGCCAGCGACCATCCGACGTAAGTCGCACCATCCTCAGTCAATGCAATAACTTTCTTGTCCTGCGCTTAACAAACGATCAAGATCAGAGCGTTGTGAAGCGACTGATGCCTGAGTCTATGGGGGGCATCACAGACATATTACCGCTGCTTGATCTTGGAGAGGCGCTGTTGCTAGGTGATTCAATCTTGCTCCCGACTCGAATCAAATTGGATAAGCCAAAAATTGAACCCGCCAGCGCAACCCGGCAATTTTGGACAGATTGGGCGACTCAAACACCCAAGCCTGACGCTGTATCCAAAGCTGTAGAGGCGCTTCGACGGCAGGTGCGATAAGCACTCCTAGCGTGCCGACAGTGCTCAAATCTCACTTATCTGGTTACAAGAAATCGGAGGCATCATGCTTGCAAATATAAAAGGGCTAGTTGATCGGCTGGAGCTTTCACAAGCCAAGGCAATGATGCCGCTGTTTGAGGCTATATCAAACGCAATCGACGCGATTGAGGAACACAGGGATGGATTTTCGGGCCATTCAATTTGCATTCGACTCATCGCCGCCCATGATTTGGCTCATCAAGGCGGTGATGAAGTTCTTGTTCTGGATGGCTTTGATATTTCCGATGATGGGGTTGGTTTTAACGATGGAAATCTTGCTTCGTTTCAAGAGGCTCATACCCTGTCCAAAGTCAAAGTTGGCGGCAAAGGTGTTGGCCGTTTTACCTTCTTGAAAGTCTTTTCCAACGTCCACATCCGCAGCGTATTTCAGCGACAAGACGAAACCCTACTGCGTGAATTTGACTTCTCCATAGCTGACGAGTTGAAGGGGGCCGACAAAGTTACACCAGTGAAAGAGACACGGGGCACTGCACTATCAATGCGGGGAATGGAAAACAAATTCAAGGGTGGCTGGCCGCATGACCCTGCCATCATTGCCGAGAGAATCCTTGCGCATTTTCTAATCCGGTTTGCAGCACGCTCTTGTCCCCCCATGACGTTGGAGTCACCCGGACACGCGCCTATTGACTTACACAAGCTGTTTGAAACGACTGTCTTGACTCACATTGAGGAAAGATTTTTTGATGTGCTCGGGCACACCTTTGCTCTGCAGGCCTATAGACATCGGGATGGCCGTTCACGGCACGACCTGCATTTGTGCGCAAATGGGCGGGAAGTCACAACGAACAAATTACGAGACTTGTTGCCCGAGTTGCCTGAAAAGTTGCTGGACGCTGACCAAGAGCCTTACACGCTGATTGTCTTGGTTACTGGGGAATACCTCGATGACCATGCGAATCAGGAGCGCACCAGAATTTCCTTTCAGTCAGACGATGAACCCGATATTGATGAAACCCTCGTTTCTCGACAATCGCTCAATCGAGGAATAACTGACACACTGCGCCCTCTCCTTGCAGATGACCTGCAATCTACGAACGAAGAAAAGCGGTCACAGATCGAAAAATTCGTGGAGCAAGCGCCCGAGTATCGCGCCCTTACTCATCCCCGCTACAAGGAGCTGATCGAGCAACGAATTCAGCCCGGCTTAACCACTGAAAAGCTTGACGAGGCACTACTGCATGTCAAACGGGATGTTGAAGACTCAGTTCGCAAAGAGGTGCGCCATGTAGCCGCACTTTTTGAAACCGAAACATTCGAGCAATACCAAGAACGATTTCAGATTGTTGCTGAACAAGCCAATGAAATTGGGAAGGCGCAATTGGCGGCCTACGTTGCCCACCGCAGAACCATACTCGACCTTGTAAGCCAAAGCTTGAAGAGGGTTCGCACCGACGACAAATACCCGTTCGAGCGCGTACTTCATAAGATGATTTTTCCGATGGGAGCCACTTCAAAAGATATTTTCTTTGAACAGCAAAATCTGTGGGTCATTGATGAACGGCTCTGCTATCACACACTGCTGACATCGGACAAAAAACTCAACAGCGTTCCGGGGCTAAAAGGCACGTCTGGCAAAGAGCCAGACATTTTTGCGTTCTTTTACGACACGCCCATTGGTGTGGCTGAGTCAGACAACTTGCCCAGCGGGGGTGTCATCATCATCGAATTCAAACGCCCTGGACGGGATGACTATGACAAAGACCCCGCCGACCAAATCATTCAGCGATTCAGGGAAATAAGCGACGGCAATGTGAACGATATTGAAGGACGGCAAATAAACCCCGCGAATCTTCGTTACACCGGATACCTAATAGCTGACCTGAAGCCATCACTGCACAAACAGGTCTATGGCCGTTATCACCGCACAGCGGATAACGAAGGGTACTTTTTCAACCTTGCGGCTGGGAATGGATGCATAGAAATTATTTCTTACGACAAGCTGGTCAAAGACGCGGGGCGGCGCAACCGTATCCTGTTCGACAAGCTGGGCTTACACAAACAATAAGGCGATGAAAGAGGGCGGAGAAGAATATGGCAAAGACACTTGTTGCTCACGAGCAAGCAATTCAGAAGGTTTTTAGTGATGATTACGTCTTTAGCATCCCGGACTACCAGCGCCCGTATTCATGGACGACTGAACAGGCCCGCGAATTGCTGGAAGACTTACTCGGATTTGTCGAAGCGAACCCCGGCGCCATTGCCGACATGCCTACCTATTTTTTAGGCAGTATTGTTCTAATTAAGTCGGAGTCTCCTGAGGCGGATGTTGTTGACGGCCAGCAGCGCCTTACAACGCTGACATTGTTGCTCGCCGCAATTCGCGCAAATATCTCGAATGAAAAGCAACGAAATCAAATTACCAAGCGCCTCTATGAAGAGGGGGACACGTTCGCTGGCACCGAAGATCGTTTTCGGTTGACGCTGCGGGAGCGTGACGCGGAGTTCTTCCAAAAATATGTACAACGTGATGGTGGTTTTGGAGGCCTGCTCAAGCTAGAGGCGGGACTTGTTGATAGCCGCCAAAATCTGCGGGACAACGCTCGCCTGTTTCAGACTCGGTTGGAAACGATGGCAGAGTCGATGCGGGTTGAGTTGGCGCAGTTCATTTTGCAGCGGTGCTATTTGGTTATTGTGTCCACTGCGGATGAAGACTCGGCCTATCGGATATTCTCGGTCCTCAACAGCCGTGGACTTGATTTGTCAGCTACCGATATTTTGAAAGCCAAGATTATTGGCGGTATCCCCGACAAACAACGAGACGGTTTCACGAAGAAGTGGGAGGATGCCGAAGAAGAATTGGGTCGTGACGACTTCAATACCTTGTTTGCTCACATTCGGACTGTCTACCGCAAAGCCAAAGCCAAGGAAACGTTGCTCAAGGAATTTGAAGAATATGTGACTGAAGTTAAGTCACCTATTAAGTTCATTGACGGCGTTTTGTTGCCAATGGTTCAAGCATTCGCTGAATTGAGTGCTTCGGCTTATTCCGCTCCAAGCCATGCAGACAAAGTGAATGAGCACTTGAGATGGCTGAACCGGCTTGAGTTCAATGACTGGGTTCCACCTGCGCTAGCCTTCTTTGTACGCAACCGTGAAAATCCCAGTGGCATGGAAGTCTTCGTTCGGGATTTGGAGCGCATTGCCTACTACATGCTTGTGACCAGCAAAGGCGTCAATGACCGTATTGAGCGATTTGCGAAAGTCACCGCTGACATTGAAACCGGCAAAGACTTGACGCTTGACTCTTCAAGCCTGCAGTTGCAGCCACCCGAGCAGTTAGCCTTTTACGAAAAGCTAAATGGCCCAATCTACGAAGCGTTATCGGCGAAGGCTCGAACACCAGTATTGCTGCGCCTTGATAGTTTGCTATCTGGTGGTGGCGCAACCTATGACTATTCAGTGATAACCGTTGAGCATGTACTACCGCAAACCCCTAAAGCGGGTAGCAGTTGGCTTGAATGGTTTCCAGAACAAGCTGCACGCATGGGCGCAGTTCACCGTCTTGGAAACCTTGCATTGCTGACTCGTCGGAAAAATTCTCAGGCATCGAATTGGGATTTCGACAGAAAGAAAGATTCTTATTTCCGGCGGGATGGTGTGTCACCTTTTGTGCTGACAACGCAGGTCATTGATGAAGCGCAATGGTTGCCGTCCGTGGTCACAGCGCGGCAAACAAAGTTGATGGCGATCTATGAAAGGCACTGGCGTTTGAACAATCGCATGTCAGCCTCGGAGTGGCTTTTGCAGAATCTTTAAAGGCATGATCAGGCTTGAAGTCAGGTATACAAGAATAGGTTTGGGAGATTTTGATGGCTAGAAAACGTAAGACGAGCCCCTTAGAGGACATGCTCGATTTGGTGTCATTGATGCCATGGTGGGCCGGTGTCGCAATTGCGGTTATTGGCTATGTGTTTCTGCACCGCATGGCCGCTCCTGTTCAAGTGACAGCCGTCCAGCCAGGACAAGTCGGCAATCTCATTACGCAGACCGTATTCACAAGCTTTGCTTCGATTGGGCAGTATCTGGTTCCGCTTGTCGGCTTGGTTGGTGCTGCAATGTCATTGGTTCGACGCAAACAGCGGACTACTTTGGTCGCGGATGTTGCTCAGGCTCAAAGTGCAAATGCTTTGGACGGCATGTCATGGCGTGAATTTGAAATGCTGGTGGGCGAAGCGTACAGATTGCAGGGCTACCGCGTCACCGAAACTGGCGGTGGTGGAGCCGATGGTGGCATTGACTTGGCTTTGACCAAGGGTAGTGAAAAATTTCTTGTTCAATGCAAGCAGTGGAAAGCGTACAAAGTCGGTGTGGACGTTGTACGGGAACTGTACGGGGTGATGGCTGCCAAGGGTGCAACTGGCGGTTTTGTGGTTACATCAGGCCGATTTACCGAAGATGCCAAAGCGTTTGCAGAAGGCCGCAATGTTCAGTTGGTGGACGGCCCAAAGCTTTTCGCCTTGATCAAGCAGGCAAAGCAGTCTCTAACGGCTACCGCTCAACAGCCAGCCAGCAAACCGCAAATGGCACAGCCCAAAGCTGCCATTGAGCCAAGCTGCCCACAATGTGGTTCCAGTATGGTCAAGCGTACCGCGCGTAAGGGTGGCAATGCTGGTGGTGAATTCTGGGGTTGCTCAAAATTTCCCACTTGCAAAGGTGTCCGGCAACTGGGCTAACTTGAGAAATATCCACCGCTTGCCTGGCTGTCAATAGCCTGAGAAAATAGAAAAACATTTCGCTGCAATGGCGAGGTGTATGGACTGACGCGCCCTGTGTCAGTTTGGTTTTTCTCCTTGGTTTCCCCGCTTAATTTTCTTCTTGCCATGCCCTGGCTCGTGCTGAATTCGCACGTCTGCATGCCAGAGAACGCGGGGAATTTTAATTGTTCTTCAACTCATCGAAAGTAGTGCTTCCGTTTCCAAAGCAATAGCTTCGGAGCATGGTTTTGCACGTCTTTTTACCCCTCCAGAAAGACAAAAAATGTCCAAATTCCCCGATCAAAATGCAGCCGCTTTGAACGATGCAAAGACCAGCAAGTCACACTCCGGTAGACAAGCTCCAAAGAAGCCGCCAAGGGCCGTTTCCGGTGATTTTTCGGCCATTGCAGAGGGCTACATTCAAGCTGCAACCGCTGAGTCCACGCGCCGGAACTTTGATAGCGATATGCGCCACCTGGCCACCAATGGAATTTTTGCGGAAAGCCCGCCCGCTGCTGTCCTTGAATATCTTGCGAAATACGCCGGGAACCACAAAATTGGCACGCTTGAGAGGCGCATGGTGTCGCTAGGCAAGGCCGCTGTTCGTAAAAACCTGCCTTCTGCCGTCAAATCTTTGCCCGTGCAGCAAGCTTTGGCAGGTATCCGGCGCACACACGGTGTTCGACCACGGCGCGTTGCCCCCGTCATCAAGGAAACACTTTTGACAATGCTCATTGTCGGCGAGCAGGTGCAAAAACCGCTGGCGTTCGCCCGTGATAAGGCGGTACTCCTGCTGTCTTTTTGTGGAGCGTTGAGGCGTAGCGAAGCGTGCGCGCTTGAGGTGACTGATTTGAAATTTTTGGATGGGGGAATGGATGTGCTCATCCGTCGCAGTAAAACCGACGGAGACGGTCGCGGACAGACGATTTTTGTGCCGAAGGCGAACGGCACGCGATGCGCTGTGGCCGCAGTTCGGGAGTGGCTGGATTTGGCTCAAATCACCGAGGGGCCAGTGTTCCGGGCGGTGTCGCGCAGCGACCGCGTTTTACCGGGTGCGCTGTCACCGCAAAGCGTGGCGCTAATCGTCAAGCGTGCGGCTGCACGCATCGGGGCAAACGCTGATGATTTCAGTGGTCACTCGCTTAGGGCTGGTTTTTGTACCGAAGGGTCAATGGCGGGCCTTGCAAACTGGCAGATAAGAGCGGTGACTCGTCATGTCAATGATGTGCACCTTGCGACTTATGTCAGACCACTCTCGAACAAGACGCCTAGCCTACTGTGAATTTTGGTGCTGCGGACTTTGTGATGCGAAGCGGCAGCAAACATGAATCAGGAAAACGTAATCTTTAGTTTTCCAGATGGCACTTGGCTATCGTTGAACGTAATCTCGGTCATGAGATGCAAGTCTCTGGTGTACGGCTCACCTGGCTGAATTAGCTGACTCAAATCAGCCTCGGCCAGCGCAGTGAAATCCGCTGTGGCAACCATCAACTCGCTGAGTTCCAACGACTCGCCACCTGCGGTTAAAGTTATCGCGTCCACGGGCATCAAAAAACTTCGCCCACCGATATCGACCATCTCATGTTCGCCCGGCCTAAATGACCCAGCAACCAATGTGTGAAGTCTGGCTTTTGTAGGGGGATTGTCAGTAACTACGGCCCAGCTAAGCGACCCCCATACAGGCTGCTTCTTTCTGACCATGATGTCGATTCGACCGTCTAGGTGTTGCACGTTGTTTCGCATACCTTTTACCGGATGCAAGTTCTGGACAAAGCCTCGACAGTATTCCGCTTCAGCGATCAATGGTGCTGACATACAAAGTGCTCTCAAACGGTTGAGAGAGTCGATAGCCAGCCAAGCATCAGCGACAGCATGGACATACTCGTGAATATCGTCGTCCTCATCAACCCTCTTCGAGATGCTCCAAAGCGTTTCCCTCAGTCGCCGGTATGCCATGTCAGCGATTTCAATGGAGTAGACGATTCCATCGAAGTACGCACGCTGCCTCACGTTAAATGATGCGGGTATTCTTCTAAGTGGCGAGTTCGGTTGAACAATTGCAGGGTGGTGGTTTATGTGTTCCATTTATGTTTTTCGAGACAGCCGCAGAAATGGTGACAGGTTCCCTTAAATTGATGGAACCTGTCACCACACATCTAAGCACCCCAAGTCTGCATTGACTTGATTGCTCCTTCGACTTTATTCAAGACGGTGCGCAGCGGTTTACTGTCCGGGTAGTGCGCCGCCAGAATGCGCTTCACTTCTTCCAAGCTGTGGGCATGTTTCAGTCGGTCTTTTTCGGAAAGTGAGCTTTCATAGGTGTTGCCAGACTCGTGATAGTAGAGGTCAAAGAACACTTCACTGGGTAGCTCTGCGCGGTTGTATTCCCGCATAGTCCATTCATCAAGCTCGCTACGAATTCCGTTGACTCGGTTGTAGACACCCTTGCGGTGGTTGCTGACAACCAGCACTGACTTCAAGAGTTCGCCTACCTTGGCATGCATCTCCACTGGCATCGTGCCGTTGGGCCTCCGCTGTGCACCAACAAAAGTCTGAACATAGCCAACGGTATTGCGCTTGCCCGTTGGCGCTTTGCGGGGCTTCTGCGGTGGCAACTTGATTGCCTTCGCATGCTCAATGGTGCCCGGACTGACGAAGTACGGCAAGGATGGTGCAGACTCACCATTCCAAGTTGCCTCTACTATCGGAGCAGGCAGCCGCTCAAGTGCAGCGACCACAGGTGCCAGTGGAATTCCCTTCTGTGAATCCGCAATAAGGTAGAGGCGGGTGCCACCATCGGGAAAGTACATTCCGGGCCACGATGGCTTCATGATTGTGAAACCGTGGCGTATTGCCCAAGCCTCCCGCTCTTTCGTCGCCCGTTCGACAGCTTCCATATAGGGCTCGTCAACGTACAGATACCGCTTCGTCTCCGGGTCGTACCAAACACTTTCATGATCGTGAGCAGGAACTGCGTTGCTGGAGCGTCCACCCGGATAGGCTCGGCTGTGGCTTTTTGAAGGCCGTAGCTTGGTCGCATCCATAAACTGTAGAGCGCGCGCCGCCGCACAGGCGTAGTACCTTGCACGTGACTGGGAGTCAGCAAGTTCTGGTTTCGCTAGATGATCCGGTCCCTCGCGGCGAAAGTTCGCTATCGCCCGGTGGTTCTGAAAATGGACTGGCTGGATCAAATCACTCCACAACGTGGAGAGGTGAAGCTCAAGCGTTTCGCGTCCTCGGATGTCAGTCTTTTTGTCGCGCCAGTACACAGTAAGAAAGACGCGGTGGACGTTGCGCAACTTGTGTGTTTTGGGCTCGTCAAATTGCAGCTTGTTTCGCGCATGACGGAAATTCTCAAACCCGGCCAATCGAGCACTTTCATCAAGGGCCACTGCGTGCTGAATTGCACGTTCGGTTTTGATTGACTTGGCTAGGCGCTTAATGCCGTCCAAAGTTGACGGACGAATGTTCTCACTCGACATAACAGTTCTCCCGGCCCACGCAAAACGTCACCCGTCTGCCGCTTCTCGGACCTGAACATGAAATGAAGAGGTGGGAAGTGGATGTCGGCAGTGCTGTCAACAGCTTTTCTTTGACGGGTGGATGGCTTCTGCCCAAAGCCGGTTCCATTATGACAGGGTATGAAAATTAATATCGCTGTTCTAATGTCAGTAAACAGGGGAGACCGACAGTGATTGCATTTTTGATTGACGCCGACAACTTCTCATCACCGGCATGGATAGATGAGGCATTCCAGACGCTTGAGCGAACAGAGGGCTCAATTTCAATTCGTCGCGCCTATGGCAGTGCTGAAAATTTGAAAGGGTTAGCAGACACGCTGCGTATATGGGCGGTTCGTCCATTCGTCAATCTACCCCTCCCCAAGAACACCACTGACATGTCTCTGGCCGTGGACGCGATGGAGTTGGCCTGCATGGCTCCAAGACCAAAGCTGTTTGTTATCGGTTCGGGCGATCTGGACTTTGTGCCGCTGGTTGTGCGACTTCGGGAGCGGGGTATCAAGGTCGTTTGCGTGACCGAACGGAGCAAGATGGCGCAGGATGCTGTGCCAGCCTACGATCAAGTGATCTATGTGGGTGGCGATCAAGTTGACCGGCCCAAAGCCGTAGAGCCTAAGCCAGTGGCAACGGCACCAGTACGTGCCGCCGCAAAAAAGGCAGCAACAAAATCGCCTGTCGTTAAGACTACAAGCCCCAAACCAGCAGCAGCTAAAAAAGCGGTCGCAAAGAAGGTCCCTGCCAAGAAGGCCACGGGCGCGGCAAGCGATGCCGTCACAGTTCCAAAAATCCTAGCGGCGGTACCCAATTTGAAGGCTGGGCAATGGCAACCATTGGGTGATGTTGCTAAGGTCTTGCATGACGAAAAATTGCTTGCCAAGAGTGCGACCTCCACGAAGCTCTTTAAGAAATTCCCCCACCACTTCGAGTTGATGCCAGCAGGTAAGCCCAATCAAGTTCGCTTCATCTTGCCGCCCCAATAAGGACACTCACGGGGCACACTGCGGTGTATGCTGATGACGGTCTTGATTTATGCCCAACTGGTGGACGTTAATAGGGCGCGTTCAAAATGTATCTGTAACAGTAGCATCAGTTACACGCTTGTTTCAAGCATGTGCCGACCGTCACTAACCGACCGAAATTGACTTCGGTGGCATCAGTGCTGAACTTAGCTGGTTGGCGATGGTGGTCAGAACCGGCTTAAAACGACGTTTGAGCGACTTTTTTGGCGTTCAACATGGCTGATTCAGTCGCAGCCAAAATCACGGCCAAAACGGCGATGTGACTATTGGCTACTGCCATAGCAACTGAAATGCAGAGTCAGATTTGATGCAGTATTAAGAAGGTCGCTCTGCCTGCGGTAGCAAATCTAAGCCCGAGTAGAGGTTGTATTTTTTAGTCTCACGGCGTGGAAACCCGCTCTTTTCCAATCGTGCGCTGAACAGCTTTTGACTGATGGGTTTGCGGTTGCAGCGTTTGGCGTATTGAACGTAGTTGGCGTAGCCCTTGCTGGCTTGCAATTCTTCGTTTTCACCCTTAATGCAGCAATCCATTATCCAGCCGCTCAACGAGTCGGATTCCTTGCGTAATTTATCTTTATGCTCTTGTACAGCAGGGCAACTGTTGAGCTTTCCATCCTTGTGGTAGTCACGCGCACCAGCCAAGGCCCAGTTCAAGATGCCTGGCAGTTCTGGAATCAACAGCTTTTCTTCCAAGTCATCGTTGCGATTAGCACCTGAAAAGTTGGCCTTGAATGGAATCGGAAAAATACGTCGCCACATCGCTTTGTCGTTGGCGGCCACTTCGGGCATGTCGTTGGTCGAAATCCAAAGTTTTCCCTCTGGCTTGAATGTGACTACTTGCCCATAGTTGGCGCGTGCGGTTATCGAGTCACCACCGGAAAACTGTTTGACAAATGCGGTATCAAAGCCCTTGGTGTTGGGCAGTTCCGCCACGCTACCAAAACGAATGCCCTTCAGTGCCATCAACGCTGGGGTCGAAGAGTTGGCGTTGCCGCCATAAACCGACGTAATGAGGTTAGGCGCAAGCTCGGTCGCGTAGTCCCCAAGAAGCATGGCAATGACGCGCAAAAAGGCCCCCTTGCCATTTTCCCCAGTACCGTCAAATACAAAGAACGCTTGCGCCTTGGTATGACCAAATAGGGTGTATCCAACTGCGCGGCGTAAAAAGGCTGCCAGTTCTTTGTCACCGCGTGTCACCTGCCGGATGAAATTACGCCAGTTCGGGCATTTGGCCTCAGCATCAAAGGTAACGGCGGCACGGCGGCGCAGATAGTCTGTGGCGTAAGCCTGTCGTATCTGTCCGGTGGGCAGGTCAATCACACCGTTTTTCACTGTAAATAGATTCTTATCGGTATCAAAGTCCAGGTCAGTGATATGCAAGCTGGTTTCATATTCAGCCATAGCGACAATCGCCTTCATGCCAGCAGCACTGCGATAGCGTTTGATGGTGGGGTCTTTTTTGCCCTCACCAGCACTCAAGTCCTCGACGAGTTTCCGGGCCGAACGCATGTGTGCCTGAACGTCTGCGCGCCAAATGCCGTCATTGAAGCAGTACCAAACACCCATCTGAGGATCAAAGCGTAGCGTGTTCTTGAACGTCGTGGCATACAGGTTCGCTGCCTCAATGTCGTCAAAGCTTCCACCGCCACTTTTTGCGTGGGCAGCCAACCAGTACAAAGAACGAATGCTTAGCCCGCTATCTGGCTTGAAGCTTTCCCATGTGCGGCGCTGATCTACTTCGTCGTACTTACTGCTGGTCTTTGAAAACTCAGTCCATAGGTCAAAGCCTTGTTCATTGGGCGCTGCACTGTTGATTGCCATGCCGATTTGTGCCCATAAAGTGCGGTCATCTAGGTTAACGCCCGTAAGTGCTTTGCGAATTTGCGCCACGACCTTGTCGCTTAAAGTCTTCGGATTGCTGCTCACGCTGCTGCTGCTTTCCGCAGGGGTAACTGATGCCTTGACAACTCGCTTATTTGGCTCCGGGGTATCAGTCTTCAAATACAACTTGAGCTTCTTCACCAAGTCCTCAACAGCTACAGGCGGTGCATCAGACGCATGTACTGTCTGCGCCAAGAAGGGCGTGCCATGATTCCAATTGATAGAACCGGGCAAGCGCATCACACGAGCGGGATTACAGATACTGCGATCCGTTTTGAAGCAGTCCGCCAATGCTTGTTGCAAAGCCTTAAATTCCCCCACTGTGCCGTTATCGACAAGCCAGTAAGCATGGAGTCGTCCGGGTGATGTCTCAACAATATGGTGCGGCTCCACACGCAATGACAGCAAGGTTTCCAAATCCAGTGCGCCGTCATCATCGTCAATAAACAGGGCGGTAATGGCGCTGACATTGGAGTCGGTGCAACTGCTGCCAGTAACCTTGTTGACGGCTACCGCGACGTTCATACCGTTGGCATTGGCCTTAACCAGTCGAGCTTTAAGGTCATTGCTGGGTTTGGATGAAAAGCTGTCTGCGGTGCGCCCACTCTGTTTTTCGGCTTTGTTGCCATATGCCAAATACCAAGCAGGGTTATCGCCATGTAGCTTTTTAATGAATCTCAGCATGGCATTGCCGTCTGGCTTCAAGGGCGGCTGGTCTTCAGCGTCGTTTTTAACTATCGTTGTCATACGTATATCTTTCAAATTTGGAATGCGTGGCAGACAGCACCAACATGCAGGTGACCTGTCTCCATCAAAAAATGAGGGGTGGAGCGGGTGGACGCAAGGTCAGAAAACACAGTTCGGTGGAATCCACCGTTCTTGTTTTTCTTAAAAGTAATTTAAGAAATTACGTTCCACTCGCTCCACCCATTGACTACCCCCCCTCTTCTTTTTTTCGGGGAAGCAGTCTTGGCCGTCAGCACTATTTACAAAATGCGTATCAGCGTTCGTGGGCTTGAAAAGTTTTTGTCGGAAACTCATTCCATTCACGGCCATCGAGCATCTGACCATTGCCCTTCTGGTGGAACACGCCGTCATGATTGAAACTGCCCCATTGCTTGAAGAAGAAGGCAACGCCACGGTCTACGCATTGATCACGAATGCTACGTACCCAATTGATGTTCATAGGTCGAACGGCTTTGCCACCAGATTCGCCACCAGCAACTACCCAGTCAATTCCGTCAAGATCAAGCATGCCCAAGTCTTCCAGAAGCGGCTCAACGGATAGCCAACGGACCCCAGTGGTCTTGATGGCCTGCAAGTGCTGAATACGGGGCACACCTTGGCTTCGGTTTTCCACACTCACGCCAAGCCACACATTGTTTGGAACTGTGCGGCACGTAAAGTAGTCTTTCATCTGGTCTGCACGCTTGGTCAACATCTGAAAGTGATGGGTGGGGCAGTCATTCATGATCCCTAGCATCATGTCCACATAGGAATAGGGAACATCTTTATGGAACCAATCCGCCATGCTGTTGCCAAACACCAGTGCCGGTTCAGCATAGCTAAACGGCTCTTGCAGCATTTCAGGACGCAGGGTAACGTGAAAGCCGTTCTGATACGGACGCTGGAACGGGTCAAACGTTGTGGGGTAAATGGGGAAGACTTTGCGCAGATGACTGCTAGCCTTTAATGCTGTAGTGGTCATGGTCTACGCCTCCGATTTGGCTGTGGCAACAATTGCTGTGACGCTGGCTTGCACATGAGCAGGCAGGTCGTGCATCTTGTCAGTCGATGCCCACAAATGGGCGTGCTTTCGCGCAGTGCCAAGGTAACGGGCAGTCAGGAGTGGGCTTTGAGCTTCTGCATAGCAGTTGACACAGCCCTGCGAAATTCGGCTACAACCAGTGATCGTGTTCCAGGTGTGAGTCGTCCATTCGATTCCAGAATTTTTAGACATTGCGAATTTCTCCATGTTTGGAGTTTTTGAAGCAGCGAACCAATTGACCCATCACCGCCATGCGTGCGTTTGTTTTGGCGCAAATCACATCGAAGCTGAGTTCATCAGACTTTTGAACGCGGTAACCAGGCGTTACGTCAAGCAGCAGCTTTAGCCACAGCGGATTGCCCTCATGGTCTGTACCTTTTGATAGGGCGTAAATGGCACCCGTCATCAAATGATTACGTCCGCGAATTTTTAGGCGAAAGCGCCCACCGGGGTGGCGACCCCAAAATTCAATGCGTCCTGAGTTCGTTTTTGGCTCATTGGTTGAAAGCGCCGGGATAACACTGTTTGCTGTTTGTTCTACTAAATGTTGAGTCATAAATATTCCATAAAGGTCTTGTTTCAGAATCGCGGACATAGCTCCGCCCAACAAATGCCGGAGCATTTGAAATTCATGCCGGGAAATTTGCCTTTGACTATTTCAAAGGTCCCCCAAACCAATATTGATATCGCGTTCTTAGAGGCGAAAATATTTGGATGTGATCAGACTGCGACTTTGCAGTTGGGTTTTTCGATCACTTCGGATGGGTGTGAAATGGAATCGACTGAAATGTGAAGTTGCTCACCAATTCATGTCAATCTTTCATCATCCGGGATGAGTGCGATTCGACAGTTTCCTTTGTGTGTGACTCCTATCCATTTTTAAGTGTGTTCTGCTCAACCTTTGATGGTTTTACTCTTCACGAATGCCCGTAGGGTACCGAGTCGGTAACGCACGCTTCGACCAATACGAATGAATTCGAGGTCAGTATTGCGTCGTTGTGAGCGCCAGTTTGCGAGTGTTTTGGGGTTGTCCAAGCCTAAGATGGACGCTGCAACTTTGTCTGGCACCAGCAGATCGTCATCAGGCAAGACACGATTTAATAGGGCGCTCATTGGTTGCTCCCAATTGGTTCCAAATGCGCGTTCCATTGGGCGCCTAAGTTCAATGGTTGTGCGTCGGGTTTTCTGTCGGCAAAGTGCTGAGAGAGCGGGACAAGATATCGAGACATGGTCACCTCCTTATGGTGCTTGGTTGCTAATGCCGCGACTTTGCCCGTCATTTGTGATCATGTCTCCACCCGTGCTAAGCAGGGCGTACTCGCTTGGGTCTACTTCTTTTTGAGCTTTGTTTTCGGTAGCCAGTCTTCTGCAATTTGGCGACGTGAGATTTCTGGCACTGTGGGGTCAAGGTAGCGTTCCCGGTCAAAGGTCTCTTCCCAAGCTTTTGAGAAGCGACTTTTCGAGGGTTTAGGATCGGCGCTGGCCCAAGCTAAAAGGACTCTCTGCTTCAGGACACCTATCTTGATATTCTTAGCAAAGGCAGCCTTTCTTGCTCTACCAGATGAGGCTGCATAAAGTTGCTCTTGCAGAACCATTGTTAAAAATGGCGAAGAGCCAATTGACTCGATGTATTCGAGCAGAGCGGAGTACTCGCCTTGTTTCCTCAATTCGCGGATGCGGAATAACTGAGGTTCTGCGTCCTGAAGTTGCAGCAACCGTTTTCGCCCAATTGCTATATCTTCTGTTGATACTGAATTGAGGAAGAGTTGTGAATCAGATATAACGACTTGCTTCGCTGATTTGGTTTTTGGTAGGTGTGCCATGGGACATTTTTAGGTTGTGGTGGTGGTTGGGCCAGAAAGCTTTACGTGATGGACAAGCATCGCTGAAGTTGCTGCCTCCATCGCCTGACGAACAGGGTCAAGCGACAGTCGTGCATATACCTTTGTCGATTGTGGCGACTGATGGTTTAGTGTTCTGCCGATGATTGCCAGACTGGTATTGAGGTCGGCTTGCCATGACCCCATTGTTCTACGAAGGTCATGAACTCGTATGTCCCTCATATCCAGCGGCTTCAATGAGATTCTGGCTTCTTCTGCCATTTCCGAATAGGTGGTGAATCCAGCCAATGGAGCGGCGACCACATTGCCAATTGCAATCTGTTTTTCACTTTCGGGCCATTTGTAGTGCTCTGCAAGGCGATCAATCAGTCGGAGTGCTGTTGCTCGTTCCAGCAGAGTCTTCCAAGCCTTTTTGGGTTCCATGTAGTGCCCAGACTTGCTGTTGGCCGGAAAGACCCATTCCGATGCGATTTTTGTTCGCCGTACTTTCAGTATTTCCACGAGGGTGGGTACCAATGGAACAGTCTGTGAGGTGCCGTTTTTTGTCAAAGCAATTTGCCAGTAGCACGCATCAAAGTCAATTTCATCCCAGCGCATTGGAAGTACATTGCCACGCCGTGCCCCAGTAAATAGAGCCACATAGATGAAGTCCCGCAAGGTGTCATTGAGTTCGTAGTCAAGTGACCGAAAGAGATACGGTATCTCGAAGCTGCTGACACGCCGTTCGCGGGACTTCTCTTTGTTTCTTTCGATTCCCTTGCATGGGTTATCGCCCGTCCTGATCTTCCAGGTGATGGCGCGATTGAAGATGCAGCGCATCAATGCCAGTACGCGGTTTGCGTGAATTGGGGCATGCTTGGATACACCGTTGAATATGGTTTGGATGTGTGTGTCGGTGATGTCATCGACCAATTTGTTCCCCAAATTCACTCCGTAGCGGTCTGTTGCAAGGTACCGAGCGTAGGCTTTGACGCTCATTTCAGCGGTTCGATTGCGCCGATAAGAGTAGTCGGTCATGAACTTTTTGAAGAGCACTGCGAATGTCATCCCGCTTTTGACTGCGGCTTTGGGATCAATACCTTGTGCCAATTTGGCGTTGAAGTCCCGCGCCATCGTTCTTGCCGTGTTCAACTCAACGGTAGGATACTTACCCAGCAAGAAGCGACGTGACTGGCGATTGACCTTGCGTATCAAATAGAAACTTTTGATCCCAGAGGGACCGACACCGACGGCTAGTCCGGGTACTTGAATGTCATAGTGCCATGTCCATTGGGCGCTTGCGCTGGATGCGGGTGACAGGGCGTCCAGGAATTTTTTGGTGAAGACGACGCGACTAATCTCGGATTTGTGGCGTGGAGTGTAGGATGGAGCTATCGAAGTTGATGGCATGTGCTGGTTCCAGTTTCGGGAGAAGACCTGTGAACCCGCTACTCAAAAATATTTTTGAGCTACTGTGGTTGCAATCTGGGAGTCGTTGCAACCGTATTGCAACCAACAGTAGTGATGTGGCTTAGCGGGCGATGAACAGGAGAGTAGCCCGCCAGCGCGCTAAGCTGTTGATTTATAAGAGAAAACGGGGCAAGAGTGACTTGCGATGAACACTGGTGAAGACGGGATCATTTCGACTCATAATCCTTTGGTCGAGTGTTCAAGTCACTCACGCCCTACCATTTCAACAAAAGAAAGTCTGCTGTCTATTCGATTGCAGACTTTGTTGTTTCTAGTCCCTATAGCCGCTATGTAGCCGGATATCGCACATTTTTGGGCTAATGTGACATTGCGAACCTGGGCGCTGTTCCAGTTACCGCTAGAGTGAAGCCACTGCCGGTGGTGCAACACTAGGGCTCAGCAGCTGGATGATTTCTTGATCGCCCGATTCTTGGGCGATTTCGAAGGGGGTTTTCCCATCAGTGAGCGCGTCCAGATGAATCCCTCTTCCCGCGACAAATAGGGTTACGGCGAGCTGGTCATTGCGGCGAATCGCGGATATGAATTGCGATTGGTCAAAGTACGGCAAGCCCATGGCGGTGAGTTGTTTGCGCGCATCCAGTTCTGGCCAGCTAACCAGTGAAGATGGCTTTGGTACTGCGATGGCCGACTGCGGCACTTGCACGTCTATTGCCGGTGTTGGCGTATTTTCCAAAGGGGTCGCGCCAAGCGTGGGCTGCCCTTGGGGCGCGCTATCTGCCGGGGCTTGTTGCTGCGTCCCTTTGCGCCGTGGAATGCGATCTGCATCCAACAGCAATTCAATATGTGCGAATACTTCGTAGCGCGAAAACGGCTTCTTCATGAAGTCGTCAGCCCCAATTTTGTTCGCATAGAACTGTTCAGTGGCATGCTCGTTGCCACTGATCATGACAACAGGAATGTGGTGGGTTGCGGGGTCTTTGCGAATGGCGCGCAGCGCGCCAAAACCGTTCATGCCGGGTAGAACAATGTCCAAAAAAATAATATCGGGCTTTGATTCCGCGATTAAAGCCAGGCCTTGTTCAGCGTCCCCTGCATCGGTCACCACGTAGCCCGCAGAGCGCAAGATTTTGCGCAATGCGGCCACAACGGTTGGTGAGTCATCGATGACGAGTGCGGTTGCCCCTGCACGCGCGTTTTGACGGGTTCGATTCCTCCGATCGGTTGTGTTCTCGGTCAATTGGGCGAGCGAACTACGTGCGGGTGCTTCGGGTGACCTAGGCTCTTCTCTTTTCGTAAGAGACTTAAAGCGGTCGAAAAAACTCATGGGACTGCCTTATGGAGGGGTTTGCAACTGCCGTTCGCAGTTGTCTTGGTGTTTTAGTGCAATTTTCCCAGATAAGTCTCTGAAAAAAGGGATTTGCGGAATCCCATCTCGTCTGCGGGTTGGTCATCCAATGCGAGGCGTTCCAATTCGTAAGCGGGCATGGGCATTGAAAAGAGAAATCCTTGTAGTTCATGGCAGCCCATTGCCACCAATAAATCGCGCTGTCCGACAGTCTCTACGCCTTCTGCTACCACGTGCAAGTTTAAGGCCATCGCCAAATTAACAATAGATTTGGCGATCGATCGGGCGTCTTCACTCTCTTCTAAGTCAGACACAAACGCGCGGTCTATTTTTAATTCCGCTGCTGGGAGTTTGCGCAGCGCCGCAAGACTAGAGTAGCCCGTACCAAAGTCATCAATCGAGACGTGAAAACCGGCGTTTCGCATCTTCTCAAAAGTCATTTGTGTGACTTTTGTGTCTTCCATGGCCACTGATTCCGTGATCTCACAAGTGAAACGGTCGGGTTGAATCTCGTGCCGATGCAAAGCGGCCTCAATGCGGTCAACAAGATCATCCTCACGCATTTGGTAGCCTGAAATATTGACGGCGACGCGCATGCGCAAACCTTGGGAGCGCCAACGCGCAGCTTTACGGCAGGCCTCTTCTATCACCCAGCCACCAATAGCGCCAATCAAACCGTATTGTTCAGCTAGCGGTATGAATATCTTGGGGTTTACCAGCCCGCGTTCAGAATGGTGCCAGCGCAGCAATGCTTCGGCACCGGTTACCTGGAGGCTGAGCGCGTCAACCTTGGGCTGGAAATAGAGCTCGAATTCACCCTTGTCTAGTGCGCTGCGCAGGTCGTTGAATAGGAGTGCCTGCTCTCGAACCGCCACTCCCATTTTTGGGTCATACAAGCAAAAATCAGCGCCGCCGTTTTGTTTGACGCTGCGCATGGCCAACGCCGCATTTCCCAAGAGTTTGCTCACGGAGCCGTGCTCTGGATAGACCGCAATCCCAATGGAGCAGGTGAGTTGCGCTCGGATGGATTCAAATGTGAATGGGACTTCCAACGCTTCGGATAGGGCCAGCGCGGATTTGCGCCCCGACTGGTAACCGCCTTCCACCATCAGTGAAAACTCCCCGCCAGACACTAGGCAAGCCTGGTTTCCTTTTTTTGCACCCATTGCGATACGCCGCGCAACTTCGTGCAAAAGGCGGTCGCTCATTTCGTTGCCATAGGCATCGTTGAGCATTCCAAAGTTGTCCAGCGTTACGTAGAGAAGACTAAATGGCTCGCCGTTCAGATCGGTTTTGCGTGCATTCTTGGTCAGCAAAGCATCAAAGCCAGCACGGGTGAGCAGGCCTGACTGTTCGTCACGCTCGGATTGATTTAAAAGTTGCGCTGAAACCTTGGCCAATTCATTGGATAGCCGTAGTCTGACTTTGCGTTCACGAACATATACCCAGCCAGTAGTGGCCGCAAGAATTACACCAACTGCTGCAATGAGTGGCCAAGCGTCCATTACGTTGGGCAAAAAGGAATGGCAATTCGCACGGCGTGGATCCTCACGTATTGGGTCGAATAGAGCCTGGGCTGACGCCTTCCGCTGGCGGGTCATCAGACTTCAGCTATCCTTTTAGATCATAGCCAGTTTCCGGTGCCGATAAGTTGGTAGTTGCCCTGCTACTGGCGGCGATCGGGGAGACCCGTAGAATCGCCCGCAAGCGCTCGTGCCGTGGGTTGTTGAAAAGCATGTGCTATAATTTTTAGCTTAGCGGCTGTAGCTCAGTTGGATAGAGTACTTGGCTACGAACCAAGGGGTCGTGGGTTCAATTCCTGCCAGCCGCACCAAAAAGTAAAGGCCTGTGACGTAAAGTTACAGGCCTTTTTCTTGTTCGACGTTTGGCTTAAAGCAGGCCACCGCCTGCAAATTCAACTGTAATCCATGAGCAAGGCTTTTACGAAAGAGGTCGCAGACGTTGATGACGACGACCTGCAGCTCCCTCCCATTCCCCCAGGTGGCAAAAACTACATAACGCCCCAAGGTTTTGCGCGTTTGCGCAACGAATGGCTGGACCTGATGGACAACGAACGGCCCAAGTTGGTCGAGACGGTGTACTGGGCAGCGAGTAACGGTGACCGTTCAGAAAATGGCGATTACCTTTACGGCAAAAAGCGTCTGCGTGAGATTGACCGCCGCATCCGATTCCTGACCAAGCGAATGGAAATTGCCGAAATCGCCAATCCTTCGGTCCATTTTGGCAATGATCAAATATTCTTTGGTGCTACTGTGACATATGCTGATGAGGCAGGGGCGACCCGGACTGTCACTATTGCCGGGATTGATGAAGCCAACAGCGCACAAGGGGAGGTGAGCTGGGTCTCACCGATTGCGCGTACGCTGCTCAAGGCGCGCACGGGTGATACGCTCAAGTTGGTCATGCCAAACCGAATCGAGGAGATCGAGGTTTTGTCGGTCAGCTATCCGGCGCCGCCGCTGGCGGAAGAGTAGCTGGGTGTAGCAACTTTTCGGCGTTCCGCACGAATGACCGAAGGCGTACGATTCAGATTGCGCAGCACGGTTGCCAAATGGGCCGTGTCGCACACGCCGACGACAAAGCGGAAGTCCACGTCTTCATGGGGACCATCCTGGCCCATATCAATGTGCACAATGTCCGCTTCTGCAGCGGCCAGTGAAGCCGCAACTTTGGCTAAAACGCCTTTTCCATTCTTTGCCGTGACCATGACACCGGTTTCAAAGGTTCGCACGGGCTCATCTGCCCAATCAACATTGATAAACCGTTCACTGTCCTTGTAGAGGAGTTTTTTGGCTGCCGGGCAGTCGTGAACGTGAACGACCAAGCCCTCTCCACGTCCCAGGTAGCCAACGATGGCGTCACCCGGAATGGGGCGGCAACATTTCGCAAACTGCACGGATGCGTTTTCGCTGCCGTCCAGCGTGATGGACCCTTGAGACGTGGATTCGTGGGCGGTAAATCGTTCGCGGGTCAAGAGCAGAGCATTCGGGCGCTGCCCACTGTCAGCCAACAAGTTCACCAAGCGCTTGGCCACAATGTGTGCAATCCGTTTGCCAAGTCCAATGTCGGTCAAAAGTTCGTGCTTGTTTTTGCTGCCGGTAAAACGCAATAGTTTTTCCCAGATTGGCTCATGTATTGCGCTGGCATCCGGGAAGTTTTCAATACCCTCGGCACGCAGGGCTTGATTTAACAGCTTTGCCCCTAGATCCTCTGACTCGGTATGGGCCAAAGTCTTGAGGTGGTGGCGGATTTTTGAGCGCGCGCGGCCTGTTCGTACAAAGCCCAACCAGGCGGGATTAGGCGTAGCGGTTGCTTCAGTGATGACCTCAATAACATCACCGTTTTTGAGCTCAGTGCGCAGCGGCACTTGATCTCCATTGATGCGGGCAGATATCGTTCGGTCGCCCACGTTGCTGTGAATCGCGTACGCAAAGTCAACAATGGTTGCGCCACGAGGCATGGCAAGGATTTGACTTTTAGGCGTAAAAACGTACACGGCGTCTGGGAACAGGTCGACTTTGACATGGTCCCAGAACTCACCTGCATCGCGGGTCTCATCCTGGATATCCAACAGGGACTGCAACCATTTTGTGCCCAGTCTGTCAGAGGGCGCGTCGTCTGGGTTGTTGACCTTGTACAACCAATGTGCAGCGACGCCCGATTCTGCAACCACGTGCATGGCTTCGGTCCGCATTTGGAATTCCACATTCACCCCAGATGGACCCACCAGTGTGGTGTGCAGAGACTGGTAGCCATTGAGTTTGGCAATGGCGATGTGGTCTTTGAATTTGCCAGGAAGAGGCTTGTAGAGTTGGTGCAACACACCCAAGGCCGTATAGCAGTCAATAACGGAGGGCACAACAACCCGAAACCCATAAATGTCCGTCACCTGCGCAAAGCTGAGATGCTTGCTGTCCATCTTTTTGTAGACGGAATACAGCGTCTTCTCGCGCCCCGCGATACGGACTTGTATACCCGCCGCTGCAAAGGCTGATTCAACTTCCTTTTGTACTTTTTGGATCAGGTCTCTGCGCCTGCTGCGCGCCTTGGCGACCGCTTTTGAAAGAACCGTGTAGCGCCAAGGACGCTGGTAGCGGAACGCCAAATCCTGAAGCTCGCGGTACGTTTGGTTCAAACCGAGCCTATGCGCAATGGGTGCGTAGATGTCCAATGTCTCGGATGCTATGCGTGTCCACTTTGCGCGGGGCATGTCGGCTAGCGTGCGCATGTTGTGTGAGCGATCGGCCAGCTTGATCAAGATGACCCGCACGTCGCGCGCCATTGCCAGCAGCATCTTCCGAAACGACTCTGCCTGGTTTTCTTCTCGGGTGTTGAACTGCAACTTGTCAAGCTTGGTCAGTCCATCCACCAGTTCTGCCACCGGCGACCCAAAGCGTTCAATCAGCTCAGCCTTGGTGACACCGCAGTCCTCCAGGGAATCGTGTAGCAGCGCTGCCATGAGCGCTTGTGCATCAATTTTCCATTCAGCGCATTGCGCAGCGACGGCAATGGGGTGGGTAATGTAGGGTTCGCCATTGTTTCTGAGCTGCCCCAAGTGGGCTTCATCTGCAAACCGATAGGCCTGCCGGACCTTTTCAAGGTCTTCGGGTGACAGGTAGTCTAGCTTTGAAGTGAGTCCGGCAAAACTGGCTGCTGCCGCATTGATGGCTGCAGGGTGCAACCCTGGGCTCTGCGCGCCCTTGGGGTGTGGAGTATCTTTATGCAATGTTGGATTGAGAGGGGTACCCATGGCTCAAATGTAGCGCGCGGTGAAATTTTCGGCGTTGATGGGTAGAAAATGTGCCAAAAAAAAGCACCGCGAGGGGTGCTTTTTAGGAGCGCTAGCGCTCAGAGCGGTACTTTTTTCAGCATTTCAATGCCAATTTTGCCTGCCGCAATTTCGCGCAATGCTGTTACGCCTGCCTTATTTTTGCTTTCAATCTTGGGCGTATGCCCCTGGTTGAGCATTCGGGCACGATAGGTTGCAGCCAAAACCAACTGGAAACGGTTGGGGATCTGCACCAAGCAGTCTTCTACGGTAATACGAGCCATGAAATTCTCCGAAAGCCTAGGGGATGTGCAGCGCTCTGAACGTTTCGGCCCTGGCGCGGCGCTGCGCCGCAAATTTGAGCCGTTGGGAGTGAACGATGGCTTTTAAGTCAAAAAGCGCACGGTCAAACAACTCGTTGATTATAACGAAGTCGAATTTGCCAGCTTGGGCTACTTCGACGGCAGCATTTTTCATGCGCAGATCGATAACATCAGGTGCGTCTTCGCCACGACGATCCAGCCGTGAACGCAGCTCTTCCCAACTGGGGGGTAATATGAAAATACAAATGGCGTTGGCGAAGACATTCTTGATTTGGATCGCGCCTTGGTAGTCGATTTCCAGAATTACATCAGCGCCTTGTGCCATGCGATCTTCGATGGCGCGCTTGGATGTCCCGTAGCGGAAATTGTGCACATGGGCCCATTCGACAAATCCATCGGCGGCCACCATCGCGTCAAACTCTTGTTCGGAAACGAAAAAATATTCGCGACCATGCTTTTCCTGTCCGCGCGGTGGCCGCGTGGTGTGCGAAACCGAGGGTTGGACGTGTGAATCCAGCTCCAGCAGGGCTTTTACCAGGCTGGATTTCCCGGCCCCACTGGGGGCGGCAACGACAAAGAGGTTCCCGGGGTATTCCATAGTTAGGGGCTCTGGACGGCAAGTTTGAGGATCACGCTATTCTATGTTCTGTACCTGTTCACGCATTTGTTCAATCAGGACCTTCATATCAACAGAAATGTGGGTTAACTCCAATGCTGCGGACTTGGAACCCATCGTGTTGGCTTCGCGGTGCAACTCTTGAATCAAAAAGTCCAAGCGCTTGCCAATTTCACCGCCCTTTTTGACGAGACGTTCAATTTCGTCCAGATGCGAGCCAAGCCGGGTGATTTCCTCGGCAACGTCAATGCGGATGGCAAATGCGGTTGCTTCGGTCAGGGCTCTGTCTTGTGCCGCGTCAGGCAGCGTGCCGCCATCGGTCAAGGCCATGGCCTCTTTCCACCGCGCTAGAAAACGTTGTCGATTTTGCTCAACCAACTGTGGAATCAGCGGCACAGCCTGCTGCGCCAGCGCGCGTAGCTGTGCCAGGTGATCGATCAACATGGCTGCCAGGCGACTGCCTTCGCGCTCGCGTGCTTCCAGCAGCGATTGGAGCGCAGTCTTGGCCAGTGGCAGCACCAAGGGGCCCCAGTCGGTACTTCCGGTCTGTTCGGATGCCGTTAAGCGTATGACATCTGCAACAGACAAGGGGGCTGCTGTCGGCAGCCAGGCCTTCACGTTGTCCTGCACTGCATTGAGGCGCTGGAGCAGACGTGTGCTGGGTTCAGCAATAGCGGGTGCAGAGCTCATTTCGATCGAGGCGCGCACCTCTACTTTTCCGCGTTTGAGCGAGCCGACCAGCAAATCACGCAGCACCGGCTCGAAAGCGCGAAGATCTTCCGGCAGTCGGAACGACAAGTCCAGAAAACGGCTATTGACAGAGCGTATTTCCAGCCCCAACTGGCCGCTGGGTGGGCTTGTGCCGCTTTCTGGCGAATTTCTGTCGACGCTTTGCTGTGCGCTGGCGTAACCTGTCATGCTATAAACTGGCATTGCGTGTTCTCGGTTCGTGAAACGGCCCTGAGAATAACCCGGTTCAACCGGATCTGACGAAGGTGTAGCTCTTAATTTATGTCGAAAGTCAAACCAGCACCCCTGCCACCGGATACAACGATCGGCGGTTACCGTGTTATTCGCAAAGTCGCGGCGGGCGGATTTGGCTTGGTCTATCTCGCATTGGATGCTGATGGCCAACAGGTGGCGGTCAAAGAGTATCTGCCGTCATCACTTGCCTCACGGGCGCCGGGTGAATTGTTGCCGCAGGTGCAGCCCGAGAAGCTTTCACTGTATCGCTTGGGTCTCAAGAGTTTTTTTGAAGAAGGCCGATCACTTGCGCAGATCTCGCACCCATCGGTGGTGAGTGTTTTGAACTTTTTTCGCGAGAACGAAACGGTCTACATGGTGATGAATTACCTGGAGGGCGCGGCCTTGCAGGACTTTATCGTGACAGCTCGCGACTTGAAGCAAAGCAAGGTGTTCCGCGAATCCACCATTCGATCGCTGTTTGATGAAATCCTGCGCGGTTTGCGCATCGTGCACCAGCACAAAATGCTGCACCTGGACATCAAGCCGGCCAATATTTTTATTACCGATGACAACAAATCGGTGCTGATCGACTTTGGCGCGGCCCGAGAGGTGCTGAGCAAAGAAGGTAACTTTATTCGCCCCATGTACACGCCCGGTTTTGCTGCGCCCGAAATGTATCGGCGTGACTCATCCATGGGCCCGTGGACGGATATTTATGCCATAGGTGCTTGCATCTATGCCTGTATGCAGGGCTATCCGCCCAACGAAGCGCCGCAGCGTCTGGAGAAAGACCGTATTGCGGTCGCCCTCGCACGGTTGCGTGGCGTTTATTCAGACAATCTGATCGAAGTGGTTGAGTGGTGTATGTCGCTTGATCCCCTGTCCCGGCCGCAATCGGTTTTTGCATTGCAAAAAGAGTTGAGCCGCGAAGGCGAGCGCCGCTATACCAAGTTGAGTGTGGGTGAGAAAGTACGTATGCAGTTTGACACCATGGTGACTGACACCAAGCGTAGTGTGCTCGGGGTCTCCAACGTGGGTGCCAAACCAAAATGAAATTCTCTGTATTCCAGATCAGCCGCAAAGGCGGCCGGGAGAAAAACGAAGACCGCATGGGGTATTGCTATACCAAATCATCGGGACTTTTTTTGCTGGCCGACGGTATGGGCGGGCACCCCGAAGGCGAGGTTGCCGCGCAAATGGTGTTGCAGGCCATATCGGCCCTGTACCAAAAAGAAGCCCGACCGGAGATCGAGGATCCGAAGGCCTTTTTTAACACTGCCATCATGGCGGCGCATCGACAAATTCTTCGCTACGCTGCTGAGCAGCACCTGATGGACACACCACGCACAACGTTGGTGGCCTTGATTGTTCAAGGCGGTGTTGCGCATTGGGTGCATTGTGGCGATTCGAGGCTGTATTTCGTGCGCCACGGAGAGTTGTTGGCACGTACCCGTGACCACTCCTATATTGAACAACACCAAGCGAAAACGCCCGAAGTGCCGCTGCCTGATAAGTTCAACCGCAATGTGTTGTATACCTGTTTGGGCTCTCCCACCAAGCCGGTTTTCGATGTGACCGGACCCGTGCCATTGTTGCAGGGCGACAGAATATTGCTGTGCTCGGATGGACTATGGGGCAGCCTCGACGACGCAGAAATCGCTTTTCAGCTGGGCCAAAAGCCTGTTGGAATTTCGGCGCCTGATCTTGTTGAACGCGCGCTGATCAAGGCGGGCGCGCAAAGTGACAATGTCACGGTGATTGCCATGGAGTGGGAAACGCCAGATTCGTTTGAATCCACACGCGGCAGCATTTCGACCGACATGATTGAGGACGGCGTTTTTGCCTCCACCGTGCAGGCGGGTTGGCTGGATTCTGGTTTGGATGACCTGGATGACGCCGCTATTGAGCGGTCCATTGCAGAGATCAATGAAGCGATTCGTCGATCGGCTGCGCGCAAGGCTTGACCCTGTACTGACATCCTGCCGTGGCCACTTTGGCCAATCTCAATTTGTTTACCCTGGGGTTTTATGACTAATTTTGTTCGCGCCAACGCGCGCCCGGTTGATGCATTGCGCCCAGTGCGGATCACCCGCGGCTATACCGTCCATGCCGAGGGCTCGGTACTGATTGAATTTGGTGGGACCAAAGTGCTTTGCACAGCATCTGTTGAAGAGCGCGTGCCACCTCACAAGCGCGGAAGCGGCGAAGGTTGGGTAACCGCAGAATATGGCATGTTGCCGCGCGCTACGCACACACGCAGCGACCGCGAAGCAGCGCGCGGTAAACAGAGTGGGCGCACCCAGGAAATCCAGCGTCTGATCGGGCGCTCCATGCGGGCAGTCTTTGATTTGAAAAAGCTTGGCGAGCGCACGATTCAACTGGACTGCGATGTTTTGCAGGCAGATGGCGGAACGCGTACAGCTGCGATTACTGGGGCCTTTGTGGCCGCGCAAGACGCTGTTAATGGACTCCTCGCCTCGGGCAAGATCACTGCATCACCCATCATTGCGCCAGTGGCCGCGATTTCTGTCGGCATTGTGCAAGGGACGCCCCTCTTGGATTTGGAATACACAGAAGACTTTGCTTGCGACACCGACATGAATGTCGTGATGACAGGTGCCGGGCATTTTGTGGAAGTGCAAGGCACGGCAGAAGGTGTCGCGTTCTCCCGGGACGAGATGAATGCCTTGCTAGCTTTGGCTGAAAAAGGTATTTCAGAACTGATGGTGATGCAAACGCAATCACTATCAAAATAATAGCATCTTGCGCACATTTCACGAGGGCTAGAGGCATATTTTGCTCTACATGTTGATATGAAGATCGTTCTTGCGTCCAACAATGCTGGCAAGCTGGCAGAACTGCAGGCCATGCTGGTGCCACTCGGTTGCACGCTCGTGCCGCAGGGTGAACTTGGGGTGCCAGAGGCGCCGGAGCCGCACCGCACGTTCGTAGAGAACGCGCTGGCCAAAGCACGCAATGCGGCCCTTCACACAGGGCTGCCGGCACTCGCTGATGATGCTGGCTTATGTGTTGATGTTTTTGGCGGATTGCCCGGCGTCGATACGGCCTACTACGCCACCCAGTTCGGCTACCCCAAAAGTGACGACAACAACGTCCGTGCATTGTTGGAGCAAATGCGTGGCGTGGACAACCGCCGTGCAGCCTTGGTCAGCACGCTCGTGGCGGTTCGCTCAGAAGATGACCCCGAACCTTTGATCGCGATGGGCCGGGTTGTCGGGCAGATTGCGCATGAGCCGGTTGGCAGCAATGGTTTTGGATTTGACCCTGTCATGTGGATTCCAGCGTTCGGTCAAACCTTTGCGCAACTGCCCGTTGAAGTGAAGAATGCCAACAGCCACCGCGGTCGTGCGGCAATGGCCATGTCCACACTGATTCGCGATCACTGGCTGCCAGCAAGCCAGCGATGACACGACCCACGATTCCCGTGGTGTCGAGCAATGGCACCGCTGCGGTGCAAACACCCGCCGCACAAAACGACATCACCCACTACATGCGTCCGGGTACGTTGCAGTTGGCTGCGCTGCCGCCACTTGCCTTGTATGTGCACCTTCCGTGGTGTTTAAAAAAGTGCCCCTACTGCGATTTCAACTCGCACGAAATGCGCGCCCAGGAGATGCCAGAAGCCCACTACATGCGTGCAGTTGTGGCTGATCTGGAGGCCGCCTTGCCGCTGATCTGGGGCCGTACCATCCACAGCATCTTTATCGGCGGCGGCACTCCGAGCCTTTTCTCACCCGCTTCGATCGACCAACTATTGGGCGACATTCGTGCGCGGCTTCGATTGGAGGCCAATTGTGAAATCACAATGGAAGCCAACCCCGGCACATTTGAAAAAGATCGCTTTCGAGCGTACGGCCAAGCTGGCGTGACGCGCTTGTCCATTGGTGTTCAAAGCTTTAATGATGCGCACCTAAAGGCACTCGGGCGTGTCCATGATCGCGCCCAAGCATTGGCCGCAGTTGCAGAGGCGGCTGATGCCTTTGATACATTCAATCTCGACATCATGTATGCGCTGCCAGGCCAAACCATGGAACAGGTCGGGGAAGACATGGCAACCGCGCTGGCCTTCAAGCCGCCGCACATTTCCATCTACCACTTGACGATTGAGCCCAATACGTACTTTGCCAAGTACCCACCGGTCATTCCTGAAAGTGATACGGCATACGCCATGTTGGACCACATCACCGAGATCACCGGGGCGGCTGGACTCGATCGCTACGAAGTGTCAGCCTACGCGCAACAGAATCACCGCTGCAAGCACAACCTGAATTACTGGCAGTTTGGTGACTACTTGGGCATTGGTGCCGGAGCCCATAGCAAGCTCAGCTTCGCGCACCGCGTGGTTCGACAGGTTCGCTTTCGTGATCCGCGCTTGTACATGGAGCATGCCTTGGCGGGGAATGCTGTGGCACAAGATGAGGAAGTGTCCCGCCAGGATTTGCCATTTGAGTTCATGCTCAATGCGCTTCGCCTGCGCAATGGTTTCGGCCTGCGTGATTTTTCGGAGCGCACGGGTTTGGGGCTTAATGCCATTGAAGCAGCACTTCAGGAAGCTGAACGCAAAGGTTTGCTGGAGCGAGACTTCTCCCGCGTCCGGCCCACACAACGCGGGTTCGATTTTCTGAGTGACTTGCAGTCGCTTTTCCTGTCCAATGCAGACTAGCAAGCGTGCCAACGGTGCGCACAAGGAGCCGATGCGATGTTTTCGGTTTATGGCAAAGCAGGGCGTATTTTTCGCGGTGCGATGGAAGAACTGCGCCATGTAGGCCCCATATCCAGGGTTAGTCGCACGCAAGCGATTGCCCCTGTAGGCCTTGAGCCGCAAGACCAAAATCCGCAGCGATCTTTCGATAGCGCACCACTCACACCAACTGACGCCGCACACCGCCTCGCCTTGTCCGCGTATGAACAAACGCGCAAGCCGGGCTTGCCACGCCAGCCACTGACACGGGTGGAGTCAGTGATGTCGCACCCCGTAGTGACGATTGCCGAAACAAGTTCTGTGGCGTACGCGTGGCAGCTGCTTGCTGACCATCAAATCGGTCAGGCACCTGTCGTCACCGAACATGGTGTGCTGGTCGGGTTGATGACCCGTTCGGCCCTTCTGCCCGACGAAAGCAGTGTTGGCGCCGCGGGGCATGCACACGTGTGGGACACGCGGCTACTGCAAAAAGTTGCCGACGTGATGTGGTCACCTGTGCCAAGCGTGTCAGTGGAAACCGATATACGACGTGTGGCACGCGTACTGTTGGACACGGGTCTGCCGGGTCTACCCGTCGTCGATGAAACGGGGCATGTCAGTGGTTTCGTATCCCGTTCCGATATTTTGCGCGCTGTTGTGGCGGACCCACCACTTGATTTATGGACTTGATCATGCGTTTGCTGGTAAAACATGCAATCTGGCATCGGTATCATGAATCCAATCGCACATGCGGTTGCGCAGCGCTGCCAACCCATGCTCCCAAGGAACCGAAATGAGCTTTTCAGTTGACGGTATTCACAGGCGTAAGTCTGGCTTCTTTGCGCACCATGGCGTATGGGCACCTGGCATCAAATTGTTTCGGCGACTAGACTTCCCGGCCAAATCTGCTTGGATTGTGGCGGTGATGATGGCCCCTTTGGTGATTCAGTTCGTACAGATGTACCGGACTGCGGCACAGGACATTGCAACGACAAGCCTCGAGCGCCAAGGGGTAGCCTATGTCAGCGGTGTGACGGGGCTGATGGCCGAGCTTGCCGCAATGCGCTCGGCAGCAATATTGAAAACTTCGGATCTGCCCCAAAAGCAGTCACATGTTGCTGCGGCTTTCGCGAAAGTTCAGGAGCTGGAAAAGACTCATGGTCCCGCGTTTGAAAATGAAACCAAAGCGGGATTTGATGCACTTGGCAAAGCCGTGCAAGACATTGTGCAAAGCCCCGTGCGGGCAACGGGTGACGACACTTATGTGGCACACGTTGATGCGTCCGACGCAGCTATGAAATTGTTGTCGGAAATTGCGGATGCCTCACAGCTTGCGCTTGATCCCGAGTTGGATACCTACCACTTGATGACTTTGGCGGTCATGGTGGGCCCGCAATATTCCGAATACCTTGCGCGCCTGCGGGATCTCGCTGCTTTGAGCCTGTCAGACAGCGCAGGCAAAGCACTTTCTCATCAACGGATGGCTGCGCTAGAGCGCAACGTCACGTTAATCGACTATGTCGATCCGGTTTATGAAAACTCCTATCAAAAGGGAGTGGAAGCATTTCCTGAAGTGGCTGCCACGATGGACATGAAAGGCGTGGATACTACTCGCGAAACCTATTTGAGCGAAGTCAAAAAACAGGTCATGGGCGAGGCACCATCGGGTGAACAAAATGCACTCTTGACCGTAGCCCATGCAGCCATTGAAAAGCAACTGGTTTTGAGCCAGCAGGTGGTGCAGCGATTGGATGCTCAACTCGCTGCACGCATGGCACGTATCAAGAACAAAACGCAGTACCAGTTTGCAATTGTTGGTTTCTTCCTGTTGACTGCACTCTACTTGCTGGTGTGTTTCTATCGGGTGACAAAGGGCGGGCTGGCCCTGATTAGTGGGCACTTACAAGAGCTGTCCGAGGGTGACTTGCGCAACCGGCCAGTTACGCCTTTGGGTAGAGATGAGCCGGCCATGCTGATTATGGATTTGCACAAGGTCTACGACTCCATGCGGGACCTGATTCACAATGTGCGGCTATCTGCACGGGAGCTCGCCAGTACCAGTGAGGAGGTTTCACGTGCTAGTTTGGATTTGTCCCATCGAACAGAAGACGCTGCATCCAACCTTGGCGAGCAAGCGAGTCTGATGCAACAGATCAATGACCAGATCAATCAGTCTGCTCAGCGAACGCAAGAAGCTGCCGTCATGGCGGGCGGCAATGCCCAGGTAGCCGAGGAGGGCGGACACATCATTTCCAACGTGGTCAATACCATGCAGGCGATTCGCACCTCATCTAACAAAATCAATGAAATCATTGGCACCATTGATGGCATCGCTTTCCAGACCAATATTTTGGCCCTGAATGCAGCGGTGGAAGCCGCGCGAGCGGGTGAAAGTGGCCGCGGTTTTGCCGTGGTTGCCTCTGAAGTGCGCAGCTTGGCGGGGCGCAGCGCGGCGGCGGCGCGAGAAATTAAAACCTTGATTTCAGACAGCGAGGAAAAGGTCGTCACGGGTACCCGTGTGGTGGAAGATGCCGGGCGCAATATCTCCGAAATTGTTGCAAACGCCAAACAGATCAACTTGTTTCTGGATGAAATTGCGCAAGCGACCCGAGAGCAAGCAACGGAAGTGGCACAAGTGGTGCATTCCATTGGCCAACTCGATACCAACACGCAGCAAAATGCGGCACTGGTTGAGGAAACAAGCGCCTCTGCCGAGGCGCTGAGCGACCAAGCCAACAAGCTTACACAAGAAATCGCACGTTTCCAAGTGCCATGAAAAGCTTCGCAGTCTTATTTGTCTGCACCGGAAACATTTGCAGGAGCCCCACCGCCGACGGTGTGCTCCGCAAGAAGCTTGTCGCCAGCCGAATGGCGGAGCACGTAACGGTGGATTCCGCAGGCACGATGGATTACCACGTGGGAGAACCACCGGACGAGCGCTCACAAGCACACGCCCGCAAACGGGGGTATGACCTCTCTGCCCTGCGCGCGCGGCAGGTGAGGGCCACAGACTTTGACGACTTCGATCTCGTCGTTGCCATGGACGATAGCCATTTGAAAGCTTTACTGCGCCAATGTCCGCCCGCGCAAAAGCATAAAGTGCAGCGGTTCACCGCGTTTTGCCAAATGCACAAAGCCCACGAAGTGCCAGACCCCTACTATGGTGGGGCCCAAGGGTTTGAACAGGTTCTGGATTTGGTGGAAGACGGGTGTGATGGGCTGCTTGCTCACATCGAAGAACAAATCCGATAGACATCACAGACTGGTCGCGGCACCAACAAGAAAAAGCCGCCAACAGGGTTGGCGGCTGCTCTTTCGCAACGCAAGAGGAACATTAGTGCGGGCTCCCCTTGCCACTGCAAAATTACTTGGTCGCTTCTGCCTTCTTAGTCTCTGCCTCGGTCTTGGCAGTTGCTACCTTTTTCACGTCTTGCGACACAGGTGCGGCAGCGGCGACCGGTTTTGGTTCCGGCTGCTTGACAACCGGTGCTGTGGGCGCCGCAGGCGCAACGGGTGCGGTTGGCGTTGCAGTCGCTGCAACAGGTGCAGTCGGCGTGACTGGTGCTGTTGATTTTTTCTCTTGCTTTTGCAGGTAGGCCGCTGGGGCCGCTTTGTCGTGATGCACTGCATGCGCCTTTTCAGCGGCAGATGCGGCTGGCATAGCTGCTGGTGCAGCCGTTGGAGTCGCAGGTGTTGTAGCGGCGGGCGCTTGTGCGAACGCGCTAACAGAGGAAATCACGATAGCTGCAGTAATAAGAGAGTGTTTGATCATTTCAGTTTTACAGTGCATGGCGACGTTGCCATACACCTACAACGGTCCACGCAAACTCCCGCCTACAGGTCATGACAGTCACATGTAACGGCTTGTAAAGGTGGCTTCACTCGCCGGGAGAGCGTGATTAGCGCAGACTGACGGTTTGCCCCTTCCACACCGCGTCTTGCCAACGGTAAAAGGTGCTAAGGTTCTTGGGTTGATCCGCTTGCCTTTCCACGTCCAGTGTTGAACTGCGCAGCACTTCGAAGCTGGTCTTGTACCGACCATCCACGCGCGCCTCACGCGCAACCAGCATCTGTGCATTGCCTGGCACCCAGCCCGCGAACTCCACATAGCCAAGGCCCGGATTGTCCAGCGCAGGAGGCAGCACTTGCACGTCCCAACCCTCTGCGCCACGCTGAAACACCCACATCTCTCGCCATGACTCCATGGGTTGCACGGCCAGCGATAGTGCTGTGCCTTGGGCGTTGACCCTGGCAGAAGCGGCCCACACCACGGCATAGGTGCAGCGGGTCAGCAGTGCGTTTTTGACATCATGCTTTGCATCGACCAGATGCACGCACGTTTGGCCGGGCTCACCATTGCTCATGCGCACGGCGAGTGTGTTGGTCGCGGGTGCTGTAGTACTTGTGCTGGCAGCCACCGCCACTGGCTGTGCAGCCCAGCGTGATGCGCCAACGCGAATAGCTGCTTCGCTGTAGAGTGGTGCGTCACTGTCAGTAAGTTCCGCTTTGTTAATGCTGGCCAATTCGTCTAAGGCACGTGCAGCAGCGGCTTGTACCGCAACGGGTTGGAACTCCGTGCGTCGTGCGCGCTGGTACGCCAGGCTAGCCCAGACTCCTGCCTTGCGCAAATGCAGTCTGTTCTTGATGACATCTGGCACGTCGCGCATCTCCACCCTGTCGAGTATGTCTGCACGCCAATTGTCTTGCGCAAAACGCTCCACCGGGTTCAGGTTGGCCGGCACGCATTCATGCTTGGTCAGCGCCAGCGCAGCCAAAGCCTTTTGGCTATCGGTTGCGGGCAGTGCCAGCACGCGGCGGTGTGCGTCGCCGTTGTAGCATAGTTGCACTTGGCCTTCGCGTTCAAAGCTCTGCATCTCCACCCCGTAGCTTGCAGCTACTTCCAAATGTGCTGCCAAGGTATCACCCCCCGGCTTGCCCTGGCGGGCCGATGCGCGCCGTGCCAGTCGCTCTGACATGGCGCCAAGGGCATCAAACACTTCCCCCTGTATGGCTTGCGCAGGTGCGGCACGCAAGTAGGCCGCAGCGTACGCAATGCCTAGAGACTCCGAGCCAGGTGTGTCCCGCAAAAAACGCACCACAGACAACAGCTCTGGCGCTGACTCGGGCTTGAGCGATTGGCTGCGCACCTGCGTTGCACGTACGTAGCCCGCACGCTCGTGGCGATGGTCGTACACCTGCAAGTAGTCGCCCTTTTGCCCACGGATTTCCAAATTGTCACCTTGCGCCAGCGCCACCTGCTGCGGCGCGGAGTCGCGTGGCGCAGAGCGCAGTGCCGATTGGTCTTGGGTAACAATGGCAATGGTCAGGAGTGAAGCAGCAATCATTACTTGGCTCCTTCGCCGTTGTTTTGGGCATTGTCTTGGGCCATTTGCGCATCAACTGGCTCTGCAGTGGGCACCGCAGCGCGTGCTGTTTGCGTGTTTGCTTGTTTGGCAGCGCCCAGCAGGGCCGAGCCAATAAAGCCGCCATCGGCCGGTGGGGGCGCGATGATGACGGTGATCTTGTCCGACAGTTTGTCGGCCATGGTCTTTTGAATCAGCAGCGGGTTCTTGGAAATCAAGGCTCCGTCGCGTGCCAATTGCTCACTGGTGATCTTGCCCATGCGGTCCTGGCGATAGGCTTCCGCATCAGCCAAATTTTTACGGGAATCTGCCTCGCCAGACGCTTCGATACGGCGCGCCTGCGCCGTGCCTTCTGCAGTCTTGATGCGTGACACTTTTTCGGCTTCTGCTTCCAGCGCACGTTGTTCAATTTGCTTTTGTTTGAAGGGCAACACATGTTTCATGGCTTCTGCCTGTGCCTTGGCGGCAATGATTTGCTCTTCGCCGGCGGCCTGGGCTGAAGTCTCACGGCGCACCTTGTCGGCTTGGGCTTCCAGCTCGGTTTGCTTCACCTGCTTTTCCTTGAGCTCCAGCGTGTAACGCATCTTCTCCGTAGCCAGCTCTTCGGCCAGCAGGTGCTCCATGCCGGCCTTGTAGTCGGGTGGCAGGTCTACTTTACCCATGGTTACGGCTTCCAGTCGAATGCCGTCATGCGCCAGACGCGGCTTGAGTTCGGCTTCTATCAGTTGCTGGATTTCTGGGCGCTTGCTGGAGAAGATTTCGCGCACCGTGTAGCGCGCCAGCGTTTTGTACAGAACACCTTGCACCACAGGCTCGACAATTTCACGGTTGATGTCTTCGGGCAGGTCGCGGGCCATGGCGGCAATTTGGGTGGCGTCCAATGCGTAGCGCACGGAAATATCGACTCCGATGGACAGACCCTCCACCGACTGAAACGGTGCGGGGCCGCTGGCACTGGCATTTGCCGTGGGGCGGTACACCTGATCACGCAGCGAGAAGCGGCGCAGTTCGTGAAGACCCGGGATGATGAGAACCGCGCCGTCGCGCACTTCGGTGGAAGCGCCAGTCAGCTGGTTCAAGCGCATACCCATCTCGCCACGGCCGATGCTCTGCATGGGCGGGTGGCTGTAGATTGCGTAGCCACCCGCTGCCAATAGACCTAGAGCAATCACGGTGGCGCGGCTTGGCAACGGTGCCACCGTGTCACGGGACAGTGCGCCCACTTGGCTGGCCGAGCGCCGTGTGACCCGGCGAAACTGGGTGGCAATGGCGCGGGCAATGGTGCGGGCCATGGCGATGGGCGTGGTGCGAATGGGGGCGTTGGGTTGGTCTGACATGTTTGCATCCTTCAAAGGTTGGTTGGGATGGATGCAATGGTGCGCGCGCACCTGGCGACCATTCAATGCCGGTGCGGGGCCAACTTGTTCACTTGGTGTGAAGAAACATTCACACGCCCCCGCCTCAGCGGGCGCGCAGACCGTGGATACTTGCAGGTACCGCCATTTTTGGCATTGCGCACCGGCCCGCGGTGCGCTGCCCTGAGGAATCTTCCATGTTCAAGGTTGCCGTTATTGAAGACGACATTCCCACCAGCCAACAGCTCGTAACCTGGCTAACTGGAGCCCGCGCTGGTATCCAGGTGGACACCTGGTTCACCCGTGATGATGCAGAGGCCGCCATAGCCCGTGAAAACTACGACGCGGTGGTGCTAGACATAGAGCTGGGCCGCGAGCGCAACGCAGGCATCGCCATCATCAATGCCATCAACAAGAGCCGCAAAGGCACGCCCGTGCTGGTGGTGTCGGCCATGCCGGCGGCCATTTACCGCAGCATCATGAAGGCGCTGGATGCGTGGGACTATTTGCAAAAGACCACGTTTGAGGAAAGCGACTTTGTCGACACCTTCTTGGAGATTTTGCGGGCCACCCGCGCGCGCGACGCTGTGCCACAAGCATCGCCTGCGGCAGATGAATTGTCGATCGATCCGCTGCGCCAGCGCAGTGCGCTGTGGCATGGCAAGCGCATCAACCTGCCGTTGACAGCCCAGCGCATTTTGGCGGCGCTTTACCAGCAGCGTGGGCATGTGGTGTCTTACGAGGCGCTGTTTGAGGTGGTCAAAAGCGGGCGCAACCGCGACAACATTCGCAAACACATCAGCAGCATTCGCGAGGCGTTTCGCGAGTTGGACGAGAGCTTTGACCGCATTGAAAACATCCCCATGCGGGGCTTTCGGTGGTCTGACGATCCGACCATGGTGCCGGGCACGGTGCGCACATGAGCGGGGCGTTTGATGCGCCACTGGCGTGGCTGGCATCGTTTCGGCTGCGAGTGCTGTTTCGCACCGCGTTTTTGCTATTGGCGTTGTTCACCCTCACCATGGCGGTGTATGTGCTGCAAGAGGAAAAGCAGCGCAGCTACGACCAATACCAGCAAAGCTTTGCCAAGACTGCCACCCAAATTGCAGCTCAGCTGCGCCACCCTAGCGGCCAATTGGCGCTATTGAATCCGTCGGACGGGGGTGGCCCCATCGTTCCACTGCACCCGGTTCTTCTGCCGTTTTCGGCCATTGATTTTGACGACCAAAGCAAAGTGCGCAATGCCGTGGAAATGGCTGGCTGCCTGGTGCAATACCCGCACGACGGCAGCCTGTGCGTGGCCATTGGCAACAACCCGTGGGCAGGTGGCTACATTTACGCCGCTGGCACCTTTGCCAGTACCGCACTGGTTCCCCACGCGATTGGCGACAAGTTTTTGGATGGTGCACATCGCTTGCGGGTGACGGTGTCTATGCGTGGTCAAACATACCGTTGGATTGCACCGTTTGAGCCCCTGGGGGATACCGCCAACAGCCCACGCGAAGGCGTGCGCGGCCGCTTCACTGGCTATGTAGACATTGGCAGCCGCGACTACACCGGTGCGCGTACCGTGCGTGATTTCAGGGGTTGGGTGTGGCAGGGCAGCAATTGCACGGAAGACACTGCTCTCCAGCCGCAGGACGCATGCGAGAAGAAATCGTTCTTTTCCCTTCGCCTGCCGGTGGAAGTGCTGCGTGACGCTTTGTTCCAAAAAGAAAAACCTGTGTGGCCACCCACTGACCTGAACCAGATGCAGGTGCGGGTAGAAGTGCTGCCGCCGGGTGACGGCGCGCCGGTGTTTGACAGCAATGCGGCCGGGGCCATAGCACCCTTTTCGCTGGGGGATTTGCGCCAGCATTTGCTACCGGGTGAAACACTGCGGATCAGCAAGCAGGGCAAAGAGGGGCACGGCAATGAAAAGATTCCGGGTGTCAGCGACATCCTGCACATCAGCGGCAGCGTGGGTAGCACTGAAGAATCGTCTCCTGTGCTGACGCGGCTGATTCGCCGTCTGCCCGTGGAGCGCTATGACGCACCCCTGGCGCGCGAGGATGATGTCGCCACGCCGCTTGGCCATTACCGTATTTTTCTGACCGGTGATGCGCGAAGCGTCAACCAAAGTCTGAGCATTGTTGCCACCCGGTTGTCGTGGTTTGTACTGGCCATGCTGGGGGCTATTGCGCTGGCTTGGTTGGTGATTGAAGTGGGCATCATTCGGCGCATCGCGCGGTTGACGCAGCGCACCAACCAACTGTCTCGCTCCGTCAAGGCTACCACCGGGTTAGAGCAGTTTGACGTGGCTGATTTGCGCGGCAGCGATGAACTGGGCCTGCTCGCCAATTGCTTGAACGACCTGTTGCGACGCGTGAAAGAAGACGCGGGCCGCGAAAAAATCCGTGCAGAGCAAGAAAAGGACATGTGGCACGCCGTAGGCCACGAGATCATGTCGCCCCTGCAATCGCTCATGGTGCTGCACAGTGGCCATGCGGACCCCAGCCAGCGCTACATTCACCGCATGCAGCAGGCCGTGCGTATCTTGTATGGCAGTGCCAGCCCGAGTGAGGCGTTTCAGTCATCAACCCTCGCGGTGCAAACCGTGGACATCAACGCCTTCTTGCAGACCATCGCAGCCAATGCCGACGCTGTTGGCTTGGGCCCTGTGCACTATGCAGGCGGTGCGGATGCTGTGCTGGTGCGCGCAGAAGAATACGCGCTGGAAGACGTAGTAACCCATGTGCTGGATAACGCGGATAGATACCGCACACCAGGAACCCCCATCAACATTGCACTGCACGCTACAGAAACAGAAGCAACTGTTACGCTGCACAACACTGGGCCTCACATTGCATCGGCGTTGCTGGACCAGGTCTTTGACTATGGCGTGTCTGACGATTCTGATGCGGCCGATAGAACAGCAACAGGCGGCAACAGAGGCCAAGGCCTGTTCGTGGCCAAAACCTATATGGCGAAAATGGGGGGCACGATTGCTGTGCGCAATGCGGGCGATGGAGTCAGCGTGGTGCTGGGCTTGCAGCGCAGTTTGGCGTAATGCCAGCACATCGAATACCAAACGACTATGAAAAATTCAATCAAACTCATCGCGGCGCTGTGCGTTCTGGGGGCAGCCGCTGGCACCGGTGTGTATTTCTTGAAAGGCAAACGAGAGCCCGCGCCAGTGGTACAAGTGGCGGATGCTTCGGTGGACGACACCAAGCTCTTGCAGGGCTTGCAAGAGGTTCTAGCGGCCTACCGAAAAATCATCGTTCTGTTTGCCGATGAGAAGACCCTCACTGCAGCGGAGCGCGATAGCGCCAACCAGGTAGGTCAAGGCTTGTTCCATGAGAACCGCCAGCGCACGCTGCAGCTTGAGGCGCAACTGGATGCCGTGGTGGCGTCTGGCAACTCCAAGCGCTTTGAGGCACTGGCTAGCGTGTTGGCCTACGTGGAAAGCAGTGCTGACATGTTTGACGCCGACCGCCTGGCATTTCGCGAAGTGTTGCGCAGCTTGCAGCTCAGCGTTGCGCGTGACACGGCATTGCCTGCCATCAAACTGCACAAGCGCTTGGGCGAAGACCTGGATGCACTGGCTGAGATCGAGCGCAACTATGAGAAAGAAATACGTCTGGTGTTTGGCCGGTTTGATACTCGTGCCATTGACCTCAAACGTGAGCGCTGGGAAGACTATGTGGCCAGTCTGAAAAAGCGCTATTCGCGTGAAAAAATCCTCAAAGACTATGGTGTGGTGGTGCCCTATCCGGTAGCCAAGCAGCCGACTGTGAAAAGCAAAGCAGAAGAGGCTGAAATCTTTGGCAGCAGCCTGCCTGCCAAAACCCTGGTACTTACCTTTGACGATGGCCCTCACGGCGTCTACACCGCTGAGATTGCAGCAATCCTCAAGCAATACAGCGCTCCGGCCATTTTCTTCCAGGTGGGTAGCAATCTGGGTGCGGTGGGGGCTGACGGAAAAACCAAGCTCACGCCCAAGGCCGATGTCAGCCGCAAGCTGCTGGAGGCTGGCCACACCCTGGCCAACCACAGCCTGACGCATGCTCAGCTGTCCAAGCGAACGGGCGAAGCACTCAAAACTGAAATTCTCGGCACCGACACCTTGCTCAAAGCCGTGGACGCACGCCGCTCATCCTTGTTTCGCTTTCCCTACGGCGCGCGCAATGACGAAGGCCTAGCCGTACTGGAAGACGCACATCTGCGCTCGGTGATGTGGAATATTGATTCACTGGACTGGGCCGACCCAGTGCCCAGTTCCATTGCAGACCGCGTCTTGCGCACCGTTGAAAAAGAAGGGCGCGGCATTGTGCTGTTCCATGACATCCATGAACGCACGCTAAAGGCATTGCCCGCAATTCTGGATCGACTGGTGGCCGAGGGCTACCAGTTTGCCGGGTGGGACGGCAGCGGCTTTACAGTAGCCAAGGGTGCTGCTGTACCGGTTGCGCCCGTTGCAGTGAGCCCGGGCTACAGTGATTCGTGGGCCATCGTGATCGGCATTGACGACTATGCCAAGTGGCCCAAATTGCAATACGCTGCACGCGATGCGCAGGCTATCCGCGAGGCTTTGATTCAGAAGTTCAGCTTTGCACCGGAACACGTGGTCTCCCTTAGCAACAAAGAGGCCACCCGTACCGGCATTTTGGCGGCGTTTCACGACAAACTGGCCCACAGCGGCATGAAGAAAAACGACCGCTTGTTTGTGTTCTTTGCCGGCCACGGCGCGACACGGCAACTGAGCTCCGGGCGCGATCTCGGCTACATCATCCCTGTGGACTCCGACCCCAACCAGATCGCGACCGAGGCCATTCCCATGACCGAATTGCAAAACATAGCCGAAAGCCTGACTGCCAAGCATGCCCTGTTTGTGATGGATGCCTGCTACAGCGGCCTGGGGCTTACGCGTGGTGGCAGTGTCCCGTCCAGCAATTTTTTGCGTGACAACGCCAAACGACTGGGCCGCCAAATGTTGACTGCCGGTGGCGCAGACCAGTTGGTGGCGGACGGTGGCCCCAACGGTCACTCGGTCTTCACCTGGACGCTGCTGCAAGCGCTGGCGGGCAAAGGGGACTTGAATGGCGATGGTGTCATCACCGCCACAGAGCTGGCTGCCTACGTGGCACCCGCCGTTGCGGCGGTATCGCGGCAAACCCCGGCGTTTGGGAGCTTGCCGGGCTCCGAAGGGGGAGACTTTGTTTTTGAATTGCCAGCGGATGGCGAGTTTTTAAGTGGCCAGACGACACAACTCTCTGGCGAGGCCATTTCGCTCAATACCAAGCTCGACGCAACGCGCCCCGGAGGCCCTGCCCTTGGTGTGGATAAGCCCGCACCCGCTGCGCCAGTGGCCACGGTAACGGTGAAAGACCTGCAGGGTGGCGAACAAAAACTCGTCACCCCGGTGGCCATACCGTCGTCTGCCCGGCAACTGGCCCAGCGTGCCAATGACCGGGGCCTGCAGCTCTACAAAGAAAAGCATTACGCAGAGGCCGAAGCCCAATTTACCGAGGCGCTGAAACTGCGACCCGACTTTGCGCTGGCGGCTAATAATTTGGGCTTCGTCTACTTCAAGCAAGAGAAGTATTCCGAGGCGGCCCGGTGGTTTGAAAACACCGTCAAGATCGATCCGTCCCGCGCAGTGGCCTACCTGAATCTGGGGGATGCCTATGCCAAGGCGGGGAATGCAGACCAAGCAAAGAAGGCTTTCTCCACCTACCTGGAATTGGCTCCTGCAGGACCCGGGGCGGGCTATGCCAAGACGCAGGTTGATAAGGGGTAGTCGATGGATGTGGCGTTGCTTGTGGGTGCTTCTGTTTTGATAGCTGCTTGCGCAATGAGCACGAGGGCTAGAGCCTGATTTAACATGGAGCCCATGAAGACTCTCCCCGTCCGCCTCACTCCAGGCCAAGACCTGCGCGCTGCGCTAGAGGCCGCTGTCTTGGCCCAGAACTGCCGCGCAGCCTTTGTACTGTCGGGCATCGGCAGCCTGTCCACGGCGGGCATCCGCTTGGCGGGGGCGGCGCAGCCCACCCGGCTGACGGAGAGCATGGAGATTCTCACCCTCTCGGGCACGGTGGCCGCCGGTGGCGACAAGACGGCCTCACACATGCACATGGCCGTTTCCACCGCCACCGGGCAGGTGCTGGGCGGGCATGTGGCACCGGGCTGTATTGTGCTCACCACGGCGGAAGTGCTGCTGGCCCTGCTGCCCGACTGCCAGTTCAGCCGCGAGCCGGACGCGCAGACCTGCTATGACGAACTGGTGGTGCGGGTGCGTAGCTGATTTTTGCTACTGGTTTGATAGCTGCATACGTAATGAATACGAGGGATACAGGCCAATTTGATGTTTATCCAAAAGTAAAAGCATTGTTTGTGATCAGAATGGGCAAATCCCGTTTCACCTATCTACGACGATGCAAAGCAGCATGTAGAGCAGCACATAAAACCCCTGCTTGCCAACTAGAATGAATTTGCCTCGTTGTGAGGCTCTGGATGTGTGGCCTAGGGCCGCGTAGCTGTGCGCTGTGCATCCTTCCCAACCCTTTGACCCAAGGAAATGCAATGAAGTCCCGCACCGTACTGTTCGCATTGGCAGCCATGAGCACGGCTATTTCTGGATTCGCCGCAGACCATCACGCTGGCGCTGTGGCTGACGATGTCATCAAGACACAAAACGCCGCATTGGCCAGTGCCACCGAGGGAAAGGGTTTTGGCCCACAGTCGCCGCGTGATATCACCACCAAAGCTGGCAAGAACTCCCGCACATTTGCACCGGCTCCCGCGTACCAGGCCATGAATCTATGCAACATCCACTTCCACGCCAACGCCGAGCACAAAGGGGGTGACTTTGTGAAGTTTGCTGGCAATGGTGATGGCCATGGCGGTGCAACGGGGTTTGTGTATAGCGGTAAATTGTCCACCGCCGAGAAAACCAAGTTAGACGCCGACGTGTGCCCCAGCGCCCATGGCGGTCTGAATGCAGGCGACACGGTCGAGGTGCACTATGTGCATTCCACTGCGCAAGTGAATCCGGGCCCAACATTGGGTGCTTGCCTCAATGAAAACCTCTCCAACCCCCAGCTGCGCGTCGAAGCACAGGTGTTTGTTCTGGTGAACAACCCCAAGGCGGCAGACTTCAACAAGTATGTGGAAGTGGGTCAGCGTAATGGTTACCAACAAGCGCTGAATATTCCGGCCACTACCGGCATACCCGTGCAATATGCGGGCTCTACTACTGGCCCCAGCTACAACGAGAAAGGCTCTCCATTGCAAGTGTCGTGGAGCGTGCGCCCCCGGGTCGTCAAGGTCAGCGCCCAAAGCGTGGGCAAATGGTGTGAGGGCAATGTATTCAAGGAAGACCACGCCCACGGCGTGCGCAATCTGGTCACCGACGTGAACCTGCTGTCGAAAATCAAATAGACAGGTTCAGTAGCAATGCAAACCCGCGCTGCTCGCGCGGGTGGTACGCGATGAATCCCGCGATTCCGAACAGAATTGCACCAAACAGGTACCATCCACTGGGCAGCACAAAGCCCGTGGATTCAAGGGCCTTCAATTCGTTCATGCCATTCTCCAACTTGCGACGCTGGCGGGGTTCGAGATATGGCGGGAATAACGCAAGGTGATGCTCCGATTTTGGTGGTACGGATTGCTGAGAATTTGATTGTGCGCCTAGTGATACACCACAGACTCTCATCGTTGCTGCTGAGCAAAGCCACGCAGTACATCATCACGCACCCGCTGGATTTCACGCTGCGCACGGTGCGCGGCTTCTTCAAGAACCAGGGCATGCTGATGGCCGGGGCAATTGCGTATTACGCGCTCTTGAGCCTTGTACCGCTGCTGATTTTGTCAGTGACCCTGCTGTCGCATTGGGTGGGTCAGGCCGCTGTGTTGGAGGCGCTGGGGCACTACTTGGAATGGTTGGTGCCCAGCCAGTCCAAAGCGGTGTTGAACGATCTTGCAGGCTTTTTGGATAACCGCGTTGCGCTGGGTGTGGTGCTCGGGGTGACGTTGTTGTTCTTTAGCTCGCTTCTGTTCGGCCTGCTGGAAAAGGCGATGGCCATCATCTTTCCGCACCGCGGCACCGACAAGAAGCGCCACGCGCTGGTGTCCGCCATATTGCCGTATTGCTTTGTCGCCATGCTTTGCCTGGCGCTGTTGGCCGTCACGCTGGTCACCACGGGCTTGCAGACCCTGGCGCTAGACAGCGTGTTCCTGTTGGGCTATGAGTTCCCACTGGTGGGTGTATCGGGTTTCTTCTTCTACGTGTTTGGCGTGTGCGTGGAGACGGTGATTGTGGCCGTCCTGTACCTCACGCTACCCGTGGGCCGCATGCCGCTGCGTTATGCGCTGATTGGCGGCTTCGCGGCATCGGTGTTGTGGGAAGTCATCCGCCATCTGCTCGTCTGGTACTTCACCCACCTGTCCAAAGCCAGCGTGGTCTACGGCTCGCTCACCACAGCGGTGGTGATGCTCTTTTGCATGGAAATCATGGCCATCCTGTTGCTGATGGGTGCACAGGTGATTTCGGAGTATGAGAGGGTGGAGCAGGAGCTGATGGCAGCGCCTTGATGCGCGACGGGATAGTTTTAGTGGGTTGAGTTATTCCACCTGGTGTATGTCCATCCACAGAGGCCAAAGCCCATTGCTCAGAGCATTCATGTTTCGCGCACAGCATAGGGCTACAACATTGGAGCGACCCCAGTCCATAAGACGCCCGGCTGCTTGGCCGCCGTGCCCCGGCGGTTCGCGATGAATCCCAGCAAGCCAAACAACATTGCGCCAAAGATGTACCAGCCGTTGGGCAGCACAAAGCCCATGGACTCAAGGGCTTTCAGTTCATCCACTTCTTGTCCCGACTTGTAACGCGGACGGAGTTGCCGATTTGGAGGTCATAGGGCAATGGGCTGCTCCGGTTCTGGTGGCGGGTGTTGGTGTGGACTTGATCGTGCTCTTTGTAGGCAAATGTTGCCGCCGACCGAAAGCTGAGCCGGTTCTAGATTCAATCGGCGCTGACACTTCGGCTTTCGACGCGTATCTTGATCGCGCAAATAGGACACCATCTACCGCTCTTAATGCTGCTAGGCACAGCGTCCCATTCATGGCCATGGGCACAACGCCACCCAAGCTTGGTCGTGCTAGATACATATTGCTCAGCTAGGCAAAAACCGCCTCGCGCCACGGCAATATCTTGCAGTTGCTTTAACGGTTCAATCAGCGCACGACCTGAGCAAACGGGGCACCAACTTCCGGAATTCTTGATATGCGAGGGTTTGGCTTCCCATTCGTGACCAAAGGAGCATCGCCAACGATGCTTCTTTTGCATTCCTAAGAAATTGACTGAGACAAGCTCCCCGCCTCTTCTCTTAGCGATTGTCTGTAGATCCAACAGGGCGTCTGGAATTACGTTTCCGCAACATACGGGACACCAAGTGTTTCTATTCTTTAAGCTATCCCATGTGCTGTCCCAATCATGCCCATTGGCGCAACGCCACCGATATGTTTCCTTCACGCCTTTGTAGGTAATCGAAAGACACCTACCATTTTTCGCTTTTGCAAATGTGGCAAGCTCGTCTATTGAATAGGAATCGGAGGCAAGCCATTCGGTTGCCTCAACCGATCGCCAGTCGCCCATCCTTGGGGTAAGACGGTTCGACTCAGGCATGCCCTTGATCGCGTTACTGATCCACTCGGGCAACTCTTCGGATTCAACTGAGTAGGGAATCTCTAGTAGCGTAATGCCGTGCGCTTCGCACAATAGTCTCTTCTGCTCGTCGCGACGTTGGCTGCTCTCTAATCGTGCCGCGTCCATCTTGAACGGAAGCAAGATCCTGTAGTGTTGCGGCCCTTGATATTCGAACGCCAGTTGTAACTCAGGATTAAGGCCATCAAGTTCCATAAGGCGACCTGTGGCAGTATTTCGTAGCCAGTCTGGGCGATGTTTCTTGAACGGCACTCCGAATAGTGTTTCAAGCGTATGGCGAACCAATCTTTCCTTTAGGCCAGCCGAGCACGTAGGGCACCAACTTCCAGCCTGCACGACGGAATAGAAGGGTGCGCGCCATGTGTGGCCGCGCTCGCACTGCCACAACATTTTTTCTGAGTTGCTCAGATATTCAGTATCAAGACATCGTCCTTTCTTGCTAGCGGCAATGTCGTGAGCCCTTGCTAGCTGCTCATGGGCCTCACGCTGAGTGCCCCCACACCGACCGCACCAAGCACCATGACCCACTACCGCTCCAAACGATGCACTCCATGTGTGACCCACTGAGCATCGCCAGCGCATGGGTACTTTATTGCCTGTATAGGACGATGTGAGTAGTTCACCTCCATGACTTTGCGCAACGTGCAGCGCTCTCGCGAGTTGAGTAGATGCGTCAACTTTATTACCTGCACACCACGGACACCACTTTCCACGATTGACGATGTTGCTGTAAGTACCCTGCCACTCGTGACCACTCGCACAGCGCCAAGTCATTTGCGACCGGGAATCTATATATTTGGCAGTGAGGCACTCGCCACCCTTTTGCGAAGCTAGATTTCTAGCTTTTGCAAGTTGTTCCTCAGGATCGACTTTTTTGCCGGAGCAACGAGCGCACCACTGACCTCGTCGAACAACGCTATAGAAAGCGGCATCCCATTCGTGGCCCTTTGCACAACGAAAGCGATATAGGTAATCGACACCCAAGTAGTTCGATGCAAGGCACTTGCCACCCCTTTCAGCAGCTTTCGCATGCAATAGCTCAATGCCGCTTTCCAGTTTGGCGTTCATATTTCCCAGAGCGGGTTTTTCGTCATTGGCAGGATGTAATAAGAATATGTTACCAAGGGCGAATAGAGGCAAGCGACAGCTTCACAAATACGCAGATGCCATTCGTGACCTTTAAACTTTATATCCCGCTATGACTCTTCCTGATCGGGTGCTGCCCGCCGTCTGGATCATATTCCACCTTCTGGAACGTCGGTTTGACTCAGTAAGCGGGTGCCCAGAGCGTCGTCATTTCAGGGCAACCAGTGACTGGACCCACCCCTTTGCAGCAATTGAATAAGAGGCGGCGTCATCCACACTCGATGATCATCCCGAATCCCACATTTACACGGAATGCGTACTCGGCTTGAATCAGAAGGATTTGCGCGCCTGACTGGAATATGCACAACTTGCACGTTGGATCAATACGTCTCACAACATATCAAGCAAAACGATGGGTAGAGTGATGGGTAGAAAGCCTCATCTGCCCGTGAGCCCTTGAGGAACAAGGCCCAGTGGCGGAAGCTGTGAGATTCGAACTCACGGAGGACTCACATCCTCGCCGGTTTTCAAGACCGGTGCCTTAAACCGCTCGGCCAAGCTTCCATGGGGGCGTATTCTACCCGGGGTTTGAGCCTTCTACGCGCTGGCGCGGTGAATCAGCTTGGGCGCAAACGACGTGGCAGATGGTAGGGCAGGGTGGTCTGGGGCATCTAGCTGGCTAAAGCAGCTGTGCACGGCGGTGCGGCCCATCAGTTCCAACGGTTGCTCGATGGTGGTGAGTGCGGGCTGCACCATGGCGGATACCAGTAAGTTGTCATAGCCAATGATGCGCAAGTCTTGGGGGATCTTCAGGCCCAGTTCGCGGCACCCCGTCATGATGCCAATGGCCACCATGTCACCCGCCGCGCAAAACACGCCATCCCACTTCTCGCGCGCAATGGTGCGGGCTATGTCGTGGCCGGTTTCAAAATTGAACGCCTGGATGCTCAGGCTCTTGCCGACAATGCCGCGTGCCGTGCAGATACGCATAAAGGTGCTGGTGCGGTCGGGGTCGCACTTGGTTCTGCCGTTGGCCAAAACCTGTGATGTGACGATGCCAGGCGCAACACAACCCTTGTTAAGCAAATGCAAGGTGGCAAGCTCTGCGCCCTTGCTGTTGTCCCCCCGAATGCTGGCGGTGTCGTCAATGTGTTCGTCAAACACCACCAGTGCCTTCTTGGCCTTGGCAAAAGCTGCGCGGGTTTGCGCATCGGGCGGCTCGGCCAGGCAGATGACGGCGTCGGCCCGGTTGGCGCTGAGCAGCTGTTGGTAGATGTGGTCGGCACGCGCTGGAATGGCACCGGTGCTGTACTGCACCAGCGAGAAGTCGGCGTGGCGCTCTGCCATTTCTTCTTCAATTCCGCGCAAAATTTCAGACGCAAAGGCGGACGAGAACGAGGGGGACACGATGGCCACTGTGTGGGTGCGCCCCTTGGCCAGGCTGCGCGCTACTTCATTGGGTGTGTAGCCCAGCGCTTGCGCGGCAGACTGCACGTGGGCGCGGGTCTTTTCGGTGATGCGCTTGTCGGCACGCAGGGCCCACGACACCGTGGTGTGCGAGACACCCGCCGCCTTGGCAACGTCATGCAGGGTTACATTGGCCATGGCGTGCGGTCACTCAGCTTAGGTAGTTGGCGGCCTGGATGAATTGGCCGCTTTTGCCATCGGTGGCCAGCACCGGAACCATGGCACCGGGCAATACGCTTTCAACCGCGCCGGGGGCGTTGGGTCCACCCAGGTCGGTGCGCAGCCAGCCGGGGTCTAGCAAGTTCATGGTGACGCCACTATCGGTGAGCTTGTTGGCTGTGTCGTACACATACTTGTCCAGCGCCGCCTTGGATGCCGCGTAGGCCATGAGCTCGGGCTCGTTCTTGATGCCCGACGTGACATTGACAATGCGCCCCCACTTTTGCGCCAGCATCTTGGGCAAGAAGTGATTGCACAGCAAAATGGGCGTGATGGTGTTGACGCGAAAGCTTAGTTCGTAGTCCACTGGGACCGTGGTGAGCCAATCGGTTTGGTAGGGCGTCATGATGGCGGCGTTGTTGTACAAAATGTCCAGCGTGCCGCAAATCGCATCGACCTGCGTCGCCAGCCCACGCACCGCGTTTGCATCAGACAGTTCGGCGGCCACCTGGTGCACCACCAGGCCGCGGCTGCGCAGGCCGACGGCCAAGGCATTGGTGTGGTCCAGTGCGCGGCTGTGCAGGATGAGCTTGCAGCCTTCGTGGCCCAGTGCGGTTGCGATATGGGTGCCAATGCCCCGGCTTGCGCCCGTGACCAGGGCCCACTTTCCGTTGAGTGCTTTCATGTTTTTGCCTTTGTGTGGTGTGGGGTGCTTCACAAAGCGAGTTTGAAGATGTTGTGCACGGCCGCGGTGTCTAGCTTGACAAAGTTGCCAATGGTTTTGCTGCCCTGTGCAGTGGCCTTGTTGGCCATTTCCTCCAGGCGGTCGGCGCCAATGTCGACTTCTTTGAGTGTGACCGGCAGTCCGCAGGCGGTGTAAAAAGCCTCCAGGCGGCGTATGCCTTCCAGGGCGGTCACTTCGGGTTGGGCGAAGTTGGATTCCACCCCCCACACATGGCTCGCCCACTTGGCAAAGCGGGCCACGTCGTGGCGGTACACATGCTTCATCCACGCCGGGAACACGATGGCCAGGCCCGCGCCGTGGGGAATGTCGTAAATGGCGCTGAGCTCGTGCTCAATGTCGTGCGATGCCCAGTCGCCACTGCGGCCCATGCCAATCAGGTCGTTGTGCGCCAGCGTGCCGGACCACATGATCTCGGCGCGCGCGTCGTAGTGGTCGGGCTCGGCCAGCACGCGGGGCAGGTTGTGGATGATGGAGCGCATGATGGCCTCGCACATGCGGTCGCTGCAGTCCACCTCGGTGCTGTTGGTGAAGTAGCGCTCCATCACGTGGGACATCATGTCTGCACCGCCAATGGCCGTGTCCTTGGCCGAGAGGGTGGTGGTGAGCTGGGGGTTCAGAATGGAGAACACCGGGCGCAAGTAGGCATCGGAGGTGAGCCCGCGCTTGAGCAGGCCTACTTCACGGGTGATGACCGTGCTACCGCTGGACTCGCTGCCCGCAGCGGGTATGGTCAACACGCAGCCCACCGCCAATGCGGCCTTGACCGTGGCTTTGCCTTCAAAGAAGTCCCACACGTCGCCCGCGTAGGGCACACCGGCGGCGATGGCTTTGGCGCTGTCGATGACGCTACCGCCGCCCACACCCAGAACCAGGCCGACTTGGTGCGTTCTGCACAGTTCAATGCACTCTTGTACGGGCTGCAAGCGCGGGTTGGGCTTAATGCCGGTGTATTCCACCCAGCTGACTCCAGCTTCTGTGAGTGATGTTTTCACGCGGTCCAGCAGACCGCTGCGCTGTACGCTGCCCATGCCGGAGAGGAGTAGAACTTTGCAGCCCAAGGCGGCAGCTTCTTTGCCGACGCGGCTCTCAGTGTCTTTGCCGAAGATGATTTTGGTGCTGTTTTTGAAGACGAAGGAATCCATGGGGGGTCTCTTGTTTGGTTTGGGGTGGTGGGGGGATTGGGTCTTATTTTAACGTTAAAACGATTGGGGGTTTTGTAGGCCCCCACTCCCCCCAACCCCCTCGCCCCGCCGGGCGAGGGGGAGTTAATGCGGACAGCCGATTTGGTTACTGCGTATTAGTGAGGCTTCTATGGCGCGGGACGGATTTCGGGCAATTGGCTGGTGCTTGGCACTAGCTGTAGCTCTGGCTCTGGTGCGGGTGTGGGTGTGGGTGTGGGTGTG
>JACCDN010608136.1_pt1 | contig 169483 bp, 133 predicted proteins | sample 7441691 | NCBI WGS metagenome assembly JACCDN01 (sample SAMN15323439, study PRJNA562643) | freshwater metagenome | isolation source: river surface water | place: USA:Blue River Watershed | collected 2017-08-16 | reverse complement strand
GTTCCAGCATCACTACGGCACTTCGTGCCTTCGTTGGACGGCTTTTAAGTCGCAGTTTTGCGGCTCGCTTCGCTCACTTTACCGCAAAACTACAACTTAAAATCCGCCGCTGAACTCGGCGTTAGAGCAAAGCAATAATGAGCCTATCATCAACATGTGCAAAGGATTTTGAAATGTCTCAAATTTGGGCGGTAATCGTATCTGTAATTTTATTAATGGTAATTTACAGCTATATTTCTTCAAAAATAAAAGAAAATAAGAAAAACAAATTACGTGAAAAATCAATTCCACTCATTGAAGATAACATTAGTCCCGGCAACCTATACAATGTGCACATTAGTGACGGAAGAAGGTTTTTAGCAGTTGAAATACTTGGTAGCTCAAGTTCTGAAAATGGACAGGTCACTTTTACCGGCTGGGAAAGCATGTTTGTACTGAAACAGCAGTCGGGAAAAAGAATATTCCTAAGGCAAACTGCAATTCGTTACATTGAGGAAGTTTAATCGCTGGCAAAGCTTGCTCTAACTAATCGCTCAAGCACCGCGCACTGCGTGTGCTGGACAGTTTTTAAGTCGCAGTTTTATGGTTTTTCTGCGCAAAAATGTTCCATAAAGCCACAACTTAAAAACTGCCGTTGAACTCGGCGTTATGCAAAATTCATATATGATAAATGAACTTAAAAATATAACCAGGATAGACCAAGATCCCAAGGTCATTGGTAAAATGGGGCAGCATGGATGGTGGGTCCGCTTTCTAAAAGACGGAAAAAAATATCATCATTTTTTTAATGATACTAAATATGGTGGCAAAGAAAGCGGGCTTGTTGCTGCACAAAAATTTAGAGACGCAATTAAGAAAGAGCACATCGAAAAAGAAGGTGAAACAAATGTAAAAATTAGAGGGAAGGCAACTTCAAGAAATAGATCTGGATATCTTGGGGTTAACCGAACTTCGTATTACTATACAAAGAGGGGAAAGAAATATCTTGCAGAGGTTTGGCAGGCGCATTGGCCTGTCGGAAATGGAAAATTCGCAAATACAACCTTTTCAATAAAGAAATACGGTGAAGTTGAAGCTTTTGAAATGGCTCTCGCTGCAAGAGAGCAAGGTGTTTATAAAGCACAAGCAAATAATATTCACAAATATTATGCGCCAAAAAACGTGCAACAAAAAATTTGGCGGTATTTAGATTTCACAAAGTTTTTTGCAATGCTTGATAGCAATGCGATACATTTCCCCAGCGCCAACCTCTTTTTAGACAAGTTTGAGGGTTCATACTCAAAAAAGAATGTAGAGTATCGTGGAATTTTAAATCGTGAACATGTTGAAAATTCTATAAATATGGAAGTTTTGAAAAGAGAAGTTGGTGTAAGTTGCTGGCATGCTAATGACCACGAGTCTGCAGCGATGTGGGAGCTCTACTCAAAGTCTAATGAATCCGTATGTGTTCAATCAACATATGAAAAGCTATCGAATTCACTAGGTGAACGAGCAGAGCTAGGTCTTGTTCAATACATTGACTACAGCGAAGATTTCATGCCAGAGCATGATCCATACTTGGCATTTCTTTATAAACGAAAATCATATGAGCATGAGAGTGAAGTTAGGGCGTTGATAAAACACTTGCCTGAATCTGCATTTGGCAGTGGAGTTTCTATTTCTGTAAACTTGGAGCAACTTATTGAACATGTTTATATTTCACCAACAGCACCGGCTTGGTTTCATCAATTAGTTGAAAATGCAGTTAAGCGTTTTGGTCTCAATAAGCCTGTAATTCAATCTTCGCTTTCAGAAGATCCAGTATATTGAGTATGTATAACAAGCCATGTAGTGCGGGTCATTGACCCGCGTATTTGATCGTAGCATCAGAAATAGTCATGGAATAATCTCATGCGTGGTTACGTTTTGGCTAACCCACCTTTCTGGCTAAAAATATAAATAGGGATAAATAAATGAAGATTATTGTTGATGACTTAAATGGTAAGGAAATCTTTGATTTACTCAATGAACATTTAAAGGATATGTATGCTGTCTCTCCCGCCGAAAGCGTTCATGCCTTAGATATTGATGAGCTCAAAGATCCAAAAATTACATTCTGGTCTATTTGGGAGAATGACAAGCTGGCCGGTTGTGGTGCGATTAAGGAGCTTTCAGCTACCGAAGCGGAAATAAAATCTATGAGAACTTCCGCTGAATTTCGCCGTAGGGGCGTAGCTTCGCAAATGTTAAGCCACATTGTGGCCGAAGCGAACAAAAGAAATTATCAAACTCTCTATTTAGAAACTGGCCCTGTAGACTATTTTCGCCCCGCAGTGGAGCTTTATAAAAGCTTTGGTTTTGAGGAGTGCGGGCCGTTTGCTGATTATGAGCTTGACCCCTTTAGTTTGTTTATGAAAAGAGAACTGCGCTAAGGTTGTATTTATGTTCTTGCAGTAACATTACGCTGCTCAAAAAGTATTCCACAAAACTAACACTTAAAAGCTGCCGCTTAGTTCGGCGTTAAATTTTCCGTAAAGTTTTAACTGTCGTAAATATTAAAGGACGTATCATGAAGAATGGTGTAATTGGTTTTTTATCAGCTGCTGCAATATTGTGTTCTTTAGGTGTTAACGCTAGTGAGTCTGCCGTTAAAGAATCAAAACCTATTGGTGTAGCACCAGCCCTATCTAAAGAAGACGTTCAAAAAGGTATTGAAAACGGTGCTTTTTGTACAGATTCAAATGGCTTAGCCAATTCTCGCGGTGCTGTTATTAAGCAAAATGGAAAGCTCTATCGTTGCGTTAAAAGTTATGGAGAAAACTTAACTGAAAACAAAAAATTGGTTTGGGTTGAGCTGACCGTGAGAAATGGTGAGGCAGTTACTGCCGACTAATTTATTAGGTTAAGTTTTAAATAGAATTAGTTGCGTTATGAGCTTTCTTAAAAATCGTAGAGAGTGAAATTTCAAATAATCAATCAAGGAGTAAATCATGAGTGAACTTGCAATATTTGGCGTACTATTCTTATTTGGTGCTCTATCCGCAAAGTGGGCTATGGAGCTGGGCTATTCTCAATTGGCTCAAATAGGTATGTTCTTTTTTGGCCTTCTTTTGGGGCCGCTCGTTCTACTTCATCTATACGTGAAAATGCTACACAAACGCAGTGAGACAAAAGAGCCGGGCGCGCAGTTCTTTGGAAATTCACAACCTAATAAAAGCTAATTTCGTAGAAAAGCCGTTTTTGGTTCTTTTCACTAAGTGCGCCAGAATTTTTATGTAACAAGTCGGTAGCCTCCATTGGCCAGTTTTTAAGTCGCGGTCTTAGCCACAGGTGTAAAAATGGAAGATGCAGCAATTTACACATCCTTATTACTTAATTTTCTAGGCGCGATATCGATGCTTACCGTATGTCTGTCGCAAGTTCGCAGGCAGAGATTCACGCAATCTTCCGCTAAAAAAAGATATTCGCTTTTGGTGCTGGGTATTTGGGTGGTTTCTGTTGCCGTATTTTTCCCCGGGCTGGTTTATCTTTACGATTCTGTGGGGTATCCGCAATCCATAGCACACGGCGCAGCCATTATCCTTATGGTGATCGGCAACTTTATTCTTTCTGTTGTAATGATAGTTGTCGGACGCGTGTTGTTGGGATGGAAGTCCATGCCATTGTAGGTAAGAGCCTGCTAACTAAATTAAAGCTGTAGAGGTTTCGGGCATCTATTTAGCAGAACTGGGCTCAGGGTAAATACATAGCTGATTATACCTTCAAGAATTGGCATAGCTTCAATCATGAGTGCCCTGGGATAATCCTCCCCTAAGCCTCCTTGCAAAGTTGAGTGATTGACTGCAGTTTGATTAGTCACTCGGTTTAATAGACTCAAGGTGTTTTGTATGAATACGCTGGGGTTGTAGTGGTAATATGCTTGCTCCGCAGCAAAACCGGCGCTCATAGTGCCTAATTTGCAACCTCTTACTATTTGGAAATTCCTGTGACTAACAACGACATATTGCGCCGTATACGATTTATTTTTGATTTAAGCGATTCCCAAATGATGGATGCCTTCGCACAAGCGGATGTTGTAGCGTCACGCGAGCAGGTGAGTGCTTGGTTGAAAACGGATGATAAGCCAGACTTTAAAGAGTTGAGCGATAAGCAGTTGGCGACTTTTTTAAATGGCTTTATCAATAAACGACGCGGCAAAAAAGACGGCCCTCAGCCTGAGGCTGAAGAGCGTTTAAATAACAATATTATTTTCCGTAAATTAAAAATAGCCTTGGATTTTAAAGAAGAGAATATTTTAGAGGCAATGCAGCTTGCAGGTTTTGCTATCAGCAAGCATGAATTGAGCGCGCTGTTTCGCAGGCAGGATCATCACAATTATCGCGAGTGCCAAACGCAAATTTTGCGTAACTTTTTAAAAGGTTTACAAATCAAGCTGCGCGGTAATGTAGCTGATCCTGAACAGGCTAATGAAAAATCTTAAATTGGTCTGTGCCCAAAGAAGATTTTTAGTTTTACAAAAGGTGAGTTGTCGTCCTCGCGGAGCGGGGGATCTTGATTGGGCTTGATGATGACTGGATCCCCGCTTCGCGAGGATGACGATTCCCTTATTTAAGCAAGTATCGTCTGCGCCAAATTTATGAAATGCTAGTCAATGGTACTCAGCTACACTCTTACAATAATTTTTGATCAAGAATAATCTGGAGAGAATCAATGAAACAATGGCTAACAACAACCACGGCAATCTGCTTAATGGCGTTCGCCTCCGTTGCCGTCAATGCAGCAGAAAAAAATACTAAGGCTGTGCCTGAGCAAAAAACTGAAAAGCCGGCGAATGACCCGACTTATTTCTTCCCTCCAAAAATGCAGAGCTTTAAATTATACGGCGATGCTGCAGTTCCCAATTCAAAACCTACGCCTGATGAAGAAACTGGTGCAGACAAAGGCTGGATACAAAAAGTGTCCCAGCCCTATATTCAGGTTTACTTGCCTGCAAAAGTAAAAGCGACCGGCGCCAGTGTGGTGATATTTCCGGGCGGTGCTTATTGGGGATTAACCTTTGACTACGAAGGTATTCAACAAGCAACTTATTTTGTGGATCATGGAATTGCTGCCTTTGTGGTTAAGTACCGCATTCCAAATGATGCCTGGATGGTCGATAAATCTATTGGCCCCTTGCAGGATGCGCAGCAAGCCATGAAGTTTGCGCGTCAACACGCAAGCGAATTTAATCTGGATGCAAACAGAATGGGTGCAGTTGGGTTCTCAGCGGGCGGCCACCTTGCATCAACTTTGGCAACGCATTTCGATAAGCTTCAAATAGAAAATCCTGAGAATGTTAATTTACGCCCAGATTTCCTCGTGCTTGTTTATCCTGTTATCAGCATGGATTCAAAAGTTACACATTTAGATTCACGCAAAGCTTTACTGGGTGAAAAGCCAACGGCTGAACGTATTAATTACTTCTCTAACGAGTTACAAGTAACCGCAAACACTCCACCGACATTATTGCTCCATGCTGTGGATGACAAATTGGTGGATGTAAAAAATTCCATTCTATTTCTGGAAGCGCTTAAAAAAGAAAAAGTCCCTGTTCAAGCACATCTCTTTGAAAAAGGCGACCACGGATTTTTCCTGATGTCACGCGATCGCTGGCAAGACCCTATTATGGAATGGCTTACCACGAACGGTTGGCTGAATTTGAAAAAGAATTAATATCTATAGTCAAGGAGAGCGGTTCGATGACCCGCTCTAAAACCGCTTGGGGAAATAAGTATAAGCAAGAGGTAATAATGGGTTTTTTAGCCATAGCCTTTATCATTGATGTTTTGGTCTCAACGGTTTGCATGTGGGTTGCCACCAAATTTAGCTTTGTAAAAGCCGAGTTCAAAATTCTCGCATTAATTGTTTTTGCTGTTGCACTTGTTTCCCTAATCCCTGTAGTTGGGTGGATTGCAGCCATTCTGTTGTTCATTTTTGCCATCATGAAAGTGTCTAACTGCGGTATTGTAGATGCACTGTGGGTTGTTATTTTCACCAAGCTTTTTTCTTTTATTATCGTGCTGGGTGTGCGAAGCATTACCTAATGTTATTTGGGGGCGAGTTAAGGAGTTGATATGAATACTGTTCACTTGAATGAAAAGGCTATTGTTGGATTGTATGCTAGAACCAATAACGCCAATGAAATGAATTCAAGTACTGGCAAGATCGGCCCTTTGGTTCACGCGTTTGATAGTAACGTTCAAGTGGATTATCGGGGCGGCGCCAGAGTTTTTAGCGTTTATTATGATTACGAATCAGACGTGACCGGCGACTATTCGGTACTGGTGGGGGCCGACGCAGTTGAATCGTCCGCAGTAGAATTAAGCGAAGTAAAAATACAAGAAGGTGATTACCTTGTGTTCTCGGGCAGCGGTCAGGTTCCGCAAATTGTTATTGAAACCTGGGGTAAAATATGGAGCTACTTTGCCGATGCCAAATGTCCTTACACCAGAGCCTATGCAACTGACTTTGAATTTTACAAAAGCCAAAACGACATTGAAATTTATATTGGCGTAAAACAATAGCCGCCGAGTGACGATTCCAATTTAATTAATTCCGCAGAGGCATTTATGAATATTACTGTTGAAACCACTGTGAGCGCGGCCATCGAAAAAGTGTGGGCCGCTTATACATCACCTGAGCACATTGTTAAATGGAATGCAGCTTCTGATGATTGGCATACAACGTCATCAACCGTAGATTTGCGTGTGGGTGGAAACTTTTCGTCTCGCATGGAGGCAAAAGATGGCAGTTTTGGGTTTGATTTTGCAGGCAGCTATACCAAAGTGGAGCCGAATAAACTTCTCGAATATTCCTTTGGTGATCGCGTAGCTCAGGTCGATTTTTCTGCCCTCGCAAATGGCATTAGAGTGCGCGTGGAATTTGACACCGAAGAAACGCATTCTATTGAACAACAGCGACAGGGTTGGCAGGCAATTCTTGATAACTTCAAGCGCTATGCTGAAGGTTTGAAATAAAAACGAGGGAGGCATTTATGTCTGGTGAAGCAAAAGTCAGTGCGCCAGCGTCTTATTTTCCATCTATCGAGAAGAAGGATGGTTTTCTGGTTCAGCATTGGTTTGATTTATTAAAAAATCAAAAGCAACTCAAGCATATGGAAATGGTGAGCTGGCTAAAAGCTCAACACGACATTGGCCACGGCCATGCGAATGCGTTAGTTGCTTATTTTCGTGGTAAGGAAGGGTTGTAACACAGGCATTTGACGCACATAGGATTAAATAATAACAGTAGGAGTGGTATATGAAATTAGACCTTAGCGGCACCGAACTTGCGGGCCCCGTGACTGATGATTTAATCGTTAGATCTTTAGAATCCTTACGCAGTGATGATGGCTCATTTCTTATTTTATCCAAAGATGGTGCAGGTTATATCCAAACACTGAAAGCCAGTGATGGAACTTATGTGTTGGAGTATCGGGAAGGAACGGAAGAAGCAGGGCATTTCGAATGTGTGGAACAGCTATTAACCGTTCAAAAAGTTATGGCGGCATTCATCAGCTATTTTCACGAAACCGATGATTGGAAAACATCTCTGCCGTGGGAGCCGCTCGGTTATTCGCAAGAAAAAAGTGGTACGGGGCGCCCAACCCTCTTAATGGTGTTCGTTATTGCACTGGCTTTAGTCGCTTCAATTCTTTTTATGCTTTCTGTTTAATTACCTTGCTTATCCATGCAATTGAAATTATTGGTTGAACAGGTTGTCGATAGATTCAAATATTCGTTTGGAAATCATTAAGGAGAAAACTGTGTCAAACCATCACCCCAAAAATACAATTTGCCTTTGGTTTAATAACGACGCTGAAGAAGCTGCAAATTTTTACGCCAAAACGTTTCCTGATTCTTATGTTCGCGGAGTTTATCGAGCGCCTGGAGATTATCCATCGGGAAAAGAGGGCAATGTCCTTACTGTTGATTTTACGGTTTTGGGTATTCCTTGCATTGGTTTGAACGGCGGCCCTATGTTTAAACATACCGAAGCCTTTTCGTTTCAAGTGGCGACATATGATCAGGAAGAAACTGATCGTTATTGGAATGCCATTGTGAGCAACGGTGGGCAAGAAAGTGATTGTGGTTGGTGTAAGGATAAATGGGGTTTGTCGTGGCAGATCACGCCAGTAAAATTAATTGAGGCGATTGCCAATCCTGACCCAGCTGTTGCCAAGCGCGCATTCAACGCCATGATGGAAATGCAGAAAATTGATATAGCTAAGATTGAAGCTGCCTGTCGCGGTAATTAAATCAAGCTTCTTTTACTTCTGGAGGTGCTTCTTCTAACTGCGCTGCTTCGCTGGGTGTTTCTTCTTCTGGAGATGTTACTTCTTCCGGCGATTTTTCTTCAGTAGGTGCCGCTTCTACTGCTGGAGCTTTGGGTACACGAACATCCATATATTGAACGATCAGTTGCTTCTGAATATCGGTTAAACCTGTGAATTGAAGGCCAACACGAAACCCACCATCAGCATTGCTAAACGAAACATGTGTTACCACCGCCGCGGCGCGAAAACCTGCAAGTGCACTTGTCTTGCGCACCAAAATATTAAACTCCAATTGGAAGACGGTCTTTACCGGAATGTTGGAATCAGAAACAACGCAGGCTCCGCCCAAACTTATATCTGACATCCGCCCGATCAGTGAAGGCAGGCCCGCGCGACTTATGCGGGCCGGGCCTTTCAATGACTTCCGTTCAAAGACACGTCTTTCTTCACCCATGGATATTCATCCCGGTTGAAGTGCTTTCGCTTTTAAAATTTATTGTCAACACGTTACCGTCAATCAATTGCTGTTTAGGGTATTTTTCAGTCTAGCCCACAAACGGGGCCTGTACAGGAAAAGCGAATTGTTATAAAAAATTTTTGTGTACCAGCTACTCAGGTATGAGGAGTTTGTTATTGTCGTTTAAATTTTTATTTGAATTAGTTTTAATTGGTGGTGTTGTGATTTCGAACTTATCGATGCGAAATCCAAAGATGCGTTTAACATTTTAGCCGTATTACCTCTACACTGACGTTAATAACCAGGTGAGGGCTCGCCATGCGTAACTACATTCGTCACCCCACATCGATTCCAATTCACGTTTCAGCCGGTTCGCAAAACAGCGCTGAAGTTATTGTGAATAATCTAAGTGCAGGCGGTTTGAGTTTCGTGACGGACTTTCCTATAAGAGTAGGCAGTGTGGTGGATCTATCGATTCCCTGTGTGAACCCAGATTACCAAGGCGAGGGTGTGATCGTTTGGCGCCGCAGCCAGCAACCCAAAGGATTCGAGGTGGGAGTGCGTTTCGCCAATGACGATGAGTACTTTCGCGTGCGAATGGTAGAGCAGGTTTGTCAGATTGAGGAATATCGCCAGCAGTTGGCAGAAGCTGGCCGTAAGCTAACCTCTGAGGAGGCTGCCTACGAGTGGATTACACGCTTTGCCGCTGATTTTGGTACCTGATATCGCGGGTGCGCTACTGCACAATTTCTTGGGTTCAAATCGTCGTCAACAAACTCTCGGTGAATAACTTAAAATTGATAGGCCAACGCCGTTTCATATTGGGTATTGGTTTTGTAATTGTCGATAGGCGGAGATACCAACAAGTTTTTGGCGGGGTCACTGTCGTAGGAGAGTTTGTAATTCACCTTCAACTGTAAGCTATTAGTCAGCTTAACGTTCAAGCCCAAATCAAATAGCAGGCGATAATCGTCAAAACCCTGCGTGCTGGGTTGTGCATAGGTTGTATTGACCAAGGTGACTTGATTGTTCAGTTGGTACTTGTAGGTATAGTAGGTGTTGATTCGCCAGAGACGATTTGTTTCTTCATAGGAGACGAGGTTTTGCTTTTCCGTTTCGCGAAAAGCACCGAAGCCGACAGCGAATGAATAAACATCTTGCTGTTGTGCTACCAAGTACCGTGCGCCGCCCCCTGCAAGCACGCGTGAGGTCAAGTTATCGAACTCGTCTTCTTCCCATTGGGCGAAACCTTCCGCAGCCCACTTGTCGTCTAGGAGGTGTATCCAGCGGGCATGAATGAAGCTGTTGTCGGTGGTTTTCTTATCGAGTTTAGTGCCGTATTCACGGTCAAACAGCGCCATAAAAATTTCATCGTCTGCGCGATAAACAATTTTTGCACCGCCAGCATATGACTGTTCTTTTTGGTTTCCTGTTTTACCATTTAGCCCAATTTTCACTGCGCCAGAAAACCCGTTCTCCGGCAAATTGGGCCGCTCGTTCTCGATATTGGATATCGCCCAAACAGAATGTGTTAGCAAACACAAAGCCCCACCAATAAATAACGTCTTCACTCCAATGCTCCGTAGGATAAATGCGCGCAATTATAGCGGTGAGCTTCTACAGAGTTAAGGGGAGTTTTTGAGCGCGAGACCGAAAACAGCTATTCAGGTTTCTTATAAATAAACGAGTTAAGCGTTAAGCGGCCTCGAGTTGGATCTGGGTCAAAATCAAAGTCGGGTGCAATATCACCAGAGTGCAGAATATTGCCGGGGTATATCACCACGCGGTTAAACTGAGCGTCGATTTTTGCAATGCGTTCAAAATAATCGTTACTGCCATTCATGTAGGATTTTTTACCGTTTTGCAGAATTCCATCATCGATAACGGCTTGGTTATAAAACTCTATGGTGTCTTTGGTGACGACTTCCAGCCCCGTTTTTTTATGCCTATAGAGAGATGTACCGCCTTTGCTGTTATCGCACAAGTAATGCACGCAAGCTAAGTTGCCGCTTGTAAAGGAATCTATATGGGGAACACATTGCTTGGGTTCGAGTTTTTCCGGCGGAGTGTCAACGATGGAATAGTAAGCCTTGCCGCCCGCGATTTGTTCGGGGCGCAAACCAAAAATAGTAAAGAAGAGTCGCCCCAAGTGATGATGCACCGCATGCATGTAGAGCTCAGGTGCAATCATTCGTATGCCGGGGTAATAAGTATCAACACGATTGAAATCGTTTAGTCCCGCGCAATACTTCACCAGCCCTTCAGCATCTTCAACAAAATTATCGATGACCAGTAATGGCGTTTTGTCTCTTCCCACATAATAAGCTTTGTAAGCAAAATTGGGGTGCAGCTCTGGAATTAAACTTCGTGACATTATTGGCCTTTATTTTACTTATGTTCGAATCATCGTTCTGATTGAGCCGCTCATCAACACATTAAATCCCACAGTGGCTTTTCACAAAATCGCTGTGCAATGGCAATTGAGCTACACCGCGATTGATATTTTCTTCCAAGCTCTTTAAGAAGTTTTGCAAATCTCGTTGGCTCATGGTTTTGGTCAGGTGATGGTAATGGTCGGGCATAAGTCGCTGCCCAAGCATCACTTGAGTCCATGAGTCGATTCTAAAGAGTTCGCCATCGGCCTGATAGGCATGTCCTGTTTCTTTAAAGAGCTGTAAGCGGTGTGCCAGAGTAGAAGGAATCTCCATGTTCTTGCAGTAAGACCAGAAGGGCGTATCCTCGCGCTCAGTTGTTTTGTAGTGCAGCACAATGAAGTCGCGTAGCTGTTCCATTTCAATGCGGCTGATTTGGTTAAACTCATTCACAAATGATTCTTTAATACCATTGAACGGAAATAGCTGCATTAAGCGGCTTACCGCGATCATAATTAAATGAATACTGGTAGATTCGAGCGGCTCGATAAATCCACTTGAAAGGCCAATAGCAACACAATTTTTATTCCATGTTTTTTTGCGCCGGCCAGTCTGGAATTTAATAACTCGTGGTTCGATTAAGGTTTTACCCTCTATGCTCTCTAATAATGTTGTTCGAGCATCGTCGTCTGACAAGTAGCGGCTGCAGTAAACTAAACCGTTGCCAACACGGTGTTGCAGTGGAATTTTCCAACGCCAGCCGACATCGTGGGCAATTGAACGGGTATAGGGTACCGCAGGCCCCGTTGATTCTGTTTGTACGGCAATTGCGCGATCACAAGGTAGCCAGTGTGACCAGTCTTCGTATCCGGTTTTAAGTGTTTCTTCAATCAACAAGCCTCTAAAGCCTGTACAGTCGATAAAAAGATCACCTTCAATGACTTGCCCTGATTCAAGTCGCAGGCTTTTAATAAAGCCGGAAGTTGGGTCTTGTGCAACTTCAGCGACTTTACCCTCAATGCGTGTAGTACCTTTTGCTTCACTCATTTGTCGCAAGAATTTGGCGTAGCGCGTTGCATCGAGGTGGTAGGCGTAATTTAAATTAAAATTTTGAGCAGTTGAAAACTTTTTGGCTTGTGCAGCTTGGTGCTCGAAGCAATAAGTGCCAAAACTTTTGGCTATGCCTAATTCTTTTGCACGTAACCAGAAGTGGTGAAAATCACTCAGCCAAGTCTCTTTACCGGTTTGGCCGAATGCGTGAATATAGTTATCACCTTGAGCCCCCCAGTTTTCAAACATAATTCCTAATTTGAAAGTGGCTTCAGTGGCGCGCATAAAAACTTGTTCATCTATATCAAGTAATTTATGAAATGTTCGCATGGGAGGAATGGTTGCTTCACCGACGCCTATGGTGCCAATTTCATCGGACTCGATAAGCGTAATTTTAAGCAAGGAGCTAAATTTTTTTGAAATCGCAGCCGCAGCCATCCAGCCAGCAGTGCCTCCACCAACAATCACGACATTTTTGACTTCGGTATTCACGTGCTTTTTCCCAACAGTAGTATTAACGGTTCAGTTTTTGTAACAACATAGCGCGTAGTTTTCGCGCTGCGGCGTCATCAATTTCCCCTAAGTAACCTCTTGTTTCATTAGGTAGGAATTCGCCTGCTTGGGTATTGCTATCAAAAACGTAGTAGTTGAGTAGATGCTTCCAAGCTTGTTTTTCTTGCTCGGGTCTATCACGCATTGTTAGCAACGCGTGATAGATTACGTTCATTGCTTGTCCGCGGATCTTGGGGAATGTATTCCACCAATAATTAATGAGAATATTAAAAGAACTTAATGCCTCGACTTGGTGCCACCACATGCAGGGAATAAAAACCGCATCTCCTGGTTCAAGTTCTGCAATCTGACCGTGAGGAATCGCATCGCGGTATCGTGGATATTTTTCAAAATCTGGATTGTCAAAATCAACGAGAGTAATTGCGGGGCCACCTGGATTTAACTCGAGGGGGCCAGGATAAAGGTTTGCCACTTGATCCGGTGGGAACATGGTGAACTTACGTTTACCTGCAACACAACAAGCAATATTGCTTTGCGCATCATAATGGCAAGGCGAAAGAGTTCTTGTACCGATCCAGATTCCACGCAAGGGGTCAGCAAATTCCAAAGGGTGAGTTTTGAAATGATCTGCATTAAATGCCAAATCGTTTTCATCTTTCAGTTTTGGAAAAGAAATCTCAATAATATTGGATGCGATATATCGTAAAGGGGGATTATCGTTGTCGAGATTGCTAAGAATCTCATCCAATACGGTGTTTATATCAATTTTACGATTTTCAAAATTCAGTTTCGTAATTTCGGGATTGTAAGCTAGACGTTTAGTTCCCGGCTCGCCGAAATAGGCATAAGTAGGCTCGCCGCTGCAGTGAGATTTAAGTAAATCTACGGCAGTAGCAGGGGATTCCAAACCCGCTTTTACCAAAGGCCAGCTTTTTACCAAGCCTTTGAGGATAATAGGCTCGTTGGAGGTGTAAACGTAATCAGGTATTTGATCGGGAGTACATCCGTCCAACACTTTTGTTTTTTTTGTAATATTTGTTGTCATGGTGAAACCATTAGTTTGATAGCTTATAAGACTTTTTAAAACTAAAGTTTCGCACAATCACAATCGTGAATTCTTAATGTCGATCAAGTTTTTCATATTGTTTAAAGAGTTCAAAACTAAGAATGCACCTTCTAAAAAACCTGCCTTATTGAGCTTTTCTAAGTTAGCGGCACTCAAGGCGCTTAGCTTTTCACGGCTGATGGTGTAGTTTCCGGTTAACCGATGAATCTCCCCGTTATTAAGTTTCACTTCCAGAGCAACGGGTTCGATCAAATCTAACGCATTGTATGCATCAAACATATCGTCACTGATTGCGGAGCCTTGATAAATGCCTTGAAGAATACGGTTAATGTTTTCCAAATAGGGTGTGTTGCCGCCGAACTCTAAAAATACGTTTTGCCCTTCTTGAGTGTTAATGCGGGGGCTATCCATGTCTACCATCACAACAGGAGCATCTACTTCTCCACCTGTGGCAGATTGATCTTCAAAGCCAATTACAAAAGGTTCGCGACTAACGATTGCTGGAATGTAGCGGGCATTCCATTGATCACCATTTAAAAATAAGTTTTCACTCGGTGTAAGGCCCAGTAATGCCACAGATTGAAATTTTTGTGTCTCTGGGTTTTTTTGAAACAGTATTGGGTATTCGCGTTGGATATCAGCAAATTCGGTAGGAAAAGCCAGAACTGCGCCAACATTGTGGCCGAACTCTTTTGAGTATTTTTGTACGATTTTTAAATCTTTATGGGCAACATTGTTGAGAGGAAGGATATTGGTCATAAATGTCTCGTCTGTGTTTTGCTTGTCGTTATAAGTGCTGAATAAAGCATTAGCATTTTGTTCACGAATGTAACGCTATTTAAATCGGTCTGCAATAAAAGAAAAAAGCCGCTGAAATCAGCGGCTTTTTTCTTCAAGAGCTTATTACTTTCTAAATAATTAGAAGTTGTAACGAGCGCCCAAGGTGTAACGTGGACCCAAGTCAATCATGTACTCAACCATTTCGTAAGTACGGCCATGATCACGACGGTCTTCACCGGTCAAGTTCAAGCCTTCCAAAGAAACAGTCAAGTTGTCATTGATTGCGTAGCTGATGTTAGCATCGATTTGGCTATATGCTTCAGTGTAAACAGGGTTTCTGTAACTGCCCTGGCTAGCACTGCGCAAGAACTCACCGCGCCAGTTGTAGGCGATACGAGCTTGCAAACCGTCTTTCTCAAAGATACCAACCAAGTTAGCTGTGTCACTCAAGCCCAACAAGGCGAATTGAGATTCGGTTGGATCCATATCATTAATGTAGTGAACATCACCGCGAACGATGGTGTAGTTAGCTTGGATACCAAAGCCAGAGTCACCGAAGAAGTGTTGTGCGGCGAATTCAGCACCGTACAACTTGGCTTCTCTGTTGTTTACTGGTTGGCTTACTAACCACTTGGATACCGGGTCGTCAGCACGTGGGACAAGGTCATACTTGGTAGCAAAAGCAATTGCTTGATCTGCTGAACCGTCGTAGTTCGCCGCGCCGCCAGTCCAAGTGCGTACAACACCTGCGGAGTCTTTGCCTTGGAATGTGCCTGGGTTATCGATCATAGTCATCATTACGAACAGACTAGTATCATCAACAGCTTTATTGGCTGCTTTGAGAGCGGCAATGGCTGCTTTCACTCGAGGTGCGTCACCGCTAGTTTGGTCTTTGATTCCAAACAACTCTTTTGATACTTTTTCTGTACCGATGAAGTTGCTTACGCGCTTCTCAAATACACCGGCAGACAAGTAGCTTGAATCTGCATAGTACCATTCAATAGACACATCGAAGTTATTCGATTGCAATGGCAGCAATTGTGGGTTTTGCGAGTTAGCAACACGGATCGCACCGTTAGCAGTTGAGCCACCACCTGAACCGTAACCGCCTACAGATGCACTCAAGTTACCGTATGGCGCGCGTGCGATAGTTTGGCTAGCAGAGATACGAGCTTTCAAGTCATCGCGTAATGAAATGTCAAAGTCGAAGCTTGGGAGCAAGTTGTCGTAGCTAGCTGATTGGCTGAAATTTACGACCGCGTTGTCACCGTAGAAGGTCGCGAAGTCGTTGTTGTCTTGCCATTCTAAGTATTTAGGTGGTTGTACCAATGAAGATGAATCAACATCGGTAGTTTCATAGCGCATGCCAACCAAGAAATTGGTTTTCATGCCGCCCAACTCACCCTCAACACCTACTTGGATATAAGCAGATTGAACATCTTCCGCGAGCTTGTCATTGGTGGTGAATGGAGTTTGAATACAGAAGCAGTAACCTGGGTTCTTTGGCTTGTATAGATTAACAAGGTATTCCGCCATTTCCTCGGCATTACCTTTGTAGCCGCCTTGGTAAGAGCCGCCAGTTTTTAAGCTGTCGAAGTTTGCCAAGTTGAATGGAGTGATCATGTTGGCAGGAATATCGCCTACGTTAGCAATACCCCAGTCACCCATTGCCATGTAGCGTGATGAGCTACTGTTTGTTGATTCCATTTCACGTGACTGAACGCCGAAATCGAAGTGACCATCGTCAAACTTGTAAGTACCATCAATTCTGTACTCGTCAACTTTTGAAATTTGGTCGCTGTAGCCTAGACGCACTGGTTGAGAACCTAAGTCGCCCGCATCGTCTTTGCCGTTTTTGTTACCATATTTAGTGGTTTCAAATACTGCATTGAATAATGGAGTTTCGTTGCGGAAATCCAATGAGTGAGAGATTTGGGTTGGTGTGCCCATTGATACCGCGATATCGTTAGAACCGCTCTTACCGCCATCTGGCAAACTCTCTGCTTTAGAGTTGTGTGCGTCGAAGGTCAGTTTCAATGCGTCAGTCACTTGGAAGTCAACGTTCAAGCCGACTGATTTCAAGGTGGTTTCTTGCGCGCGGTATTGTTGCTCGTAACCTTGGTCACGTGGACCAGCAGTTTCATGGATATAAACTGGGGTTGCCACAGATGTGCTGTTATTAAAAATCACTTCATCAATAGAGGTGTTGTTCGCTAACCAGCTGGTAGTTTCACCACGACGCTCTTCAAGGTTGTTTTTGGCGTAGGTGTAATCCAAAGTACCGGTGATTTTGTCAGATGGAGCCCACTGCAAGGTCAACTGAGCATTATCACGAGTACGTGTGTTGTCAGAGAAAGCGTAACGCAAGTCGTTTGGGCGGCCATATAGCTGGTCTTTTGCTGGTTTGTTAGTTACTTTTGCGCCTTTAGCAAATGAGAAAAGACCTTTGGAGTTGTCAGTAAGGGCTTCGTCAGTCCACTTCTGAATGTTCCATTGGTTAACAGTAATGTCGCTAGAGCCAGAATCGCGTTGTTGATGGCTGGCAGTTAAGCCAACACCCCAGCCAGCATCGGTATCTGAGAAACTTACCAAGCCAGAAATTTCTGGAGTTACGTCATCACCAATACGATTGGTGCTGTCAGAGAGAGCTTTACCGCCGATAGACGCTTTGAATCCATCTTTATCAAGTGGTTTTGCAGTTTTAATGTTTACAGATGCACCGATACCACCGGTTGCAACGCTTGCGCGACCGGTTTTGTATACTTCTACGCCGCTTACGCTTTCAGATGCGAGGTTAGAGAAGTCAAATGCACGTGATACACCGAAACCACCAGCGCCAGGGAAAATACTTGCTGCTGGCAATACACGGCCGTTCAAGGTAACCATGTTGTTGTCGCCGCCGAAGCCACGCACAGTAATTCTTGAACCTTCACCATTGGTACGGTCGATAGAAACACCAGTAATACGTTGCATAGATTCTGCAAGGTTGGTGTCAGGGAATTTACCCATGTCTTCCGCGTTGATCGCATCTACAACACCGATTGCGTCGCGTTTGATATCCATTGCAGCTTGCAAAGAAGCCTTGATACCGGTTACTACGATTTCTTCAGCGTCGTCTTGGGCGTAAGCCATTGAACCCGCTGTTAAGGAAATGATTGATGCTACCGCTGCTGTTAGTGGTCGTACTCTGAAGTTTTTTTGTAAAGTGTTAAGCATAAGACTATGCCTCCAGTGATTGTTATTAGATTAAAAGCCACTGACCTCGTGGCTTTAAACTGTTCCTGTTGACCGGTCTAGTGGTCAAGCAAGAAGTAAGGCTCCAATTGGATTGTGCAGGTGGATTGGAACCTTACTACCTGAACACCCCCTTCTGCGAGTTGGCATTCAAAGTTCTTTTTGAGCATGATTTTTTGATATTGACCTTCTGCTCATCTCACTTCCCTTCTATTTATCTAATAGAAATTCTCTCTGCGCCTGGCAGCGCAACAAGTAATGTGGTCTTTAGGTTGAGTGACCTTTCTATTACTTGGGTAAGTTCTGATATGGTCATTGATACTATAACTGTAGGTAGGTGTCAATAACAAAACCAGTAAATTCGGATCGCTTCTAGAGTTGCGAAAGAAGCGAAACGCGTAAAACGAACACTTTTTCAAATACAAAATTATTTTTGCGTACAAAATAAGCTGGGTGTTATGCAGAGCTAGTGTATTTCAAATTAATGAGGAATGCGACAAGAATCTGAAGAAAAAAGAGCACCCAAAATGGGTGCTCCAAATGCCCGGAGGCTCTCCATTACATAACAGTTGCCTGAAAATCAAGAACGAGGTTCAGAGCATCTGATGCACCTTCATACTAAGAGTGAAATTTTTTATTGTCAATATGACTATAACAATAAAATGCGGTGCTTTTGTTTTGCTGGTGAATATGTTTTATCGCGTAAAAATTACAGTGTCGCACGGATAACTTTTTTTGATTTCAGGAAAAAATATTGCTCTTGTTTGGTGTGTGAGTGTGTGAAAGTTTGCCTTGTATTAATACACATCCCGTAGGTAGCGCTTATCCATATTTAATTTGCGAATGTAGTTTGCTGTTTCTGCTTCGTCGAATTGTCCGTATTTTTGGATGATATCTCGCAATGCGTTATCCACATCTTTTGCCATGCGGCTTGCGTCGCCACACACGTAAAAATATCCGCCTTCATCGTTAATCCAATGCCAAATTTTTTCGCCGTTTTCGCGCATGCGATCTTGCACGTAGATTTTTTGTTGCTGGTCGCGTGAGAAGGCGAGGCTTAATTCGGTGAGCACGCCTTGCTTTTGGAATTCTTCTAATTCGTCTTTGTAATAAAAATCGGTTGCGGCGTGTTGCTCGCCGAAGAACAACCAGTTTTTACCGGTGTCACCACGTGCACGGCGTTCTTGCAAGAAGCTGCGGAAAGGTGCAACGCCGGTGCCGGGGCCGACCATCATTATTGGTAAATTGCCGTCAGCGGGTACGCGGAAATTTTTATTGCCTTGAATAAAAATGGGGATGTCTACGCCGTCTGCGCGATCTGCTATAAAGGTTGAGCTAACGCCTTTGCGAATTTTTTTGCCGTTAAAGAATCTTTCATAGCGCACCGCAGAAACGGTTAAGTGAACTTGCTGTGCGTGTTCTTTTGAGCTTGATGCAATTGAATATAAACGCGGTTGAATGCGTTTCAATAGCGGCATAAATTCATCCACACTGCAGCGAATGGGGAATTCATGAATAACATCCACTAATTGACGGCCGTACAACCAATTTTGTAAATCGGCTTTTTTATCTGCATGTAAAAGTGCAGTTAATTCTTTGCTTCCTGAACGCTGCGCAATAAATTGCAGAGCTTCGTTGCTTGGGCGACAAATTTCAAAATTGTGTTGCAGTGCTTCGCGCAGTGGTTTTTCGTTGGAGTCCACAATGACTGGCGCTTCTCGGTTTACATTGAGCGCGACCACCAATTCATTAATAAGATCTGGGCAGTTTTGTGGCCATACGCCAAGCGCATCGCCAGCTTCGTAACTCGGGCCGCCTGCTTGGTTACCGAGCGCGCCTAAATCAAAACCAAATTGACGCGTGTCTTTTGTTTTGCTGCCAGTGTTTAAGCGATTGTTGATTACCAAACGTGATAAATAGGGATTGTTTTTTGTGAAACCGCCTTCGGCTTTTTTCGCGCTGCTAGTTGTTGTGGTGGCCATACTGGATGAAGCCTCTGTGGGCAAATATGCTTTGAGTGCTTCATTGAGTTTAGTAAACCATTCGTTGGATGGTGCATCAAAATCCGTATCGCAATCCACTCGTTCGGTAAGCGGCTTCGCGCCCAGCGCTTGCAAGCGCGCAAATAATTTTTTGCCATGGCCGCAGAATTGATCGTAGTTGGAATCGCCCAGTGCGAGCAGTGCGAAATCTAAATGCGCGAGGTTGGGAGCAGAGTCGCTGCTGAGTTGTCCCCAGAAATCGCCGCCGCTATCGGGTGCATCGCCATCGCCAAAGGTACTGGTGATAAAAATAGCGTGTTTATCTTGTGCGAGTTTTTCTACGCTGTAGTCGTTCATCGCTTGCAAATTAATTGCCCAGCTGCCGCTTAATTGCGCTGCGAATTTTTCTGCGAGTGCTTCGGCGTTGCCGGTTTGCGATGCCCATAAAATATTGAGTACGGGTTTGGTTTGTGCATCGTTTGCGCTTACGACTATCGGTAGAGTTCTACTAAATAATCCCGCGAGCAAACCATTTACATAAACGCTATTGGCGGGGCTTACGGGGCAATCGATCGGTAACGTCGGCACGGCGTTGATATGTTTTGCACTGGCAGTTAATCCGCCGATAAAGCCACTTAAAAAAGTTTTTTCGTCCACCGAAAGTTCGGGCGCGACTACGGCTTTTAAACCGAGTGTGCTGGCGAAAGTGTCGATCAAGGTCATGCTGGCTTCCTCGCTCAAGGCGGCAAAGGCCATGCTGGTTTGAGCGGAATTTTTGTGCGTTAAACTCTCGTGTTGTGTTTGCGAATCGTCAGCAAAGACTTCTACACGTTTGAGCGTAACTGCACACACTTTTAATTCAGGTTGTTGCGAAATAGCATCTACAGCGTCACTAGTGACGGCATTGATCGCAAGATTTTCGCCGTAAATATCGTTCCAGTGAAAGGGCGCAAAGCAGGCGCCGGGCAGAACGCGGTCGGTCACTATTGCCGGTAAAATCGCGTAGCCACGGCGCGAGCGCACTTCTACTTTGTCTTTGGTGTTAATGCCCAATTCGGCGGCATCTTCGGGGTGGATCTCGACAAAGGGCGCGGGGTTTAATTTATTGAGCGTGGCGATTTTGCCCGTCTTGGTCATGGTGTGCCATTGGTGTTGCAGGCGGCCGGTGTTCAAGATGAACGGGTAATCGCCATCGGGCATTTCCACGGCGTCCACATGAGGGCGGGCGAAGAAGTTGGCTTTGCCGGAATCGGTGGCAAACAGGATTTTGGGTTGACTGCCATCCTCACTGATTTTAAGCGTTTGATTGATGCCGGTATTCAAATAGCGAATCGGGTTGCGGTCGCTCGCGGCCTCATCGGCGCACGGCCATTGAATGGATTTTTTACGCAAGCGCTTGTAGCTTACGCCGCGCAAATCGTAGCCGGTTTTGGGGTTGTAGCTGCGTTTGATTTCTTCGAAAACTTCTTCTGCAGAGTTAAAACTAAAGCCATCGGCATAGCCCATTTCGCAGGCGACTTTTGCGATTATTTCCCAATCTGCCATGGCTTCGCCGGGTGGCGGCAACGCTTCTTGCATCAGCGTGAGGTTGCGTTCGGAGTTGATCATCACGCCTTCGGCTTCGGCCCAAAGTGCGCCGGGTAAGAGGATGTCAGCGTAGCGGTTGGTTTCGGTATCTAGGAAGGCGTCTTGCGCGATCACCAGCTCCGCTTTTTGTAAGCCGTCGATCACGATTTTACGGTTGGGAACGCTGGCGACGGGATTGGTGCAAATCACCCAGCAGGCTTTGATCTCGCCCGCGGCCATGCGCTCAAACATATCTACGGTGCCTTTGCCGACTTTGGTGCTGATGCTGCCGCGCGGAATGCCCCACATGTCTTCTATAAATACACGGTCGGGTTCGGCGAGTAAGGTGCGCTGGCCGGGTAGGCCAGGCCCCATATAGCCCATTTCTCTGCCGCCCATGGCGTTGGGTTGGCCGGTGAGCGAGAAGGGGCCGCTGCCCAGTTGGCAAATTTTGCCGGTGGCCAAATGCAGGTTGCAGATGGCGTTGGTGTTCCAAGTGCCGTGGGTGGACTGGTTTAAACCCATGGTCCAGCAGGTTATGAAATTCTTGGCTTCGCCGATCATCTTGGCGGTTTTGCGAATATCGTCTTCGGGAATACCCGTTATAGCCGCGACTTTGGCGGGTGTGTAGTCCGCCAAAAACTCCGGCATCGCCTCCCAACCTTGGGTGAAATGGGCGATAAAGTCGGAATCGGTATGGTCGTTTTCGACGAGCAGATGTAACAGGCCGTTCAACAGCGCCAAATCGGTGCCGGATTTGATCTGCATAAATAGGTCGGATTTTTCCGCCGTCAACGTGCGGCGTGGATCAACCACAATCAGCTTCGCGCCCGCTTTGATGCGATCCATCATGCGTAAATAAAGGATAGGGTGGCAGTCCGCCATATTGGCGCCGATTACGAAGAACAAATCGGTGTGCTCAAAGTCTTGGTAGGAACCGGGTGGGGCATCGGAGCCGAGCGATAACTTGTAACCCGCACCTGCACTGGCCATGCATAAGCGCGAGTTGGATTCGATATTGTTGGTGCGCACAAAACCTTTGGCGAGTTTGTTGACCAAGTATTGGGATTCAATGGACATTTGCCCGGAAGCGTAGAAAGAGAGGGCATCCGGCCCGTGTTCATCCAGAATTGCCTTCAGGCGTTTGGCAGTGGTTTTGATGGCATCGCCCATTGGGGTTTGTACGGATTGTGCGGCGCGGTCTGGGCGCACAAAGGCAGCTTCCATTCGGCCAGAATCGCGTAGCGCTTGGGCACTGGTTTGGCCTTTGGTGCACAGGCGGCCGAAATTGGTGGGGTGATTTTTATCGCCGCTGACTTTGAGGATTTTTTTGCCATCGGTTTCCAGCAACATGCCGCAGCCTACGCCGCAGTAAGGGCAGACTGATGAAACCGTTTTGGTGACAGAAGGATTTAAAAGATTGGAAGGCATAAATACGAAACTCCGGATTGTCAGGAGTTTTGCAAGTGGTATGCCACAGGGGGAAAATCAGCGTAAAAGTCTTTATATTGAGGGATTTCCGGAGAAATAGCGGGGTTTGCTGCTTGCCAACTTGCGTAAAGGCGAAATCTTTAGTGAATTTGTGGTAGTTCGTGGTGCAAAAAAAGTGAGCTGGTCACGGTTTGGTTATTTTTAGGGGCAATTTACGTTGTTAAGTATTTGCGTTTATGAGGCTCTTGCGGATTTTTTATGAGCCTTTCTGGTGCAAAGATGATGTTTCTGAAGTGCTATGAGCTGTCATTGCCAGGGCTGTCAGTTGCCTTAGCTCTTATCACACACTAAGCTTGCGGCCTTTCAAAAACAGAGTCTGCTTATCATGTTAAAAGTACGAATTCTTGCGGCTCTCATGGCCATTGTATTGACCCTGCTGACCATATGGGTTTTGCCAAAAATCGTTTATGCCTACACCACCTTTATGGACGGACTAACGGCTGATCAGAAGACTACCTATAGCCTTGCTCAAGCTGCGCTCGGGGCTGCTTTAGGTGGCTATGGTTGGTGGTTATGGAAAAAGGCTAAAGCGAAAAAGCAACGCGGCGAGGATCGTTAAAACGAAAGGCTTGCGACTGCTGAGCCGCAAGCCGATTTATCAGTGAGAATGAGGTTTCACCCTAAGGAGAGTTCCGTCTACGCTGGTGACTTCTACTAGGTTTTCGGCCTCTACAGGCTCAAGGCTTGCGCTGTCCAAACGAGCCATCCATTCCACACCGGAATAGCTTACACGCCCTTCGATTTGGCTAATGCGAGCCGTCACCAATAACACTTTTCCCACCATATCGCTGCTGGTCTCTGGGCCCGCTTCCTTGTTTTGTAGCTTTTTCAGTGGCCCCCATAAAAGTGCGGCGCTGGATACAGATAAGCCTGCGAGCAAAACTATGGCGACACTGAAGGCGTGTACCAGCCCAAGCGATATAAAAACACCGGTGAGCAGGCTGCCTAAGGCAACAAACAACAGTGGGCCGCTTATGCCGAGCAGCGCCAATTCAATCAATAAGCAAATTCCTGCCAGGGCGTAGAAAAAGTAATCCTGATGCTGCGAGAAATAATCAATCATGGCATTGCTCCTAATTACAAATTGCTGGGCTTAAGCATGGTTGATTGTTGATGACACTGCTAAGGCTTGCGCAACCGTGCTCGCGACGTTATCGCCAGTTCTGCCATCACTCAAAACAATCGTGCCTTCTTTCGCAATAGCTTTGTGCGCGTCAATGGTGCTTTGTGCGAGTTTGAAATTAACCGCAACGCGCCCGTTGGGAGTGGCAGCAGCATCACCGACGGTTTGTAGTGCTTCTGCATCGGCAATTGCAACCAGTTTGATCGCACCCGCTTTACCTTCTGCTTCGAGAATTTGTGATTCTTTGCTGGCCATAGCGGCGAGAACTTGTTGTTCTTTTGCTGCTTCTGCTTCCAAAACGATAGAGGCTTTATGGCCTTCTGCTTTGGCAATTGCAGCAGCTTTTTCGCCTTCTGCGGTCAAAATTGCAGAGCGTTTTTGGCGTTCTGCAGACATTTGTCTTTCCATGTCTTCTTTAATCGATGCAGGGATGGTGATTTCCAACAATTCAAAACGCAATACGATAATGCCCCAAGGTTGGGTTGCTTCCAGCATGGCTTTTTGAATTTCGGCATTAATCGCGGCGCGGTTTTGGAAACACTCATCAAGTTCCATGGTGCCTATCGCGTTACGCATAGAAGTCATTGCCAGTTGAGTGGTGGCAAGTTTGTAATCGGTGATGTTGTTGGTTGCCGCCGCTGCGTCGATCACTTTAATAAAAAGCACGCCATCAATCATAAGCGCGACGTTATCTTTGGTGATGGCCGATTGATGCGGCACTACCAAGGTTTGTTCTTTAAGGTTGCGGTCAGCTGCAATCGAATCAAAAAAGGGAACAATCCAGTTCAAGCCGGAGCTAAGAGTGCGCGTGTATTTCCCCATGCGATAGATCACATAACCGCGGTTTTGCGGTACGAAATGAACGCCCTTTTTTAATGTAAACAGCAAAACAGCGGCGATCCAAAATGTTGGGTTGGAGAGAAATGAAAAGAGCGAATCCATAATGAGTATCCTTTGTCATTTTTAAGGTTATAAATGCGTGGAATGGAAATTACATGCTGCAATCTACATGAATATTGCAACATCCATGTGGCGCGAGAATATCGGGATTTAAGTGCCCGTGGCAAGCGAGATGAGACGGTAATTGATGAACTGATTTACCGTTAGCTCCAAGGCACATTTTCTGCCGGTCAGAAATAACGCGCTGCGTTAAAGTGCGAGGACAAGTTTGTCGCCCTTGGCGCGCGAGACGCACACGCACATCAAACCTTGTGCTTTTTGTGCATCACTCAAAACATGGTCGCGATGTTCTGCTTCGCCAGCGAGCACTTTGATGGCACAGGTTCCGCAATCCCCAACGCAACAATCGAAACGAGTATCAACTCCTGCACTGCGCAAGGCGTGTAGAAGAGATTGGTTTGCGTCTACGGCGATTAGTTTGTTGGTGTAAGCGAGTTCTAGGAGAACAGGTTTATCTTTTTCCTCGGCTACTCCATAAAAATACTCCAATTGAATTCGGTCTTTTTGTATTCCCAGCAAACGCGCGCTCGTTTCTATATCGTTAAGCAATGCTGTAGAACCGCTGGCGTAAATGAGAGTGTTGCTGTGTGAGTTCGCCAGTATATTCATCACATCGATATTTTTTTCTTCGTTGGCAGCGTAGCAAATTAATTGGCGAGGAAATGTGTGTTCCAATTCGTCCAAAAAGGGCATATCAGCTTTGCTTGTGCCAACGTAATGCAATGAAAATCTACGGCCTCTCAATTCCAAGGTATATGCGATAGATTTAATCGGTGCGATCCCCATTCCTTCGGCAATTAAAACAGCAGGGCTGGAATCTGCATGCAAATGAAAATTGTTAGTAGGCAGGCGGCACTCGATGCGAGTGCCGGGATGCAGGTGATTAAAAATAAAGTGCGAGGCGCTGCCTTCGTCTTCTAAGGCAACGGCGATTTCGTAAAAATCGCGTTGCGCGGGGTTGCTGCTAATTGCATATTGTGCAGTTTGCTTTTTGCCCAGACAGTCTTCTAGCTGCAGCTCAATGTGCGAGCCCGCTGTAATCAACGGCAGCTCGTTACCCGATGCATCACCTAACTCGTAAGCGCGAATGCGCGGAGCAAGCTCACGCACATTCCGGGTAACTAAGCGTAGCGTTTTTGATTCCTGCATCATGGTTGTTTACTGGCTTTCTTATCGGCTTTTTCTTTTAGAGCTTTATCCCGTTCGCTATCAATTTCTTGCTTAAGCGCCCTAACGGATTGCTCAAATTCCGGAATGCTGCGGTCACGGCTAAAGCGCATGGCTGGGGGTAATGTCTCGCTCATGTACAATTCATCGGCAAGCTTATTGGTCGTTTGATAATTGTGAAGTAATTTCAAACCCGAAATTGTTAGCACCGAACAAATGCATATCCATTTAATTAGAGAGCGTTTGCGTGTGATTAAACGCAAATGGTAATAGATAATGGAGCATATAATCACAACAGCTATGTGGCCTTTATAAAGAATTGGTGTTTCCCACGATAAGGAGAAGCCCAAAAATGTATAAACGTATTCGGCGAGCTGTGCGACAAGCAAACCGCAGCACAGAATAAATAAGTGCCGGTTGAAATTGGCGGCGCCACCAAATACTCGGTTAGCCAAAGCCCATACGCCCGACCAAACGGCGCTGGCAATTAGCCATGGGAAAATGCCCATGATGTAATCGCTGGCTTTATTGTCGTTAATATCATTTATCCAAGTTTCGGATAAGGATAGCGCGCAAATAATGAAGGCCGCGCTTGCAAGTAGCCACCATTCATTCCAATGACTTCCTGCTGAATCACTCGCTTCTTCGGTGACGACATAGTTGCTGTCCCGCACTCGTATTTGTGTATGGCCTAAGCCCGCGATTGTGTTGCCGTTGATGTGCAATTGCGTGAAGCGTTTACCTTTTAATGTTATGCCATTGCGGCTGCCCAAATCGCGCAGGCTGAGCATGCCGTTTTCGCTTGTTTCAATCAGCGCATGTTCAGCGGCAACTTTGTCATCATCCAAAATAATATCGTTGGTGTAGCCACGCCCGATGCGAATGGGCAGGCTCGAAAATTTATGGCGTGCTTGTACGTCGCCATTTGCATTAAGAATTTCCACAAAATAAAAGAGGCTCATGATTATTTAGCCTCCTTTGATGATGGCACTGTTTTCGTTTTTGAGAAGCCAGCGAGAAATTGCGAAAGCATTTTTTGGCCGTTTTCGAAAGACACACCATCCACATCCAAGCGGCTTTGTAAATTCATAGAAGGTTCGTCGGTGCTTGAGGTGAACAAAATAAAGTCATAAAGCCCCGCAAATTTTTTGTACGCCTGAACGCATACTACGGCGCGGCCACTGAAATTTTCTTTGGCGATAAAATCTTCAGTACAACGCGGCGTGGTTAGGTCTTCATCTTTGATATTGCTGTTAACGCGGTTGTTAAATGATTTGCCAACAAGGTTGGCAAAACGAAGGGAGTTCAATTGATCGGTTTGCACAAATTTATGGTTTATGGACAATTGCCCTGTTTGCAAATCATTGGATACGAAAATCTCTGACTCCATGCGGCAGTTAATCTGGTCTGTCTTGTAAGTTTTTTCGCGTTTTGAATCAGAGTTTCCCCAGCAGCGTACCTGTTCAGATTCGCGCACGGGAACTGCGTAAGGGCCCACATTTTTTGAGGTAAGTGGCGTAGCCAAAAGCGTGTTCACCATGATGCTTTGATGGGCGAGTAATTGCTCACCAATAATGGCTTTAAAATCGGTTGGTGGTTTGGTATCGGAAGTAATACTCGCCACCAGCTTTTGCGCAAAAATGGCGGGCACCAAAAAGCTCACCAGCTCGCCATCACGTCTGTGCGCCACGTTTACGCCCGCCACTTGACCATTGGCTTTCACATTGGGACCACCGCTCATGCCGGGGTTTACGGGGCCGGTAAACATAATTTGATCGCTAAAACCGCGGTGACTTAAACCGTTGTATGTCCCCTCTGAAATAAAGAATCCCAAATCGAGGGGGTTGCCTAGGGAATAGAGGTGCTCGCCCTGCTGAAGTGGTGCTGGCGGGTCAATCAATTTAAAAAAGCCGGTGCCTTGGCGGTTAACGCGCACAACGGCTAAGTCGTGTTGTACATCTACCGCCAGCAACTCTATATCACCGCTCTTGCCTTGAGTGTCTTTAAATTCTCCAAGATAGGTTTCGGGTTCCAACGCAATTTGCGATACCACGTGAAAGTTGGTGATGACCAAATTGCTCGTTCCAATTAAAAAACCAGAACCGACCGCGGATTGGCTGTGGCCATTCTTGAGTAATACGCGAATTTGCAGCAAATCACTCTGTGCGGCTGCGTAGAGTTCTTGGGCGGTGGAGGAGGGGGGATTGGCTGGCACATCTGCCTCCTTCGCTAAAGTTGCAGGCGCGGATGAGCTCGAATCAGCCAAGGCAGGAAGACATAGACAAGCAAGTAACAGCGTGAAGCGCGCGGAAATCATAGGGTTCCTTTTTAAAACAGCAGGGTCAAAATAGCACAGGTCAAAGCAGCACGAACAATCAACGACACTATTGAATAATCGGCGGTGCCAGTATGCCCAGACTAACTCGGCATAGCTACCTTAACCCAGCAGAGCTACTTTAACCGGGCAAAGCCAGCTTGCACTGCAGTTATAGGCGGCGCGCTAAATTCTCGATGTCCCTTGTGATACGCACCAACTCCGGTAATGCTAGTCGCCAGCAGTTGGCCGAATAAAAATAAGCTCCAGCTGAATCCAAACTAGCTCAGGCTGTGTCTATAGCGTTAATCATTGTTGCTAGCGATTGCAGAAACCCGATTTAACACCTTATTCAAACGAGTGATTTTATGAAAATGTCTCATGTGGCTCATAAAACTATACGCACCTTGGCGATTGTTGGCCTATTGCTAATGCCGTTTTCGCTCAGCAATGCTGCCGAACTAGTAGGTAAACCGGTTCCGGTTGGCGGTGGCTCTGCCGCCAGCGTGGCATCGGACACAGCGTCGTCAGCGCCTGTGCCGCCAGAGGCGCCTAGTCCATCGGATATTCAATCGGCACAGCAGGATGTCCATCAAGCCATGGAGGACATGCGCCGTGATTTCCATCAGGATTTCGGCTCTGGTTTTGATCGATTTGATGAGGACTCAACCATGATTATTCCGATACTGGTCTTGTCTCTTTTATTTGGTGGCCCGGTTCTTTTGATTATCGTCTTGGCCTTGCTGCATTACCGTAATAAAGCGCGTCGCCAACAAAACATCAACGCCAATATCGATAAGCTGCTGGCTGCAGGCAGGGATATTCCCGTAGAGCTACTGCTTGGAGAAGAACCTGCGGCTGTTAAACGTACGGTGGCAGGGGAGGTGACTGTATATCATGGTGCGGATGAAAATATGCGTAAAGGCGTGCGCAACATAGGCTTGGGCGCAGGCTGGCTAATCTTTTTGACCATTATGTTTGGCATCAAGATTGGTGCTTTTGGGTTTGTTTTTATCGGACTTGGCATTTCCCAGGTGGTGATATGGAAACTATCTAGCCCAAATCCCGTTAGCAATCACCCAACAGCTGATGTAAACCGGGTTCAGGACTAATTTGAATGTCAGTTCCCGATCAGGAATTGATTGCGCGCGTGGTCGCTAAGAAAGACCAGCATGCGTTTTCGCAGCTGGTTTTGCGCTACCAATCGCAGTTGCGCTCATGGGCCCGTCGCTTATGCGATGGTGATGCCCATTTGGCCGACGATTTAGCGCAAGAAACTTTCATTAAAGCCTACGCGGCTTTAGGTGCTTTTCGCGCAGAAGCCAAGTTCTCAACGTGGCTATACCGCATTGCCTTCAATATTGCCGCCAATCGCTGGCGCGGTAAGAAAATTCAATGGTGCGAGTTGGATGATAACGAGGATATAGAAGCCGAATTGTGCGAACTCAAACAATTCGACGCCAAACGTGATGTAGAAGCCGCCATGCAGCATCTTTCTGCTGCCCAGCAGCTCGCAATCAGGCTATGCTTTGAAGACGGGTTTTCTCATGATGAAGCGGCGAGTATTATGGGCGTACCTCTAGGCACCTTAAAAACCCATGTCTCTCGCGGTAAACAAAAATTGCAAACACTGTTGGCGTCCTGGAGTCAGGTAGCATGATGAAACAAGATCCCCATTTCTCCGAAGATGAGCAATTTGAAAATTTCTTAAGCGCGCAGCTTAAGCAATCGCAACCCTATTTGATGGATGATAATTTCTCTGCGCAGGTGATGGCTAAGTTACCAGCGAAGAAAAAATTGTCGGTGTGGCAAGAGCGCTTAATTATTGCGTTGCCCTTAGTGGTTATTAGTTTGCTGGTGCTCAGCCAATTTTCGTTGTTGGCTGTTGGCGTGAAGCTGTACACATTTTTGGTTGCTGTGGATGTCGCAAGTTTGCTTAATATGGGTTTGGTTGTCTCTGCGCTTGCTTTGAGTGGCGCCTCTTACTGGTTTGCCAAGCAAGCCAAGTTGATGTAACTAAAAAATTCTCCCCATGTAAAAAGCCCCGCAGTTGCGGGGCTTTTTACATGGGGAGATCTAATAAATTATTTCGCTTTTAAACCCTTACCGGTTGCAGCCCAATAAATGCCGCCGTACACATGCTCCAAAAATAGTGTGTCGGAATAATCTGCGGCCGTATGACCCAGTGCGGTATAGAAAGAGCGGCCGCCATCGTATTGATGGTACCAGGCAATGGGGTGGAATTTGCCCATCCCTTTACCTTGTTTCACTTTCCAATCGGTAACAGGATCATAAGTTTTTTCATCAGCCGCCAAAATATAATTTAAGCCTTTAGTATTCTCTGGGCCAAATTCATACCACTCTTCTGTCCACAACAGGCGATCTGGCATACGCTCCAAACCGGGAAATTTGCGGTCAGTGACTTGCAGCTCCGCGGTTTGAATAACTGGGTGAATGTGGAAGCTACGGCCAACCAACTTGGTGTACCACTCCCACTTGTATTCAGTATCAGACGCGCTGTGAATTCCCACAAAACCCTTACCTGATTTAATGAAGCGCTCCATGGCGGCTTTTTGCTCTGCGTTCAGAAGGTCACCCGTTGTGGAGAGGAAAACGATCGCTTGGAATTTTTCCAAGTTTTTATCGTTGAATACAGCGGGGTCTTCCTGCCAATCCAATTTGAAAAAATGTTTATCAGCCAGTTGGCGCATGGCAGCAACACCTTCCAATTGCGATTGGTGGTGAAATCCTTGGGTCATGGTGAAGAGTAAAACATTAAATTGCTCTGCATAGCTGCTGAGGCTAACGCCCAGCAGGCAAATGCAGAGGGAAAATTTTGATAAGGTACGTTTCAACATACTCAACCTCGTTATTGGAATTTATGGAAATTAAAGCCGCCGATAGACTATAGCAGTCCAAGTATGCATGCGGATAATTTTTGTAAAGTGAAGACGATGGTAGGGTTCAGCTTTCGATTTGACGGAAGGGTTATTCGGCTCAGGCGCAAATTAGTACAAAAAAAGAGAATGTGTTTCTCTCAATATGGCGTATATCAAACAATGGTTTGAATTTAGACTTTGTTTGCACGGTTGCTTGGGGATTTTACCCCGTGGTTATAACGTTGCAGCAATGATAAAACTCAAATGAGGTTGATATAAATGAACTCTTTAACGCTAGATTTTGTCGCCACCATGATTGCTTCTGTGCGCGGATGTTCAGGTGCGCCTAAATCAGTAGAGCAATGGCGAACTGAATTAAGGTATCAACAAGTCGGCGGCGACACGATGGCGTATCGAACCTACGGCGACAAATCAAAACCCGCAGTAGTCATGTTGCATGGATTACCTACATCGAGTTATCTCTATCGCGAAATTGCGCCCCGAATAGCGGAACAAGGTTATTTTGTGATTACACCGGATTTCATTGGGTTTGGTGCGAGTACAAAGCCTGTGGATGTTACCGCTTACCGAATGAGTTTACAGGCGAACCGCCTAGGTCAATTGCTATCAGTATTAAATGTTCAGCGGTACAGTGTCGTTGCTCACGATATGGGTGGTTTAGTTGGCTTTGAGCTATTAATAAACCATCCAGATGAGATTCAATCTTTTTTTGTATTGAATACTACGGCATATACCGATGGGTTTACGCCCCCACCTGAAATGAAAATGTTGGCGGGGAGAATGGGAGCCTTCCTAACATTTATGATGTCCAATCATGTTACGGGAAAATTTCTGACGGCTAAATTTGTGAAAGATAACATGGGGCATCCTGAACGACTTAGCCAAGACGCTGAAGAAAACTATTGGTGGCCCATGCGTGAAGGTACCACTCAGCCAATGCGCGCCACGGCTAAATCATTTAACAAAATTATGGAGCGCTACCCAGACTATCAAGAAGCATTAAAAGCCTATAAGGGGCCAAGCCGCATTTTGTGGGGTTCAAAAGATAAGGTTCTAAATTTTGAAAAACTTACAGCACAATTTTCACGTGATTTAAAATTGTCGTCCGATAAGGTTCAGCATGTTGAAGATGCGGGCCATTTTTTGCAGGAAGATTATCCAGATTTAGTGACGGCGAACGTGTTGCTTCTATTAAGTGATATAAATTTTAAAGATGGGGCTACTGAAATGAATCGGCAGATCCCATTTTAGTAATCACCTTCATTAATACATCCTCAATGAGTCGTAAACGTGGATCGTCTTTTTTTTCTTTGGCTTTTACGCACCAAACTGGAATAAAAGGCAAGGTGTATTCTGGCAGCACGCGCACTAATTTATTGTCGATTGAATTTTTTTCAACTTCGGCAATGGGTAGCGCGCCTATTCCTAAGCCTGCGTAAACTGCGGCGGCGCGAGTTCTCACATCATTTGACTGAAAACGAGAATAGGGCGTGATTTGAGTTACATCGCCATGCTTATGTCGTAGGCTAAGGCGAAATTCTAATTTTTTTTGCCATGGCATTATATAGTTGTAGTTGGCGAGCTGCTCTGGAGTTGAGATACACGTTGTATCAGCCAGATACTTCTTGCTTGCGCATAAGCAAAAAACTACCTCACCAATTTTTTTTGCTACTAATTGTGAGTCTGGAAGATCTCCTATTAGCAATGCCAGATCAATTCCCTCACCTACAATATCGCGTGGGGTATCTGATACTAATAATTGAATATCAAGCGATGGATGCTCTGCTAAAAGAGCAGTAATAGCATCTAGTAAGCCGAATTCAACTGTAGTGGTTCGCACCGCCACACGAATGGTTCCGCGGATATCAGTTTGTGTGTTTGATAGCTCATTTGCTAAGGAATCAAAATGCTGTAGCAGCTCACTTGAGCGACTAAATAATAATTCTCCTTCTGATGTTAAAGAAATTTTCCGCGTCGTTCGATTTAATAACTTAACGCCAAGTTGATTTTCAAGGGAAGCCACTTTTCTGCTGACGATGTTGGTGGGTATACGTAATATTTCAGCCGCAGCACTAAACCCTTTGGATAAAACAACCTGATTAAAAATTCTAATTTCATCAAGATTATTAAAGCTCATTGCTCTCCCCTTGAAAGGGCTAAAAAGTAGTAGGGTCAAAAAAATCCTTAGCCCTATTACACAGAATAATGAGAAAGTCTTTCTCTTTTGATGCGCTATATCCAGCGAATAGGTGGCTATACAATAATTCCGACATCATGTTCGGGAGATAAAGTCCATGTCAACTCATAATTCTATTATTTTGGTTATGCTCGTAACTGTTAAATCGGGGCAAGAATCTGTATTTGCAGATTTTGCAAAACAAAATTCACCGCTATTAGCGCAGCATCAGATCACGCCAATAAAAAGTATTGCAATAAAAGCGAAGGGTCAGATTGCAGGGATAAATGATATCCCTCAGCCGAATTTCATTAGCATTTTTCGCGTTTCATCTTTGGAAAATTTTAAGGCTTATATGACGGACGAACGCTATGCCGACGTCAGTGCGTTGCGCGCCCAGTCTACAAGCAGCGTTATTGGGTATTTCGCCCATGAGAAAAGCCTTCCTAAACAAATTGAACCTGTATCTCCCCATGACGAGCGATTGTACATGGTTGGCTTTGCCGCCTTCATCAATGGCGACGATCAAGGGTTAGAGCGCTTCAATAACGCAGCAATAGAGTCTGGTTTATTTAGTAAGCACGGTATGTATATCGAATACCAGTTGGCACCATTTAAGGCGGTAGCTGTTGTGGGTGATGCGAATGTGGTGTTGCCAGAAAGAATACAAATATTTTTTATTAATAACGCAGAAAGCTTTAAGGCTTATGTTGCGGATCCATTATATAAAGAACTATCACCGCTGCGCGACAAAACTTTAACAAAATATGATTTTTTTGCGGGCGGAATTAAATAACAGGAGTAAGCAATAAGGAGCAGGGCATACCTGCTCCAATTGCATAGCGCTATATTTACTCAGTAACTACTAAATCACCAGAGATGGAAACACCAGACTTCAACATGCCAGAATCGCAAGCATAGATTTCTTTGCTGGATACGGCTTTGCCTTTCGCGTTTGATTTAATATTGATAACTGCTGTTGCGCCTTCTTTTTTAGCCGCTTCACGCAACTCTTTTAAAGCCACAACCAACGCTGAATGGCAGGCAGAAATTTGTGACTTTAATGAGGCGTTAATCTCACGGTCAAACGTGTATTGCCCAATGGTTTTGGTAACACTGCCGGTAGGTACCGCATCGCCAAAATAAAACTTAATGTCGTCAGGCAATCCCAATTTGGCATCGTCTGAATTAAGCGCATCTTGAATAGAAATGTTTTTTAATTCGCGTGCTTCGGCTTGGAAGGCAAATGCACACAGAGTTGAAATCAGAACAATAAATACCTTTTTCATAAGCACCTCATGGTTAATTATCAATAAAAATCCGGCCTTAGCTTACTTCTTCTTAAGTGCCTGTTGCAATAACGCACCCATGCTACCCATTGCGGCGGGAGCTGGGTTGTTGCGTTGGGCGTTGCGCTGCTGGTTTTGCGATTGCGGGCGCTCGCCGCCTTTCTTGCTTTCCACTTTTTCACCGGGCGTGTCATCGAGGCGTAATGACAATGCGATACGCTTGCGAGGCACATCCACTTCCATTACTTTTGCCTTGACGATGTCGCCCGCTTTCACGGCTTCGCGCGGGTCTTTCACAAAGGTATGCGACAACGCTGAGATGTGCACTAAACCGTCTTGATGCACGCCAATATCGACGAACGCACCAAAGTTAGTTACGTTGGTCACAGTGCCTTCCAGAATCATGCCGGGAACCAAATCCGTAATTTCATTTACACCATCTTGGAAATTTGCCGTTTTAAACTCAGGGCGCGGGTCACGGCCTGGTTTGTCCAGTTCCTTAATAATGTCGGTAACAGTAGGAACACCAAATTTTTCATCGGTGTAATCAGCGGCTTTTAATCCGCGCAAAAAACTGGAATCGCCAATTAAACCTTTTACTTCACGCGAATGCTTGTCAGCAATTTTTTCTACAACCGAGTAAGCCTCTGGGTGAACGCCCGATGCATCTAACGGATTATTGCCGCCAGCGACCCGTAAAAAGCCCGCAGCTTGCTCAAAGGTCTTTTCGCCGAAACGTGGCACTTTTTTCAGCGCAGAGCGCGAAGCGAATGCACCATTCTGATTGCGAAATTCAACAATATTATTGGCGAGGGTTGTATTTAAACCTGAAACACGAGCGAGCAGCGCAGCCGAGGCAGTATTCACCTCTACGCCTACCGCATTCACACAGTCTTCTACAACGGCATCAAGTGAGCGCGCTAATTGTGATTGTGATACGTCGTGTTGGTACTGGCCCACACCAATCGATTTAGGATCAATTTTTACGAGTTCAGCAAGCGGGTCTTGCAAGCGACGTGCGATAGATATAGCACCGCGGATGGTTACATCTAAATCAGGAAATTCTTTTGCGGCGTATTCAGAGGCTGAATAAACCGATGCGCCTGCTTCACTCACAATTACGGTAGTTGCGGTAATATCTTTGTGTGCCTTCAGTACGTCTTTCGCAAATTTTTCCGTTTCGCGCGATGCGGTACCGTTGCCAATTGCAATTAAACCTACATCATATTTTTTGCAGAGATGAACCAAAATTGCTTCAGATTCTGCAATTTTATTGAGTGGGGGCGTTGGGTACATAACAGTGTGATCAAGCACTTTGCCGGTTGCATCCACCACGGCAACTTTCACGCCGGTGCGCATACCGGGGTCTAAGCCGATAGTTGCTTTTTGTCCGGCAGGTGCTGCCAACAATAAATCTTTTAAGTTGGATGCGAATACTTTGATTGCGCCGTCTTCTGCTTTTTCGCGCAATTCGCTGAGCAAATCCGTTTCAAGATGCGTTAATAATTTCACTCGCCACGTCCAGCGTACAACTTCGGCAAGCCATGCGTCCGCCGCGCGACCTTTATCCTGAATTTGCCAGTGTTCACCAATCATAGCTTCACAGGGGTGGCCAACTCGCGCTGTTTCGTCGCCCACTTTAATGGCGAGCGTTAATACGCCCTCGTTGCGGCCACGGAACATTGCCAAAGCACGGTGCGAAGGGACAGATTTAAGCGGTTCATCGTGTTCAAAATAGTCACGGAACTTTTGTACTTCTTGTGTTGCGTCGGTCTCTTTGCCTGAAACAGCACGTGCGCTCAATGTGCCTTCCTGAGTGAGGAAGTTGCGCAAGCGGCCAAGCAGTTCGGCATCTTCGCTGAATTTTTCCATGAGAATGTATTTAGCGCCGTCCAAAGCCGCTTTGGTGTCGTCGATTTTGTGTTCAGCGTTAAGGTATTTGGCTGCTTCCAGTTCTGGATTAAGTGAAGGATCTGCCATAAGCGCTTCCGCCAGAGGCTCCAAGCCCGCTTCTTTGGCGATTTGGCCTTTGGTGCGACGCTTGGGCTTATAGGGTAAGTACAGGTCTTCCAAGCGGTTTTTGGTATCGGCAAGATTAATGTCGCGCTCAAGCTCCGGCGTGAGCTTTTCCTGTTCGATGATGGATTTCAATATGCTCGCACGGCGTTCTTCCAGCTCGCGTAAGTAACGCAGGCGTTCTTCCAATGTACGCATCTGGCCATCATCCAAACCGCCGGTGGCCTCTTTACGGTAGCGGGAGATAAAGGGCACGGTTGCACCTTCATCCAAAAGCAGAACAGCTGCGCTAACTTGTTGTTCCTGAACGGTTAATTCATCGGCAATACGTTTAAAAATACTGGGTAGGCTGATTGGGCTGGTCATAAAGCTAACTCGTGTTGCGGTAGAAAAGAAGGCAAGCATTATCCCTAAATTGCGGTTGCCCGCCAGTCTTGCTTTTTTGCTAGAGGGGCTTTTTTTGAATTGCGAATCCTATTTTTGGAAAGTGAATCAAATTTTCAAAGAGTTGAATCCAAAAGCTGGGTAGGTGTGTCTTAGTGGTATCGATTAACGAATCTATCTTTGAACAGGAAACTCTATGAAAGCTCTCTCTATCCCACGTATCTCTTTCCATCAATTCGCCTCTATTACACTGATTTCGCTGTTAATGGCTGCCGAATCTACTTACGCGGCTGAAACCGTGGCGCGTTCCTACGATATTAAAAATGTATCCGAAGTTGTGGTTGGTGATGGTGGCCAAATTCAAATCACCCAAGGCGATTCCGAGAGTTTGCGGGTTGAAGCGGCCGCCGATGTTATTGATAAAGTTAAAGTAGATTTAAGCGGGAATCGTCTTAGCCTCGGCATAAAAAGAGGATCAGGCAATGGCGGTTTGTTGAACTTCTTTTTCAATCAAAGCGATAAGGTGCATTACATATTGCAAGTGAAGAGTTTGAAGTATCTTGGTTTATCCGGTGCATCGCACGCAAATCTGGGTAATTGGAAAGACAAAGATATGGCAGTAAGCGTAAGCGGTGCAGGTGAAGCAAATTTTGCTAGCCTTTCGGTTGAGGATTTGTTTGTTGATTTATCGGGTGCGAGTAACAGCAATATCCAAAGTGTGAGTGCAAAAAAGTTAAAGTTTGAGCTATCCGGAGCGGCGAATGCCAATATTAAGGGGCAAAGCCAAGCAACGTTTCTTCAAGTAGGCTGCAGTGGTGCTAGTAATTTCCGTGGAAAATTATTAACGGTTGGTCAGGCTGATGCGAATGCGAGTGGGGCTTCAAATATCGAAGTGAACGCCACGGAATTTTTAAAAGCAATCGCCAGTGGTGCTTCGAATGTGCGTTATTTGGGGCAGCCAAGGCTTGAGAGTAATTCCAGCGGGGCGAGTAATATCAACTCCATAAAGTAATTTTACCTAAATGTGTTTCATTGGATTGTGAGCTCGTAGTCTGTTGTAGTTGTTTTGTGGCTGCTATAGTTTGAGCGCATTGCAGGCCGCGCTTATCATACGCAGCCAGTACAAATATCACTCACAGAAAGGGAATACAGGATGCATTTTCCGCTTATTAGATCGTGCCTACCCCTTGTCATAGTTACATTCCTCACCGCCTGCGGTGGCGGAGGTGGTGGCAGCTCGTCAGGTTCTTTTGGTAGCAACATTTCGGCAACTAATTCGGGCGGTACTCCTGCCGATGGAATATTTAGGCCTGCTGTTGCAGATTCGCCTTATAAAACCGATATCGTTAACTGCTCAAAAATCGTTAACGATAGGCCAGTGGTTTCGTGCAAGTTAAACACTCTGCCGTTTATTGGTCAAAAAAGTGCTGCGCCTACCAAGGCCGATATTCTTGCGCAAACCGTTGTTTCGCATCCCTGGATGGCAACTCGGTTTGGGCAATTACTTGATCAAATGCCGCAAGATGTTTTTTTGCTGTTTCGCGGTGTGACTGCGGTGGTGATTGGTGCCGATATTCGGCCATCACACTACCGCTCAGACACAGGTGCGATTTATTTAGATCCAGCGGATTTGTGGCTCAATGCTAACGAGCGCGCCACTATCTCCAAAGTTGAAGATTTCCGCAGCGGTTTTTCTAACGGTTTGTCGTTTCGCAGTTTGTGGCGTTACGTACAAGGTAAAGCAAATGCCTTTGATTATTTCCCGCTAGATGGTCCGGTCAGCTCGCGTTCAATTAATGACATTGTGCGCCCCATGGCCGCTTTACTTTTCCATGAGTTAGCTCATGCCAACGATTTTATGCCACCCGGTTTTGTTGGGCAGCTTAACCCTCAGTTAACGGCTCTCAATGCCATTAATGACTTGTCTAGCGTACGGATTTCAACAGGTTTAACCATCCAGTCTCCACTTAATTCGCAAATGCAGTACAACTTGGCTCAAATAATGTACCGTGGTGTAAAAGCAACAGATGCACAAAAGCAATTGTTACCTGAACAGGTAGGCTTGGATTTTTCGGCGGATGGCGCAAGTGATTCTTATAGCTACTCTAGCCAATATGAAGACACTGCCATGTTGTTTGAAGAAGTTATGATGAAATATCACTACAACATAGACCGCGAGCTGGCGTTTACCGATGCGCCACCCGCAACTGGAGCAAGTTGCGCCAGTTACGTGGTGCGTTGGGGCGTGAGAAATCGCATAGGTAACCCACTGGTGAAATCACGTGCGGAAATTATCGTGCAAAAAATACTGGGCCTTAATAATACCGCAGCCTACTTTGCAGCTTTGCCTGCGCCGCGCTCTATGTTAACGGGTGTGGATTGGTGCACTAACTTGACGTCCTTGAGTCGTGAAGGGGGAATGCAAAAAATGTCGTTTGAACCCCTGCCAGCGCGAGATTTATTACCCATTGATTAACTGAACACGAAGAGGTTTTCTGTGAGCCGCTAAAGCACCTTTAGCGGCTTTTTTTTGTGTCATGTTTGTGTGTTAACCTGCGCAAAATATTTGACTGGGTTACGTAATGCGATTATCCAAGAGCTTGAATTCCATTTTTCCTCTGTTTTTTTTCTTAACGCTGAGTTTTGTAAGCAGTTTATCGGCGGCGCAAGAACCCATGCCTGATACTGAATCTACATCAACAAGCATTACGAATGATGAGGTGGACGAGGTGCTGGTGGTAGGCGAACAGCCCGGCCCAAGTTTATGGCGGGTCTATAAAGATCATCACGTGCTTTGGGTTATGGGAACCATCTCTCCTCTACCCAAAAATATGCAATGGCATTCAAAGAAAGTTGAAACGGTTGTTGCTGAGTCGCAGGAATTTTTGTTGCCGCCAAGAGTAAAAGTAGAAGTTGGATTTTGGAGCAAGGTAGGATTGTTGCCTTCGTTGATAGGGATTAAACACAATCCTGATGGAAAAAAATTAGCGGATGTTCTCCCACCCGATATTTACGCTCGCTGGTCTCTATTAAAAGAAAAATATATTGGCAAAGATGCGGATATCGAAAAAAATCGGCCCATTTTTGTGGCGACTGAATTATTTAAAAAGTCCATCGATAAATCTGATATGGCACCGGACGACAGTATTCGCTGGGCGATCGAAAATATAGTTCGCGTCCACAATATCAAAACAACAAAACCTACCTTGGGCCACGAATTAAAAAACGCACGCGCCACAGTTAAAAAATTTAAGAAGTCTTCGCTGGATGATACAGAGTGCTTTACGCGCACAATTGAACGGTTAGAAACTGACTTGGGGGCTATGCGCACAAGAGCGAATGCTTGGGCTAAAGGCGACTTGGAAACCTTGCGGAGCTTGCCCTATCACAACGAGCGCGAAGATTGCGAATCAGCCGTGCTTAATTCAGAAATTGCGCAAGACGTGGGAATCCAAAATATAAAGCAAGTGTTGAAAGAGGAGTGGCTGGCTGCTGCGGAAGCGGCGCTGAGCAACAACGAGTCTACATTTGCGATGCTACCCATGGCAGAAATTTATAAAACGGACGGATATCTGGCTGCATTGGCGGCCAAGGGTTATGTGATCGAGCGGCCTGAGTAAGGTCGCCAAACGAATTTATTGCCTCTTTATATTCACCTTCTTTCTGATTTACCCCCTCCAAATTCGCCGCTGGAAGATACCCGTGCATTAAACGCTTGTATTTCATTGTTTTGGTGTTATAGTTATGTATAGCAGTAATTCGGTGGCTGAATCAGTATGGTTCGGCTAAGGCTAACTAAAAGAGGCTTGCAGCGGGATGAGCACCATAAATTCAGACGAGGAATTGGTTGAGCGTATTTTGGCTTTCAATGATCAGCAGGCCTTTACACACCTGGTTCTTCGCCATCAATTGAGCGTACGCAATTTGGTAACTCGCTGTTGCTTTAAGGATCGTCATTCGGTTGAAGATGTCGTGCAAGAGACATTTCTGCGCGCCTATTTATCACTTGCCAATTTCAGGCGTGAGGCGAAATTTTCCACTTGGCTTTATCGCATAGCGTTTAATTTGGTTGCGGATAAGTTCAGACGAAAAACATTGGATTACTGTGATCTTGATTCTATCGAAAGTATAGCGGGCAACTGTTCGCTACTGTACCAAAGTGATTTACGCGGTGATCTTTCCAAAGCGTTTGGCAATATTAGCGAACAACAAAAAATCGCAGTGCGCCTTTGTTTGGAAGAGGGGCATAGTCACGCCGATGCGGCAGTGCTCATGAATATCCCGGTAGGCACTGTTAAATCACATGTTTCCCGCGGGCGAGCGCAGTTGCAGCAGTTGTTGGCCCACTGGTGTGAGGTCGCTTAATGATACCGCTGCATGATTTATATCTTTTTGCTGCTCTTTTTCTGTAGGTAATTTATGACCCATTCGTGGAATGACGATCAACCGATTTACCGACAGCTACGCGAGCGGATTGTCAGCTTGATGTTAGCGGGTGTTTTTAAAGAGGGCGATCCTTTGCCATCGGTGCGCCAAGTGGCAAGCGATTATCAAATTAATCATCTCACCGTAAGCAAGGCTTACCAGGAGTTGGTCGATATGCAATTGGTTGAAATGAGGCGCGGTATGGGCATGTATGTAGTGCCTGGTGCGCAAGAAAAATTACATGCAATCGAAAAAGACAAGTTTTTGAATGCGGAGCTTCCTGCGTTACTTGCCCGCATTAAAAGTCTAGGCATTAGCTCGGGTGATTTGTGTAAGGCCATTATGAAAGCCGATGAGGAGCAGTAGATGAGTGCAGTAATAGACGCGAAGGGAATTTATAAATCCTACGGCAAAAAAATCGCTTTAGATCACGTTGATTTAAGCATTCCTGCTGGACGAATCGTTGGGTTAATAGGCCCCAATGGCGCAGGAAAAACCACGCTACTCAAGGGTATATTGGGATTGGCTTCGGTTGACGGTGAGTTACGTGTTTTAGATCTGAATCCCTTCAGCGAGCGAGTCAAACTGCTGGAAAATGTTTCGTTTATTGCGGATACGGCGATTCTGCCACGATGGCTAAAAGTGAGTGAGGCGCTGGAATATATTGAAGGTGTACATCCAAAGTTTAGTCGAGAAAAAGCGATGAGCTTTTTGGCTAAAACTCAAATTCAGCTAACAAGCAAAGTGAAAGATCTTTCCAAGGGCATGGTCACGCAATTACATCTTGCGTTAATTATGGCAATTGATAGTAAGTTGTTAGTGCTGGATGAACCCACTTTGGGCTTGGATATTCTATATCGCAAACAATTTTATGAGGCCTTGCTCAATGATTATTACGATGCGCAAAAAACAATCTTGATCACCACTCATCAAGTGGAAGAGATTGAAGGAATTTTAACGGACTTGGTTTTTATCAACAACGGAAGAATTATTTTAGAAAGTTCTATGGAAGCTTTGTCAGAAAAGTTTTGTGAATTGCATGTGGATGCTGCCAATAAAGATAATGCAATGACATTTAATCCTATTCATATAAGAACAATATTGGGTGGCTTTAGCATGATTTTTGAAAATGTGGATATCTCGCAGTTGCAGGCATTGGGTAAAGTGACAACACCAAGCGTGGCGGATTTATTTGTGGCAAAAATACAGCCTAGAGTACAACCATAAGGTGCAAGCAATGAATATTTATAAAACGCAAATTAAAAGAGAATTGTGGGAAAACAAAGTAAGTTTTATTTACACCCCTTTTGCCATCACCTTGCTTATATTAGCTTTTGTTGCCTGTGCTGCGCTCTCCACTAAAGGCGCTATTAATGGCGATGGCGTACATTTCAATATGACTTCGAACGGCATGCCGATTGAAATGGGTGTAAAGGTAGATGAAGGTATGGGTGCCCACCTTCCGGACAAAGAAAGCGTAAATCATCAAAAAGTTGATTTAATTGCTGCGGCCGCTAAGGACTCTGGCATTTTTCATGCGTTTATTAGCGGAATAATGTATTCAAACTGTGTGATGCTTTATTTGGTTTTTTCAATTGTGTTGGGTGCGTACGCTTTGAGATGTTTGTTTGATGACAGAAAGAACAAAGATATTTTATTTTGGAGGTCAATGCCCGTCAGCGAAACTACTAACGTTGCAGTGAAATTGATCATGATTTATGTGGTTGGGCCTCTTGTTATCTTGTTGCTAAACCTTCTGGTTGTTTTGGTGGCTTTGATGGTCGGCGCCTGCTATTTCACCTATCACGGTATTGGATTAGGTTCTTTACTGACGTCCCTCATAAATGGAGGAATGTACTATATTCCGCTGCAAATTTTTTATGAGCTTATTTTCAGTTTGTTGATGCTCTCTCCTGTAATAGGCTTTGCTTTATTTTCTTCAGCTTATGCACGTAAAACACCTTTCTTTATTTTTGTTATACCTTTTCTACTCTTAGGTGCGGATAGAGTTCTGGATTCAGTGTTCGGATTTAATGTGGGCTTAAGCGCGCTATTTAAAGCATATGGTAAAGCGCTCGTGCTTACGCAAGATGCTTTTTTGCTTCAGCATCCACTTCATTTCACGCAGGCTATGATTGCCCCGCTATTAGGTTGTGTTCTTGTGGGGGCAGCATTTACCGCTGGTGCTATTTGGTTGCGAAATAATCGCTACGAAATTTAATCTAAAACTGTCGGATTTTATTATGAAACGCTTTTTATTGCTCATTCCATTTTTAATGTTGTCCGCGTGTGTGTATAACCAACATACAAAGGATTATCGCAAAGGAACTAATATCAGCCCGCAACAGATCGCTGCTATTGAAATTGGGAAAACCAACAAACAATGGGTTCTCACCAATTTTGGAATTCCCGAACGTACTCAAGTGGAGAAAGATGGCTTGGAGGTGTTTGAGTATGTGAATGAACATACCGCAACATCTAATAAATCTTTTATCTTTCTGTTTAATATTGATTCAGACAAAGTGGTTGATCGGGAGGTTACTCGTATAGTGTTTCGCGACAACGTAGTTGTTGGTCTGAACGACAAAAAACTCTAGCACCGGCATCCGGGAGATCCTTTGTGAATAGCGAACCCAAATTTAGAGATTTAAAGAAGTCTGAAGCAGATTGCAAAATAGCGGGTGTTTGTGGCGGCTTTGGCGAATATACACCGCTGCCTTCATGGATGTGGCGAGTAATATTTCTGGTATCACTTTTTATCGGAGGCTTAGGTTTAATTACCTACGTTATTTTATGGGTGTGTATGCCTCCAGCCAGCACGCCGCCCCGGCAGGAACGGGTTGTTAACCCAATTCTCTAACAGCAGTTAAGACTAAGGCTCCGCATAAAAACCGGAGCCTTTTTGCATTTTAAGGCTTTACCTTAAAAGATAATTTGCAAGTCCTAGGTGCAACCGATAAATTCCACCCGTTGTTCAAAACCATTAAAAAGGATGCTGTATGAAAATGAATAAATTAGGTTGGGTAGCTGCGATTTTCGTAGGGGGATTGCTAGCCTCGTGTCAACACGAGATCAAGGCAAAACCCTCTGCAGTCTCTATTCAGGCTGCTGCCATTAATACGACCACTATTCAAAAAAGCCCCAATGACGACCGCACCTACGCTGCCATTATGTTGGCTAATAATCTTCAGGTGGTACTGGTGTCAGATCCGGGATTAGAGAATTCTGCAGCATCGCTCGCTGTTGGTGTTGGTAGTGCGCAAGATCCAATCGAGCACCAAGGTTTAGCTCATTATCTTGAACACATGTTGTTTTTAGGAACCCAAAAATTTCCTGAGCCGGATGGCTTTATGAAATTTACCCAAACTAACGGGGGTATGACGAATGCCTTCACGGCCTTTGATAAAACCAATTTCCTATTTCAGGTAAATGCCAACAAATTTGACGAAGCACTGGATAGATTTAGCGATTATTTCAAATCACCGACCTTTGATGCGCATTATTCAGATAAAGAGCGTCAAGCGGTTAATAACGAATGGTCTATGCAAAAACAGCAAGATGGTTGGATTTTAAATCGTTTGGATGCAATTACAGGCAACCCGCAAAGCCCGCGTGCAAAATTTAATATTGGTAATTTGGATACTCTCGTCGATACCCCAACATCCAAGTTGAACGATGCAATGAAGTCTTTTTACAGCCAGTACTACTCATCAAATATTATGCGCTTGACACTCGTGGGAAAACAGTCAATTCCAGAGCTCAAAGTGCTGGCCGAAAAATACTTCTCTGATATCCCCAACAAAAATATTCAAAGGCCGCAGGTAAACGTTCAGGGCGTAACCGACGCCGAAGTTGCGAAAAATATTTACTACAAACCCAATAAAGATATTAAAGCGCTGTATGTGGATTTCCCGGTTAAATCTAATAAAGAACAATGGCGTTTGAAGCCAAACGAATACATACGTAATTTATTGACAACAGAAGAGGCTGGTACGTTGTGTGAACAGTTGCGAAAAAAAGGCTTAGCGATAAATACGACAGCCTTCTTCGCATCTGATCTCTACGGGCTTGACGGCTTTATGCGTGTTCAGGTAGAGCTCAGTGATATTGGCCTGAAGCGTCAGGATGACGTGGTTGCAGCAATTTTTTCTTACGTTGAATTAATTAAGCGTGAGGGGCTTAACGAAAATTATTTCCGCGAGCTGCAAGCTATGCGAGCTAAAGATTTTGTAAATGCGAGTAAGCCTAATCCTCTCCAGCAAGCTATTCAACTTACTACCCGACAATTCGATTTTCCTGTGGAAAACTTATTAAACGCCGATTTTGTTTACGAAAAATATGATGAGAAAGCTGTTAAAGATGTGTTAGACCAGCTAGATACCAAACGAGTGCGCGTGTGGCACATAAGCCAACAAGAAAAGGTTAGCAAGCCTATTAGCTATTTCGACGGTAGCTACGAAATCAAAACTATAGATGCTGATAAATTCTCTCGGCTTTCTGATTTAGCTAAGAATTTCAAATTCAATTTGCCGCCGTTAAACAATTTGTTTACAGATAAATCTGCGCCGCTTGTAGAAAGTAAATACTTAAGACCTCATCAGGTGATTAGTGCCGCAGGCGTGGAGGCATTTTTGCAGCACGCCGAATACTATCGTGAAGATAAAGGTCAAATCTCCCTCGAAATAAACTCTTTGTATGGAGTGAAAAATCCGAAAAATGCCGTATTGGCTGATCTGTTAACGGAGATTTACAAAAAGCAAAATACATCACTCATGGATCGCGCTCATAATGCTTCTTTAGGTATTGCTATTTCACTGAGTGGTGCAAATTCAACGGCTATCACCATCTCCGGCTACACGACTAAGCACCCGTTGTTACTAGAAGAGCTGCTGAAGAATTTTGCAAAGCTTGAGTTTGTTCAGTCTGAGTTTGATGAAGCCTTGGCAACTTATAAACAAGAGCGCGCCAATAAAACTAAGGATCATGTTTATCGCCAAATGTATGGGCAGTTGGGAAGGCTTACCAACAAACTGCAATGGACCGACAAGGAATATTTAGATGCTGCGCAGACAATCTCGCTAAAAGATGTAGTCGCATATTATAAGTTAGTGAAGAATGATCCGCTTATTCGCCTATTGTTTGTAGGTAACTATAGCGAAGAAACAGTGCAGCAAATGTCTCAGTCTGCTGTACATATTTTGCCGGGTAAGCGTCTGCCAAAAGATCGTGTTATTGCACAATACTCCGCGCCTTCAAACGGAAAAGTGCTGGAGTTTCGCGACTCTGTAAACTTGGCTGACAATGGTCTTATGATGGCGTGGTTTAAAGATAAAAAATCTGATGATGAGCAGGCCGCATTAGTTGTTTTGAATGCCTTTTTAGATAAAGCTTTTTTTGCACAATTACGCACGCAAGATCAATTAGGTTATGTAGTACAAAGCATGCCTTACCCAGTGGATGATGTTCCAGGCTATCTCATGATGGTGCAAAGCTCAAACACAGATCTGGCTAAAATTAAAGCGCGAATTGATAAATTCCGTCAGGACTATTTGGCGGAGGTGAAGTTAATTGATCCTGCTGCTATTGATGCAACCAAACAGGCCATGATTGCCAATATCATGCAGAAACCAACTGATTTTTATAAAGAAGCAGGAAGGTATGCGGGCGAGTTTTGGCTTGCAAAGTATGCGTTCGATGGGCGAGATCGCCACTTAACCGCCCTAAAAATGCTAACAAAAGATGACATTGTAAAGATTTACGAAGACTTGCTTCTAAACGATAAAAGCTCCGGCATGCTGCTGCAAACTCGGGGGGCTAATTTTAAAGATGCGTCTTTTGCACCTTTAAAACCTTAACTCCACGTGATTTATCGTTATAATTAAGCGCCGCTTATAAAGCGGTGCTTTTTTCTTCCCATAGGTAAATTATGAATAAATCTGAAGAAGCTCAATTTTGGGATTTGGTGGATGCTTTTATTGAAAAGGCTAATGACGCTTGTGACGAGGCTGATCCTGGAGTGGTGAGTGCCGCACTTCTCAATGCGGCGGCCCGTTTTAATGCGTTCGTAGTAGCAAACTCATCTATAGATCGCAAAGAATTTATCGATGAAATCGAGAGCGCCCAAAAATACCTTACGGGTCGCTACGCCGAATTGGTCAGAGACAATTTGGACGACTACCGTGACAATTTTAAAGTCTACATTCGCCCCGATGATGAAGACACTAATATCTAACCAGCCCAGTGCTGGTTTTTTTACCTCTTAAATTTGCGAAAGTGTAAAAGTGTGCATATCTTGTATGCAAGGCTAGTTGGCTATTGCAAAATCAACCTTAAAAACTGGGTCAATAAATTCGGATCAATAATAAAGAGAGCTGAGAATGAAACTACTACTGCGTGTTGTGTGTGCCTCCCTGACCGCATTTGCCGTGGGCGCTACTGCTGATGTAAAGCTGCCGCGTCTGGTGAGTGATGGAATGATTTTACAGCGCGATAAGCCTGCAACCCTTTGGGGTTGGGCCGACGAGGGCGAGCAAGTGACAGTCTCGCTAGGCAAGCAAACAGTAACCGCAACAACCCAAGGTGGTCGGTGGCAGGTGAAGTTGAAACCCTTGCCAGCAGGCGGCCCTTACGTTTTGGATATCCAAGGTAAAAACCATTTGCAGGTACAAGATGTTTTAATGGGCGATGTGTGGATTGCATCGGGGCAATCGAATATGGAGTTGCCCTTAAGACGTGTTCAGTATCAATACCCCAATTTGATTGAATCAACACACCTGCCTCAAGTTCGCGAATTTAATGTTCCCACTATTTATAACTTCAAAGGGCCAGCCGATGATTTTTCGGTAGGCGCCTGGAAAAAAGCTGAGCCAGAAAACCTTGCAGGCTTTTCTGCAGTCGGTTTTTTCTTTTCACGCTATCTTCACGAAAAACAAAATACGCCTATTGGTTTAATCACGCTTCCTGTAGGTGGTTCGCCAGCAGAAGCTTGGGTTAGTGAAGCGGGCTTGGCAAAATATCCACACTATCTGGCGCAACTCCAACCATTTAAAAGCGATGAGCATGTAGCCAAAACTATCGCCACAGATAAGGCCGCTAGCGCCGCTTGGTATTCTGATTTGGCTTCGAAAGATGAGGGCTTAAAGGGCGCTTGGTCGAACGAGACTCTGGATACGAAAGATTGGAAGAGTTTTACCGTACCCGGTTATTTAAAAGAGCAGGGTAGTGATTTTGTGCAAGGCTCTGTGTGGTTCCGCAAAACGTTTGATTTAACTGCAGAACAAGCCAGCAAAGCGGCAACCCTGTGGATGGGTGTAGTTGTTGATGGCGACCAAGTCTTTTTAAATGGCAAAGACATTGGCCAAACTGGCTACAAATATCCGCCACGTATTTATAGTGTTCCCACGGGCTTATTAAAAGCAGGCAAAAATACAATCAGTATTCGAGTGACCAGCTACACAGCAAATGCGGGTTTCGTAAAAGAAAAACGCTATGAGTTAGATTTAGGTAAAGAGTCAATTCCTTTGGCTGGCGAATGGCAATACAAAATTGCTGCGCGCACCGGCGATATGCCAAAAACCACAACACTCCATTATCAACCTGCATCTTTATTCAATGCGAAGCTAGCACCTACTTTAGGTTTCGCAATGAAAGGCGTGATTTGGTATCAGGGTGAATCTAATACCGGTCGTGCTAAAGAATATGAAGGCTTAATGTCAGATTTAATTACAGATTGGCGTGGTCAGTTTAAACAAGGTGATTTCCCCTTTATTTACGTTCAGCTGGCCAACTTTATGGATGCTTACTCTGAGCCGCGTGAAAGTGACTGGGCTGCAACCCGTGAATCCCAGCGCAAAAATTTGAGCATAAAAAATACCGCCATGGCGGTGGCCATTGATCTAGGTGAATGGAACGATATCCATCCATTAAACAAGCAATCCGTTGGCGAGCGTTTGGCGCTGGGTGCTCAACGTGTTGCTTACGGCAATAAAAAAATTATTGCATCAGGCCCAAATGCAATCAGTATCAAGCGTGATAAAAAGAGTTTGATTATTGGTTTTGATAAAGCGGGTGGTGATTTAGCGATAACTAAAGATGGGTTTTTACATCACATTGCCATTGCCGGCGCCGACAAAAAATACGTTTGGGCTAAAGCAAAAATCCAGAACGACAAGCTAGTGGTATGGAGTGACGATGTTACCGAGCCATTCAGTGTGCGTTACGCGTGGGCTGATAACCCAGAAGGCGCAAACCTGTATAATAAAGCTGGTTTGCCTGCATCGCCGTTCGAGTTATCTCTGCAATAATCTCTGGGCTGGGCATTAATAACGCAAAAGGTAATGCCCTTGCCTCATTTATCGAATACATCGCACTCTCAGGTCGCCATCGTTGGTGGCGGCCCTGCAGGTTTAATGGCGGCAGAAGTTATTGCCAGTGCCGGTTTCTCCGTTTCAATTTACGACGTAATGCCATCGGTTGGGCGCAAGTTTCTGCTTGCGGGTGTCGGCGGCATGAACATAACCCATTCCGAACCGCATGAAAAACTGCTCGGCCGCTATGGCCAAGTTTCGCAAGATTTAAAACCATTTCTCGATAGTTTTTGCGCAAATGATCTCCGTCAGTGGATTCACGGCTTAGGTGTAGAAACCTTTGTCGGGTCCTCTGGGCGTGTTTTTCCTCACGATATGAAAGCAGCCCCCCTACTGCGCGCTTGGCTACACCGACTGCGTGAATTAGGTGTGCAATTTTACCCCCGTCATCGCTGGTTAGGTTGGAGCGGTGAAGGTGTTCTGACATTAGTGGAAAAAAATGGCAGCCTGCTAAACGAAAAAGCGATTAAAGCCGATGCGCTTCTTCTCGCGCTTGGTGGCGCGAGTTGGCAGCGCTTAGGCTCAGATGGCGCTTGGGTTGATATCTTGCAGAAAAAAGCTGTAGACATTGCAGCGTTGTTGCCCAGCAATTGCGGCTTTGAGTTTTCGTGGAGTGAGCATTTCCAACAACAATTCAGCGGTGTGCCCTTGCAAACTGTGCGCTTAACGGCAAAGGACAATCAGGGTGTGAGCCGTAGTGTTCGCGGCGAAGCCATGATTGTGAAAACGGGAATTGAAGGTACAAGCGTTTACGCTCTCTCTAGCGTGTTGCGTAACAATATTCTTGCAGGTAAGTCTGCGGAGCTTGTTATAGATCTGTTGCCTGATTTGCCCGAAGAGAAAATAATCGCACTACTCAATAAGCCACGTGGTAAAAATTCTATTAGCAATTTTTTGCGTAAACAATTTAATTTGCCACCCATAAAATTGGCAATGATCCGCGAGTTAACATCGCCCGCTATTTGGCAAGACAATCAGGAGATCGCTAAAGCATTAAAATGTTTATGCTTGCCTCTTGTCGCATTTCGTCCTATTGATGAGGCAATAAGTTCTGCTGGCGGCGTCAAGTTTTCGCAAGTGGATTCACAACTCATGTTGAAAAACTTACCCGGTGTATTTTGTGCAGGTGAAATGTTGGACTGGGAAGCGCCAACGGGTGGATATTTGTTAACAGCGTGTTTTGCAACGGGTCGTGCAGCAGGTTTTGGTGTGGTTGATTATTTGCGAGCACAACATGAGTAAGCTGTTAATAATTGGCTATGTGTGGCCAGAGCCAAAATCTTCTGCTGCGGGCAGCCGCATGCTGGAGCTCATAGAACTATTTCTATCGAAAAACTGGAATGTAATTTTTGCATCTGCCGCGGCGCTTTCTGAACACAGATTTGATTTGGCGAGCATAGGTGTTCATGAGCAATCCATTCAATTAAACGATTCCAGTTTTAATGATTATTTAGCGGATCTAAAACCAGATGCCGTTCTATTTGATCGCTTTTTCACAGAAGAACAATTTGCTTGGCGTGTAGAGCAGGTTTGCCCCAACGCATTACGAATTTTAGATACCGAAGATTTGCACAGCTTACGCCATGCGCGCCATCAGTTACTTAAAGCATCCCAGAAAAGCTGCGAAAGCGAGGTGGCGCGGCAGAGTGTAGGGCCGGTAACGGCAGCTGCGGATGAAATTTATCGGCAAATGGCTGATGATGATATGGCGAAACGGGAAATTGCAGCCATTTTTCGTTGTGATCTCAGTTTGATGATTTCTGCCTTCGAAATTGAATTGCTTGCTCAGAAATTTTCGGTGCCTGCAAAGCTGTTACATTACTGCCCTTTTTTATCTGTTGCTAAACCGAAAAAAATAAATAATTTTACCGAGCGTCAGCATTTTATTAGCATCGGAAATTTTCGCCACGAACCCAATTGGGATGCAGTACTCTACTTAAAGCACGCAATATGGCCTTTAATTCGCGCGCAACTTCCACATGCTGAATTGCATATTTATGGTGCCTATCCTCCACCCAAAGCCACGCAGCTTCACAATTCAAAACAGGGGTTTCTCATTAAAGGCTGGGTGGATGACGCGCTTCAGGTTATGCAACAGGCCAGAGTGTGCCTTGCGCCCCTGCGTTTTGGTGCCGGTATCAAAGGTAAGCTTATGGACGCAATGCAATGTGGTACGCCTAGCGTGACCACATACATAGGTGCGGAGGCCATGTGTGAAGGAATGTTGTGGGGTGGCGCAGTTGAAAATAATGCAGAAGATTTTGCTCGCGCCGCAATAAAACTTTATACAGATGAAGTAGCCTGGAGCCAAGCTCAAAGCAATGGCTCCCGCAACGTGGAAAACTACTTTCATCAAACAGACCATCGCCAGCAATTAGTGAGCCGCTTGACGAAATTGCAAGAAAACCTTGAAGCAGAGCGTAAACATAATTTTATAGGGCTTATGCTTCGCCACCATTTGCTAAAAAGCACCCAATATATGTCGCAGTGGATAGAAGCGAAAAATAGAAGCGAAAAATAGAAACTCTTAATGGTTCGTGGGAGAAACTGGGAGCAAAGCGATTGGGCTGGGATTGAAATTAAATTGAGAGATTTTTTAGTCTGAGATACCTTAGGTCTTCATTTTTACCCTGCACCCCAATCATGCTTGGGGTTTAATTAAAATAACAAGGGAATCCATTTAATGGAAAAGCTACTGCTAGCAATTAGTGTTTTTCTTTCGATTACGCTTGGCCTCTGCGGTTGTGGCGGTGGAGGTGGTGGCTCATCAAGTGCCCCGCCATTGAGCAACACATCTGCGTCCTCTTCTGTCGCGATACCCTTACCAAAAGAGTGTATTGTTAACCCGAAAATTGTTACACATGCCCAAGCTCCGGTCATAAGTTTGCTAGGCGACCGCGTTGTGACGGTAGCCATTGGTGCTACATATATGGATGCTGGTGCCACGGCGATGGACGCCGAAGACGGAGATTTAAGTGCGGCCATTAAGGTAACTGGTTTGGAGAATGTAAATACCCGTATCGCTGCGGATTATCTGGTTCGTTATGATGTGATTGACAAAGATCAGCATGCTGCTCAATCCAAACATAGAGTTATTCGTGTCAACAACGGTATTACCCCCAAATATACCCAGCGAATTTTTGGGCAATCAAATTCTCCTATGGGTTTTCTTGAACATTTGCCAACATATATGGGTAATGATCCGCAAGCGAAGTACCCTTTAATTATTTATGCCCATGGGTGGGAGCATTTTGTGCAGCAGTCTCCTCCAGCGCCTGACACCTTGCTGGGCATTATGTTTGGCTCCAATATTTATCGTGTGTTTAAAGAAGATTTATGGCCAAACTCACGGCCGTTTATTGTTTTAGAGCCACAGCGTTGTTTGAATGTTGGTGATGATGAATGGACGCAAGTGGATCGATTTATTGATTGGGCTCTAGCGACTTATCCGATTGATTCCAGCCGCGTTTATATGATGGGTTTAAGTGCTGGTGGATATTTTACCTATCGTTATCCGGTTTTGTTCCCCAATCGAGTGGCGGCAATAGCACCTATGTCCGCTGGTGGGCCAGTGGAAAATGCGGACGCGATAGAAAAATTCTGCAGTGCTATGAAGACAATGCCTATTTGGGCTTTCCATGGCGATAGTGATAAGACCGTCCCCTTAGCAGATACGCTTTACGCCTTTAATGTTTTAAAAAATTGCCCAATTAAACCCGCACCAACACCCTTACTCACTGTGGTGCAAAATGGTGGACATACAATAATTGACTTGATTGATAGTGATCTTTACATAGGTCAAGGTGATCCTAATTACACCATTCAAGACAAATCAATCTACGATTGGCTTTTGCAGTATTCACTCCCAAACAAGTAAACATCCGCTCAGGAAAATTGGGGGAAGTAAAAAGTACACAGTAGGGCGCACCTAAAGCAAAGCGTGGTGCGCCTTGTTCTTTGACCCAATCTATGCGCATTAATTGATATTTTTTTACTGTAATATTAAATCCATCCGGCGCCTTACGCTTCTCTTATAAATGCGCCCTAGGTTTTTCCATTCATTTCCCTCCGTAAATTTTCGTAAGTTATCCCCCCAAACCTCTCGCCTAACTCTACACTGCCTTTCTTAATCAAATCTGTGCGGAGGGTTTATGTGTAATAAATTGCTTATAGGGTTTGTATTGTTTGTAGCGGGAATCATTTCTGCTTGGGCTGATAACTACAAACCCTTTGTCATCAATAACACGCAAATAGTGCCAATACATTCAAAGTTTACTGGGCGGGACCATGAGCTGGTTGTAGTGCTGCCCTCCAGTTATTCATCCAACCCCGATAAAAAATACCCTGTTCTTTATTATCTGGATGCTTATTGGGATACGCCCTTATTGGCTTCTACTTACGGCAATTTAGTTTACGACAATGTGGTACCGGAATTTATTATGGTGGGTTTATCCTATCCCTCCACCGCTAACTACGATAAAGAACGCCGAATTGATTACACCATTACCGCTGCGGAAGAGAACTCAGGTAAAGCCGATTTATTTTTGAATTTTATTCAGAAAGAAGTGGCTCCACTTATTGAAACAAAGTTCCGTGGGCTAGCGACTGACCGCGTGCTCTCCGGCAATTCTCTCGGTGGTCTTTTTACCGTAGCGGCCGCTTATAAGGCTCCTGATTTCTTCTCTGGATTTGTTGCCATTAGTCCTGCGGCCAGTTGGGATAAGGGCGCGTTATTTAAGTTAGATGAAGATTACGCAAAGCAACACAAATCCTTAAATGGCCGTATGTTTATTTCCTATGGCACAACCGAATACCCGTCCTTCCGCGACCCAATTATTCAATTGCAAAAGCAATTAGCTGCGCGTCAGTATAAGGGGTTTGAACTTATGAATTACGCAATGGATCGACTTGATCATACCAGTGTGAAAGGCGATGGTTATGTACGTGGTTTAATGTGGGTGTGGAAACCTAAAAAACCTGCGGGCCCAAGCGGATTGGAGCGTGCGATTACGGGCGTTAAATGATTTTTCCTAGAGCTTGAAGAGGAGAGGGCAGTGCAAACTGTCCTTTCAATCTGATTATTGAATGTTTTCGAGTTTTAGTACCAAACGATCCTTATTTGTAATCTCTTCATACCCTCTCTTAAATCCGGGAATGCTATAAAACAACTGATCGAAACTGCCATCTGCGATTGCCATTTTTAATCCGCGTTCAATTCTATTTGCGAGCTTGGGATTATTTTTGTTGACGAAGAAATATTTTCGCGTCACGTAACTGAGCATAAGGCGCTGCTCAATAGCAATTCCTTTGTGTCTGAATAACTCCTCCTCCGCCCATATTTCGTAAAGCCCTCTTGGGAAATAATCAAAACGCTTTCCCAGTAACATATTGAATAAGGGTTCAAAAAAAGGGGATGTCGTCACTGGTAAATTGTTAGCTACCAAGACTTTGGTATCTGTCCATCGCACGCCTTGGCCAGCTTTAAAATTGCGTAAATCGTTTACGTTCTTAACTCGATTGAATTTTTCCTGATCGTCTTTGCGAATTAAAAAAATACGGTAGCTCGTCAGGTCTTTTAAGAGCGATATTCGAATAGGTATCAGTGTTGATTCCAAGTCTTGATTCGTGGTTGCCCAAAGTACATCAATAATACCGTTGGTGGGGCGCTTTAGTTCAGCTTCAAAGCGCGCCTTAGTTAAGAGCGTGGGGTATGCTGTGATTTCAAAGGCGCCATCTGTAGCTTCAGTTTTCGTGAGAACCAAATGCAAGAGCTTGGGAAAGAACACCGATGTTTGCGCACTTTGTTCGATAGGGGGAATCGTGATTCGCAACACTTCTGCCGAACGGGCAGCAGAGGCACCTAGGGTGACAACAGATAAAATTGCCAGCGCTAAAAACCGAGATATGAAGTGAGCAAATGAGCGCATGCGCGAGTTCGAGTCCAAGTGGTAATTAGGTTATCCCTAAGCTTAGTTGCTTTTCATGCGGCTTGGGCGGAAAGCTTGGTCCGTAGATTTAGCCCGCTGCCATTTAATTGCGACTTTAGGGGCAATCGTCACCCAATTTCAGTAGAATGGCCGCCCTTAGCTCGTATCCCGGCTTTTTCATCACTCGTTTAGGTAATCTTCTCGTGATCTCCACCGCAAATATCACCATGCAATTCGGCGCCAAGCCGCTGTTTGAAAACGTTTCAGTCAAATTTAACAATGGCAATCGCTACGGCCTAATTGGCGCCAATGGCTGCGGCAAATCTACCTTTATGAAGATTCTCGGGGGCGACTTGGTGCCTTCCGGCGGCCAAGTGATGCTGGAGCCCAATGTTCGCTTGGGTAAGCTGAAGCAAGACCAGTTCGCTTATGAAGAATTTACTGTGCTGGATACGGTGATCATGGGCCACACAGAACTGTGGAAAGTGAAGGCCGAGCGCGATCGTATTTATAGCTTGCCAGAAATGAGCGAAGACGACGGCATGGCAGTTGCCGAGCTAGAGGTTCAGTTTGCCGAGATGGATGGCTACACCGCCGAAGCGCGCGCGGGCGAGTTGCTACTCGGGTTGGAAATCCCCATTGAGCAACATACCGGCCTCATGAGTGCAGTAGCACCGGGTTGGAAGCTCCGCGTGTTGCTGGCGCAAGCCTTGTTCGCCGACCCAGATGTACTCCTCCTCGACGAACCTACCAACAACCTGGATATCAACACCATCCGCTGGCTGGAAGATGTTCTCAACCAGCGCAACAGCACCATCATTATCATTTCGCATGACCGTCACTTTTTGAATGCGGTGTGCACGCATATGGCGGATCTGGATTACGGCGAGCTGCGCGTTTATCCCGGTAACTACGATGATTACATGATGGCATCGACTCAGGCACGCGAGAAATTGCTCTCTGAAAACGCCAAGAAGAAAGCACAAATTGCCGAGCTGCAAACCTTTGTTAGTCGCTTCTCTGCGAACGCCTCCAAAGCCAAGCAGGCAACCTCCCGCGCTAAACAAATCGACAAAATCCAGTTGGATGATATCAAGCCTTCAAGCCGCGTGAGCCCTTACATCCGCTTTGTGCAAAACAAAAAGCTGCATCGCCAAGCCGTAACCGTAGAAGGTATCAGCAAGGCGTTCGATCGCCCGTTGTTTACCAATCTGAGCATGCAGGTTGAGGCAGGAGAGCGCATTGCCATTATCGGCCCTAACGGTGCGGGTAAAACCACCTTGCTGCGTTGCCTTTACGGTGATCTAACGGCAGACAGTGGAACTGTTAAATGGGCAGAACAAGCTGAGATAGGTTACTTCGCTCAAGACCACGCCGATGATTTTGCTGCTGACGAAAATCTGTTTGATTGGATGAAGCAATGGACAAAAGGCGATGAGCAACTCGTGCGCGGCGCGTTGGGCAGAATGTTGTTCTCCAACGATGAAGTGAAAAAATCCGTAAAAGTGATATCCGGTGGTGAACAGGGACGCATGTTGTTCGGCAAGCTCAGTTTGATTAATCCTAATGTGATGCTGATGGACGAGCCGACGAACCACTTGGATATGGAATCCATCGAAGCGCTTAACCTCGCTTTAGAAAACTATCCGGGCACTCTGATTTTTGTGAGCCATGATCGGGAGTTTGTATCCTCATTGGCTACGCGCATTATCGATATGCAACCCACCGGCTTGGTGGATTTTAGCGGTACCTACGAAGAGTATTTACGTTCGCAGGGCATTTTTACGCATTAGGTTTTAGCCGCTTCTCTTGCTCTTCTTTTATTTCCCCTCCCTTTGCGAAAAGGGCTTGGGGAAGTGATTTGTCTCTCTAAAATGTAGCCTCACTTTATGCATTAGGTCATTTGATCTAGCTCAACTTGTGCTACAAGTTCTCGTCATCGCCTCTATACTCAAAACCCGCTACGCTTGAAATGTGTTCATGCGCCCCCACGTCTGTACCAACAGTTAATTCATTCAGAGGTTTTCATGCGTATCGACCGTTTAACCAATCAATTGCAGCTGGTACTCGCGGATGCTCAATCACTTGCCGTTGGGCGTGACCATAGCCAGCTTGAACCGCTCCACTTGCTCTTCGCAATGATTGAACAAAAAGGGCCGGGCAGTGTTCGCCTTTTGTTGAATCAAGCGGGTTTTGATGTTGCAGGTTTGCGCGAAGCGCTCAGCAGAAAATTAAGCGATCTTCCCAGCATTAAAAATCCGACTGGCGAAGTTGGCATGTCGCCGGATATGGGCCGGCTCTTAAATTTAGCCGATCGCTACGCGCAAAAAATTGGCGACAAATTTGTTTCCAGTGATGCGGTTCTGATTGTTGCCATGAAAGATCCGCAAAGCAGCATCAATGAATTACTGAAGCAGTTTGGTAACGAACAACGTCTTCAACAAGCGATTGATAAAATTCGTGGCGGCGAATCTGTGGATGATGCGGATTCAGAAGGTAATCGCCAAGCCTTGGAAAAATACACCGTTGATTTAACCGCTCGAGCCGAATCGGGCAAGCTAGATCCTGTGATTGGTCGCGACGACGAAATTCGTCGCACTATTCAGGTATTGCAACGCCGCACTAAAAACAATCCTGTGTTAATTGGTGAGCCAGGCGTCGGTAAAACGGCGATTGTTGAAGGTTTAGCGCAGCGCATTGTGAATGGTGAAGTGCCCGAAGGTTTGAAAAATAAGCGCTTGCTCGCGCTGGATTTGGGTGCTTTATTAGCGGGTGCAAAATTCCGTGGCGATTTTGAAGAGCGCTTAAAATCTGTGATTAACGAATTGGGTAAACAAGAAGGCAAAATCATTTTGTTTATCGACGAAATCCACACCATGGTTGGTGCTGGTAAAGCCGAAGGTGCTATGGATGCAGGTAATATGTTGAAGCCTGCACTTGCACGCGGCGAGTTGCATTGCGTGGGTGCAACCACGCTAGATGAATACCGCAAATTTATTGAAAAAGATGCAGCGCTTGAACGCCGCTTCCAAAAAGTTCAGGTTGATGAACCTAATGAATCAGACACCATTGCGATTTTGCGCGGTTTAAAGGAGCGCTATGAAGTCCACCACGGCGTGGATATTACCGACTCCGCGATTATCGCTGCAGCAAAACTGTCGCAACGTTACATTACCGATCGCCAATTGCCGGACAAAGCAATCGATTTAATCGATGAGGCCGCAAGCCGTATTCGCATGGAAATCGATTCCAAACCGGAAGAAATGGATCGTCTTGAACGTCGCCTCATTCAGTTAAAAATTGAGCGCGAAGCGGTTAAAAAAGATGAAGACGAAGGCAGTAAAAAACGCCTCGCCAAAATCGATTTAGATATTGATAAGTATGAGCGCGAGCTCAACGACTTGGAGGAAATCTGGCGCGCAGAAAAAGCCGCGTTGCACGGTTCGCAAGAAATTAAAAGTCAGTTGGAGCAAGCGCGCTTAGAGCTTGAAGAAAAACGCCGTAAAGGCGATTTGGCGCGCATGAGTGAATTGCAATACGGTGTTATTCCGCAACTGGAAAAGCAACTCGATATGGCGAGCCAAGCGGAAATGATGGAAATGAAATTACTCCGCAATAAAGTCACCGACGAAGAAATTGCAGAAGTGGTTTCTAAATGGACTGGAATCCCCGTCTCCAAAATGCTGGAAGGCGAACGCGAAAAATTACTGCGTATGGAAGAGGCTTTGCATAAACGCGTTATCGGCCAGCATGAAGCTGTTGTCGCCGTTGCTAACGCGGTGCGTCGATCGCGTGCGGGCTTGAGTGATGCAAATCGCCCTAACGGTTCATTTTTATTTTTAGGCCCAACCGGTGTTGGTAAAACAGAACTCTGTAAATCACTGGCGGAATTTTTGTTTGATTCCAGCGATGCCATGGTTCGTATCGACATGTCCGAGTTTATGGAGAAGCATTCCGTCGCTCGTTTGATTGGTGCGCCACCAGGCTATGTGGGTTATGAAGAGGGCGGTTACCTCACCGAAGCTGTTCGCCGTAAGCCGTACTCGGTACTTTTGCTGGATGAAGTTGAAAAGGCGCACCCAGATGTTTTCAACATTTTGTTGCAAGTGTTGGAAGATGGTCGCTTAACGGATGGCCAGGGCCGCACAGTGGATTTCCGTAATACGGTGATAGTGATGACGTCCAACTTGGGCTCAGATCGCATTCAGGAATTGGCGGAAGACAAGTCTTTCGATACCGTGAGTTTCGATTCATTCGTCACCGGCGACATGAATAACTCGCTGAACAACGAGAACCGTTACAACGCCATGAAAGACGCTGTGATGGAAGTTGTGGGTGGTCACTTCCGCCCCGAGTTTATCAACCGTATCGACGAGGTGGTGGTCTTCCATCCATTGGGTCGTGAGCAAATCCGAGGTATTGCGGATATTCAACTTGAGCTGCTGCGCAAACGCTTGGCTGAGCGCGAATTGGGTTTGGAGTTGGATGAAGCTGTTATGAATAAATTGGCAGCGGTAGGATTCGATCCGGTTTACGGTGCTCGTCCATTAAAGAGAGCAATCCAACAACTGGTGGAGAACCCCTTGGCGAACGATATTTTGTCCGGCAAGTTTGTACCCGGATCAATTATTCATGGCACCTTACGAGGCGATAGGCTGGTTTTTGAGTCTAAGCGGCTGCAGTAGGTTTCATCTAAAAATAAAAAGGCCGTCAACCGACGGCTTTTTTATTTTTAGTCGCTATCTACGTTATTCGCAGCTCTCTTCAATAGCTTTGTTAGCCTCTGCGAGTTTTTGAGCGTGCTCATCTGGAGTTATGTAACGGAACTGCCCATCATCACCTTTTACTCGTATACGTGCGTAGGTTTTTAGCGTTTCAACGTTCTTGCGGGCATTCTCACAACGCTCATTGTCTATGGCAGTAGCAGCTACAGCTGAATTTGCCTCGCTCTTTTCCTTCTCTGGTTTCGCATTTGCGGCTGAATAATCCACTGGATCACTATGACCGGTTTGCGGTTTTACTACTTCTGTATCTGTATTGTACGGAGGGTGTTGGGAATAGTGGGTTTGCCCCTTACTGTCTGTCCATTTGTAAACCTTGCTGGGTGCCGCCATCGCGCTAGCGGTCATAACGCAAACAACGCTGACCATTAAAAGGGACTTTAGATTCATAGCTTGTGCTCGTGAATTACCGGTAGTTAATCAACTATAGCGTCATTATTGGCGTGGTGAAACATCGCCAAAAATGTAACCGGTACATTTGTCGATTAATACTATTGTATGTTGAATTTGGCGCCATTATTTTTCCTTGGCGATGTTTTTTTCACAAATGAAATGATTTACAAATTTTTACAGAAGCCTCATTGGTCTAATCATTTCTTTACTTAGGGCTTTGTTGAACCTCGCCAAAGACACCTATAACATGGAAAAGTTGCCAGAAGTAGCAAATATCTTGCAATAAGTGGCTTAGATAAATTCAATAAATTGCCATTTAAGCCATTTGTAATAAACAAAATAATTATCTAAATCATAATGTTAACAAAGGGGTTGGCTATGGATTACAAAAAACGTAATCAGGGCGAAGCATTCAAAAGCGTGAGATTCAAACGATCGGTGCTGGCAATGTGTGTGATGGCGCTAAGCGCACCATCGTTAGCTCAAGATGCAACAAAAGATGAAACGTCTGTTGATGAAGTTATTGTCACTGGGCAACGTGCAAACTTGCAAAGCGCGCAAGAAATTAAAAAGAACGCTAGTACCTTCGTAGACTCTATTTCTTCCGAGGACATTGGGTCTTTACCCGATCGTAGCGTACTTGAAGCTATGTCTCGTATCCCAGGTGTGTCTATCGAACGTTTCGCTGCGGCAAACGATCCAGATCACTTCGGTGTAGAAGGGTCAGGTGCAGTAATTCGTGGTATGAGCGCTACTCGTTCAGAGTTCAATGGTCGTGATTCATTCACTGCCAACTCTGGCCGTGGTTTGAGTTTCCAGGACGTTCCGCCAGAATTAATGGCTGGTGTGGATATTTATAAAAACCAATCTGCCGACATGATTGAAGGTGGTATTGGCGGTACGGTAAGTCTGCGTACTCGTAAGCCTTTCGACTCTCCAGATCGCGTGACAGCATTCACTCTGGATTATTCATACGGTGACTTGGCTGAAGGCTGGACCCCGACAGTATCGGGCTTGTTCAGTGATCGTTGGGAAACATCAGCTGGTGAATTCGGCGTATTGATTAATGCATCATCTTCAAAATTGAAAAGTGCCTCAAACGGTATCCAAAGCGATGCATATGTTCAGTATCTTGATGATTACACCAAATTTCCTCGCAACCTTGATTCGGGTAATGGTCCATCAGGTAATCACGCAGGTCCAAATGACATCAAAGGTGCGGAACGATTTGCTGCTGCTGGTCAAGGTGTTTGGTTGCCAGGTGGTTCAAATGCGTCCATGAAAAATGACGACCGCGACCGTAAAGGTTTCGCAGCGGCTCTTCAATGGGAAAATACTGACGGTACTTTATTGAGTACAACTCAATATATGCGTTCAGATGCACGCCTGAGCTGGGCAGAAAACACTATCGGTTACCAATCAGGTTACGACAGGCGACGCAGTTTGCCTCTTCCTGGCACAGAGTATACCTTCGATGACAACGGCTTGTTCCAAGCTGGTACTATCACAAACGATGCTGGTTTCGGTTCAAACGGTTGGCGTTCCCGTGATAACGAAACTCCTGGAGCCACTCGTATTCCTACTGGCGCCAACTGGGGTAATCCAGGGCTACGTGTATTTGGTAGCCAATTTCAGACAGCAACACGTATAAAAGACACTCATACCGTTATCGATGACTTTTCCACCAACTTTAAGTGGACACCTAGCGATAAATGGGAATTTACCGCAGACCTGCAATACATCAAGGCTAAAACGGACGATGATGACGCAGGCGCGATGTTAGCGATGAACGCAATTCAGAACTATGACACCCGCGGTGATCTGCCTCATTTGACGTTCATTGAGCCATGGGCCGGTGCTCGTGATAACAACCTGAAAATCAATTGTGGCCCTAACCAAATTGAAGTTTGCCCTAACTCTGCAGGTACCGGGCCTTTCGGAAAAGCAGGCGCCGGTGTGAAGTTCAACGGCAATGCGTTCCCAGGTTTCTCTGATGATCCAGCAGGTGATAGCAATTATTTCCAAGATAAGAATGGATACAACTGGCAGTCTGCAATCGATCACTACGAGCGCTCCGAGGGTGACTCTAAAGCTGCTCGCTTCGATGTCGTTTATCACCTTGATGGCGATTTGTTCACCCAAATCAAAGCGGGTGTTCGCTATGCAAATCGCGAGCAAACAGTAAGGTCAACAACCTATAACTGGGGTGCATTGTTCCCTGTTTTTGCTTCATCAGCAGCTGGTTTGGGTTGGGTAGACACTCCTACGGTTGGTGATCTTAATGGTGAGTGGGAGTTTGTAGATTGGAGTAATTTCCAACGTGGCGATTCACTTACTGTACAGGGCAATGGTTTCTTACATCCAAAAGTCTCATTGCTCGAGGACGTGATCAAGGGGCGTGAGCTGCCTGCAGCTGTCGGTTTCCTTGATAATCCATGGGAGCGCATGGATAAACGTGCTGGTGCGACTTTAGGAAACAGATTCCTTCCTTCCGAAGTGTATATTACAGAAGAAGAGAATAAAGCAGCCTATGTTCGTTTTGACTTTGAAGCGGATATTGGTGATCGCACCGCAAAAGGTAATATCGGTTTACGCTACGTTAAGTTGGATCGCACCGCTTCAGGCTCTACCCAATATCCTAATCTGGTATCTACAACACCAGTGCCTGCAGGAGCGCCATCAGTAACCGATATTGCGGCGTCTGATGCTTATGAACAATCTCAACGTGCTCGAATTGAAGCCATCTATGACAGCATTCATGGGGCATATACGCCAATAACTGATCCAAACGTGACCCCTACTCAAGCGCAAATTGATGCAGCAAGAGCAAGGGAAGATGCTGTTAACCAAGGCTTCAAAAACGGCACAACAGACGTTGTGGGTTTGAATTCTATAATGACTTATAGAAATACAAACAACAATTTCCTTGATGCAACTGACAAAGGTTTTGGTAACAACGCGTTCACCTTGGAAAGCGCCTCTAATACCTATGATGCGTTCCTGCCAAGCTTTAACTTGGCTGTTAATGTTACGGACGAGTTAATAGCACGTTTCGCTGCATCCAAAGCTATTGCTCAGCCAGATATGGAAGATGTGCGTTACACCACGAACTTGAGCGCATTGGAGACAATTGCTACCAAACGCATCACTCCAAACCCGCAACCATTCTTGCAGCCACGAAATACTACGCTTGCTGTTGATGTTACCAAGTGGGGTGGTAATGCTGGTAATCCAGGTTTGGATCCAATGGAGTCAAAACAATTTGATGCATCCTTGGAATGGTATTTCGCGAAGGCTGGCTCGTTAACATTTACTGTGTTTAAGAAAGATCTATCCAAGTTCTTTATTAATGGAACTTTTGATCGTACCTATACCAACTCGGTAAGTAACGTGACGCAAACTGCAGAAGTGACAGGAACAATTAATAATGGTGAAGGTAAATTGCAAGGCTTCGAATTGGCTTATCAGCAATTCTATGATTTCTTGCCTGCTCCATTTGATGGTTTAGGTTTGCAAGCTAACTTCAGCTACATTGATTCTGAATCGATTCCAAATGCTGGAAGCTTTGCGCAGGATACCAGTGGTGCCACTGATACTGGTGCTCGTGTAGATTTATCTGGCTTGCCGCTGAGAGGGCAATCAAAACGTACGTATAACATTGCAGCCATGTATGAGAAAAATGATTGGTCCGCACGTATTGCCTACAACTGGCGTTCTCGCTACTTGTTGACAACACGTGATGTGATCAGTCGTTTCCCATTGTGGAACGATGATTATGGTACTGTTGATGCTTCATTGACTTATAAAATCAATGATAATTTCAGCACTGGTATTCAGTTTACCAACCTGACTGATGCGACTACCAAAACCATCATGATACTGGATGGTAAAGGTTTAGAAGCAGGTCGCTCATGGTTTGTAAATGATCGTCGTGTCTCTTTGCAGTTAAAAGGCAACTTCTAACCCAAGCTGCTTGTATTTTAAGTTAACGCGCCACGAACGTGGCGCGTTTTTTTTGGGTTGATGTTGCTAACTCATTACAGTGCATACTGTTTTGTATATGCTTGTTAAAAAATAAACGCTCGGTGAGACTTATGCGGCGCATAAAAACAATAACAATTGTTGGAGGGGGAACCGCTGGTTGGATGGCTGCCGCCGCGTTGGTGCGATTTTTTTCAAAAGAAAATTATACCGTTCAATTAATAGAATCTGATGCTATTGGGACTGTGGGTGTGGGTGAAGCTACCGTTCCCCATCTGCGCTCGTTTAATAACATGCTCGGTATTGATGAAAGTGAATTTATCACTGCAACTCAGGCCACCTACAAACTGGGAATTCAATTTGAAAATTGGGGTAAAGTTGGTGATTCCTACATACATCCTTTTGGTAGCCATGGTTACCCGATAAACCGAATCAGGTTTCATCACTATTGGATCAAATTGCGACACGACAATAAAGTCCTACCGTTTGATCAGTTTTCTATGGCAGTTATTGCCGCCGAGAAAAACAAATTTGATTATCCATCTGAGAATTCCAGCTCTCCACTGTCAACTTTTACTTACGCATTTCATATCAATGCGGGTGCCTACGCTGCCTATCTTCGTAGTTATGCTGAAAGTCGTGGATTGCAGCGAATTGAAGGGAAAATTCGTTCAGTTGTGCAGGATGGAGATGGGAATATAAAAAAAGCTATCCTTGAGTCCGGGTTATCCGTTGAAGGTGATTTATTTATTGATTGCTCAGGTTTTCGGGGATTGCTAATAGAAGATACTCTAAAGACAGGCTATGAAGATTGGAGCCAATGGCTGCTATGTGATAGGGCTATTGCTATGCCTACTGAGCTGCAGACAAAGGCGCCTTTGTACACGCGAGCTATCGCACGCGAATTTGGTTGGCAATGGCAGATTCCATTACAGCATAGAACTGGCAATGGCTATGTCTATTCCAGTCAATTTTTGTCAGATGATGTTGCTCACAAGACATTGATTGAAAATTTGGAAAGTAAAGCAATTGGTGATCCAAATTTCCTACGTTTTACTCCAGGTAGGCGTTTGCAAAGCTGGAATAAAAATTGTGTTGCCATAGGTTTGGCAAGCGGTTTTTTAGAGCCATTGGAATCTACCAGTATTTACCTTATCCAAATTGCTATTATGAAGTTGCTGGAATTTTTTCCAGAGGAGATAAACGCATCTATAAAGCGAGATGAGTTTAACCGCCAAATCAAAAATGAATACGAAAAGGTGCGTGATTTCATTATCCTGCACTACAACATTACCCAGCGTAATGACTCTGAATTATGGAAGTATTGTGCGCACATGGAATTACCTGAAAGCCTGGAACGAAAAAAGACTCTTTTTTACCAATCTGCACATGTAGAAACTTATCAACACGGCTTGTTTATGGAGCCTAGTTGGTTGGCAGTATATTTGGGGCAGGCTAGCCCCCCTATAGCCTATGATAAACGCGTGGATAGCTATAAAGATGTCGAGCCGCATTTACGCAGTATTGAAAATGAACTGAAAAAAATAGCTGAATATATGCCATCAGCCTGCATGGAGATGTATAAATTTGGCGATCAAAAAATAAAGCAATATGCAAATGTAAATATGAGTTTATACGGTGGCAGGGGGCTGAGATGACAATTCCTGCCAAAGACCTACTCGTTACTGGAGGTAGCCTTGCAGGATGGTGGACTGCTGTTTTTCTAAAGGTAAATGTGGCGAATGTTAATGTCACTGTGCTAAACACGAGAATGGATAGCGTTCTTGCAGAAACCACAGAGCCGGCATTTTATGAATATTTACAACTAATAGGTTTAACGCAACAGCATATCATTAAGTATGCTGATGGTAATTTTCGCAGTGCTCAAGCATACCTGAATTGGAAGCACCCACAGCACCAATATTTCCATACCGAAGAAGAGTTGGATTTCACCTATGACGCGATAGATTTTAACCAATGGATGTTAAAGCTGCGTAAAGCCGGTTATGGACAAAACATAAATGATTATTCTGTATTTGCTCAAGCTGCCAAATCTGGCAGGGCTGCTATTGATACGCAAAGTGGTATAAAAGCTGGACTAAATTTCGACGCACGTGAGTTGGAAAAAGTGCTTATTTCATATGCGTTAGAACTCGGCATAAATAAAATTGATGATGAAGTACTGTCTGTTATCCTTGATTCCGACAATAATATTGATGCTGTAATAACGGTTGATCATGGCTCAATTAAAAGCGATTTTTATTTCGATGCGACTGGGGTTCAAGCCAGATTGATTGGGCAATCCATGGGAGTAGAATACGAGTGCTGGTCAGCATATTTGCCATTTAATCATAGGAAGATCGTTGCAGCTCCACCACAAGGTTCCCGTTTAATTCCTTTTAGCTCTGTTCAATGGGTTGAGCAAGGCTGGATAAAAAGCATCCCCCTTACTAATAAAGTGGTATGTGAATATGTATATAACTCCGCTATCCATGAAAACAGCCAACTTGATGATTTTTTTGCTGACAGTATAAGCATTGATTTTGAGCCTGGAATGAGAAAAAAGATATGGCACAAAAATTGTCTGGCGATAGGTGAATCTGGTGTTAGTTTGGATAACTTTAATTATTCATCTTTCTATCTGGCCGTGTTAACTCTGGCACGTTTCGTGGAATATTGGCCGAGCCTCCAGCCATATGATGCATTAGAACAAGAATTCAATCGTATTATGTACGTGGATTATAAATCGATCCGGGACTTTCATTGTCTGCACTACGCATTGATAAAAATGCAAAACCGGTCACTGAATGTATTAAGCCATTTTGAACTGCCACCATCACTGCAGTATCGCTTGGATTTATATAAAAACTGTGGCAGATCTCTTGCGGATGAGAATACCTTGTTGCATCCAACGCAATGGCTTAATTTTTTAATGGGAATGGATATATGGCCAGACCATTATGATTGTATTGCCAGCCATCATGCGGATGATATTTATATGCAATATGCACAACGTGAAAAAAATAAAGTTGATAATATTGTAAAAAAATTACCTGATTACGATAGCTACATAAAACGTTATATGGTTTGAGTAACAACCTGACAATACCCTGATTATGAATCAACACCTGATAAAAAAAATTGTTATTGTAGGGGGAGGGACTGCCGGATGGATGACGGCGGCAGCTTTAGCTAAACGGTTTTCATCTGAACATATGAAGATTTTGCTAGTTGAAAGTGAAGCGATTGGAACTGTCGGAGTTGGTGAATCAACTATTCCTCATATCAGAGGGTTTAATGATTTTTTGGGAATTGATGAAGCTTTTTTTATTGCTGAAACCAAAGCAACTTTTAAGTTAGGTATCGCCTTCAAGAATTGGGGCGCCTTGGGAAATGACTATATACACCCATTCGGTCCGCTGGGACACGATATCAACGGCGTAGAGTTCCACCACTATTGGTTGCGAATGAAACGCGAAAGCAAGGTTCACCCGCTCGATGACTATTCAGTTGCTGCCGCAGCTGCGCGGGCGGGAAAGTTCCAATTCCCAACGGATGATCCTAATTCATTGTTATCTAAGTATAACTATGCATTTCATTTTGATGCGGCGCTCTATGCAAAATATTTAAGGAAATATTCCCAATTAAAGAGTGTCGAGCGAATCGAAGGTATCGTAGCTACCACTGAGTTGAATTTGGAAAGTGGATTTATTACCGCAATTATTTTGGATTCCGGTTTGCGAATTGATGGCGATCTTTTCATTGACTGCACAGGATTTAAAGGCGTTTTAATCGATAAAGTTTTAAAGGCTCGATTTGAAGACTGGAATCATTGGTTGCCCTGTGACAAGGCTATAGCCGCTCCGTGTGCCCCGTCTGCTAAGCCTCTACATCCCTACACTTTGTCAACAGCGAAAAGCTCAGGCTGGCAGTGGCGGATTCCATTGCAGCATAGGACTGGGAACGGTCACGTTTATGCGAGTAGCTATTTAAGTGATGATGAGGCCACAGCTATTTTTCTAGATGGGCTAGATGGCGAGTTATTGGCAGAGCCGAAATGTTTTACGTTCAGGGCTGGTCAGCGTAAGAATAATTGGGAAAAAAATTGTGTTGCTATAGGTTTGGCTGGTGGATTTTTAGAACCTTTGGAGTCTACGAGTATTTACCTTATTCAGGTTGGGATTCAAAAATTGTTGGATTTTTTTCCAGATAAACATTTCAAAAAATCAAACTCTGATGAATTTAATCGGCAGCTTGATGCAGAATATATTCGTATTCGTGACTTTATCATTATGCACTATAAAGAAAATTCAAGAGTGGACTCCCAATTTTGGATAGATTGCAAAAATATGTCAGTACCGGATGGGTTGGCGCACAGACAAAAATTATTTGGGGCCGTCGGTTATGTAGACCATCTGCAATATGGTGTTTACGCTGCTGTTTGCATGGGGCAGGGGCTTTATCCTGAAAAATATGATTTTAAAATTAATAAATATTCAAGTGAGAGTATTTCAGCTTACCTTGAAAAAATTCGTAGTGATATAAAAAATACCGTCGCGGCGATGCCAGTGGCGAAGGATTATTTCAATAGAGTTGTTGACCCAAAAAATTCGGGTCGGTCTGTATGAAGCAAAGAAAAATTATTATCGTTGGCGGTGGTTCGGAAGGATGGTCTGTTGCTGCATATTTAAGAGCCCAGCTACCGCGTGAATTGGTCTCAATTCAATTGATTGAGACTTCCCATATTGATCAAAATGCTGTTGAAAATGCAAGCTCAATAATTCATCGCTTTCATGACTTAATAGGCTTGCAGGAAAAAACATGCATGTTTGATCATTACACTCAATTTGGGTTGGGTGTAATGTATAAAGACTGGGGCTTTGATACGCAAGATTTTATTTTGTCAGAAGAACCCTACGGAGTATCTTATAAGGGAATTAATTTTCAGAATCTATATATTAAAAATATCCTTTCTGGCGCACAGGATTCTTTTGAAAATTATTCATTAAGTGCCGTAGCGGCGCGCCTTGGAAGATTTGTTCATCCCTCTTCGGACAGCAGATCTGTATATTCCTCTATAAAATATGGTTTGCATCTGCAGCTTGAAAGTTACTCAAAGCTTTTAAAAAGCCACGCAATAGACTTGGGTGTAAACTCGTTGCAGGGGGATTGCATGTCGGTGCGGGTCGATACCCTCGGTAATATCACTTCCTTACTACTAACCACAGGGGAAACGGTATTCGCTGACTTGTTTTTTGATTGTTCCGGCGCAGCGAGGGTGTTGCAGCAAACTAACTCTGACGACTCTTATGTGCAAGACGACTTTGATCTGATGTTTAATAAGGTTGCTATCGGTCATCGGCTTACTCTTAAAAACTTACCTTGCGTCACTCAGTTAACAAGCAGCGAGTATGCAGTATTTAAAATTGTTCCACTAAAGGATAGGGAAGTTATTACTGCCTATTTTTCTGATCGGGCTGTTCAGGATGAAGCTTTTAAAATACTGATGGTTGAGGCTGGCTTTCAAGATATAAAGATATCAGATCACTTCGCTTATCGAACTGAAAAAAACTGGGTAAACAACTGTATATCATTGGGCTGCTCTAGTGCGCAATATCCCGAGTTGTTAGTATCATCTTTGCGCAGGGTAAGAAATTCTATTGTTCGTTTTTTAGATTTGCTAACTGACTTTGATCATATAGAAGCATCACGCGATGAATATAACCGTCTTTCACGAATTGAACTCGAGAATATTCGGGAGACTCTGGAGTTACAGCTATTCTTTGCGAAAAATCGTTTGGGCTCATTGGCGCAGTATTTTTCCAATCATAATTTATCCCAAGGAGCCGAATCTCGCTTGAATCTATTCAGGGCACATGGCCGTAATTCGCATGATGAGGCAAAATTTTTAACAGATACAGAATGGGCTGCCTTTATGCTGGGAAACAATGTTGTTCCAGAGGTATGTGATTATGACGCGAGTTTTCTGAATGAGAAAGAAGTGCAGGCATTTAATCATAGGCTAAAAAGTTCAGTGTTTGACTGTGCAACGAAGATGCCTGAATGTAGGGTATATACCGCAGGATTGATAAAAAATTAAGGTGGAAGAATGACTGAAGATAATCGTATAAAAAAAATTGTTATCATTGGTGGTGGTACATCAGGATGGATGTCCGCTGCAGCCTTAAGCAAGGTGCTAAAAAGCCGGTATTGCGAAATTCAATTGATAGAATCCGAAGAAATTGGCTCTGTAGGCGTAGGGGAAGCCACTATTCCTCAGATTCAGGTTTTTAACAAATTATTGGATTTAGATGAAGATGAGTTTGTGCGTAAAACCCAAGGAACTTTTAAGCTTGGAATTCAATTTGTAAACTGGAAGCAAATTGGGCACAAGTATTTTCACGCTTTCGGCGACGTAGGAAAGGATATGGATGCCATTCAGTTTTATCATTATTGGCTTAAAATGGTAAAAAAGGGAAAAGCACTGGATTTGGGTGAGTACACAATAAGCAACGTAGCATCGGATCGTGGAAAGTTTATGCGACCATTTGATGCTGGAAATTCACCGCTGTCAAACATTGCCTATGCGTTTCACTTTGACGCAGGATTGTATGCACGTTTTCTACGAGAATATTCGGAAACCCGCGGTGTGATTCGTACTGCGGGAACTGTAATGGGAACTCAATTGAATCCCGATACTGGCTTTATTGAGTCCGTAATACTTGAAAGTGGAGAGAAAGTCAGTGCAGACTTCTTTATAGATTGTTCTGGCTTCCGTGGTCTACTTATTGAGCAGGCATTGCATACCGGTTATGAAGACTGGAGCCACTGGTTACCCTGCGATAGTGCTTGGGCGGTGCCGTGTGAGAGTGTAGCAAACTTGACACCCTACACTCGTTCTACCGCACATGCAGCTGGATGGCAGTGGCGTATTCCATTACAACACCGCATCGGGAATGGTCATGTATTTTCCAGTAAGTTCATGAGTGAAGAAGATGCGAAAAAAATATTATTGAACAATTTAGACGGCAAAGCTTTAGCTGATCCTAGAATGTTAAAATTCGTTACGGGTAAACGCAGAAAATTCTGGAATAAAAATTGTTTGGCTATCGGCTTGGCTAGTGGCTTCATGGAGCCGCTAGAATCTACAAGCATTCATTTGGTGCAGTCAGCAATTGGCCGCTTAATGACCTTCTTCCCAAATAAAAGCTTTGCGCAAGAAGATATTGATGAATTCAATAACCAGGCTCACTTTGAGTTTGATCGAATTCGTGACTTTCTGATTTTACATTACAAAGTAACTAATCGAAACGACTCTGAGTTTTGGCGTTACTGTCGTAACATGGAAATACCAGATTCGCTTACTCAGAAAATTGAACAATTTAAACGAAATGGACGTATTTTCCGCACTAGTAACGAAATGTTCAGCGACCTGAGCTGGCTAGAGGTAATGCACGGACAGGGGCTGCAACCTGAAGGATATCATGCGTTGGTTGATGTCATGCATGAGGAAGAGATTCTTAACAAAATGGAAAGCGTAAAACGTGTTATCGACAAATCTGTAGATTATATGCCTTCTCATGAGCAGTTTATTGCAGAGAATTGTAAGGCGGAAAAAATGACGTGACTTTTTCGTGTCAACAAATTACAGGGATCTTGCTTTTTAACTTACTCTTATTCGCCCTCTGCTAATATTTGCAAATGCCCCCTGGTTATGTGAATAGCTAAACTTTCATATTTGCCAATATTAGCGGCCACTTTCTCTTTAAACTGTTTTTGTTTGAGTTAGTGAATATATTCTTCGATAATTTTGACACGGTTATTTTTTCCTTGATGCGGCTTTAATTTGGCAATATTTAATCCTCGTAGTAATCATGAAAATTGCTCTGCCGAAAAGCTCAAACTGATGTCACCGATGAGTGGCTAGTTGAATTTATCTTTCTCCAATCGTTGGTATCACAAAAAACGCCGCCTTACTCAGTACAAAATTTTGATGTTATTGTGATTGGTTTTACCGAAAAAAAATAGTAATCCCGAAAAAGACGACAACGCTATATCGTTTTGCCCAATTATCAAAGGCCCATTAATCGACTTTTCGAAAAACCACCGGAGTGTATGTATATAAATTTGGTACTTCACGCCATTGGATCATGCCAGTTCTCTAGCTAATTGTGCCAACCAAGATGTATCTTGCATCACCTCAAACTGCAAGCAACATTCACCATGGCAGATGAACGGTGCAGATTTAATATTGCAACAGTGGATTCAGAAAAGTTACGTTTGGAGGTCAGTGCGGGTACGAATGTTGATATTGCAGATCTAACTTTTTTAGGACACTAAAGTATTTATGGAGCACATCATAAATGCTACCTCTCTTTGTTATTAGTTATCGATGAGATTTATTCATAAATCAATTTCCATAGTTTCAAAGAGGTTAACAAACGTCAAACGCAGAAAATTAGCCTACAGAACTTTTGTACGTTAAAAAATGTAAACGCCCAGCTCTAAAAGCTGGGCGTTTTTCTCGCGGAATAAAAGCTATTTTTTAAATGCGCTTTGCGTTTGAATCGTGCCATCGGGGTTGTAATGAAGCTCCGCTAGTTTCACGCTACGTAAATGTGTTTTGCCGCCGGAGAGGGAGCTGTCGTGGTAGAACAAATACCATTTACCTTGGAATTCCACGATCGAATGATGATTTGTCCAACCAAGTACAGGCTCTAGAACTACGCCTTGATAAGTGAATGGCCCGTAAGGGTTGTCTCCCATCGCATAGGCGATGTTGTGAGTGTCACCGGTGGAATAGGAGAAATAATATTTGCCGTTGTATTTGTGCATCCAAGCTGCTTCAAAGAAGCGGCGGTTGTTATCGCCAGCGGTAATGGGTTTACCTTCTTTATCAAGAATTTGCAGATCGCGCGGTTTTTCGGCAAAGCTCAACATTGTGTCTTTGAGTTTTGCCACTTTGGGAGAAAGTGCGGGCTTGTCATTGTCCGGGTAAGTATCTGCAGGATTGTAGGTGCCTGTTACCCAGCGTTGTAATTGGCCGCCCCAAATACCACCAAAATACATGTAGTGGTTGCCATCGCTATCTTTAAAAACAGCAGGGTCAATACTAAAACTATTTTCAATGGGTGCAGTTTCTGCTTTGAATGGGCCGACTGGCGAATCGCTAACACATACACCAATACGAAAAATATCTTGCTTATCTTTAACCGGATAATACAAATAATATTTGCCATTTTTTTCTGCGGCATCAGGTGCCCAGAGTTGTCGGCTTGCCCAGGGAATATCTTTGACGTTGATGGCTTCGCCGTTGTCTTTGACTTCACCACCGATAGAATCCATCGATAGGACATGGAAATCTTTCATATCGAAATGATCTCCAGAGTCGCTTTGCTTTACCTCTGTTTCAATATCGTGTGAGGGATAAACGTAGATTTTTCCGTTGAAGACATGCGCGGATGGATCGGCAGTGTAGATGTGTTTAACCAGAGGTTCAGACGCAAGCTCGGGCTTTTTTTCAGCTGCGCCAGCATCAGCTGCTGCAGCGGCGGAACTTGCGGGAGCAGATTCAACAACCGCTGCAGGTGCTTCAGCTTCTTTCTTTTGGCATCCAAAAAGTATTGCGCTTGCAATCACACTCGCTAAGCTGAGCTTTTGGAAATTTTTCATGTCTGACCTCGTTTCGTTGTTTTAGAAAACGATGATCACCAATGCCAAAGAGTACCATCCTCCAAACGGTTTACCGGTAAGCAGGCACGCTTGTAGGGATATTTAGCGGCAAGAGCCTCGTCAATATCCACACCGTGTCCTGGTGCTTCACCCGGTGTAAAAAATCCGTCTTTAAATTCGTAGGCGTGTGTGAACACCTGTTCAGTTAATTCGTTGTGCGCCATGTGTTCCTGAATACCAAAGTTCGGTACCCAGTAATCAAAATGCAACGCCGCGCCCATGCACACGGGCGATAAATCTGTTGCACCGTGGAAGCCGGTGCGAACATTAAACAAGCTTGCAAAATCGGCGATGCGACGTACATGCGTAATACCGCCTGCGTGAACTATAGTTGTGCGAATATAGTCAATCAGTTGGTTTTGAATCAGGTCTCTGCAATCGTGAATGCTGTTAAATACTTCGCCCACTGCGATTGGAGTCGTAGTGTGATGGCGAATTAATTTAAACGATTCCTGATTTTCCGCGGGCACGGCATCTTCCATCCAAAACAGGCGGTAGGGTTCTAAATCTTTTCCTAAACGCGCTGCTTCAATTGGAGTTAGGCGATGGTGCACATCGTGTAACAAGTGTAGTTCACTGCCAAACTCTTTGCGTACTGCTGCAAAAAGTTCTGGTACAAAATTAAGATATTTTTCGGTAGACCATACTTCGGTAGAAGGCAAATCTGCATCAGCAGGTTCGTAATTTTTTTGCGTAGTGGATACACCATAGGTTTTTGCAATACCGGGAATGCCGGATTGCACACGAATGGCTTTGTAGCCTTTTGCTTTTGCTTTTGCGACAGCTTCCAGCGTGCTTTCCAAATCTTTTCCATTCGCATGTGTGTAGGCGAGAATGCGATCGCGGCTGCGGCCACCCAGCAATTGATAAAGCGGCATGTTGGCTGCTTTGGCTTTGATGTCCCACAGAGCAACATCAATTGCGGCAAGTGCGGTCATGCCAACTGGCCCGCGGCGCCAGTAAGCACCGCGATAAAAGAATTGCCAGATATCTTCAATTTGGTGTGGGTCGCGGCCAATCAGTGCGGGAATTAAATAATCTTCCAAGTAAGAGACAACTGATTTTTCGCGGCCATTTAAGGTGGCATCGCCTATGCCGTAAATACCTTGGTCGGTGACAATTTTAAGCGTTACAAAATTTCTGCCGGGGCAGGAGACAATCACTTTAGCTTCAATAATTTTCATCGGTACTACTCAATCGTTTTCAAAAAATTTATGTAAAAAGGGGTAGTAAATAACTACCCCTGTGTTGCCAATTTTTTGCGGCGCAATTTTTTATGCGCCGCAGCTTTTAATAAAGCGATATTTTTTCTATAAAGCGAATTTACAATGCCCAACTAGTTTTTACGTGGGCTCTCTTGAGGGCCCAAATAACTTGGCAAGAGCCCGCCAGTATTTAACACAATACGCTCAAGTGTAACGCCCGGGTCAATTGCGTAAATACGTACGCGATGCTCACCAGCTTTTGCGATTTGGTGCGTAGTGGTGATTTTACGCATATTAGTGCGTACTGATTCTTCCCAAGCCGCATCGCTCATATCTTTCACAATGTTTGCGATTTGCGGTTCCTCATCGTCAATGGCGATGGCGTAACGCAAACCGCGCCCCGGTGTGAATGGCCATGTTGGTGCAAAAATGCTCTCAGCACTCAGTGATCCTGCTGTATACAGGTAAACCTTGTACTCTAGGTAAGGCGCATTTTTAAACTCTGCAAAGGAATCATCTGCAACGGGGAAAACCGACATGGACGAAAGGTTGCGCCCGTGTTCTGGAATTTTCTGCCACGAATAACCCTGTGCAGATTGCGCGTTACTGAAATGCTCAGCTTCTATTGCCACGTAGCCATCGGCTTCAATGAACCCCTTAAAGGTTTTGGGGACTTCGTCATTGTTAACCGCGGTTACCTTCACTGCCGCACCTCCCCAGCCCGTGCCGGTGATGCTGACTTTTCCGGTTGCAATACCTTTTGGTGCCTTGCTCCAGTCAATGCTTACTTGGAGTTTCTGGGTGGAATCCACTTGTATACTAGTGTATCCAATTTTTATCCAAGGGTCGCTAGTTTTTGCGGAAAACTTAAAAGATTCGGTGCCTTTGTTGAAAACGTCGATGGTGCGCGTTTGCTGCCCGTAGCGGTCAAACTTGGGTAGCTCGTATGCGCCGGGTACGGGCCAAGCGGTAGGGTTGCCTTCTACCGCGACACCCATGTCGGCGGTGCTATGAGGTTGGCGATCATAGGCTATGGGCATGGTATTCGCCGGTGGGTTATTCCAGTGGGTGTAACCAATGTGGGTTTGGTCCATGAAATGCTCCCACTTGCCATTGCTCAGCTCGGTATCAAATTGCTTTTGCAAATCTGCATCGGCTTTAAACAACTCGCGAGCTTTATTGCCATACTCGTTGGCGTTATTGCGGCCCTGTTCAGCGTAGAGGTGATTCTTGGCCACGCTGTCGTACATCTCAGTGATAATAGCGCTGGCCTTTGTGGGGTGAAGCACCAACTGGAAGAATGCATCTTTTGATTCAGCTGGCATTTGCGTATAGAGCTTTTCCGCTTTCGCGCGTAAATTCGTAATTGCCGATGTGACGCGATCAGCCTCGTTGTAATTCAATTGGCTATAGGTTTTCTCATCTTGCAGCTCCGGCTTTCTGCGTAAATTGTGGCGAGTGTAACCCGTCATAATCTCTGCAATTTCTTGCGCGTGTTCTTTGCCAAATTCGCGCTCAGCCCAGAGCTTGCTGTATTCGGGGATACGTTCTTTTGGCCATTGTTCGGGGTTCCACGCCATACGCAAAAAGTATTCGATGGGGTATTCCATAGGTTTTAAATCACCGACGTTTACGATCCAGATTTTTCTGGCGTCATAGTGGTAAGCGAGATTCATTTGCTCCCAAATTTTGGCGATGGAGATGGTGTTAATCCAACGATAGGAGCGTGGGCCGCCTACGTAATCAAAGTGATAATAAACCCCCGCACCACCCACGCGCTTGCGCTCTTCTGCGGTGGGCAAGCGGCGAATATTGCCCCAGTTATCGTCGCACCACAGCAAGGTTATGTCATCGGGCACGCGCATACCGCGCTCGTAAAAACCTTGGACTTCTTTATAAAGTGCCCAAACCTGCGGTACTTCGGCTACTTTTTCTTTTCCGAAAACACTGCCCAAAATGTCGCGTTGGTCGTGAACAATACGTTCAAGTAGTTGGATATTTTCACCTTCGCTCATGGGCTCATCTTGCTGGCCGCGCATGCCTACCGTGTAAATGCTCTCGTAATCTTTATTGCGTTTAACGCCCGCTGTCCAAAAGTCGTAAAGGTTTTTTTGATTTTTTGAATATTCCCAAGGGCCGCTACCGTGGCGGTTCCATTCTTTGTCGGCGCGCATCATGGGCTCGTGGTGCGATGTACTCATCACAATGCCGTATTCATCCGCAAGAATCATGTTTTGAATATCATCATCGGCAAAGGCGTTGTTCCACATGGCGGGCCATAAAAAATTTGCCTTCAAGCGCAACAGCAACTCAAATACTTTTTCGTAAAATTCGTGGTTGTAGTTGCCGTGGTTTTTCTTCACCCAATTGGTAAGCGCGGGGGCTTCATCGTTGAGGAAAATGCCGCGGTATTTTATTTTTGGCATTTCTTGTACGAAGGTATTTTTGGCTACATAAATAGCGCTTTTCTTTTTCACAGGAACATCTGCCCACCAGTGCCAAGGTGAAACACCGATCTGCTCTGTTAAATCGTAAACACCATAAGTGGTACCGCGTTTGTTGCTGCCCACAATCACTAAAGCTTGCTTTATGTTAGCGGACGGGTTTTGAACAACGGAGATCTGGTACGCATCCCATTGGTCTTTAATACCGCTGATATTGATTTTCTTTTGTGCCACCAACTCATCAATCAATTGACTGCGGCCAAGTGTGCCGATTATCACAGCCTGATTTTTTAATTCAGTTGTGGATTGAATAAGTGACGGCTTTTGTGCACTTACTTTTTCAATATCGGTTTGCAGGTTTTTTACTGCGCGTTGAACGCCGGGATAATCCCGGCTATCCACGTAAAGCGATGCAGTGCTTGTAGCGGAGACGAGGGTTAGGTCGCCTGATTTCGCAGAGCTGTTGATATAGGATTTTTCACCCAATGCAAAGCTTAAAGAACTGGCGCACAAAAGCAGCGCGCCGAGCCCCAAGCTCGCACAGAAAGATTTATAAGAGTTCATTCTTACCTTGCCTTTTTATTAACTGCAGTGGCACCGGTAGTTTCAGGTTATTTTGGCTCTGTACGTACGTGCATTCCCAAATAGGTTCCTGTAAATCCACCAGCGATCTCTGTGCTTAGCAATTTGGCATCCGCTCCTTCTACTATATTGATGCGTTTCCCTGCTTTGTTTTGATAATAAAAATCTATTTTACCTGCATCGCCCTCTGTTCCTAAAAGGATATTTTTACCGAGGTCTTTTTTAGTCAGTGTGGTGCTGGCAATAATCTTTGGAATATTTTTCTTGCTGGTTTGCTCAACAAATACGGTGTATTGATCGCCTTGTCGTTGAACCGCAAAGTAATAATGCGCCTCGTGGCTTTGGAATGCAGCAATACCGGCAGAGAAGCCATCTTCATCAGGTAATTTTAATGTTGTGTTTGCATCAAAATGCATGTGTTGTTGACGGCGACCAATAAAGGCTGATTGCGCTAGGCCGGTAAGGCGATTTTCCACCGCATTGATGATGATATTTTTCTTTTCCGGATTTAACTTGTACCAATCCGTTTCAACGGTGCCTAAGGTGTTCCAATCTACTAGCAATTTGTTAGTGGTGAATTTATCTTTCCACACAAAATTGCCCGTAGTTGGTTGAGAAGCAACTGTTGATTTTTCGGTGCGTGGCGCAGGCAAACGGTAGGCAACTTCTTTGCCTTTTTCCAAAATGATTGGCCATTCGTCTTTCCAGGTTACGGGTAATAAAAAGGTTTCACGGCCAGTGTTGAAATATTTTTTCTCGTAAGAGCGTGTCCCTAGGAATACCGCCCACCATTCGCCTTCTTTCGTCTGAACGAGATCGGCGTGGCCAACGGTAGTAATTGGATTTGAGCGAGCATCGTCCAGGCCGCGCTGCGTAAGGATCGGATTATTTTCGTAAGGAACAAATTTATCTTTCAGCGAGCGCGCACGGAAAATTACGGCAGAGTGATCGAATGAAGTGCCGCCTTCCGCGCAGAGCAAATAATACCAGCCGTTGATTTTATAAATGTGTGGGCCTTCAATCCACACGGGCTTTTTAGCGATATCAGTTCCGCCATTAACGATAAGGCGGCCAGAATTTTTAAGGACCTTATTGGATTTTAAATCAAACTCCCATTGCCAAATAGCACGATGCCCCTGGTAAAGCGGTTCGCCAATCGGTGCCTCATTGTGTGTGATATAAGCGCGACCATCATCGTCAAAGAAAATATCCGGATCGATTCCGCCAATTTCAGGTAGCTCAATTGGATCAGACCATGGACCAGCAGGGTTAGTCGCAGTCACTAAAAAATTTCCGCGCACATCGACTAGCGTAGTGATCATGTAAAACACACCATCGTGATAACGGATGGTAGGTGCATAGATACCGCGCGATACACGTTGATTTTTCAGCGGCAATTGTTTGGGGGTGACTAGCACATGTCCGAGGGACTCCCAATGTACTAAGTCTTTACTGTGGAAAATGGGCACGCCGGGTGAATAAGAAAAGGATGAATTAACAAGGTAATAATCATCGCCTGCGCGCGTAATACTTGGATCGGGGAAGAAGCCTGCAAGAATTGGGTTTTGGTATTCCCCTTTTGCTAAGGGTTGGGAAAAGATGGCATCTTTGCCTTCGTAGGTAAAATCATAAAAGGTGGCAGATTTTTCGGCGGCGCAAAAACCGCTGAGCGTTAATAGGAATCCACCAAAAAGTGACGCTAAAGGAGATAATTTCATAGGCATGTCCTGAGTATTTTTATTAAATAAAAATCGCTGGTTTCTCCAAAAAATCGTTAGAGAAACCAGCGATCCAGGTACAGCCTTTAAGGGTTAAAGATTAGTACAGGCTGTACCGGTTAAACCATCCGCGAAACCACGCAATGCGGGTTTGTCGTTGTAGTTATTGTCAAACAATAGTGGCCACGCAAGTGCCTGACCGTTGTATTGCGATGTTGCAGTGGTCAACCAAGTGTTTGCATCGGTTGTACCCCACACGGTAATACCACCGCGCTGTGCTTCAGGTACTACTTCTTTGTAGCCAGCCACAATGTCGCAATAACGTTTCTTTTGAGCGAGGCTTGAGGTGTTGTTGTATTGAGTAGCTGTACTTACAGACCAACCACCGCTGTACGGGTTGTTAATGGCTACATCCAACTCCGTAATTTTTACTTTCAAGCCTTTGTCGGCAATCTTTTTCATCGCCGCTTTAATATTCTCAATGCTTGGGTAGTCCATGAATACGTGCATCTGGAAGCCCACGCCGCTAATCGGAATATTGCGCGCTTGGAAGTCCGTCACCATTTCCACCAGCTTGGTGGTTTTGGCGTTGTTCTGGTCGATGTTGTAGTCATTGTAGTAGAGATCTACGGTCGCGTCGGCCAATCTTGCGGCTTTAAACGCTCGCTCAATATACACAGCGCTGTTCCCACTTTTAATGTAGAAGGTAGAATCTGACGAGCGGAATGTAGATGGCGAGCCATCGGTAAGGGCTTCGTTCACCACATCCCAACTTGTCACGTTACCCTTGGCTTTGTAGTGAGTGACGATGGTGTTTACGTGAGTATCCAACATGGTCAAGAACTCTTCCGAGGTTCCGGCCCAGTTTTTCATAAAGTTGGGGACTTGGTAGCTCGCATGCCAAATCAACGCGTGGCCGTGAATCTTAATATCTTTTGATTTCGCGTAATCTACAAATGCATCTGCATTGGTGAAAGTAAAGTCATTTGCGTTGCCATTGTTGTTGGGGTGCAAGTAACTCACTTTCATGATGTTGCCTGCAGTCATTTGATCGAAGTGTTTTTCAATGACTGCCTGCTCTGCCGTGTTGGTGAGAATGTTGTAGGCAGGGGCATCTGTATTGGATACGGAAGCACCAATTGGAAAGGTCGCCAAATCTCTTAAACGAGCCACATTAGCAGAATAGGACGATGTGCTGCCTGAGCTGGTAGAGGTGGAGCTTGAGCTAGTTTGGGCTGGGGCCAAAGTGATTTTGGCGCTTTTAATGAGGACAGTTCCTGTTGGGGTGCCCTTGGCTTGAATCCCCACTTGAACGTCATTAACTGATTGGTTAAAGCGGTTGTCAGCCTCGCTGATCGTACAGGTAACTTTACTATCAGTGCCTGCGGTTAAGTCGCCATTGCCGCTCCAACAATCCCACTCGCCAGCCCAAGTATTTTTTACTTGGGCATAAATTTGTAAGTTCGCGCCGCTCGTTTTGAACTCGCTGCTTACATTAACCACCATATCCACCACAGCTTTTTCAAGTTGGGTGGGCTTGGCCACATCAAATACAGCGCCCACGCCATCACCGCTTGCGGTAAAGACAACGCCATTGTTGTAGGTCACACCGGAGTTTTCGTTACTGCCGGTTGAGTTGCCACGCCACCCGCTGGTCATATCAATAATCAAGGTTTGTGCAGCCGCGCTCGATGAGACACTGCTCACAACGGAGCTAGAGCTGCTGCTTGAACTGGATGATGTTGCGACGCTGGAGCTCGAAGAACTACTGGAGACATTGCTGCTACTTGAACTACTACTTGTTGTTGCTACAGACGAGCTTGTGACCGGAGGTGTATTTGAGCCACCCCCGCCGCCGCACGCGGACATAATTAAACCAACGACAATTAACGAAGATAGGTTACGCATTTTGATAACTCCCATTATTTTTATGTGGATGCGATGTTCTAGTCCATCGCACCATAAGGGTGTCAGTTTGTCTGCGCGGAAGAAAGGATGAAAGTGTAAGGATTTATTAAATTAACGTCTTTGCCACGACTAGTCGCACCAATAAAAAAGCCGCCCACAGTTTGATCTGGGGCGGCTTTTTAATGTGATTGATGACGTTGGGTATTAACCTTCCATCTTCTCCAATTCCAATCCTTTTGTTTCTTTTACCCACCAGATTACAAAGAATACAGAGAAGAGCGAGCAGCCTGCATAGATGCTGTAAGCGCCGACCAAGCCTAAGCTAGAGGCCAGCAACATTGGGAATGTCCATGTAATAAGGAAATTGGCACCCCATTGCGCAAAGCCCGCAATCGCCAAGCCTGTACCGCGAATTTGGTTAGGAAACATTTCTCCCAACATAATCCATACTACAGGGCCCCATGAGAGGTTGAAGAAGATCACATAAAGGTTGGCAGCGATTAAAGCTGTCACACCCATGCTGCTGCTAAGGATCAGGTTCCCTTTTGCATCCACCGGGGCACCCATGAAGGCATAGGCAACCAGCGCTAAAGTAACAGTCATACCGATGGAGCCCACCAACAGCAAAGGCTTGCGACCAATTTTGTCCACAAAAAAGAATGTGATAAAGCAGGCTGCAATAGAAACAAGGCCCGAGCCAACGTTGATGAATAATGAATCATTTTCTGAGAAGCCTGCAGCTTGCCAAAGCACGGCACCGTAGTAGAACACCACGTTAATCCCTACAAACTGTTGCAAGACTGCCAATCCAATACCCACCCATACAATAGGGCGAATGCGGCCTTTCGTTTTATCAATTAAGTCAGAGAAAGCGGGCTTGCGGTCGTGAGCGATAGATTTGTAGATCTCCTCAACAGTTCGTGCAGCCGCTTTAGCGCCATAGAGTTTGGCTAATACGCTCAGCGCCTTTTCTTTTTTGCCGCTGGCAACGAGGAAACGAGGGCTTTCGGGAATCAATAGCAAGGTTAAAAGGAATATGCCCGCTGGAATAATGCCCACCCAGAACATCCAACGCCAAGATGCATAGTCCATCCACAAAGGCATAGTCGAGCCTTTAACATTGTTCTCGGTGATATAGGCCTTACAAGCATCCATAGAAATATTGGCAGTAGCACACACTTCATGGCTGGCAATTGAGGCCAGATAGTAGTTGCTGAGGAAGGCAGCTGTTAAGCCAGAGATAATCGCAATTTGCTGAATAGAACTGAGCTTTCCACGGTATTCCGCTGGAACCAGTTCGCTAATGTACGCTGGGCAAATAATACTCGCTGCACCAATGGCAAGGCCCCCAATTAGGCGGTAGATCACGAACTCCATAGATGAAGAAGCAATCCCCGAGCCCCACGCAGAAAGAATAAACAAGGCTGCAGCTAAAATAAGGATCCCGCGACGCCCATAGGTATCTGCCCAAGAGCCCGCAAAGAAAGCGCCGGCGGCACAACCTAATAATATGGATGCCACATTAAAGCCAGTGCCAGCAGATTCCGAGTTAAACGCAATTTTAAGACCGTCAACCGTACCGTTGATTACGCCACTATCAAAACCAAACAAAAATCCGCCAATGGTGGCGATGATGCTGATAATAACAATGGAGGTCATATTTCTTTCGCTAGCGTCCAGCGAAATGCCGACCTCATTATTTGAGGATGATGAATGCATGGTGGTACCTGCTTTTTTAAATTATGGGTTTATTGAAATTATGATTAATAAGTTGTCTGTTGGGGCTCCCGGCTCAGCCTCAGCGGCTGAAAATAGGGATGCGCGACCATACCATAATGACAACTTTTTAGCATAGGGTTTGGAGTCGCAAAACCCGCTTATTTGCCGGTGCTTGTTAGCTATTTTGCTAGGGCTGGCATTCCTTGAGGTCTGTGCGATAGGTTCATGGTAAGGCAATAGGGTTTTTATGACTATATGGTCTGAGGAGGTGAATAAACCAATAGTTTATCCACTGCCCTTGCACGAGGCGCTGTTTAGATTTCGAAGGAGAAACCGCTTTCCGTGAGATGCTTGTAGGCTTCTGCATCAAAGCGATAGAGGTTAGCGGCGCGATGAGGAACACCTTGCTGTTTCTCGTTGCAGGGTGTCAGCAAATCCATTTTCATAATCTTACGGCGGAAGTTAGGCTTATCGAGCTTGGTATTGAGAATCGCCTCGTACAACGCTTGTAGCTGCAACAGGGTGAATTTTTCCGGTAAAAGGTTGAAGCCAATTGGTTTGTGGCAAACCTGATGACGCAGAAACTTCGTACCGTAATCGATGATTTCAGCGTGGTCATAGATGAGTTCGGGCAAGTTGTTAACGCTTTGCCAGCTCACATCAGCAGTGCTTTGGCCTGCTACCAAGGAGTAATGTTCAGCGCTCACCAAGGCATAGTAGGCGATTGTCACCACGCGCTCGGTTGGGAAGCGATCAACGCGGCCGAAGGTTTTTAATTGCTCAAGATAAAGCTGTTTAACGCCGGTAAGTTCTTCCAATAAACGGTAAGCTGCATCGCGCAGGTTCTCGTCATAGCGAATCCAACCGCCGGGCAGGGCCCACTTGCCTTGGTGCATGGGGTCGGTTTGCTTAACCAGCAGGATTTTTAGCTGATCGTTATCCAAACCAAAGATAAGGTTATCAATGGAAAGGGCCTTAATCACATTTTGGGGCGACTGAACGGGCTCCACATGACTATTGGGTGGCGTCGCGATGTTTGTCACAGTGAATTCCTGAGCGAATTATTATTAAACGGCTATTCTAGAACCCATGGGTAATATATTGTAAAAATGGCGTGGAAACTCTTTTTACGTCAGGCCAGAAGCCTCATTGTAACCATGCTCATATTTTTGTCCATAAAAAATAAGGAGTTAAGTTTTTTGACTAAAGATGCTTGTGGTCATTAAGACAATAAGATAAGCTTGTGGTCATTGGGACAATAAGATATGCTGTAATCATCAAAAATTAATAAGTGTCCAAAGCTCTGTTGTTTTTGCTAGCGAATGGAATTTGTTGCTCCTTACACTATTTCACTGAAAGAGATTCATTATGTTGTTTCTAGGCATTGACGTTGGAAGCTCATCCACCAAGTTATCTGTACTCGACGGTAAAACCGGCAAATGCGTGGGTGCGTTGTCTTATCCCGAATCCGAATTGGCGATTGAAAGCCCCGAAGTAGGCTTCGCAGAGCAGAACCCTGAAGTCTGGTGGGACTGTATTCAAAAAGGCGCGGCAAAGTTGTTTGCGAGCGGCAAGTTCGACAGTAAGCAGATTCAGGCAATTGGTATTTCTTACCAAATGCACGGTTTGGTGGTGGTAGATGCCGACCAGAAAGTACTGCGTCCTTCCATTATTTGGTGCGATAGCCGTGCAGTTCCCTTGGGCAACGCCGCTCTTGCGGAAATGGGTACCGACTACTGCTTTGGTCACCTATTAAATTCTCCGGGCAACTTCACCGCCGCAAAATTGCGTTGGGTACAACAGAACCAGCCAGAGATTTTCAGTAAAATTCACAAAATTATGTTGCCGGGCGATTACATCGCCATGAAGTTAACCGGTGAAATCACTACCACAGCGTCAGGCTTGTCTGAAGGCACCTTGTGGGATTTTAAAGAGCAACGCGTTGCGACCGAGTTATTAAATCACTGGGGCATTGATCCAGCTGTTATTCCGAATTTGGTGCCAAGCTTTGGTGAGCAAGGTACAGTGCGCGCCGATGTAGCTGCCGCTTTAGGGTTGGGTTCAAATGTTAAGGTTTGCTACCGCGGTGGCGATCAGCCCAACAATGCTTTCAGCTTAAATGTGCTGGAGCCAGGTGAAGTTGCCGCAACGGCGGGAACTTCTGGCGTTATTTATGGTGTTACAGATAAGCCTGCTGCTGACGTTGAATCACGTGTGAACACTTTCTTGCACGTTACCAGTACTGCAGAGAAAAATCGCAACGGTGTTTTGGTGTGTGTGAATGGTTGCGGTCGTTTGTATTCATGGTTGCGTCAAACTATCAGCGCTGCTGGCGCTACTCCTTCATACCCAGTATTGAACGGTTTGGCTGAACAAGTTGCCGTAGGCAGTGATGGTTTGGTTTTCCATCCGTTTGGTAACGGCGCTGAGCGTATTTTCCAAAACAGAAATTTGGGTGCGCAACTGCGTAATCTGGATTTTAACCGCCACGGCTTGGGCCACATGGTTCGTGCAGCGCAAGAAGGTATCGTGTTCTCGCTGAACCAAGGTTTCGATGTATTGAAATCTTTGGGCGGCAGTTGTGATGTAGTGCGTGCAGGTAAAGGCAATATGTTTTTGAGTGATGTATTTACGCAGGCTTTTGCAAACACGACTCAAGCTGCAGTGGAATTATATGAAACTGATGGTGCCGAAGGTGCTGCACGTGCGGCGGCTTTGGGTGTTGGTTTTTATGCATCGCAAAAAGAAGCTTTCGGTGGCCTGACACGTTTGGGTGTGATTGAACCTAATGCTAGTTTACTGGCGCAATACCAAGATGCTTATCAAAATTGGGTTGCGCTTTTACCTGCAGAATAATCAATAAATACTAAGAAATTGAATTGTTAATGTGTAGAAATGGTTTTTAGTAATCAATTGTTGTTTAAATCTTTAAAGATAATTAAGAGGTTAAAATTATGAGTATTGTTCTTGGTGGCAAAGAATATTTTCCCGGTGTCGGTAAAATCGCTTTTGAAGGCGCTGATTCCGATAATCCATTAGCATTCAAATACTACGACGAAAACCGCGTAGTTGCTGGCAAGACTATGAAGGATCACTTCAAGTTTGCTACCTGCTACTGGCACACTTTCTGCGGCGCTGGTCACGATCCTTTCGGCCCAGGCACCAAAATTTTCCCATGGTCTGCTACCAGCGATGCAGTTGCCCGTGCGCAAGAAAAAATGGACGCAGCATTTGAGTTCATCACCAAAATTGGCACTCCTTACTACTGCTTCCACGATATCGACTTGATTGATGAAGGTGCAACTCGCGCTGAAACCTCAAAGCGTTTGCAAGCTATCGTTGAATACGCAAAACAAAAACAAGCTGCTTCTGGCGTGAAATTGTTGTGGGGTACTGCAAACCTGTTCTCTAACCCACGTTACATGAACGGTGCTTCTACTAACCCAGATTTCAACGTAGTGGCTTATGCTGGTGCGCAACTGAAAGACGCGTTGGATGCAACCATCGCATTGAACGGCGAAAACTACGTATTCTGGGGCGGCCGTGAAGGTTACATGAGCTTGCTCAACACCGACATGAAACGCGAACAAGAGCACATGGCTCGCTTCCTGACCATGGCTCGTGACTATGCACGTGGTCAAGGCTTTAAAGGTACTTTCTTCATTGAACCAAAACCAATGGAGCCTTCAAAGCACCAATACGATTTCGATGCTGAAACTGTAATTGGTTTCTTGCGTCACCACGGTTTGGATAAAGACTTCAAACTTAACTTGGAAACCAACCACGCTACTTTGGCTGGCCACACTATGTGTCACGATATGCAAGCAGCTGCAAACGCTGGCATGTTGGGCTCATTGGACGCTAACCGCGGCGATTACCAAAACGCATGGGATACCGACCAGTTCCCATACAACATCAACGAAACTGTTGAAATGATGTTGGTATTGTTGCGCAGCGGTGGTTTGCAAGGTGGTGGTGTTAACTTCGATGCTAAAGCTCGTCGTAACTCTCCAGACTTCATTGACTTGTTCTACGGCCACATTGGCGGTATGGATACATTTGCCCGCGCATTGTTGATTGCTGATGACTTGTTGCAAAAATCTCCATTGGAGAAAATGCGTAAAGACCGTTACTCATCATTCGATGCAGGTAATGGTTCTGCTTACGAACAAGGTAAGTTGACTCTGCAACAATTGGCTGACATTGGTAATGCAGGTGGCGAAGTTACTCTGCAAAGCGGTCGTCAAGAGTTGTACGAAAACACCATCAACCGTTACATTCGTTAATTGAACTTGGATTAAATGTAGCAAGCGGCTGGCTTATTGGCCGATGCTTGCTAGATTTACCCTAAGCAATTAGCGCTAGTGCATAGCGTTTAAAAGCTGCTGATCAGGAGAGCGATATGCTCAAATGATCGGCAGTTTTTATTTGTGGGTTCCGTTTTAATAATAATCAGTAGTTGCGGGAAATGTTCGAGAGCTGCAGCTGCGAATTCCAGCTACTAACTTTCAGTAGAGACTCAATATGAAAAACAATCCCTCCAAGCTAGTACTTTCCGTTGCTATAGGTCTTTTGAGCGCAGGTCTTAGTGTCTTTGCGTTGGCCGAAGACGCCGTGGGCAAAGACGCTATCTATAAAGATGCAAAACAACCCACCGACGCTCGCGTGAAAGATCTTTTAGCGCGCATGACGCTTGAAGAAAAAGTTGCCCAGCTAACAACCGTATGGGAAAAAAGAAAATTGCTGGAGACGGATGCTGGTGAATTCACCACTGAGCATGCCAAAGAATTATTGAGTCAGGGTATAGGTGAAGTTGCCCGTCCCGCAGAGAATAAAACAGCACCCAGTAAGTCGCCTGCACAAACCGCAGCATTTACTAACGCAATTCAAAAATGGATGGTTGAAAGTACCCGTTTGGGTATTCCAGTGATCTTCCACGAAGAAGCCTTGCATGGTCACGCAGGCCGTTACTCCACCAGCTTTCCACAGGCCATCGGTCTAGCAAGTACCTGGGACCCGGAATTACTTCGCAATGTGTTTTCAGTTGTTGGGCAAGAAGTGCGTGTTCGCGGCGCTCAGCAAGCCTTAGCACCTGTCCTTGATGTTGCCCGTGATCCACGTTGGGGGCGGATTGAGGAAACCATGGGTGAAGACCCCTACTTAATTGCAGCACTCGGTGTTTCTGTGATTAAAGGCTTCCAAGGCGGCGAAAGTGGCGTTGCTAAAACCCATGTTGGAACAACCTTAAAGCACTTGGCGGGTCACGGCGAGCCCACAGGTGGTTTAAATACCGCACCGGCTCCCGTGGGTGAACGTGGACTGCGCGAGACGTTTTTATTTCCTTTCGAAGCAGCGGTAAAATTGTCTCATCCTCGAAGCGTAATGGCTTCTTACAATGAGGTTGATGGAGTTCCTTCGCATGCAAACGGAAAAATGCTCAACGGAATTTTGCGCGGCGAGTGGGGCTTCGATGGTTTATTGGTTAGCGATTATTTTGCAATCGGCGAGTTAATGAATCGTCATCATTTGGCTGCAAACCATAAAGATGCTGCGTTGCTCGCCTTTAACGCAGGCGTGGATGTTGAAACACCTGATCGCGAAACTTATCCCTTCCTGATTGATTGGGTGAAAGAAGGAAAAATTACCAACGCACAACTCGATGTTGCTGTTGCACGTGTATTGCGCGAGAAATTTAGTTTAGGTTTGTTTGAAAATCCCTACGTAAAAACTAAAGGCGTAAACGAGTTTGTAGGTAACGCCAAACATCGCGCACTCGCGCAGGAAGCTGCAGAAAAAACTGTTATTCTGTTGAAGAACGATAAAAATATTCTGCCATTGGACGTTAAAAAATTAAAATCCATCGCGGTTATTGGCCCCCATGTTAACGAAACCTTGTTGGGTGGCTACAGTGATATTCCCAAACAAACCGTTACGATTTTGCAAGGCATTAAAGAATACGTGGGCAGCAAAGTTCAAGTTAACTACGCAAAGGGTACGTTGCTTACTATAGATAATTGGACTCCTAGCGCTGATTCCATTGCGGCGAATAGTCTTTCCAAAGAGCGTTGGAACAATGACAAGGTAAGCTTGGCAACGCCTGCGGATACCAAAGGCATGATTGAAGAAGCCGTTGCTGCTGCGCAAAAAAGTGATGTTGCTTTGGTCGTGGTTGGTGATAACGAAGCAACTTCACGCGAAGCTTGGTCAGATGGCCACTTGGGTGATCGCACCGATTTAAATTTAATGGGCCAACAACAAGAATTGGTTGATGCTGTACTCGCAACCGGTAAGCCGACAATCGTTTTACTGATTAATGGTCGCCCGCTCTCTATTACAAAAATTGCTGAAACTGCTCCAGCAATTTTGGAAGGTTGGTACCTTGGTCAAGAAACTGGTCATGCTGTTGCGCGTGTTGTGTTTGGAGATGTTAACCCAGGTGGTAAATTGCCAGTAAGTATCGCTCGTTCGGTGGGTCATTTGCCGGTTTATTACAATTACAAGCCAGCAGCAAAACGCGGATATGCTTTCACCGAAACTACTTCACTTTATCCGTTTGGTTATGGTTTGAGTTACACCACGTTCAGCTATTCTGATTTCGCTATTAAAAAGTCAGATGCAAAAGTGGGTGACACTGTTGAGGTTAGCGTTAAGGTGACTAACACCGGAGCGCGCACAGGTGACGAAGTTGTTCAGCTTTATACGCACGATGCGGTTGCAAGTTTGACTCGCCCAGTTCAAGAGTTGAAAGGCTTTAAGCGTATTACATTAAAACCAAAAGAATCTGCCGTTGTTACCTTTGGTCTTGCCGTCAATCAGCTGGGTTTCTACAACACTGATATGAACTACGTAGTGGAGCCTGGAAAAATTGAAGTGATGGTGGGTTCATCTTCACGAGATATTCAAGCTAAGGGCGAATTTAATGTGGCGGGTGAGGTCACCGACATTAGTAAGCAAAAAGTCTTCTTCAGTGATGTAAAAGTAACGAAGAAATAATTGAGCGGTATTTCCAGAAATAAAAAAACCGCAGTTGAGCTGCGGTTTTTTTGTGTATTTTTGTTTCAGCTTTGTTAAAACCCCACTTATTCTAAGTTTTTATATTTGGGAGTATCATTCGGCTCCAATTCATCATGACGTGCTAACGACCCATGTCCCACGATCTTGCATTACTCCAACTCTTCGTTAATTCCTTAGTGGCGATATTTTTGCTGAGTATCCGCTCCGGTAATCTGATCAGTAACCGCATCCTAGCCTTTTATTTTTTTATTTTTAATCTTGATATCAGCAACTTCGTTTTCATCCATTTTTATAGCGAGCATCGCAATCTTGAGATGCTTCGAAATAATGTATCAGCATTACTCGCGCCAACACTTTACTTTTATGTGCGTTCTGTTTTGTATACTGACTTCAGGTTTAGGATAAGAGATTGGGTGCATACTCTGCCATTTATAGTCGTCATTATTACGTTTACACCACGCTTCTATTTAGTCGACGATGCTTTAAAACATCTGGTTAACGATAATTTGCACCCTTCATTCGAGTTACTGTTCGTCCAGATATCGTTATACATTCAAATGGCTACATATATTGCATTAATTTATATCACTATCAGACGCAATAGGCTCACTCTCCTTAATAGTTATTCAGATGAATTGAAGCTCAATAAACAATGGCTGAGCCATTTTATGACTTTTTTCATGGTGAGCTTTGTGTTGGCCTTAATTCGGAACGTGGTGAAATTTACCGAGTTCCAGAGGGCACTTGATGTCATAACGCCCGCGATGATGTTGGCAGGGCTGGGGTTTTCCTGTTGGATATTGTGGCAAGCGCTAAATAAGCCGGAGTTGTTCAAGGGCATTAGCTCGCGGCTAGAAGCGGTTAGATTTCCGTCCGTTACTCAAAAAATATCAACTAATCAGGCCGTGGCAATACTGGCTAAGCTTGAGCTGCACATGCAATCACAGAAATCATTTTTAAATCCCACACTTAATATTGATACCTTGGCAGAGGAGGTAGGGATTGCTGCTCAGGACATCTCTTTGGCGCTCAACCATCATTTGGGCCGGCACTTCTTTGACTTTATAAATGGCTATCGAATCAAGGCCGCTTGTGAAATGCTGGTCTCGTCGGACTACAGTGAGAAAACCGTTTTGGACATATCGTTGGACTCAGGTTTCAATTCAAAATCATCATTTAATACTGCCTTCAAAAAGCAAATGCAGATAACGCCGTCTGAATATCGCCAACTACATAAAAAATTACCAAAAACTTTTCAATAAGCCCTAAGTTATTGATCTATAAGGCGACCGACTTTTTTACTCGGTCGAGTACACCCCAAAAACTCACTACTATCATCACCTTCAAAACAAACGTATGGCCTAAAGTGCCAACATAAAGGTGAATATATAATGAGTAAATTTTTCAGTATTACATGCATTTTAATTGGTTTGTCTTGCAAGGCCTATGCGGCAGGCACTCAAAAGGACATTGAATCTGCGATCAAAAAACAAGCTGAACAATTGTTGCAAGATAATCGATTTACTTCAGTTTCCATTGGTGTTGTCAGTGATGGGAAAAACTTCACAGCGCATTATGGAGAGCTAACAAAAAAACAAGGCAATAAACCGAACGATCACACCATTTATGAAATTGGCTCTGTCAGCAAAACCATGGTGGGGTTATTAACAGCCTATGCTATAGAGGAAGGTAAGTTATCGCTGAATGAAAACGTTAACCATTATATTGATAATCAGTTAGACAAAGTCAGCACCAATTCCCAACCCATTACCATCCAAGAGCTTTTAACTCACACTTCGGGGTTGCCAAAAGATATCGAGCAGTTAGGTTTTACAGAGAAGACCGTGAGCAAGCAGTTATTCATAAAAGCAATAAATAAGCTTGATACGTCTACCTTAAAGGGGCAGTTCCATTACTCAAGTATCGGTGCAGAGCTTTTAAGTTATATTTTAACGCAGGTCTATCGCAAGCCATTCGATGCGCTCCTGAAACAAACCTTGAAAGAAAAGGCGGGCATGTTTAATACACAGGTTAATTTATCAAAAACACAAATGCCTTTTTTGGCGTATGGATATGATGAAAAGAATGAAGTCGCAAAATCTCATGTGGCTCCTAACAAACTTTGGGGCGGTAGAGGCTTCGTAAAGTCAACTATGCCTGATTTGACTAATTATATGAAATTGCAATTGCAGGGAGGCTTGCCTGTAATTGCGTTGTCACACAAACGATTATTTGATGCGGCTGACGCTGAATATTTAGCGTTTTTCTGGATAGTTGCGAAGGATGAAAAACTCGGTACTTATATCATTCATCATGGCGGCGTTGAGAGCACACAAAATTGGATGATCATTTTTCCAATGCATGATTTAGCCATTTCTGTGGTTTCAAATAGTAGCTTTCCTCAGGCTACCCAGTTGCTACGTACTGTCGGAATGAACATTGCTTCTACTTTAATAAACTAATCTGTCGCTAGAAATCGAGTAGGGCTCTATTTTCCCATGCCACCGTACTTGCTTTGATAGCATGCGGTGGTTCGGGCTGAGTCAAAAACTAGCATTAATTGTTTACCGCTAATTTCTTTGGCCTCCATCCACTAGAAATTAAGACTCCACCAAGAACCAATACAAGCCCCATAATTTGCGCTGTGTTTGGAATTGAGCCAAACGCCAAGCTTACGAGTAGCGTAAATACCGGAACTAAATTAAAAGCGATGGCAGATTTTTCTGGCCCCAAAAAATACACGCCTTTTAACCAATAAATATAAGCTAAGACTGAACCGCAAATACCCATGTACATAAGAATTACATGAGTCGTCACTGATAAATGCGTTATGGTTGAAAGTGGTTGTTCAATTGTCAGCGCCGCAATAATCAAAGCGATTGAGCCTACACTCACAGTCCAGCGTGCAAATTGCAAAGACGGTATATTTGGCGCAAATTTCTTCGAGCCAACACTGTAAAGACTCCACACACCACAAGCGGCCAGCATCCACAAATCACCAATGGCGGCATGTAATACGCTAAAGTGCCCGCCAGTAATCACGAAGGTGACGCCGACAAACGCGATAAACATGCCTATATATTGATAAAGGCGAATTTTTACATTGAGTAAAATGATAGACAGCAGAGTCGATACCATTGGCGACAGTGCCATAATAAGCGCCGCATTCAGTGCTGATGTTGTATGCAGTGCGGTAAAAAAAGCGTAGTTAAATCCGAATACACCTATAAGGCCTAAGGGAATTAAAACGCCAAAATCGCGGACGGTGAGTTGTGATTCAGCTTTACCGAAGCAAAAACGTATCAACCAAAACAACACCAGTGCTATTGCGAAGCGTTCTGCCGCAGCCGATAAAGGCGTGACATCGCCTGCTACTGCGTGGCCTGCATTGAAATTACTGCCCCAAAAAAAAGTGCTGGCAATAACCATTAACCAAATACTGCTGACGTTTGACTTCATTGGCGAGCTCTGCTGGTGTAAATTCAAATTTGATATAAATACGAGTGGGCTGCCATTATAGGGTAAGCCCCGTAGCGAGATGTAGTGACGTTTGTAGACAATTCAACATCCATTTCAGGATCAAAACATGAAGGTCGAAAGCTTTAATTTTGCAGACTATTGTAAACGCGTTGGATTTACGGGTGATGCTAAGGCAAATGAACAAACCTTGTTCGCTTTAATGCGTGCCCAATTGTTTAGTGTGCCTTTTGAAAACGTAGATGTTCAGGCTGGCAAACTTGTTTCTATTGAGCCGCGGGATATCGTCAATAAAATTATTTATCATCCTCGCGGCGGATATTGTTACGAAGTGAATAGCTTGTTCGCTATGGCATTAACAGCATTGCATATCGAATACAAATTAATTGGCGCCCGCCCTATGTTTTATCCAACGCGTTGGCCAAAAACTCATATGGTAGTGCTTGCGAAATTAGGCGATGAACAATATTTGTGTGATGTTGGTTTCGGCAGTTTTGGCTTGCGTGCACCATTTCCACTAAGCAAGACTAATCAGATTATTCAGCAGGATGACGATTTCTTTCAGCTGTTATCGGAAGATGGGAAAAATTACATCTTGCAGGCATTAATCGACGGCAAATGGGTTAGCCAGTTTGAGTTTGATTTGTATCCGCACGATTTACTGGATTTTATTCCCGCTAATTTTTTCAATTCAAAAAATCCAGAGACAGTATTTGTGCAAAAGTTGTTGGTTGTTAAGCACAATCCCCGTGGCCGTAAAATACTGTTGGGTAATAGCTTAAAGACAATCGAAAAGGGGCTTACAACCGTTAAAGAGTATCCTCCTGAGGACATTCCTAATTTATTAAAAGAAGAGTTTGGTCTAATTCAATAAGGTCTAGCTCACAGCAGGTTAGTCTATGAAACAATTCACTGAAGTAAATCCTTTCGATCCTGAGCTGGTTGCCGCACGAAAGCGCGCCAAACTCTTATGTCAGCAGTTGAATGCGCTGCGTGCGGATCAGCACAAAGCACGAAAGCCAATCTACAAAGCGTTATTTGGCAAGGTCTCTACGGCTTACATTGAGCCCAATTTCTTTTGTGACTACGGCACTAATATTTTTCTCGGTGAAAGTTTTTACGCTAATCACAATTGCGTCATTCTGGATGTTGGCGAAGTCCACATTGGCGACAGGGTACTTTTTGGCCCCAATGTACAAATTTACGGCACTACACATCCGCTCGATCCAATTGAGCGTGCGAGCGGCAAGGAGTTTCATGCACCGGTTGTCATTGGCGATGATTGCTGGATTGGTGGGGGAGCAATCATCCTTGCGGGTGTAACCATAGGGGCCGGCACGGTAATTGGAGCGGGTAGTGTGGTGACGAGGGATATACCCGCGGGTATGGTTGCCGTGGGGAACCCTTGTCGGGTGGTAAAGCCTGCAAAGTAAGCGCTGTGTTAAAAAACATTTCTTAATAACGACAACTTGTATGCAAGTGCTATAGTTAGTGTCTGACGTAAAAAGATCAGTAATAAAATCAACTAACCATGGCGAGCCATAGCGCTAGCCGTTGAATAATGCAGTGAGATTCAATATGCGCAAATTCAGTCTGCTCATCCTTTTGGGTTGCTTTCTAACGTCCTTGTCTTATGCCGAAGACGGTTACGACATGTGGCTACGCTACCAGCCAGTCGCTAACGAGAACGTGCGACAAGAATATCAATCGCAGCTCCACCAAGTTATTGCAGAAGGGGGTTCCCAAACCATCAAGATTGCTGCAAGTGAATTGCAGCGTGGTTTATCGGGGTTGCTATCAAGCCCTATTACACAGGCTTCTGCGTCAGCATCTAACTCTGCGGGAGTGGTTATAGGCACTCCTGCAAATTCAAAGCTGATAGCATCTCTGAATCTTAAAATACGCTTGGCGTCTGTCGGTGATGAAGGTTACTTGATTGAAAAAGCTCGCATTGGAAATACCGATCAAATCGTGATTGCGGCCAATACAGATGTAGGTGTGCTTTACGGTAGTTTTCATTTGCTGCGTTTGCTGCAAACAGAGCAATCCTTAAGCAACATCTCAATTACTAGTTCACCAAAGCTTCAATACAGAGTGGTTAATCATTGGGACAACGTAAACCGTTTGGTTGAGCGTGGGTACGCAGGCTTGTCGCTGTGGGATTGGGGTACTTTGCCAGAGTTGAAAAGTACGCGTTATACCGACTATGCACGTATCAATGCATCCTTGGGAATTAACGGTACCGTAATCAATAACGTGAACGCCGATCCTCGCATGATGAGTGATCAGTTTTTGAAAAAAATTGCGGCGCTCGCAGAGGTTTTCCGCCCTTATGGCATCAAATTATATTTGTCGATCAATTACAACGCTCCTCGTGCTTACGGGGATTTAGATACTGCAGATCCACTTGATCCGCGTGTGCAAGCTTGGTGGAAGGCGCGTGCAGAAAAAATCTATTCGTACATCCCTGATTTTGGTGGCTATTTAGTTAAAGCAGATTCCGAAGGCCAACCAGGCCCGCAAGGTTACGGCCGCAATCACGCCGATGGCGCTAACATGCTCGCTGATACTCTGAAGCCGTATAAGGGGATGGTGTTTTGGCGTGCGTTTGTTTACCACCCAGATATAGGCGATCGCTTTCGCGGAGCTTACGATGAATTTACCCCGCTCGATGGAAAATTCAGAGACAACGTTATTCTGCAAATTAAAAATGGGCCTATAGATTTCCAACCGCGTGAGCCAATATCGCCGTTGTTCACTTCATTGAAAAAAACCAACATGATGATGGAGGTTCAGGTAACGCAAGAATATTTTGGATTTGCGACGCATCTTGCTTACCAAGGCCCTTTGTTTGAAGAGGCGTTAAAAACAGATTTGCTTGTAAAAGGTAAAGGTTCAACGCTAGCCAATATTTTGAGCGGCGAATTGAATAAGACGACGCATAAAAACCCACGTACCGGTATGGCAGCCGTAATTAACCCCGGCACAGATCGCAACTGGACGGGCCATCCGTTTGTACAATCTAGCTGGTATGCATTTGGTCGTATGGCGTGGGATTATTCTTTGACATCAGAAGCGGTTGCCGATGAATGGTTGCGTATGACTTTTTCTAATCAAGAAAAATTTATTGCGCCTATTAAAAAAATCATGATGGCTTCGCGCGAAGCGGGTGTTAATTATCGTTCGCCATTGGGTTTAACACATTTGTATTCACAGGGTGATCATTATGGCCCAGCACCATGGACTGCTGATATGGGGCGTGCTGATTGGAATGCGGTTTATTATCATCGCGCCGCACAAGATGGCATTGGCTTTAACCGAACTGCTACTGGGTCAAATGCTGTTGCGCAATATCCGGCTGAACTTGCCAAACAATATGCGGATATAAATACAGTGCCAGAAGATTTGATGTTGTGGTTCCATCACGTTGGATGGGATTACAAAATGAAATCGGGCAAAACGCTTTGGGAGGAGCTGGTCGATAAATATTATTCCGGTGTTACCCAGGTGCGTACTATGCAATCCGAATGGAATAAAATGGAGGGTCAAATTGATACAGAGCGTTTTGAACATGTCAAAGCCTTGTTAGCTGTTCAAGAGCGCGATGCTGTGCGTTGGAGAGATTCCTGTGTGGTCTATTTCCAAAGTATTTCCAAGTTGCCCATTCCAGATGCTTACGAAAAACCAGCGCATGATTTGGAGTACTACAAAATGTTGGCGCGCACGACTTACGTTCCAGATCCATGGCACCCTGCTGGTGCGAGCCGCGTACTAAAATAAGTTGCTGTAAAAAATTAATGAAGTTAGCTAAAAAATTAGCAATCAATAAATGGCCAAACACAAACGATAGGTAAATATGATGAATAAAAATAAAATCGTGTTAAGTGTTTTATTGGGTGGTGCGATCATGTCGTCCATGACATACGCAGCGGATGCAGGCTCAGAGTTCAAATGGCCAAAAGGCCAGAAAGCAGCCGTTAGCTTGTCTTATGATGATGCGCTTGATTCACAATTGGATCACGCCATTCCAACGCTTAATAAATATGGTTTGAAAGGGACTTTTTATTTGCAATTAAATAGCCCTGCTATTGATAAGCGTTTGCCGGAGTGGCGAGCCGCTGCCAAAAAAGGCCATGAGTTGGGTAATCACAGTTTGTTTCACCAGTGCTCAAAATCAAAAGCCGGCCGCGATTGGGTAGAGTCAGGGCACGATCTTGATAAATTGACAGTTGCACAAATGAAAGAGCAGGTTGTGTTGGCAAATACAGTACTTCACGCAATAGATGGTAAACGTGAGCGAACCTTCACTGCGCCATGTGTTGACAAAGAGGCCGGCGGTCAAAATTATATTGATGCCGTTAAATCTGAATTTGTTGCAATCAAGTTGGAAAGTGGTGGCGTCACACCAGATATGAATAAACTTGATCCTTATGCGGTAGGCGTTGCGTTTCCGAGCAATGTTACCGGCCAACAGCTAATCGATATTGTTAAAGAGGCTGCAGCAAAAGGTACTATGGCTAATTTCACATTTCACGGCGTGGGTGGTGATCACCTAAGTGTCTCAACGGAAGCGCACGAGGAGCTCATCAAATATCTTGCACAAAACAAAAATATTTATTGGGTAGATACCTTCCTCAATGAAATGAAATACGTGAAAGCGCATCAGAAGAAATAGGGTGTGAGTGTTAAGCAAAAAGAGCAGCCTAGGCTGCTCTTTTTTTATCTAATTTTTGGCCAAGCATTTAATGGCAATTGCTGCCGCTGAGGTTCTATTTTCAACACCTAATTTCCTGAAAACCTGTTCCAAGTGCTTATTAACTGTTCGTGGGCTCATATCCAGAATCTGACCGATTTCACGATTCGTTTTCCCGTTGGCAATCCACAAAAGCACGTCTGCTTCGCGGCTTGTTACACCAAACTGATCCCTAAATGCGGTAGTGTCGTCTGCCGGCTTATGCGGATTTGAAAGGCGTAAAAGATATTCGCGATTGTCTATAAAGTTGAGCATTTCAATCGTGAGTGGTTGTGTGAGTTTTGGAAGTTTTAGTTGGTGACCTGTTTCGGGCTTGTGCTTTAGCCATTCTGCCAACATGTCGGGAAGCCTTAAATTTAAAGGTTCGGCTTCTGGCTCACTGTGCGCAGAACCGAGTAATTGATTGACCTGCGGGGTAGCCCACAGCAACTGCCCACTTAAATCAACCGTAAATAAATATTGCCCGGCAGTATCTAACGCCATGCGAGCGCTTTGGGTCATGCGTGCGTTGGTAAGGTGAACACGCATACGAGCAATAAGCTCGTCGGCATTAATTGGTTTAGTTACATAATCTACGCCGCCCGCCGTTAAGCCCATCACTACGTGTTCGGTATCGCTTAAACCCGTCATAAAAATAATGGGCACATCAATAAGTTGCGGGTTTTGCTTTAATTGTTTGCAGGTTTCAAAGCCGTCCATATTCGGCATTATGGCGTCTAGCAAAATAATATCGGGCGTAATATTTTTGGTGATTGTGAGTGCTTGCGATCCCTCAAGCGCTACCAACACCGTGAACCCCGCTTCCTCAAGCACATCATTCAGCATATGGATGCTGGCAATACTGTCGTCTACAACAAGTACAACGTTACGCTGTGCTTTAGTGTTCATCTTAATGTGCTCTAGTCATTTGATTTATGGGTTGAAACAAGGTTCTTAACCTGTAGGTAGTAATTCACCGCTTTCTTCAACGAAGTCTCCATCAATCCATTGAATGATTTTGTCGAATTGGAAGTTATTGGTGAGCTTGTTAAGTTTCGCCAAAAATTCTGCCGACGCAACGCCAGCAGTTTGCATAGCAATGATTTTTTCCTGTAACCCTTTTTTGTGGCCTATGCGCGCAAGCTCAACTATTTCATCCAAGTAATCGTCGGTCGGGAATTCAATGACGTTTACTTCGTCGGTTATGGGGGTAGGTGATTGTTGGTAACGCCACTGCAAATTTAGTAGCTCTTGAACCTTATCTAATACGGCTTGGAGCTGAATCGGTTTTGTAATGTAGGCATCATGAACTTTTGGTGCCTCTTGTGATTGTGGCTCATTGCGGCCTTCGCTTGCGTCGGCAGAAATCATCACAATGGGAGAATTAAAACCAATATCACGCAATTGCTTAGCGAGCTCCCAACCATTTAATGCGGGCATGGAAACATCCAACATAACCAAATGTGGGCGATTGTTATGGCTCGTTTGAACTCGAAGTGTTTCTAAAGCCAACAACGGATTACTTACTTCAATGATCTTGAATCCAAGTGGGGTTAAGAGTGTGCTCATAAGTTGGCGATGGGTTTGTTCATCATCTACCAACATTACCGTTTTACTTTCACCTTCATAACCGTAAATTGTCTGGGCTGGTTGATGCACTGGTTCAACTAAAGCGCTGGTGAGGCTTGGCAACATTAAACTCACTTTAAATGTACTGCCTTCACCGGGTGAGCTTGTTACGGCTATATCGCCACCCATAATTTCGGTCAGTAATCGCGTGATGGTGAGACCGAGTCCCGTACCGGTTGCTGTAGAGCCCGGGCGACGAACGCGTTCAAAAGGGCGAAATATTTTTTCAAAATTCTCCGGCGCTATGCCTTCACCGGTATCTTTAACAATAAATTCTGCGACTTGGCTGCGATACCTGAGTTTAAATACAACACTCCCTTTATCCGTGTATTTAATAGCGTTTGATAGCACATTAATTAAAATTTGGCGCAAGCGTTTTTCATCGGTTCGAATAAATTCTGGTAAGCGATCTTTGCATTCATACACAAAATTCAAACCTTTGGCTTCTGCTTGTAAGCGAAACATATTAACCAATTGGTCCATGAGCGCCGGTAGCCGAACTTGATCTTTGTGTAAATCAAATTTACCGGCTTCAATTTTGGAAATATCGAGCAGCCCCTCTATTAAATCAGCGAGATGTTCACTGCTACGGCGAATTACGCCCAAGGCATCTCTGCGGTGTGCGGGCATATCGGGGTCTTTTTCAAGTAATTGTGCGTAACCTAAAACAGCATTGAGCGGTGAACGCAGCTCGTGGCTAATACCTGTTAGATAACGGCTCTTGGCTTGGTTAGCGGCTTCTGCTTGTTCTTTAGCGAGTTGCAAGGCTTTATCGGTGCGCTCGTGCGCTTCAATCTCTTCCATTAGCAAGCGTGTTTGACGTTGTGATTCCTCTTGCGCGACATGCCTGCTTTCATGGGCAAGAACAAATAGCCAGCTCACCACTCCGGTAATAATCACAAGCAAGAAAAATACTTTCCACAATGTATTTTCCAGTAGCAAAGCGGTCTCGCTATCCTTGATAGGTGTTTGAAAATAAATTAGAGATAACAATAATGCGGATAATCCGTTAATAACAACAACTAAACCAATAAATTGCCCAACTTGAGAACTGATTTTTGAGGTTACAAAATCCGGCAATATGCGAATAAAAACTTTTTGTAATTGTTCGCGGTAATTTGCGCCGGGCTTGCAATAGTCATGGCAGCGGGCATCGAGCGAGCAGCATAGCGAGCAAATATCTCCCGCATAAGCGGGGCAATAAGTAATATCTTCATGCTCAAATTTATGTTCGCAAATGCAGCATGTTAATGTGCTATTTGAATGGTCATGCACGGGGTGCTCGAAGCGTAAAACCTGCGCATCCAAACTGGGCCGAGCAATATAAAATCGCCCGCGAGTGATGAAAGCAATGAGTGGCGCAATGATAAGTGCACAAGCCAATGCAATAAAATGTGATAGCGCTTGGGCTACATTACCCAATACGCCAGAGTGACACAGAATTCCAACGAGTGAGGCGATGAGCATTGCGCCGAAGCCGACGGGGTTTATATCGTAAAGATGCGCGCGTTTAAATTCTATGTGCCTTGGGCTTAATCCAAGCGGTTTGTTAATCACTAGATCAGCAACCAAAGCCCCCAACCATGCAACGGCTACAATTCCATAAAATCCCAGTGTTTGTTCCAGCGCATGATAAACACCTAATTCCATAAGCAATAAGGCGATAGCAACATTGAAAACCAACCATACCACGCGGCCTGGGTGGCTATGGGTTAAGCGTGAAAAGAAATTTGACCAAGCAATTGAGCCTGCATAAGCGTTGGTCACATTAATTTTTAATTGACTCAATATGACAAAAATACCGGCGAAGGCTAATGCAATTTCGGGCGAATGAGTTAAGTAGCCGAAGGCAACCATATACATGCGTGTTGGATCTGCAGCTTCGCTTGCCGGAACGTTATGATTTAATGCTAGTACGGCTAAAAAAGAACCCGCCATAATTTTAATGGAGCCTATTACGATCCAGCCGGGCCCACCCGCAATAAGTGCAGCCCACCATCGCCATTCTTTTCCTTTTTTAGCCGGCGGTAAAAAGCGCAAAAAATCCACTTGTTCACCAATTTGTGCAATTAGCGAGAAAACAACTGCGGATGCCGCCCCAAAAAATAAAATATTGGTTGCTTGCTGAGTGCCTGTTGCAATTGAATGACCTGCAAAGCTCGTCCAATTTTCTACCGCACTGGCATCGGTGTAGATAATAAAAATAAATGGGATGAGTTGTAATATAACCCACAGTGGTTGGCTCCATAATTGGAAACGGCTGATAACCGTAATACCGTGTGTTACCAGCGGAATAATCGCTACGGAACTCAATAGATAACCTAGCGCTAACGGAATATGAAAAAGTAATTCCAAGGCCATGGCCATAATGGCTGCTTCAAGCGCAAAGAAAATAAAGGTGAAGGAAGCATAAATAAGCGATGTAATTGTGGAGCCGATGTAACCGAAGCCTGCTCCGCGTGTTAGCAAATCAATGTCTACGCCGTATTTTGCAGCGTAGTAACTGATGGGAATGGCGCTCAAAAAAATAATTAGGCTTACTACACAAATTGCCGCAATAGCGTTGTTAAAACCGTAATGCAGCGTAATGGCGCCGCCAATGGCTTCTAATGCAAGAAATGAAATCGCACCTAAAGCTGTTGTAGCAACGCGCGCATAGCTCCAGCGGCGCGCGCTCTTCGCAGTAAAGCGTAAGGCGTAATCCTCCAATGTTTGGTTTGCAACCCATTGGTTGTAATTACGCCTAACTCTGAATATGTGCTGTTTCGCGGTCATGCTGGTTTCGTGCTAAAAAATATCAAGGTCTGTTTATGGTGCTTCACGGAAAACGCCTGTTGTTATTTGGTGCGCTGCTACTTTTTAAAACGTTGATTCTCTGATTTTTGCTCTTGAGAGCCGTGTATTTGTCAGAGAATTTAGCGTCTTGTTTAGCAGCGGTTACTCATTACTAATCCCTTCAACTCTTGTGCCAGTTAATTGGGCACTCCTGCTTTTTTACATTCGCGGCTCTTCTTTCTCTATTCAAGATTGAAAATACGGTGGGTATGGTGCGGATGCTATGCGTTAAATGACGTATTGGTCTGCGCCATTTATCGAATGGGTTAAGAGGGGCGATGTGCGTAGATTGCAAGCTGTGGGCAAAACCTATTTTCGTGAATTTTTTGCCCAGTGGTAATTCGAGCACTTCAACAAGCCTGAAAAATTAATTTGAGGATAGACCATGAAGACATTATTTTTTAAGGGCGAGCAATCGCACGCGACAAAAGCCGGTGCATCTGGCTGGAAAGCTTGTTTATTCACCTTGGCTGCCTCATTTGCGTTCAGCAGTGTACACGCCGCTGATGCAGTGAACACCACTGGCCTTGCAGTCACGGATAAAACCGTGAAGGTGGGGATTCTGCACTCGGTGACAGGCACCATGGCAATCAGTGAAACAGGCTCGGTTCAAGCTGAGAAACTTGCGATTGAGCAAATTAACGCAATGGGTGGCGTGCTTGGACGCAAAATAGAATTTATTCAAGAAGATGGTGCCAGTGATTGGCCAACCTTTGCTGAAAAATCCAAAAAATTATTAGTAAACGATAAAACGGCGGCCGTGTTTGGTTGCTGGACATCGGCATCGCGTAAAGCCGTATTGCCCATTTTTGAACAATACAACGGTATGTTGTACTACCCAACGTTCTACGAAGGTTTGGAACAATCGCCCAACGTTATTTATACCGGTCAGGAAGCGACCCAACAAATCATTGCGGGTATTGATTGGGTAACAAAAGCTAAGGGAGCCAAATCATTTTACTTGCTGGGCTCAGATTATATTTGGCCACGTACCTCCAACAAAATTGCACGTAAGCACATTGAAAAATTGGGCTTAAAAGTAGTGGGTGAAGAATATTATCCACTTGGTCACACGCAATTTAACTCTGTGATTAACAAAATCAAATTAACCAAGCCCGATGTAATTTACGCAATTGTAGTAGGTGGTTCAAACGTTGCCTTCTACAAACAATTAAAAGCGGCTGGTATTGATATGACCAAAGAGAAACCCTTGGTATTAACCATCTCTGTAACTGAAGACGAAATCCTCGGTATTGGCGGTGAGAACATGCAAGGTGCTTATGCGTCAATGAAATACTTCCAAAGTTTAACCAACGACAACAACAAGAAATTTGTTGAAGCATTTAAAGCGCGTTGGGGCAAAGACGTGGTGATCGGCGACGTAACTCAAGCAGCTTATCTCGGTCCATGGTTGTGGAAAGCAGCGGTAGAAAAAGCAGGTTCATTTGATATCGACAAAGTGAAAGCAGCTTCGCCTGGTATTGAATTGAAAACTGCACCAGAAGGTTATGTGAAAGTTCACCCCAACCATCACCTCTGGTCAAAAACTCGCATAGGTCATGCACGTCCTGATGGTCAATACGATGTGATCTACGAAACCAAAGACTTGATTGAGCCTAATCCGTTCCCTGCGGGTTATCAATAAAGTGAGCGAGAAGGGCCGCTGCGCGGCTCTTCTCTTCTTCACCAACGACAGTTGTCTCGTAAAAACGTTTGTCACCTAAGAGGATTACGCAATGTTCGCAGAATATAGCACCTCAGATTTACTCTCCATCTTCGCCATGCAAGGCGTTGCCGGTTTAATTCTGTTTTCCGTATTTGTGTTAATGGCGCTTGGCCTTGCAATTATTTTCGGTCAAATGGGCGTGATTAATATGGCGCACGGTGAGTTTATGATTCTCGGTGCCTACGTTACTTATTTAACATCTCACGTGTTTGAAACTTACCTACCGAGTCTGTTCAGTATTTATTTTATTCTCGCGATGATTCTCGCCTTTATTGCTGCGGGCGCACTAGGGGCGCTGGTGGAATGGGCAATGATACGACATCTCTACAACCGCCCCTTGGATACCTTGTTAGCAACTTGGGGTTTAAGTTTAATTTTGCAACAAACTTATCGAAGCGTGTTTGGTGCGCGAGAAGTGGGTGTGACTTTGCCGGATTGGCTAATGGGTTCAGTAAAAGTTAGCGAAACTATTGAGCTGCCAATTAACGGATTGTTTGTTATGTGTCTCGCGCTAGGTATTTCCACTGCAGTGGGAATTTTAATGTATCGCTCGCGCTGGGGTACTCGTGTTCGCGCTGTTGTGCAAAATCGCCCAATGGCAGGTGCTGTAGGGATTAACACGGCGAAAGTAGATCGCGTCACCTTTGCTTTAGGTTGCGGTATTGCGGGTGTTGCAGGTAGCGCGTTCACCATGATCGGTTCTACTGGCCCAACATCCGGCCAACTTTATATTGTGGATACTTTTCTTGTAGTGGTATTCGGTGGAGCAACGAGCTTGCTTGGCACCATTGCATCTGCATTCAGTATTTCGCAAGCGCAATCGACCATGGAATTTTTTATGAGTGGTTCCATGGCCAAGGTTTTAACGCTCTTGTTTGTGGTGTTCATCTTAATGTTGCGCCCACAAGGTTTGTTCACGCTGAAAGTTCGCCGTTGAGGAGTTCATCATGTCTTATCAAGGCTTGGCATCACTGTTTCCCAAAAAAGAAATTTCCGGTTATGTGGTACTGGCAGTTTTATTAATCCTGGTGCTGCCTTTATCGCTGGATATTTTTCGTTTGAATCTCATGGGTAAGTATTTAACTTACGCATTTGTCGCCATAGGGTTGGTTTTGTGTTGGGGCTATGGGGGTATTTTAAGTTTGGGGCAAGGCGTTTTTTTTGGGTTGGGCGGTTATGTGATGGCGATGTTTTTAAAACTCGAAGCATCTGATCCCATTACCACAAAAATTCAATCGACACCTGGTATTCCCGATTTTATGGATTGGAACCAAATTACGGCACTGCCATTTTTTTGGAAACCTTTCTATAGCCTTCCATTCACTATTGCTGCAATTCTTATTTTGCCCGCATTGCTTGCCTACATTATTGGTGCGGCAATGTTCAAGCGTCGTGTTGGTGGTGTGTACTTCGCCATTATCACGCAAGCCATTGCAGCGATTCTCACTATTCTCATTATTGGTCAACAAGGCTATACCGGTGGTGTTAATGGTATGACGGATCTACGCACTTTGTTGGGTTGGGATATTCGTACTGACCAAGCGAAATATATTCTTTATTTCGTGTGTGTAGGCGTATTGTTTCTGTGTTTATTTGCAGCGCAGTTTGTTCGCAAAAGTAAATTTGGACGCTTACTGGTGGCAATGCGTGACAAAGAAGACCGCGTGCGTTTTTCAGGTTACGACGTTTCTAACTTCAAAATTTTTGTGTTCTGTTTGGGTGCTGTATTTTCATCAATTGGCGGGGCGCTATTTACGTTGCAAGTGGGTTTTATGTCACCAACGTTGGTGGGCATTGTGCCCTCAATTGAGATGGTAATTTTCTGTGCTGTAGGCGGGCGCATGTCAATTATCGGTGCAGTATACGGTGCCGTCTTGGTTAACTGGGCGAAATCAAGCTTGTCAGAAAGTTTCCCTGAGCTTTGGTTGTTTGCATTGGGTGGATTATTTATCGCGGTGGTTATGGCGTTCCCAAATGGTTTGGCAGGGCTTTACGCAACCTATATTGCGCCCAAAATTTCAAAATGGATTGCCGATATAAAAGCGCCTAAAAAATCTGAGGCTGTTGTAACTGAGCCGCAAAAGAAAACGGAGGCTAAACCGGTAAGCAAATCCGAAAATGCTAGCAATGTTGGCGTCTCACCTTTGACCCAAGGAGTTATCCATGAGTAACAACACAGATTTTTTGTTAGCGGTGGAAGGCCTTACTGTTTCCTTCGACGGTTTTAAAGCGGTCAATGACTTAACATTTTACGTGGATGAAAATGAAATTCGCGTAATCATAGGCCCTAACGGTGCGGGAAAAACCACGGTATTGGATTTGATATGCGGAAGAACAAAAGCCACTCAAGGCTCGATTAAATTTCGCAATCAGGAACTCACCAAAAAGAAAGAGCATGACATTGTAAAAGCGGGCGTTGGCCGTAAGTTTCAAACACCGTCTATTTATGGTGATCTTACCGTGTTTGAAAACCTCGAAATTTCATTTCCACGTGGGCGATCTGTGTTTGGTGCTCTTGCGTTCAAGCGCGATGCTGAAGTTATCGGTAAGGTGCATGAAATTGCGGATATGATTTTTCTCACAGAATTTTTGGATAAGCAAGCGGAGTTGTTAAGTCATGGGCAAAAGCAGTGGTTAGAAATCGGTATGTTACTTATTCAAGACCCTGAGCTATTAATGTTGGATGAACCCGTGGCAGGTATGTCCGTAGCGGAGCGGCAACAAACCGCTGAACTTTTGCGGCGTATCACTAAGGATAGATCGGTAATTGTCATCGAACACGATATGCAGTTTGTTGCGCAAATTGCTGACCGTGTAACGGTACTTCACCAAGGGAAAATTTTAGCTGAAGGCTCCATTGACAAGGTGAAAGCTGATCCCCACGTGATAGAAGTTTACCTGGGCCATTAAGCAATTATACAGAGGGTATTATCATGCTAGCAGTTTCCGATTACCGCGTTTGCTACGGGCAAAGTGAAGTCTTACACAGCTTAAATTTTAAAATACAACCCAATGAAATTGTCGCCATTATGGGCCGCAACGGTATGGGTAAAACCACGCTTATGAAATCCTTAATGGGCGTGATACCCAGTGCGTCTGGCAGCGTTAAAATTAATGAGAAAGAAGTCAGTAACTTAAAGAGTTATCAGCGTGTGGCTAATGGTTTTGGATTTGTGCCTCAAGGCAGAATGATTTTTTCGAGTATGACGGTTAAAGAAAATATAGAGACGGGTTTAACCTCAACTAACAAAAAATCTGTTCCGCAAGAACTCTACGATATGTTCCCAGTATTGCACGAAATGCGCAGTAGACGAGGAGGTAATTTATCGGGCGGCCAGCAACAACAATTGGCTATTGCCCGCGCATTGGCGAGTGATCCAAAATTATTGTTACTTGATGAGCCTACTGAGGGTATACAACCGTCTATCATTCGCGAAATGGGTCGCACTTTAAAAGCTATTCGCGACAAGCGCGGTCTATCCATTATTGTTTCCGAAAAAGTGCTGAGTTTTGCGTTAGATATTGCGGATAGAATTTTGGTGATCGAAAAAGGAGAAATAGTGCACGAGGAGTTGCGCTCTTCGGTGGATGAAGCCAAGGTTGCCTCATATCTTTCTGTTTAGTGCTGTTGTGTAAACATAGGTATTGCTCTTCCAACCTTTAACACTCCGGTTAATGGTTGGTTTTTTATCCCCAAAAAAAGCCCTCATTATTGAGGGCTAATTAAACTGTTATTGCATATCTGCTTGGCTTAAAACCAATTGACCATTCTTTACAGGAATTTTTTCACCTGGGTCATAAGACATTCGGGTGACAGATTCTTTTCCTTTCAAACGATAGGTAACATTGTAGCCTTCTATATCTTCACGTGTTGTGTATCTGGTCGTGCATACATTTTCCACGGTGGTGTAAGTATCTTTCTTTTGCATATCATTTTGTACTCGGTCGCCCGCATAACCACCCGCAACGGCCCCCGCTACAGTCGCAACTTTTTTACCGTTGCCTCCGCCCACTTGGTTACCTAACACACCGCCCAGCACAGCGCCTATTGCTTTACCTGCAACGCGGTTATCGTCTTTAACGGGACGTTGATGCACAACAGTTTTATCTTCGCACTCTTTGTGGGGAACCTTAACTTGTTTAGTAATGGGTTGGACTTTGATTACATCCGCAGAATCTGGCTCCTTAAAAATTTTATATCCAGCAATAGCGCCACCCGCGGTAGCAACTCCTACCCCCAACACCATGCCAATAACTATTAATTTGTTCATACGTTTTTCCTCTTACGTGTTTTCGCAAGTTAGTGTAAACAATTTCCGTATTAACAAAACCTTAACAAAATAGGTTGATGTAACTATTTGAGAACTGGGTTTTGAAATGAATTTTTTACGAAAAGTTTGTCGACTAGGCAGCATAAATTGCCATGTCCGTCTTGTCAGTGCGCTTGCGCACCTTTGAGCTTGGGTTCGTCTATACGTCAAATAACGCAGTTGTCTTGGCTATTTATCGTATGGTTTGACGTGGGTGCTAAATAGATACTGATCCTGACCGCTAGCTTAGGTTTTTTTAGAAAAAGCTTAAGCGTTTGTTAGCACTTAGCCACTAATAGCAGGAGTCAGTTATGACAGAAACGATTATTAAAGTAGATTTAAAAAAATCGCCTTACGAAAACGACATGATCCATAACCGCTGGCATCCCGATATACCAATGGTTAAGACAGTAAAGCCGGGCGATGATTTTATTATTGAATGTTACGACTGGACAGGCGGGCAAATTGCTAACAATGACAGCGCAGATGACGTACGCGATGTAGATTTATCTCAAGTGCATTTTCTCTCCGGGCCTGTAGGTGTTGAAGGTGCTGAGCCGGGTGATTTGCTGGTTGTTGATATTCTAGACATAGGCGCTTTTCAAGAAAGCTTATGGGGCTTTAATGGATTTTTCTCCAAACAAAATGGTGGTGGCTTTCTAACAGAGCACTTTCCGGAAGCGCAAAAATCCATTTGGGATATTAACGGCATGTTCACCAAATCCCGTCACGTGCCTAATGTGGAATTCGCAGGCTTGGTACACCCCGGATTGATTGGTTGCTTGCCATCCAAAGAAATGTTACTGGAGTGGAACAAACGCGAAAAAGAATTGTACGAAACAGAACCAGACCGCGTTCCTGCACTTGCAACACTTCCCTATGCGGATACCGCACATATGGGTCGCATGAAGCCTGATGAGGCGAAAGTAGCAGCCGCTGAAGGTGCGCGCACTGTACCACCGCGTGAGCACGGCGGTAACTGCGATATTAAAGATCTGTCGCGCGGTTCCAAAATTTATTTCCCTGTCTATGTAAAGGGCGGCGGTTTATCCGTAGGTGATTTGCACTTTAGCCAAGGTGACGGTGAGATTACATTTTGCGGCGCGATTGAAATGGCTGGCTGGATTCATCTGCGTGTGAATTTAATCAAAGACGGTATGGCGAAATACGCCATCAAAAACCCCATTTTCAAACCAAGCCCAATTGCCCCAAAATACGACGATTATTTAATCTTTGAAGGTATATCGGTAGATGAATATGGCGAGCAACATTACCTCGATGTTCACGTTGCTTATCGTCAGGCTTGTTTGAATGCGATTAATTATCTAACCAAGTTTGGTTACAGCAAAGCGCAAGCTTACGCCATTTTGGGTTGTGCTCCGGTGCAAGGTCATATCAGTGGTGTTGTTGATATTCCCAATGCCTGCGCAACCTTATGGCTGCCAACGGATATTTTCGATTTCGATGTGAACCCAAGTGCGGAAGGGCCAACGAAGAAGGTAACACCAGGAATGGATATACCTTTATCGAAAGATAAATAGTTCATGCGCTCAAAAAGCTAACTATTGTCGCCACGGGCCCCTGCGAGTTCCCTGAGCATTGGAAGAAAATAGTCGTAAAACAAACAGGAAGTTTGTTTTAGTGACGATGCGACAGGGATGTCGCACCGGAACGACGGCTATTTTCTGAAACGCGGAGGAGATGGAACGAGAGGGGTGTCTTTTCTTTTGGTTACTTTTCGTTGGACAAGCAACGAAAAGTGACTCGCCAACAGGCGAAAAAGATATGAAATTATACTTAACTGCATTAGGAGAATAATCATGCCCGTCTACGATTACAAATGCACAGAACATGGCTTATTTCACGAGTTAAACACCATGGAAAACTCGAGCCAGCCCTGCGCTTGCCCAACCTGCGGAAATTTATCTGCGCGTGTCATTATGGTTGCGCCAGAATTTCTGGATATGAAAAAAGAAAACCGTGCCGCACATTCGCGCAATGAAAAAGCAATGAACGAACCTGTTTTTTCCACACCCGATTATCGTGCGGAGCAAAAAGCCCGGCATCAACATAAGCATGGAAAGGGCTGTGGTTGTGGCGATAAGCCAATTCGCAAATCGGCGCTAATGTTTACAGCTGAGGGCAACAAAATGTTTCCCTCAATGCGCCCATGGATGATAAGCCACTGATTAGCGTTTATTGTGGAGGCTTTTCCGATTGCTCTACATAAACCAGCTTGTTGGTATCAAAGCCTAGCGCAGCCGCTTTCGCGAGCATACTGGCTTTAACCTCACCAGAAATGGTAGGCGTTCTAGCCAGTAACCACAAATTGGATTTGCTGGAGCTCGTCACCAAGGCGTATTGATAATTTTCATCGAGATCAAAAACGATGTAGGAACTATAAAAAGGGCCCCAGAAGGACACTTTTAAATACGCTGTATTTTTATCTTCTACAAAATAGGCTTTTCCTTCAGCTTCACGCCAGCGTCCTTTCTCTGCAAGATAACCTCGATTTAGCACTTTAATTCCACCGTCTTCACGCAAACTGTAATGGGCAGTAACGTGGGTCATTCCTTTTTCGTGGTAAAAATCCAGACGCGCAATTTCGTACCAAGTACCTAAGTAATGGTCAGATTGAAAATGAGTAACAGGTACAATTTTCTCGGGCTTTCCTAAGCAACTGGTCAGAGATAGAGTGATTAAAGCCAAAATAAATAGGCCGATGCGTTTCATGGGGTTCTCCCTTTGCGCCGTTTAAAAATTATCATGCGCTCACACTAGGTGTAATTCTGTGGGTTGCCGAACTTATTCCGGGAAACCAATTAGCCTCGTTCAACTTCTTAAAGCAGCCCACGAACTAAATAAATGGGTGACTCGGATATAACTGCTTTTTTCAGCGAGTTTCCGTCCCGGTCATAGGTTTTCTGCGCATCAAACTTGGGCAAATCCGTAGACTCACCATTGATACACCACAACATAAGTATTTGCTGGGTATCATTCTGAAACTCCATCACATAAATATTTTTTACGGATGGCCAGCGTTTGATAAAAGTTGAATCGCCTAAGCGCACAAAAAAGTATTGCAGTGCTGAATAAGCAAGGCGTGGTTTAAATTGATTTTGATCATCAATTAATCCGTAACCTTTTGCGGATAAGCGCCACCAAAACAATTGGTCGACATGCCCGGAGCAAATTGCAATAACAATGTAACGCAACATGTAATTGGCATAAGCCGCTTCAGATTCGCCAGAAGGTTTTTCTTTCCACTTTGGCGTCACATAAGGGCATACGATAGGTGACCAGATGTCGGTATTTTCAATTGGCCAGTTAACTTCAGAGATAATAACCTTGTCATCGCAGTTGGGTGTTACGTGTGTCAACGCTTTTAATAAAGCGCACTTTTCCAGTGTTGCGAAAGGGCCTTGCGGATTTTCAGGCGCTCCGCGTCTATCCACATATAAGAGATGCGAAAGAGCGGAAAACTTTTGCCCAGGTTTCAACGATTTTAACGCACCAATCACCGGCATATATTCGAAATCAATACAGGCTGGCCCAGTAAGTTGAATGTGAGGAAATTGCTTTTGTAATTCAAAAGCAGGGTTAATCAATTGTTGCCATTCATTTAAGGTCCAAATTCCCCATTTAATTCGATTGAAAGCATGCGTGATTTCAATGTGTTGTGTGTGCTGAGCAATGGCAGGAATTATTTTATGCAAAAACACAGACCAAAGCTCTGGTTGTAGAACTGCTTGGCGATCCTGCAAGAGCGCAACCATAACTTCCACGCCTTGGGTATGAAGGCGCTGAACAAGCGCAATTGTTTTATCCCAAATGGCGTCAGTTTCGTGGCGGCAAAAACGAATGAGTATAGGTGGATTCCCTAATTCACCAAGCAGCCTTAATTCATGTTCAATGTAATCATCATGCGGATGAAGGGCTACGCCAATACGGTTTTTTAATACTACTGGTTGCTTAAAACTCTGCTTTTTTAATGAACGGTAGCGCGTAAAAATGCCGGGTAGTGCGCTGAGCGTGCCACCAATAATTTTTAGCGAATTCATAAAAAATCGCTGCTGGCTTTTCTCCTTCTTTGAAAGTGCAATCATGGGTTGAGCTGTTTTTTCATCCCATAACCAATAATCTTTTGGATCTGGATAAGCATGTGCCGGCTTTTTGTGGCGGTTTTTCAAAAAGCGAATAGGGTGGCGAAAGTGTTTGGATTTTCGATGGAATGCAAAGCGCTCGCGATAAGTTTTTTCGTGCCGCTCAAGCGCCTTGGACGGCATATCATGATTACAGTAAATATATTTAAAAAAATTGAGGTAATTGCCTGGCAATATGGGGCGAGACAAATCAAATGCTCGCTCTTTATCTGTTAGTGGCCGCCCAGGAATTGCACAGCGGTTCAAATCAATAAATTGCGGTTGCCCCCAAGATCCATCTGCGTTTTTGGGGAGCAATATATTTTGGTTGCCCAAATCGCCGTGCATAAATTGATGATCATGCATTTGCTTTATAGCGGGAGCGACTAAATGTAATAATTCCATCAAGAGCGCGTTGTCACGTTCGCCATTGTATAGATCGGTAAGCGCGTCTCTGAAACAAATTGCCGGTTGAAAAATGCTTAGAAAGTAGCTTTCAATCAAGCGATTGTTTTCCCAGCGATCAAGCCAAGCAACAGGCGCTGGGGTTCCTATCTCATGGGCTTTTAAATAGGCCGCTGCGTTAAATGAACGCTCAGCTTTCGACTTGTTCTTTTGATCGAAGCGATCCTTAAGCAAGCTTTGACGCTTGAAAACTTTGAGTGCAACAACTATTTCCCCATTCAGGGTATTAATGGGCACCCGCACAACATAATCCACGCCATTCGACAAGCGAACTGCCTTGGGGCTTTTTAAAAAGTTGGTAATGCAAGCCAAATTTGTTCGCAATGTGTCATTGTCAAATTCAGGTGCAATATTTCCCTGATAGGGGCCAATGTTAAGCGTGCTGTAAGATAAATGCGTCAAGCTGGGACCCTTGGTGCTGGAATGGTGGGCTTCGGTTATAATCGCTGTGAAAGGCAAAAAGCTTTGGAATTATAACGATTAATCATTCGCTAGCCTAGTTTGCGGCCTTCCTCCAAATTTTTAGTAAAGCCTTCAGGAATTTGAAAAATGATAAAGATAATTGGTGCGATAAAGCAGCGGCTCGCCAAATTCGCAACAGGTATGACTTCTCTCACCGCTTGGGCCGGCCCCTACGCAACAATGGTTCAAATGTTGTTGCTCGGTTTAGTTGTGTTATCCCTATCGAGATGGGGGTTAATGGCATGGCAATGGGATCGCGTTAGCGCTGCCGGTATTGTGAGCGATATGATCTTGCAAGGCATACGCGCGGATTTGATTCTCTTGGGGTACTTTTTCGCTATAGCTGTTTTATTGGCGCCTTTGTTAGCGCACAGAGTATCCGTACGCGCGTGGCGGTTATTCAATTTGAGTTGGGCGACGTTTGCGTTGGTGTTCGTAATATTTATGGAGTTATCGACGCCGCCATTTATGATGCAGTTTGACTTACGTCCTAATCGATTATTTATTGAATATCTCTCTTATCCAAAAGAAGTTTTATCCACCTTATGGAACGGTTTTCGTTTGGCACTTATTTTAGGTGTTGGTTTTACAATTCTGTTGGGTTTGGGAATTTATAAAATCCTTGATGAGGCCTCTGCGAATATACAACTCTGGTCTACAAAAAAGCTCTTATTATCCTGGCCCCTTATTTTTATTTTGGTTTTTCTTCAGGTGAGGTCTACTACAGATCATCGCCCTGCGAACCCTGCCTTGTTTGCTTTGTCTGGCGATGCGCTAGTGAACTCGCTAATTATTAATTCCGGCTGGTCTGTTTTTGATGCTTTGAACGGAATGCGCCGTGAGGCTAATTCGTCGGAAATTTACGGCGCTTTCCCCCGTGAAAAAGTATTTCAGCAGGTTAAGGCTGCTCCTTGGTTGAGTGGATATGAATTTGCATCAACGGACTATCCAACATTGCATCGCCAAGTTCCGGCTGTAGCCCGGGAAAAGCCACTCAACTTGGTTATTGTTTTGGAAGAAAGTTTAGGTGCAACATTTGTGGAATCCCTTGGCGGATTACCCGTTACGCCAGAGTTAGAAAAGCTAAAAAATGAAGGCTGGTGGTTTGAGCAGCTTTACGCAACAGGTACGCGTTCTGTGCGGGGAATTGAAGCCGTTGTTTCAGGTTACGCTCCAACACCTGCACGTAGCGTGGTTAAACTTTCGCTAGCACAACACAATTTTTACACCTTGGCCTTAGGTTTGGGTGAGCAAGGTTATCACACAGAGTTTGTGTATGGCGGTGAAGCCCATTTCGATAATATGCGCGGCTTTTTTACCGGTAACGGTTTTCAACAGGTGGTTGATCGTGGTGATATACCAAACCCCGTGTTCGTTGGTAGTTGGGGCGCAAGCGATGAAGATTTATTTAACAAGTCACTTGAGCGATTGCAGCAGTTGCATTCAGAAAATAAGCCTTTTTTCAGTTTGATTTTTAGTTCGTCCAACCATGAGCCTTTTGAATTCCCCGATGGCCGTATCGAGTTGCACGACTCCACTAAACAAACCGTTAATAACGCTGTTAAGTACGCCGATTACGCGTTAGGTAAGTTTATTAATGAAGCGAAAAAACAAGCCTATTGGAAAGATACTATTTTCCTGATTGTTGCAGATCACGATAACCGCGTTTACGGGGATAGTTTAGTACCCATAAAAAAATTCCACATTCCAGGCTTGATTATGGGGGCGGATGTTCAGCCAAAACGTATTGCGCACTTGGCAAGCCAAATTGATTTGGCGCCGACACTCTTGTCGTTAATGGGCATAACCAGTGAGCACCCAATGATTGGCCGTGATTTCGCCAAAGATAACGAAACACCAGGGCGGGCGCTCATGCAATTTGATAATTATTTTGCGTGGTTGGAAGGCGATGCGGCTACCATTTTAAGGCCTAACAAAAGCCCGTTACTTGGCCGTTACGATGCCGCAAAAGGTGAGCTTACTATGAAAAATGAAAGTCCTTCGCAAGCGCAAGTTGATAAAGCGATGGCACACGTAATATTGCCGTCTTTGTTGTACCGTGAGCAGAGATATAAAATTCCGATGCGGGCGCGTGAATAAATTTAATGAAACCTGTTAATTTAAACCCTACATCAGAAAACGGTGCGGTGGAAAACCACCGCGCAGCTCAGCGCTGCACTTGGATAAGTGTGGTGATCAATATTGTGCTAAGTGCTTTGCAAATTGTTGTGGGTATTTTTGCAAGCTCACAAGCGCTTATTGCAGATGGCATTCATTCGTTATCAGATTTGGTCTCAGATTTTGTGGTGTTGTTTGCGGGCCACCACAGCAAAGCAGGTCCGGATGAAGACCATCACTATGGCCATTATCGCTACGAAAATGCAGCGTCTTTGGTGCTGGGCATGTTGTTGCTCGCCGTAGGTGTGAGCATGTTGTGGGCTGCGGTGCACAAATTGGCAGATCCCTCGGTAATTGCTCCAGTTCATATGATTGCTTTGTGGGTGGCTTTGGTTGCGTTAGTTGTTAAAGAATTGTTATTCCGCTACATGTTTGCGGTTGGGCAGCGCCTTCGTTCCACTTTATTGATTGCCAACGCATGGCACGCACGTTCCGATGCTGCCTCTTCATTTGTTGTAGCTTTAGGCATTGGTGGTAACTTGTTAGGTTTTACCTTGCTTGATCCTATCGCAGCCTTAGTAGTGGGCTTGATGGTTATAAAAATGGGGTGGGGGTTCGCCTGGAATTCACTTAATGATTTGATGGATCGCGCAGCCGACTTGGAGGAAATTGAAAAAATTCGCGCAATTATATTGGCTACTCCTGGTGTTCAGGGTTTGCACGACTTGCGTACCCGCAAAACCGGTGATTTGATTATTGTGGATGTTCATTTGGAAATATTGGGCGATATGACGGTCGCTGAAGGTCACGACATTGCTGTTAAAGCTCGTGAGCGTGTTATGGAAAGTATGCCTGTGCTGGATGTTATGACACACGTTGATCCCGTTGAGCCAATTTTATAGCCCGCTATCAAGATTCAATTTTAACGGTTATGCTAGGCCATACGCTTTTGATGCTAATTATGTCAGGGATGGCAATCAATAGGGCCCACTTAAGATGTATAAAAGCCACATGCATAATTATTATTCGCGCTGCTCGGGTTTTATTCTTTCTTCTCCATACATTTCTCGCTACCTAGCTTGGCTCCTAGCATTATTTTTCTTGAGCATTGAAAGCTCTGCCCAAGCGCAGCAAGCCAATAAGCAACGCATTACCGCATCTTATATTTACAACTTTGCCAAAAATATCGAGTGGCCGAATGAATCGGGCATCAACTCTTTTGATATTGCGGTATACGGTGCCGAAAAAACGCCCATCTATTCAGAGTTGCAATTACTAGCTGAAAAAGTAACCGTCAGAAATTTACCCATTACCGTCTCGAACGTGAGCACACTAAAAGCCCTAGGGAAATATCAGTTGGTATACGTTGAAGATGCTAGCAATCAAACCCTCACAGATATATACAGCGCTGTTGAGGGTAAGCCAGTACTCTTGGTGACTTATGATTTTTCCAACAAACAACTTGTGATGATTAATCTGTTATCTGCAGCAAATGATCGCCTGCGGTTTGAAGTGAATAAATCAAATCTCATTAATCAGGGTTTGAAGCCGCTCCCAGAATTGATATTAAACGGTGGTACAGAAATTGATGTGGCTAAATTATTCCGTGAAGGGCAAACATCATTAGTGAATTTGCAAAAACAAATGCAAATACGTGAAAAGACCCTTGCCGATTTGACAGCAAATATTCAAAACCAAGAAGCCTTAACGGCGCGCCTAGAAAAGCAAATGTCCGATTTAAATAAGGATATTCAGAAAAGTGACGCTTTGATCGCTGCACAAAATGAACAGCTGGAAAAAGGCAAGCAGGAGCGCTTGACCTTGGTAAATGAAGTGGAGCAGCGAACAAAAGAACTGAACACTCAGCAGCAAGAATTGACCAAAATTGTTCGTGAAATTGATGCGCGCGAAAAACGTGTACTTGAATTGGATTGGACCATTAAGAATCAGGAAGTTGAGCTCAAAAAACAAAAAGATGCCATTGCCAGCTTGGATGAAACGGTCGGCATCCAGAAAAAGGCGCTCATGTATGCGTGGGGTCTTGTAATTCTTGGTTTGGCGTTAGTAATCACTGTATGGTTTGCATACAACACCAAAAAACGCGATAACCAGCGGCTGGCTGCTCACGCGCAGGATTTGCAGTTTGCTCGTGATCGTCTCGCCATTGCAAAACGCAAAGCTGAGGATGCAAGTCAAGCCAAGGGCGAATTTTTGTCCCTTATGAGCCATGAATTACGTACACCTTTACAAGCGATTATTGGCTATACCGAAGTGGTGATTGAAGATTTAAAGTTGAGCGACGATCAAGTTCATATAAAAGATCTTTCTCGGGTCATCAATAATTCCGAGCGTTTGTTAAAACTCATTAACGGTGTATTGGATTTGGCAAAAATTGAATCTGGTCGCATGCGTTTGGATCTAACCGACGTAAAACTCTCCAGTTTGGTGGACGACGCTGTTGGCACCGTGAAGCCTCTACTCGAGAAAAACTCTACCCAGTTAAAGCTTGATGTAAACGACGGTGCCACTTTGCCGGTAGCAGATCCTGAAAAATTATTGCACATGATGATTAACCTTCTCGGGAATGCGAGTAAGTTTTCTCCGGGTGGGATTGTAACTTTACAGGCGCATCACGAGCCGAATCGTATCTACATTACCGTGAGCGATACGGGAATCGGTATTTCTCCAGAGCAACAACAACACATCTTCGATCCTTTCCGGCAAGCTGACAGCAGCACCACGCGGAAATTTCAGGGTAGCGGTTTGGGGTTATCTATTACGCGCCAGCTTTGCGAGTTAATGGGCGGCACTATTGAAGTAGAAAGCCAATTAGGTAAAGGCTCTACTTTTATTGTGGATATTCCTTTGCCTATAGATCCCGACGCAAGCTTCGGTCAAAACGATGCGGAAAATGAACAGGAAGCGCAAGAAGTCGAAAAAACGTCGGAATTGAACGGCAAGCATATCGTAATGATTGATGATGACCCCGCTTTTTTAGATGTTATGGCGCGTACTATGCGTGGTGACGGTTATTTAGTGCATACCGCCTATGACGCGGAATCTGGTCTGAGTTTGCTGAAGAAAATAAAACCGCAACTTATCACCTTGGACTTGCTGTTGCAGGATAAAAAGGGATGGCAATTATTTGAACAAATAAAAGAAGACCCAGTGTTAAAAGATATTCCGGTTATTATTATTTCGATGACGGATGATAGCAAACTTGAAAACCGCCTAAAAGCAGAAGAATATTTAACCAAACCGATCAAACGTGAGACTTTAAAGCAAACCGTGCAGCGTTTGGTTCCGACCAAATAATTAACATTTCAATATCAACCTTCTTAAGGGCTTTGCGGCCCTTTCGAACCCAGGATTGGTATGGCACCTTGCTTAAGGTGCATGCCAATTCGTCCCCTTGTGTACATCGAAATCCGCATCACACTGTAATTATTTGTATTCAATAAATTTTTTTTGGTTTTACAGCAAGTACTTGTTTGCTTTCAACGAAAGGTAGGCTATCTTTAGGGGCGTTTCGCGCAGAATTAGCGAAGAAAGTTTACATAAAAAATCTGTTGATGCAGCACCGTTCAGTGGTCATTCGTAAATATCGATGCAATAGATAATTACCACCTTAGTAAAAATATAAACAGGAGTAAGATTTTTACTAAAATTATGGATTGTCGTTATGCAAGCACCATATGCCCGAGCACTACTCTCAGCATTTATCTGCGCTATTTCTGCTGCAACCCAAGCGGAGAATAAATCCGCCGCGCCATTAGATGTTTACAACCTATCCCTCGCCGAACTAGGCCAAGTACAAATTTCAATCGCCACGGGTAATAGCACCCCTCTCGATAAAGCCCCTGCGACTGCATCTGTTATTTATGCCGCTCAAATTGAAGCTATGGGTGCGCGTACGCTTGATGATGTTTTGGAGACGGTACCGGGGATGCATATTTCTCTATCGGCGCTCAGCCGATTAGACTCGGTAGAATCCATCCGTGGGATTCATACAGGTTTTAATTCGCAAGTATTGATGATGTTGAATGGCGTTCCTGTGCAATTTAGCTCCTCTGGTGGACGCCCCGCTTTATTTAGATTACCCGTTGCCAATATTGATCGCGTTGAGGTCATACGTGGACCAGGTTCTGCAGTGTATGGCGCCGATGCTTATGCAGGTGTAGTTAACGTCATCACAAAGGATGCGGGATCAATCAAGCACACGAAAATTGGTGCCCGCACTGGCTCATTTAATAGTCGTGAATTGTGGTTACAAACTTCAGCGGAATGGAATGGAATTGCTTTTGCTTTCGACGCGAGTTATCAAGATTCCGTAGGAGATTCTTCCCGCAAAATATACACCGATCTCCAATCCAGTTTAGATACGGCATTCGGCACAAAAGTGTCGCTTGCTCCCGGAGCTTTGTCAACACGCTACCAAATTTTGGATTCTCATTTGGCGCTTAGTACTGATCGTCTTCAGTTTAATCTGTGGAACTGGTTGTCTACTGATGCCGGGGTGGGCGCTGGGGCCGCTCAAGCGCTGGACCCGAACGGCAGAGATGATAGCGATCTTTTGATGGCGGACATGACGTACCATTTTCAAAAAAATGATGCTGATTGGGATAATAGCATCCGCCTAAGCCATATGTATTATAATGAAATCGCGCAATTTACCTTGGCACCTCCGGGATCGATTGTACCTATTGGTGCTGATGGTAATGTAGATTTTGTTACTCCTGTTGGAGCTGTTCTTTTTACTGACGGACTAAAAGGGCGCCCCGGAGGGATAACAAAAGACACCAAATTTGATTTCGTTTCAATTTACAGCGGGTTTGAGTCTCATCGTATTCGATTTAATTTTGGTAAGCGTTTACAGAGTGCGAATCCCCGAGAAAGTAAAAATTTTGGTCCTGGTGTTTTAGATGGGGTGCCTCTACCGAACGTAGTAAACGGGTATATGACAGACGTTACTGGCACGGCATACGTTTTTCTGGTTGATAAATCCCGAGCCGTTAACTATTTATCTTTGCAGGACGAATGGAGTATTCGAAACGATCTTGATTTAACTGCTGGTCTGCGCTACGACAAATATTCTGATTTTGGAGACACTACAAATCCGCGAATTGCGCTCGTATGGGGTGTTACTGAAAAGCTGACAACCAAGATACTTTTAGGCAGTGCGTTTAGGGCCCCCTCATTCTCTGAGCTTCATTTTAAAAATAATCCGGTATCCTTAGGTAACCCCGATATACAACCGGAGCAAATTAATAGTGAGGAGTTATCTTTTAATTACCGCCCTACAGATAAGCTGCAGACAACTTTGACATTTTTTACTTACCAAGCCAAAAAAATGATCGATTTTATCCCCGATTCAAATGCGCAGATTAAGGTGGCCCAAAATGCTAACGCTCAAAATGGTGAGGGTTTTGAGTGGGAGCTGAACTGGAGGCCTGCTCAATATTTACAAGTTGGGTTTAGTTACTCTCTTCAGAACGCGGTTGATAGTAAAACTAATGCGCGAATTGCTGACGCTCCAGGGCGTCAAGCAAAAGCAAATATTAATTGGCAGATTACGCCTGATTGGTCGCTCAATAGTCAGTTTGGCTGGATAAGCGATCGCGAGCGCCCCGTGACTGATTTGCGTCCGCCGATAAGCGATTACTCCTTAGTTAATTTGACGTTAAACCGGAAAAATTTATTACCGGATTTGGATTTGCAATTAGCTGTCCGTAACGCAGCAAATGCCGACGCGCGTGAACCAAGCAGCGGCACTATTCCTGATGATTATCCTCTAGAATCACGTAGTTTTTGGCTGGGTTTAACCTACGCCTTCAAGTAATCGAGTTCCTACCATGAGTGAAGAAACCAAGCCGGGTAAAGTGCGTAGTCGCAACGAACCTTTTGTAACGCGAACAGCAACACGTATTTGGCGAGAGTTACCTAGCGATGAAAACCCCTACATAACTGCTTCCGCACTATGCCATGGCTATGAACTATTTGAGCTAATGGAAAAACGTAGCTACTCGGACATGTTTTATTTACTGTTTCGTGGCGAGTTACCTAACGCGGCGGAATCTGGATTATTGCAACAATTAATGGTTGCGATGATTAATCCAGGGCCTCGACATCCGGCAACTCGGGCTGCAATGAATGCGGGGATTGGTAAAACGGAATCTGTGCATATTTTGCCGATAGCATCTGCCGTCTTAGGTGGAAGTTTCATGGGCGCTGGTGAAATTGAAGATGCCATGCGTTTTCTGCGGAAGCATCAAGATTCCGATGCCGCTAAAGTTGCGCAAATATTGCGGCACTCCCCTGAGGCACAAAACTTGACTCAAGAGAGTACTCTTACCCCGGGCTTCGGTTGCCGTAATGGTGGCTTAGAATTGATGGCCATTGAGCTTGCAAATCGTTTGGTAAAACATGAGGGTGCCGGTAAAGCCTTACGTTGGGGGTGTCAACTTAGTAAGCAGCTGCAACAGACTGGTAGCGGGTGGTTGTTGACGGGAGTAGTGGCGGCGGTATTGTCCGACTTGGGTTTTCATGCGCGTATGGGTGCATCTGTATTTCAATTGCTTGGTGCCCCAGGGTTAGTGGCTCACGGTTTGGAAGTTGCCAATAAACCTATTACGGCTATGCCCTTTGTGAGTGATGAAAACTATGTTATCGAACGATAAAAATACTTTTAGCGACATGGATTCTGTCGCCAAGTTGGACCAACGCAGAGGGAAGATTATTAGCAACACCGGTGGCTGGTTTCCTGGTAAAGCTGTGTACAGTCATGGCTATTCCATGTTGGAAGAGTTGGTCGGAGAAAAAACCTATATGCAGATCGTCGTCCTAAACGCGACGGGAAAATTGATAGATAAAAATTTGGCCGCTTGGGTTGAAGGTATATACGGTTGTCTTAGTTGGCCAGATTCTCGAATCTGGTGTAATCAAATAGGAGCTTTGGCGGGAACTGCCCGTGCATCTGCCATGGCGGCAACAGCATTGGGAGCGCTCGCCGCCGACTCTCGTTTCTACGGGATATTTCCTATCGTTGAAGGAATGCGATTTATTCAAGCTGCGTTAAAGCAAATTGATAGTGGGATGTCTGTAGAAGATGTTTTAAAAAGTGTATCCTCTCGCGGAGGAAAGCCTATGATTGTTGGTTACATCCGTCCAATTGCTAAAGGTGATGAGCGAATTGAAGCCATGGAGCGAGTTAGCAAGTCATTAAATTTATCTGCTGGAAGGCATTTGGCTTTGGCATATGAGATAGAAAAAGTACTGCTTGAAAAGTACGACGAACGAATGAACATAAATGGATATGTCGCTGCATTTCTCTCGGACTATGACTTTTGTGGGCAGGAGGTATATCAAATGTTTTCCATGGCTGTGGCGAGCGGTGTGACAGCCTGTTATTTGGACACATTCGCCCAACCACCCAATACGTTCTTACCCCTTCGCTGTGAAGATATAGATTACCAAGGCCCTGCGCTGCGCGCTGTGCCAGATTAATTTGGAATGTTTATTTTTAGCGTTGATTACAATGGCCTAATGGGTGTTTCCTGTTAGGCCATTGTTTTTTTAGCGAGGATTTTTTCCACAGGAATAGGGCGGCCTATGTGGTAGCCTTGAACAAAATCTATCCCCATTTTTTTCAAAATATCCAATATCTGTTCGTTCTCCACATATTCAGCAACCGCTTTTTTGCCGAGCGCCTGAATCACTTGGATCATCGCTTTTACCAGTGCTTGGTCAATGCTGTCTTTGTGAAGGTTTTGGATAAATGAGCCATCGAGTTTGATGTAGTCGGCGGGTAAATCTTTTAGGTAAGCGAAGCTGCTAAAGCCAGAGCCAAAGTCATCTACAGAGAAGCTGCAACCTAGAAGGTGCAATTCTGCAATTACACGCTGCGTAATAGCTAAGTTAAACAGACTTGCACTCTCGGTGAGTTCGAACGTGAGTCTTTTAGCATTTACACCGGTATTTTTTAAACTCTCCAAAATAGTCGGAACCAAGGTTTCATCTTTAAACGCTTGAGCGGATAGGTTGATGGCAATGTGGTTAAGTTCTGGATGATCTTTGAGCGTGCGCGTCGCTAATTTAATGATCCAACGGTCCAACAAATGCATTTCACCAGCGGCTTCCAGTGCAGGAATAAATTCGGCAGGGCCTACAATAGTGCCGTCAGGTTCGCGTAAGCGAATAAGTGACTCGTAGTAAGAAATTTTATCTTTGTTAACGTCATAAATCGGTTGGAAGTAAAGCACCATCCTATCTTCTGAAATTGCTTTACGAATTTTTTGTGAGACGTTAATACGCAAGCGTAACTCATCACTTTCGTTGTCTTTTGCATCGTACATATGAATGAGGTTGCGGCCGCGGCCTTTGGCGACATAGAGTGCAATGTCGGCGCGCATAAAATGTTCTTCAGCGGTATGCGCACTGCCGTCAATAACCGTTACGCCAATACTGCAACCTAAGTTGATTCGCTGTTCTTGTAACTGAAAACTGAATTCGCCAATTGTCTTTTGAATCTCGCGCGCAAAATCTTGCGCGCTTTGTGCAGTTACATTACGCAACAGCACAGCAAATTCATCTCCGCCAAGGCGACACAAAATGTCTGGCTTGCGTACACGGCGCGCTAACATAGCGGACATTTCGCGCAGAACTTCGTCGCCTTTTTGGTGGCCGAAAGTATCGTTAATCACTTTAAAGTGATCGAGATCCAAATACACCAAGCCATGGTGCCGCTTGGTGCGTGCAGCATCTTTTGAAAGTTGCTCTAGCGTTAATTCGAAATGGTGGCGATTATATAAACCCGTTAAAGAATCGTGCATCGCTAGATACTGCAATTGTTCTTGCGATTTGCGCCGTTCGGTAATGTTATCCATGCATACGGTGAGTGTTGAAAACTCTTCGCTGCGGGTGGAGTGGCTAATTTTCAGCTGCGTCCAAATCTTTTGGTGATTTACGTCGCGCAAGCAAAGTTCAATTTCGGTACTGGTTTTCTTTTCGTGAATTGCCGCCGTAATGTGTTCTTTGAGGTTGGCAAATTGACTTGCATCTTCCGGTGAGATGAAGTCCTCGAACGGACGACCAATAGAGTCTTCGATGGGGAACCCCATTAAGGTTTCCCATGTGCGGTTCAAAAATGCAATGTTTAAATCTTCATCTAGCTCCATCACAACCGATTGAAGATCATCCAACAATTGATGATGACTTTCGTAGAGGTGACGAAACTCCCGCTCACGCGCTTCGAGTGTTTTTACGCGTTCAGCAAATTGTGCGTTACTGACGAGGTAATCTTCGCGATGAATTGCAATGTCGCATACTTTGCGCAGTTGTTCGGCGCGGAAAGGTTTGGGTAGAAAATCTACCGCACCAGAAAGCATTAATTCTTCTGCATGCTCAATAGACGCGTGAGCTGTCATGATCACCACGGGTTGGCTGGGATCAATACGGGTGATTTCAAGCAAGATATCGTGGCCGTTCATGGTGGGTAAGGCAACATCTAGCAACACCAAATCGTGGCGTTTTTCCTGCCAAATGGCTAAACCCAATGCGCCATCGGCAGCGACTTCTATGTCGAAATGTGTGGTGAGTACACGTTGAATTAAATCAGAGGTGTCCGGTGAATCTTCAACCACCAATAAACGTGGTTTCGGCGGTTCTTGGCTGGTTTGCTGGGTAAGGTTCTGAATAATCTCTGTCAAATTGCTCAGGTGGTTGAGCGGAAGCAAATAGTTGATGCCGTATTCACGCGCTGTGACCTCGGCAATACGTTCACACCAGGTTTTAGCGAGAATAATAATCGGAAGGTCAGATCGGCATTTGAGAATGCCGCTACGGATAAGTCGTGACAGCCGCCAGCCATCGAGATCGGGAATATCAATATCAACAATGATTAAATCGACGGGATGACTACGTAAAAAGCGCAGAGCATTTTGCGCGTCATCAACAATGGTGAATTGACCATAGCCAGACGATACCAGACAACCCCTGATTTTTTGTTGTGCCGCCGAGTCGCTGTTTACAACCAGAATACGGGTGGACGCGGCGGATGGAATAGTCTTGTTAGTATTTGATAACACGCATGGCTCTCCAAGTTAGAGTTCATGCTAGCTTAATAAGCACACTGACGCCATTTTTGAAGTGTAAAAAGTGAATATCAGATTGCTTTTAATGAACTATATGATTATTGAACGACCACAAGCCTCAACGGTATCCGTTAACCGCCGGGTGTTGCCGAGCCATTGATTGCCAATCCTTTAATTCGATCACTCATGGGGGGCACTTCTTCGCGGTCGATTCTTACATCAATAAGCGTGGGGCCGTTTTTGTAAAAAAGGCTTTCTATATCTAGCTTATCTAGCGCCTCCGGTGTTTCTATCACAATCCCGTCAATTCCCATCGCCTGCGCAAGCGCAGCGTAGTTGATGGTATTGAGTTCCCAGCCGATGGATTCTTGATTACCCAAGCGTTGCCCATGCATCACCATGCCCATGACGGAGTCGTTGAGGACAAGGAATACAACGGGAAGTTGATGTTGTGCTGCAACCGTAATTTCTTGAGCGCTCATGAGGTAAGAGCCATCCCCCACAATGCATAAGGTTGGTGCTTCACGATTTCCCATAGCGGAGCCTATGGACGCCCCAATAGCCCAAGCCATAGAACCGTATCCCATGGCGATTCGGTAAAGCCCTTCGTTATTGGCACGTGTAAGGTAGTGGGTAGCCCAAGACCAGCTGTTGCCTGCGTCGATGAAGATGCGTGTTTCTTCCGGGAGTTGTTGTGACAAATGGTTCATTAAACGCTGTGGTTTGACAGGGCTGTCATTGGAAAAGCATTTGCCCGTTTCAAGCAGCGTGGCATAGCCGCCATTTATGTTGCGTTCGGATACGGGATGCAAGGTTTCCCAGGTCTTGCCCCATTTGCGCGAATCGCGAACGTTGATAAGCAATTGTTCGAAGATCACGTCAATATTTCCGAACACATGGAGGTTGGCCATAGGTGAGCGCGTAAAGTGTTCGATAGAGGAATCTATATGAACTAATTTGGTATTTAACAAGTCACCCTTCCAGCCGCTGGTGCCCAATTCACCTAGGTCTGTCCCCACGGCCAAAATTAAATCCAAGTTTGGGTCTTGCAATAGGGCGGTCGCGCTCTCGTGGCCAGCAAAGCCGTAAACACCGCGGTAGAGGGGGTGATTCTCGTCCACCCAACCTTTGCCCGTTGGGCTGGTAACGAAATTGGCGCCGGTTAGGTTTATAAACTCCATGATTTGCATGCTCGCCTTGCCAACACCATTCCCTATATAAAGAACGATGTTATCTACGCGAGCCAATTTTTCGCAAAGTCGTGCGATGGATTGCGCATCAGACATTGAAAAATCGTGAATTAACAGATCGCTGTGAATATGAGCATTTATATTTGCTGGCGCGCGCAAGATATCAGATGGAATGCTGATGTGAGCCGGCCCGTGCGGTTTGCGATGTGCGGCCATGATTGCCGAAACAAGCTTACTTTCCAGCTGTTCGTGGTGTGACACCAATGTGTTGAACTGGGTAACGTAGCGAAAGATGCCAACGGTATCTATTGCTGTACAGCTAGATTCTTGTAGCGCACGTTTGCCGAATTTTGGAAGTGGCGTTTGCGCAGTAATTACCAGCATGGGGATTTCGTCTGCCACGGCAGAGGCTACGCCGGTGAGCAAGTTGGTGGCTCCAGGGCCCGTAGTACTGCAAACCACACCCATTTTACCGGTTTCGCGATAATAGCCGTCGGCCATAAATGCTGCGCCGCATTCATGGCGAGCCACGATCAAACGAGGGCCGCCTTTGCGCTCGCTACGCGCGAGAGAATTCAATAGCGGTTCAATGGCGCCACCGGGAACGCCAAAAACCAGATCAATACCCATTTGGGCAAGATAATCGACAATCAAATCGGCGTAAGTATCTTGGTATTTTTTTTCCGTGGTTGCGTCTGCTGAATCCTGTGACGCTGCAGTGGGAACAACGTTTAGCATTATCTGGAGCCTTACCGTAAAAGTGATCCGTCACGCATTAAGTGTGAATTGTGTCACATAAGGTAACACGCTGCCTTGAAAAGGGCCATAACTTAAGCCTTAAATCGATTAAAAATTAAGCGCTAATAAACTTTTGGAATTGGCAAGCGATTCGGTGATCCGATTGTAGCGGTTGACCCGACTTTATGGTTTGGTGTCACAGGATTTACACGCAAATAAATTGCGCTTTTGTTCAAGAGCGATTTGGTGGGATTTAGGGAGGCGAAAGCGGTTGTATTCCCATTGGTACTGCGAGGGCGCCAAACGAACGCAGCTCTCCACGCTGGCGTTTAGGCCGCGAACAGATATGACCGGATCGTCACCATAGATGGCTTCATCAGCAGGTAACACAATCATTTTAAAGCCGCGAGGTACTCGCATGGCAAAAACGGCTACAGCGCGTGCTTGGGTTCGGCTTATGAGCGAATGTACAAGGCTCATGGTCAGTGTTTCTTGCCCAAAAAATGGGGCCATTTCGGCGCCGGCATCTTTTTTGGGTAATTGATCAGGTAGGATGCCGACAATATTGCCTTGCTGTAAGGTTTTTAAGAGCATCGCCACACCTTTGCGATTGGTGGGTGCCATATTGATGTTAGTTTTACTGCGGCCCGCCAAAATGATTTTGTCCATGGCGGGTATTGCAAGCGGTTGATACATAGCGGTAAGCGGGGCGATGCTCGCAAGGTAGGGCGCGACGACCTCCCAATTGCCCAGATGAGGCGCTAATACAATCAGCCCTTGGCCTTTCGCGAGCTCGGCGCGAAGGAGATCCTCACCTTCCACTGCGACGATCTTGGAATCAAGCCAAGACCAAGAGCGGCGCCAAATCAGGCTCACTTCAGCAGCCGTTTTTGCGGTTTCAATAAGACTTTGGTGTGCTAGTTTGTTGACTTCTTCCACCGAAAGTTGCGGGAAGCAGGCGCGGATATTTTTAAGTGTAATCCGGCGGCTACGGCTACGGGTAAACCACATACAGTGGCCGATCATCACGCCCAACGCACGTGCGCCATTTAGAGGTAACCAGGAAAGGCATTTGAAAAGCTGAGGAACAATAATGTTTCTCATGAAATCACCTTGTTATCGCGGAAAAGCAATGCCGGGTAAATCGGCATTTGGGTCGAATTTATTATGGGGCGCTTGGCTCAAACATCAATTTTGCCAGCGCAGTTTATGCCGGCATTGTATAGGTGAGTTGAGTTTGGTGTCTGTATCTTTTCCAGCTGTGTGACTGTGTTTGTGTAAACAAGCTCTTAAGACCAGTTTAGAGTTTCGGAAGTTCCCACATACAGGGAAACAAGAGGGGGGAGTGTTACCGCGCCAACCTGACTTGCAGTCGAGCCAGTCAGGTTGGCGATGGGGGGGGGGTCAACTTGTTGGCTTATTGTTGTCTGCTATTTTCATGGTTACTAAGGCCAAACTCGTCATGGTGAGGAAGCCGACTGTCATAGGGATGAGGGTGTTGTTGTACATCTGGCCAATAAAAGTGCCTATCACCATGGAAAGAATCGATGACACTGAACCTATAACCGCGGATGCGATGCCAGCGACATGGCCCATAGGCTCCATGGCCATTGCATTCACATTGCCGAAGATAAGCCCGAAAGCGAAAAACAACAAAGCAATATAGGTCATGAACATCCACAGCTGAATCTCACACACCGCATGCAGCGCTAAAAAGCAGGCGGAGCTAATAACAACCCCTAGCACAGCGCGCAAACTAATAAAGTGCATTCCCCATTTTTCAACGAAGCGCGAGTTGACGAGTGATGAAATACCAAACACCAGTGCCAATACCCCAAAGTACACGGTAAACAGTTTGCCCGTGTGGAACAGCCCTTGGAAAATTTGTTGCGATGAATTCAAGTAGCCGATAAAACTGCCAAAAAACAGGCCCATGCACAGGGTGTAGCCCATGGTGACGCGGTTGCAGATCACTTCCTTAAAACCGTCGTAAAAACCCCTTGCGCTTAACGGAATGCGGTTCTCCACCGGCAGTGTTTCCTCTAATCGTAGAAAAATCCAAAGGCCAATAGTTACAGCGTAGGCAATGTAAAGTACAAACACGTAGCGCCAAGATGCAATCAACAAAATTGATTGGCCTAGGCTGGGCGCAATCGCAGGTACCAAAATAAAAATCATCATCACGAGTGACATTACCTTTGCCATCTCGCGGCCAGCGTATTTGTCGCGCACAATGGAAATAGCGGATACATAGGGGCCTGATACCCCGAGCCCTTGAATAAAGCGACCGATCAGCAAAGTATTAATGTCTTGCGCAAAAAAACATAAAGCGCTGCCGATCAAAAAGAGCAAAATGCCGCTGTACAAGACTTTCTTACGGCCAGTTGCATCTGACATGGGGCCGCAAACCAATTGGCCTATGGCCATACCCAAAAAAAGCGCGCTAATAATGAGCTGCGCCTGATTAGGGTAAGCGAGTGGAATGTCCTGAGGGATAACACCGAGTGCGGGCAGCAGGGCGTCAATGGAAATGGCGACAATCGACATGAGCAGCGCCACCAGCAGGGTGAATTCCCCACTTGAAATACGGGATAATTGGGAGGAGTCTGAAGTCATTGTGAAATCCAGTCGGGTCGCAATAAGCGATTATTAGGCGTTAACGGCGCGCGCGGGTTGCACCGTGCAATGTTAAATTACGCTATTTAGTCGAGCCGAAGTGATCTGAATCGACGAGTTTGAAAAATAAATATCAAGTGCCGCCTGCGAGGCTTAAATGCACCCCTGTCCCGAAGGCTACAGTCGCGTTAGCGATGGCGATATTATCAAAGAAGGCGACCTTGCATTGGGCAAAATTCGGTCAATGTGCGGGCAGGAGTCATATGGGTGGAAAAATGTCGCTCCATCACTGGTTGGGCAGGAGTTTTACGAAGGGGCGGCTGAACTTGGGCACCCATTCTTACTTGTTCGTCGGGTAGAGTGTGAACACAAATAAATAGGGAAAGAACTCGGGCATTGGGGATTAATTGGCTATACTGCTCACTTATTAACCCATTTTTCAACTGAAAAGCGTATTTGGTTCCGTAGATGGTAATAGGTGACTTTTTAGGTTATTCGGCTTATGGCCCTGGAGCCGCTTACTCACAGCGGTCACAAGTGCAAGCTCGACCAGCCGTTACCTTGGAGGCAGAGCGCGATCCGCAAAGTCCTCATCAATACCGGGTTGCCGTAGCACCGTTAGTCATTCCGCCGGCAGAGCCGACAACGGAGGCGAAATCAGGAGGGAAAAGAACCCCGCAAAATAATGATCCTGTAAGCCGTGCTTTTTTGTCCGTAGCGAACTATCAGTCGAGTCGTTCGCGAATTGATATTAAGGTTTAGCTTGCAACACTTATAAGCACTTCGTAATCCATCCCCAAACCTACGTAGCCTGCAAACTCACCATGATCCCCCCAAATGGGCTCTCCGCTGATTCGAAAATGTAGGGCTTGTCCTACCTCGTTGGTGCGGCAAAAAGTAAAGTCAATAAAGGATTGTCTGCTCGCCAACATTGCACAAAAAGTGGCGCGGTCATTTTCATTCCAGTCATTCAAATGGTCTGGTTCATGCGGATCTGAAGAGAGTTTTATACCCAATCTGTGACGTAAAGAGTCAGGCATATTAATAAAATGGCCTTGCGCGTCCTGCTCCCAATTCCAATCAGACGCGAGCTCAGTGAGGCGGCGAAAACGCGCTTCGCTTTCACGTAGTTCATCACTGCGTTGGCGAACGGTATCTTCCAAATGACGATTACATTCCTCCAACTTTTTATGGAGTAAACGAACTTCAAGCATATTGTGAATGCGCGTTTTTACTTCCAGCAAATCGAAAGGTTTGCTAATAAAATCCTTTGCGCCAAGCTGAAGTGCTTTGAGTTTGTGTGTTGGCTGTGCAGTCAGAACAATGACCGGCAGGTAAGAATTTATTTGTAATGCTTTTAGCTGCTCCATCACTTCAAACCCGTCCATGTGAGGCATTTGTATGTCGAGCAGAATTAAATCGTAGGAGTGTTCTTCATGCAAAGCGCAAACGTCCAGAGGGTTCATGGTCATACTTAAATTCGTATAACCAGCCTCGCTCAATACTTGTTCCAGTAATTGAACGTTAACGGCTTGATCATCAACAATCAAAATGCGTGCATCGGTCGTGTTGATTTGCATAAAGTATTTCCTCAAATGCGTTGCGTGCAAGGCCAACTTCCAACTCCTTAAAATGGTTAACCTTGCGCGCGCTGATCGCAAATACCTTTTGCGTTCTAAATGTTGCGTTCTAACCTGCTGCGATTAAAAATCAATTATTACAATCGTTCCAGCTGACCGCCTTCTACCTTAACTCTATCACCTACACGTAGGTCATCAATGTGTTCGTAGTCAAATTGCTGTCTACTGCCATTTTCAAAGCGTACGGAAATACGATAAATCTCTTGATCCCGACCATTTCGGCGCTCTACGCTGTTACCGGCAATAGCACCACCAACGGCGCCTGCTCCTGTTGCCAAGTCGCGCCCTGTACCTTTACCGACTTGATGACCTAAAACGCCCCCAATAACCGCACCTAACACTGCGCCGCCACCCGAAGTCCGCGCTTCACGGGACAAGACTTCAATATCGGTCACACGGCCATACTTGTCAGATGAAATACGTGGCGATGAGTGAACACTGCGAACGTGCTCGTCGCGTGATGAATAACTATTACACGCGACCATAGAAATCATACTGAATAGGCAAACTACCACTGTTAAAATTTTCATAAAAGCACTCCTTGAGAGCAAGATGAATTTGCAGGATAAAGTTGTACCCTTGCAGATTCTGTGCGTTAGTTAGCTTAAGATAAGTATGTAAAATAGGATTCTTCACAATAGTTCAATACGTTAAAGGCGGGTATAAAAATGTTGCGAGGCGATAATGCTAATTAACTGTGTAGCTTACGAAGAAGGAAAAAAGCTGTGTGACATTGATATCGAGGATATCAGCGAATATGTGAAGCGCGAAGACTGCTTTGTATGGGTTGCTCTAAAAGATGCTGAACCAGCCGAAGTAACCAAAATGCAGGAAGAATTTAGCTTGCACGAGCTTGCGGTTGAGGATGCAATGTGTGGTCATCAGCGGCCCAAAATTGAAGAATATGGTGATTCGCTTTTTGCAGTAATGCACGCACTTGAAATACGCGATGGACAGCTGTGTGTAGGTGAAGTTGATGTGTTCGTGGGCAAGAATTATATCTTGTCTGTTCGCAATCGCAGCAGCCAAAATTTTTTAGGCGTACGAGACCGTTGCGAACGAGAGCCGCAGCATCTCAAACTGGGTGCTGGTTTTGTGTTGTATGCGCTGATGGATGCAGTGGTGGATCGCTATTTTCCAGTGATGGATGCTATTGAATCTGAATTAGAATCTATTGAAGAACAGATTTTCACAAAAGGCTCTCAGCGTAGCAACATAGAAAAACTGTACCAGCTTAAACGCAAAGTCACTATTCTCAAACACGCGGTAGCGCCGCTATTAGAAGCCGTTGGTAAATTGGATGGTGGCCGTGTTCCTGCGATTGTTGCAGACACCAAAGATTATTTTCGCGATGTTCACGATCATCTTTATCGCATCAATATTTCTGTAGATTCAATACGCGAAACCATAGGAACTGCGATTCAAGTGAACTTATCGATGGTTGCAATTGATGAGGGCGAAGTAAATAAAAAACTCGCTGCGTGGGCCGCTATTTTTGGCGTAGCGACTGCTTTTGTGGGGGTGTGGGGAATGAACTTTGAATATATGCCCGAGTTAAAGTGGAAGTTTGGTTATCCCGTAGCCATAGTCGTGGTGGGTACCATATGTAGTTATCTTTATTACCGATTTAAAAAATCGGGCTGGTTATAAATAAAGAGGTCATAAATGCAGAGGTTATAAAAATTAAATTTACCTAAAACCTTTGCGAAAAAATTTCATGGCGCTCACACCCCAACGTAAAACCCTGAATGTTTGAAGGCCTAAAGCAGCATTGGCAGCTTTGTGGAGTATTTCATGTGTATGAGGGTTTGACATAAACCGCATGGCTGCGCTGCGAGGGAACTGATTGTTTCGTTCTGGGCCAGCCAATTTTATGGCTATTTGTCTTCTGTTAGCTTGAAGGCGCATGCACAACTCTTGTCTTTGGTCATCGAGAGATTTGACCGCACAAACTTGAGAATGTGCATCCATGCTCTGCAACGCTTCGCGTTTTTCGTTTGCTAGTTCATTCATAATGCGCTCTTCAGCAAGGCTATGTCTGATGCAATTTCTGCGCGTGTTGCCGCAAAACTATGGTTGCTTTGCGCGGCAAGTTTTTTAAGGCTTAGCGCTGCCCATACAAATCCAACAATATGAACAATTAATACCGCAGTAAAAGTATGAATTAAGTAAGGAGTATTCCAACTTAACAATATAGCGAACGCGCTTGCCGCTATTGCAAAGCAAAGAAAAAATACAAAACCTAATATTCCGAAAACGGCCATTTTACAAAGGCGCTGCTTTTCCTGTTGCCATTCAATATGTGCCAGTTGTGCGTGCAATGAAACCTGGGCAACGAGAGCGCTGCCTGCTGAGCGCAACATACCCACTAATTGCAATGGGTTTATCGAACCGGCGTCCTTACCGGTCAATAAGTTGCTTGCAACTTCCATTATAAGCTTCCACATGGCTTAATCGCGACGCGAAACAAGCAGGCCAACTAATAAACCAATCGCCGCACCAGCGCCCACTGCTGTCCAAGGTTGTTCGTGAACATAATTGTTAGTAGCAGTGGCACCCTTACGTGCTTTTTGAACAAGGTTATTACTCAGTTCATTTAACGATTCTTTGGCAACAGTAATGCGCTCGTTCATGGAGTTTTTTAGCTTCGCCAAATCTTCACCTGTTAAAGAGGTCGCTTGCGATACTAGATCTTCAATATCAGTGAGAAAGCGCTGGAACTCTACAGAAATACTGTTGGTTTTTTCTGTAGGTTCAAAAATTTCTGCTGGCTGAATATCACTTTTCATAATTAAGTTCCTGTTTGAGTTGGATTGCACGGTGGCGTCAAACCTTAGGCCTACCGAGTTGAGCAGATCATCACCATATTTTTAGCAGGTATCTGTACGTCAACACACACAAAACTTCATGCTTTTTATAACTCGAGTTTGTCAAATTGCTTTTGCAATTGCGAATTGCTTTGGTAAGGATCATGGCGCTGAAATGGTGCGATAACGCACCGATAAATGCATATTGCTGCGTCAATATATGCTTGCCTCATCAAAATTTCTGTACCTATAGGGTTGCATTCAGAAGCATTCAGCAAAAAGTAAATTAAGCGAGGAACATTACCATGATTCGGAATATCAAAAGCAAAAACTCAAGTAGCTGCACTAGATCCATCGTGTCTACATTTTACGTTTCAGGTTTGGCAATCATTGCCACTGTCATGTTGGCATCCTGCGCATCAACACCACCTCCTAATAGTCAAATCACTGCAGCGGAGACTGCGATTAAACTCGCGGAACAAGCCCAAGTCACGGATTATGCATCACCGGAATTGGTTGATGCGCGTAAATATTTAGCAGACGCCAAAACTGAAGTTAACGCAAAAAATATGACTAGAGCAGCACGCTTTGCGCAACGCGCTCAAGTGAATGCAGAATTGGCGACAGCCAAAACGGCAGCCGTTAAAGCGAAAGAAATCAATGACGAGTTGCAAAAAGGTACATCGGCCGTGAAACAAGAATTGCAACGTAATGAGGGAGCGAAATAATGAACACATTAATTTACACAGCAAAAATCGTAAGTGCTATTTCTTTGAGTGCAATTATATTTTCTGGTTGCGCGACGTCATCAAAAATTCCACCCGAAGTTGCTGCTGTACGCAGCAAGCTGAGTACCTTGCAGGCCAATTCCCAATTGGCAAACCGCGCGCCGGTCGCATTTAAAGATGCAGAAGCGGCAGTGCAAGCTGCGGAAAAAGTGCCCAAGGATGACTCTTATTTGGAACATTTGGTATGGATGGCTGATCACAAAATCGATATAGCGGCAGCGCAAGCGCAAGCGCGTTATTTGGAAGATCAACGTAAAGAGCTAGCAGATGCACGCGAAAAAGCGCGCCTTGATTCTCGCACTCGCGAAGCTGATGCGGCAAAAGCAGATGCTGACCAAGCGCGTCGTCAAGCTGAAGAACTTCAGCGCCAAATTGCTGAGCTGAACGCAAAATCAACTGAGCGTGGTTTGGTGGTGACTTTAGGTGATGTACTTTTTGAAACCGCCAAGTCGGATTTGAAGGCGAGCGCCATTGCAAATGTGTCTAAATTAGCTGCGTTTTTAAATCAGTATCCAGATCGCACTGTTACCATTGAAGGTCATACAGACAGTGTTGGCGACGAAGAATACAACCTCGGCTTATCACAGCGCCGCGCAAACGCAGTACAGCAATATTTAATGTCACAGGGCATTGCATCTAATCGTTTAACTGCTGCAGGCAAGGGTGAAAACTTTCCGGTTGCTAGTAACGAAACATCATCTGGCCGCCAGATGAACCGCCGCGTAGAAGTTATTATTTCGGATACCAAAACTGCCGTTCAATAAGCGAGGTAAAAAATTATGACGTTAGGAACAATACTTTTAGTGATCTTAATTCTTGCGCTTATAGGTGCAATTCCCAGTTGGCCGCACAGCCGTAGCTGGGGCTATGGCCCGAGTGGAGGCTTAGGTTTAGTAATTATCATACTGTTGATACTGTTGTTAACAGGGCGATTGTAGTCTTTGAGGGGCAGCTTAAAACACTGCCCAATCAAGCATCTTTAATGTAGGGATAGGTACAGTAGGAGTTGGCTTATGAATACTCGTGTCCACGACCATTCCGAACAACTGCACGTAAATAATGAGTTGGATATGTCATCCATATATCCAGCGCCTGAAGAAGTGCCGATTAGTAAAATTGTTGTTAAAGCATTGTTAAAAAATATTCCTCTTTTTTTGGTGACTTTATGTCTGATTTTTTTAGTGTCATGCACCTCCAATCTAAAGCACGAGAGCACGGGCGAATATATTGATGATTCTATGCTTACCGCAAAAGTTAAGGCTGCTCTGGTTGCTGATGACTTACTAAAAGCGACGGAGGTCAACGTAGATACCTATAGAGGCATTGTTCAACTGAGCGGTGTTGTTAGTTCAATGGATACCCAGCACGAAGCGATCAAAGTAGCTAAGTCTGTAGAAGGCGTTAAGTCAGTTACTAACGCTATGTATGTGCGATAAAGACATGTGAGAAAAAAATAAAATACACAAATTCTATAATAAAAAAGCTCTGCAATGGCGGAGCTTTTTTATTTCGGTATTTAATAAAGTGTGTCGCCTAGGCGCTTGTTTAATACAAACAATAGCGTTGGTTAGCGCACCGAGTTCTTCAACTGCACTGTTAAAAATGAGCATGCAGTAGCTGAGATCGATGAGCCTTGATTTGTATCGCTGTCATCAAGGAGCTAACCCTAAGGAGAAGACCATGAAGTTAAACGAGAAGTTCAATATCTCTTTTGTCACGCTTAAGCCTTACCTGCTTATGCTGCTCTTTATTTTGTGTATTTTAAATGCGGGCATAGTACGTGCTGATGAGAACCGCGGTTGGTACTTAGGCGGGGCGATCGGGAAAACGTATTACGACTTAGACAATAGAGATATTGCAGCGCAAATCGCTACTAATCAATTTACGGTTAATTCTATAGACGGCAATAAAACGGATGATGGTTTTAAAGTTTTTGCGGGATTTCAATTTAATTCTCATGTGAGTTTGGAAGCGGGTTACTTTGATTTGGGCGAAACTGATTTCACTGCACGAGTTACTCCTGAAGGATCACTTTACGGAAAAAGCCGGTTTAGAGGTATACATCTTGATTTAATTGGAAGCATCCCTTTCACTGAAAAGTTGTCAGGCTTTGGCTTGGTGGGCATCACCCATGTGGAGCGAAAAGATCATTTCAATCCGAGCGAAGCTATTTTTGTAAGCGATACCTCTAGAGTTGATAAAAATCTCAATCCAAAAATTGGGTTAGGGATTCAGTACGGTTTTACCTCATCTTGGGCTGCGCGTTTTGGGGTAGAGCGCTATCGTGTAAATGATGCAATCAACGAAAAAGGTTACGCTGATTCAGTGAATATGGGAGTGGTTTATAAGTTTGGCCGTAAAGCAGCGCCTGTTGCTGCATTTACATCTGCTCCAGTTCCTGCCGTCCGCCTACAGGAATATTGCACCACGCTCGACATAGAATTCGAGATTGATAACGCACAAGTTCAGCGGGCTGAAAAAGAAAAAATCGCTGTTGTTGCAAATTTCTTGAACAAATACCCTGCAACTACCGCCGTAATTGAAGGTCATACGGACGATGTTGGAGATGCCGACAGAAATGTAAAACTATCTCAACGCAGGGCTGAGAGCGTGGTTGATTATTTAGTTGCTAATTATAATATTGCTAAAAATCGGTTGAAGGCTGCAGGTTATGGTGAGAGTCAACCCGTTGCAGACAACAGTACGGAAGATGGCAAACGCCACAATCGCCGTATTAAATCGGTTATCTCTTGTGCAAATGATATAGCGGGTTTACAACCTTTAAGCGCGCGCGTGACCATGGCTTTGCGTATGGAATACGAGCGCAACCAATCCAATGTTGCAGAGGAATATTATTCCGAACTGAATCGTGTGGGAAAATTTCTGAACGACAACCCCGACGTTACTGCAACAGTGGAAGGGCATACCGATAATACCTCTCCCAATACTGCTCAGAAAATCTCTCTAGCGCGTGCGCAAAAAGTTGTGGATTATCTCGTGGAAAAAGCGGGTGTAAGCCGGTCACGCTTAACTCCGGAAGGCTTTGGATATTCGCGTCGTTACGCGTACAACGCTACTGAGGAAGGTCGTCAGCAGAATCGACGTGTCAATATCATCATTAATTATCCCAATCTGAATTGAACAACAACCGCGCTTAATTCATCGCTCATATTTGAGCGCGGTTTAATGGGTTCTGATTAAAGCGTTTTAATTGAACCGTAGGTGAGGCTTATATGACCGCACGTAAATTATCCGGAATGGCGCTAGGGACCTTTTGTTTATTTTTTATTGGCTTATACGTATACGCTTTATTTCATCTCCCGTGAATGCTATTTCCCAAGGTTGTTTGTAAGGAATTGTGGGTTTAACAGGTGCTCAAGCTCCGTGCGGCTAATATGGGTTTCTGCTTCGGCCACATCAATGATGGGTTTGCCTTCTGCGTACGCTTTTTTCGCGATTGCAGCGGCTTTTTCGTATCCAATTATTGAGTTTAGCGCAGTGATTAATATGGGATTTCGCACAAGAGCATGTTCAATATTAGGTTGGTTTACCGTGAAGCCTGCGATCATGTCGGCGAGCTGATTGCTTGCATTGCTCAAGAGCTGAATGGATTGCAATAAATTGTAAGCAATTAACGGTAGCATAACATTTAGTTGAAAATTTCCAGATTGCCCTGCAATTGTGATACTGGCGTCGTTGCCTACAACCTGCGCGCAGGCCATGCACACTGCTTCGGGAATGACTGGGTTCACCTTGCCCGGCATAATCGATGACCCTGGTTGTAGTGCTGGCAAACTAATTTCGGAAAGCCCCGCTAAGGGGCCTGAATTCATCCAGCGCAAATCATTCGCAATTTTCATAAGACTAACCGCCAATGTTTTAAGTTGCCCGGAAGCCGCTACAGCAGTGTCTTGTGAGCTCATTAACGCGAAGAAGTTACTCGCAGGAACAAAAGATAAGCCTGTGTTATCACCTAAATGTTGTGCGAACAGGGCCGCAAACTTCGAATCAGCATTAACGCCAGTGCCAACGGCAGTACCACCTTGAGCAAGCTGCAATAGCTGTGGAAAGAGTGTTTTCAAACGCACATAGTTGCTTTCAATCTGGCTTGCCCAGCCACCAATCTCTTGGCCGAATGTGAGCGGCATTGCGTCCATTAAATGTGTGCGGCCAGTTTTCACCAAATGATGTAAGTGTTCTGATTTACCCAGCAAATGTGTGTGTAAATTTTCGAGTGCAGGAAATAAATAGCGTTCAAATGCAATGGCGGCGCTCATATGAATGGCGCTCGGAATCGTGTCATTGCTACTTTGGCACATGTTGACGTGATCATTCGCATGCACTTTTTCCCCCAGTGCAGCACTCGCCAAGTGTGCAATAACTTCATTCACGTTCATATTGGTGCTAGTGCCAGATCCGGTTTGAAAAACGTCAACCGGAAATTGATCCGCATATTTATTGGCAATAATGGCGTCCGAGGCATCTGCAATTGCCTTGGCGACATCTGCATCTAATAAATCCAATTGAAGGTTTGTTTGTGCAGCAGCTTTTTTAATGTGCGCAACGGCGTGAATAAATGCACTGGGTAGTTGCAAATGGCTTAGTTGAAAATTATTGAGGGCACGTTGCGTTTGTGCGCCGTAAAGTGCTGTCACGGGAACTTGCACCTCGCCCATGGTGTCGTGTTCTATGCGAAATTGCGACATGGTATTTACCTCTAAGCGTTGGGTATACGTGTGTGACGAATTTTAGAGTGGGAAGTTCACCGGCGGCCACTTTCAAATCGTGTGTTGCGGTGGGCGAACGTGCACAGGCGGAAACAAAAAAAGCCCCGATGTTTTCACATCGAGGCTTTTTTCGAGGCCAGAGTAGGCCATTTGAATTTGGTGCCCAGGGCCGGACTCGAACCGGCACAGCTTGCGCCACCAACACCTGAAGCTGGCGTGTCTACCAATTTCACCACCTGGGCATTTTGGCCGTTGGCCAAGGCGGCGAACTATAAATAGCAGCTCAAGGCTTGTCAACGCGCAAACTGATTATATTTGTGGGTTTGTCATAATGACTACCCTATAATTAAACGAAGATGGCATTCAGCCAAATAGGGCAGCCAAGAGGCTGCTTTAACACTACAGGACACTTCCTTTGACCAAACGTAAAACGCCGCATCAAGACGCTTTTGCCGCTCGCGAAGCTGAGAAATACGAAAATCCCATTCCCAGCCGCGAGTACATTTTGGACTTGCTCGATAACGCCTCAGAGCCCATTACCCATCCGCAAATGTGCGAGATCCTCAATCTTACCGATGAAGACCAAGTTGAAGCCCTACGACGCAGGCTCATCGCCATGGCGCGCGATGGCCAGCTGATCAGCAACCGCAAAGATGCTTACCTTCGTCTCGATAAAATTGATGTTATCCGTGGACGAGTTCAGGGCCATAAAGATGGTTATGGGTTTGTGATTCCGGCCAACGGCGGCGAAGACATTTATTTACATAACCGTCAAATGCGCCGTGTGTTCGATGGCGACGAGGTGCTGGTGCGTTTGTCTGGCGAGCAATATCGTGGCAAAGAAGAAGGCGCCATTGTTGAAGTGCTAGCGCGCAACACTACGCAATTGGCAGGTCGTTTTTTTAATGAAGACGGTGTGCAATTTGTGCGGCCAGAAAATGCGCGCATCACCCAAGACATTATGATTCCTTTTGGTGCCTACGGTGGTGCTACCCACGGTCAAATTGTTGTTGCTGAAATTACTCAGCAGCCCGATAAAAATCGCCTGCCGATGGGGCGTGTTATTCAGGTGCTGGGCGATCACATGGCGCCAGGAATGGAAATCGAATTGGCTATTCAGGCGCACGGTATTCCGCACGTTTGGCCGCAGGATGTAGTGACGGAAGCGGCGGTGTTACCCGCAGAAGTTGCTGAGCAAGATAAATTACATCGCGTAGACGTTCGCCATTTACCTTTCGTGACAATTGATGGTGAAGATGCACGTGATTTTGACGATGCTGTTTTGTGCGAGCGCCGTCGCGGTGGCTGGCGTTTGTTTGTTGCGATTGCAGATGTATCCCACTACGTGAAAGTAAATAGCGCGTTGGATATGGAAGCGCGCAGCCGTGGCAATTCGGTTTATTTCCCTGATTACGTTGTACCCATGCTGCCGGAAGCGCTATCGAACGGATTGTGTTCGTTGAACCCGCAGGTAGATCGTTTGTGCATGGTGTGCGAAATGACGATCACTGATGCAGGAAAAATTACGGGTTATGAGTTTTATGAAGGCGTGATGTATTCGCACGCGCGCTTAACTTATACCAAGGTAGGAAAAATCCTCACCGAATCTGATGACGAAGCGAAAGCGCTGCGCGAAGAATACAAACAGGTTGTACCGCAGTTGGAGTTGTTGCACAAACTTTATCAATGTTTACGTGTGGCGCGTGATGAACGTGGTGCAATTGATTTCGATACAGTGGAAACGCGAATTCAATTTAATGAAGACCGTAAAATTGAACGCATAGTGCCAGTTAAACGTAACGATGCGCATAAATTAATTGAAGAATGTATGCTGTGCGCCAACGTGTGTTCGGCGAAGTTTTTAGAAAAACATAATCTTGTAGGTCTGTACCGCGTACACGAAGGGCCAACAGAACAAAAGCTCACTAACTTGCGTGAATTCCTTGCTGAATTGGGTTTAGGGTTAGCGGGTGGCGCTGAGCCAACATCAGGCGACTACCAACAGTTGATGCAACATATTGAAGGCCGTAGCGACTCCAACATGATACAAACCGTCATGTTGCGCAGTTTGCGCCAAGCCATGTATCAAGTGGAAAATCGCGGCCATTTCGGTTTGGGTTACGATGCTTACACACACTTCACGTCGCCTATTCGCCGCTACCCAGATCTTTTAGTTCACCGCGCAATTCGCTCTGTTATTCGTAGTGAAACACCAACAACACATGTGCGACGCGCCGTCGGCGCTATGCCTATCCCTACTCGCCAAATTTATCCTTATACCGCTAACGATATGGTGGTTTTTGGTGAACAGTGCTCATTAACTGAGCGCCGTGCAGATGAAGCAACGCGCGATGTAGTGAGCTGGTTGAAATGTGAATACTTGCGCGATCAAGTGGGGGCGGTATTCGCTGGCCACGTAAGTGCAGTAACAGGTTTTGGTTTGTTTGTTGAATTAAAAGATTTGTATGTGGATGGCTTGGTTCATATCACCGCCTTGCCACACGATTACTACCGTTTTGAAGCGGCACAACACAGGTTGGTTGGGGATCGCACTCGTCGTGTATTTGGTTTGGGCGATGAACTTGTTGTGCGTGTTGTTCGGGTCGATTTGGAAAATCGTAAAATTGATTTTGAGTTGGAATCGGATAACGCCATTCGCCGCCCTAAAAAATCTATAGTGCCGATTGTGGTTAAAAAAGCGGAAAAGAAAAAAGTGCGTGCCACCGAAGGTGCGAAATCTACAGCGACAAAAAAAGCCTCAAAAAGCAAAGCTGAAAAATCTGCAAAACCTGCGCAGAAATCTGCTGGCAAAAGTTCCTCCCCTAAAACGTCCTTGGGTAAATCCCCTGAAAGCAAACGGGTAAAATCAACCCCTGCTAAAACGCCCGCGCAGACTAAGGCAGAAAAAATAGCTGCCGCTAAGAAAGCAGCTGAAATAATTTCTCCGCCAGCAAAGCCAAGAGCAGCTGCCAAGGCGGCTAATAAATCATTGGATAAAACCGATACTACAAAACCTGCATCGGTTAAGGCGAAAAAATCCAGCGAGGTAAATAATGGCGAGCAAACAGAAAAGGCTTCGCGCAAGAAGGCGGTATCACCAGTTCAGCAATCTTCGCCAAACTCGGCTTCGTCACTCGTTGCTAAGGCGAAAGCTGCTGTTAAAAAAGCGCTGGGTAAATCTAACGACAAGGCTTAATCGTTGGCTTAAAACCGATTCTGATATGAAAACACAGCAAGATTTATTTTAAACAAGCGACAGAGTAACTATTTTTGAAAAACGAACACATTTTCGGCCTGCATTCGGTGCAGGCACTTTTAAAAAGTGCGCCGCAGCGTGTGCTTGAAGTTTTTATGGTGCAAGGCAGAAATGACCAGCGTCTCACTAAAATTCTCAATCTTGCTCAAAGTAACGACATTAGCTGCAAAGTTGTTGAGCGCAAAAAATTGGATGAACTGGTTGGTGATGAAAACCACCAAGGTGTTGTTGCCGTTTGTACGCCAGGTGAAATTCACGATGAAAAGTTCCTATTCGATTTGCTTGAAAATCTAAATGAACCCGCATTCGTATTGATTTTGGATGGCGTTACAGATCCTCATAACCTAGGCGCCTGTATGCGCACGGCAGAAGCAGCGGGTGTTCATGTGGTTATCGTCCCTAAAGATAAATCTGTTGGGCTTACCCCGGTTGCTCGCAAAGTTGCCTGCGGTGCCGCCGAAGTGCTGCCGCTTGTACCCGTCACTAATCTCGCTCGCACACTAAAGAAGTTGCAAGAAAAAGGTGTGTGGTTATTTGGTGCTGCGGGTGAAGCACAAGCATCGGTATATCAAGCAAACCTTACTGGCAACATAGGAATTCTTATGGGTGCCGAAGGCGATGGCTTGCGGCGGTTAACGCAGGAAACTTGTGATCACTTAATCAATATCCCCATGGCTGGTACTGTGAGTAGCCTCAACGTATCCGTTGCTACCGGGGTTGTGTTATTTGAAGCGGTAAGGCAACGCAGCACATAAATTGATTCACGCTCTCCCATAGCCATAATAAAATTTTAATCTTGCACTTGAAAACACAGACGACTGGTCATATTATTGCCCCATGAGCAAACGCGAACTTAAAAAAGACTATCTTCTTGAGGCTGGCATTAAGGTTATGGCCACCCGTGGCTACAACGGCACCAGTATTCAGGACATAGTCGATGCCGCTTCGGTGCCTAAGGGCTCTTTCTACACCTATTTCAAAAGCAAAGAGGATTTTGCCCTCGCAGCTATAGAGATGGTTGCGGAAGAACGCATGACGGCAACCAAGAAGCTGGTAGGCGACCGCAAGGTTCCGCCACTTGAGCGTTTGAAGAACTTCTTTGAAAACAGTGTTCCCGGCTGCGAATCCAACCTTAATGGCGGCTGCTTTATCGGCAACATGTGCCAGGAGATGTCGGATTCCAACGAAGCTATTCGGATCAAGGTGCGCCAAATGATGCGCAACAAGACTCAAATAGTGGAAGACTTGCTTGAAGAAGCTCGGCTTGATGGAAGCCTTAAAAACTCAATTTCTGCCAGCTTGCTTGCAGAATTCCTGTTCAACGCGTGGGAAGGCACCTTGATGCGCATGAAAGCCACCAAGTGCCGTGAACCTCTTGATGCGTTTTTAGTAGCCCTGCCCAGCATTTTGGGTAACAACTAAGTAATTAAGCGTACTTAATTATTTGTTTAAGACCTATATCCTTCGTCCTAATGGATGTTCCCTAAACATCGTGGCCAAAAGCCGCGTTCGTTTTGGTTCAAAAAGAAGACGACTGGTCATTTAATGGTGATTTTATGAATGGTTTGATTGACTCCAAGGAATACAAGCTTGCACCAGCTGGATTCTCCGTGGCGCATACCCAGCCGCTACCCGAATTTAGCACTCGCTTGCCCGAAGCATCTGCGAAAGCGTCAGCTCTGAAAAAAACGCGGCTGGGCTTGATATCAGATGGTCTGTTTTACTTGCGCGCAGTCCTGGTTCAGGTGTTTGCGGCTGTTTTGCTTATTTCAACCGCGCATTATTCCAAAGCAGATGCGAGTGATTATTTGGCGACTAAGCCGCAAACCCAATGGCTGCAGTTGGCGGCTTTGGTTGATGATGAAAAGCGTCCGATGTTCACTGCAGACGCCAAGAAATCCAAAACCAGTTGGGCATTGTCTTTTGATAATGACTTGCTGGCTCCCGGCCACCGCGATCGTGATTACACCTACGGTACAAATCTTACCTATTCTGGTGAAAGTGCAACTTATGCGCCTATATCGCTGAAAACGCCGCTTGCCGCAATTGATTCGTTCTTGGGTGTACAAAAACTTTCTAGCCCTCACGCAATAGATAACTACAGTGTTGAAATTGGTTTGTACGGCTTTACGCCGAAAGAGTTGGAGCGCACCACCATCAACGAAACAGATCGCCCTTATGCAAGCCTGGTTTATTTCTCAAGCGCGCACGAGCAAATAGATACCGACAAAAATGTTGCATGGAATACTAGTTTAACCCTGGGTGTTTTAGGTTTAGGTATTGTGGGCGATTTGCAAAATGCAGCTCACCGCGAAACGCAAAGTAGCGACGCACATGGTTGGGATCATCAAATCAGTGATGGCGGTGAAATAACGGGCCGCTATGTCATTGCGCGGCAGGCATACCTCGCAACAGGCTCTCATTCGGTTGAATTAAAAAGTACGGTACAGGCATCGGTAGGTTATCTCACGGAAACTAGCTGGGGCTTAAGTTTGCGCACGGGAAAAATTATTAGCCCCTGGGCGAGCTTTAATCCAGATTTAATCAGTTACGGCGAAAAATCTACATACAGCAACAATACCGCCAGCACAAACGAACATTATTTTTGGGCAGGCTTTAGTGTAAAAGCCCGCTTTTATAACGCTTTTTTGCAAGGGCAATTTAGAGAGACCGATTTTTCGTATAACTATTCTGATTTGCGCCCCGTCATTCTTGAAGGTTGGGCGGGTTACACCTATGCGTTTCGCCAAGGTTACCGCGTAAGCTACGTATTGCGCGCGCAATCCTCTGAGATAAGAGAGGGTGATGGCGACAGAAATGTTGTGTGGGGTGGATTAATTTTTGCAAAAACCATTTAAATCACACTGCCTTTGTTTAAATGTTTTATTTGCGGTTTGAATGTTTTATTCGCGCCAGTGCTCTCCTATCCATTCACACGGCAAAACATAACGTTTGATATAACGCCAACGCTCTTTGAGGGATGTAGAGTGTTCAACTGCATTGGAGATATGTTCTCTGGTTGATGGGAAGGGCTTCATTTCTTCATCCCATCTTCCCAAAATAACATCACTTGGGTTGGGGCCCCCAGGGAAGGTAACAATTTTCGCGTTGCTGGGAAATTTAGCTGAAACGAAATAACGTAGCGGAAAAATAGGGAGGCAATGCAGCCGAAAGTGCCTCGTCCAACTTTCGGGCCAAAATTTTATTCCGCCAGTTACTGATGATGTAATGTAGTGTTGTTCAAATTTGTACTTGTCTGCAATCGTTTGAGCGGATGTTCTAAAATTTTTTAATATGTGACTATTTTTTCCAACAGGGAACCGAAACACAGATGTTTGACCCATGCCCGAAAAGGGTTTTGCCCAATTGCGCGCGAGTATGACATCTTCGGGGGAGCCGTAACGAAAATAATCATCAATGTTATTGATGATGACTGAATCTAAATCCACGAATAAAACAGGTCCAGAAAGCCCGCCTAACTCATCGCCCCAAAGTGCAACCTTCGGCCATTTGCCAATGGTTCGTTCTGGGTGAGCGCAACCTAGTTCTGGGAGTGGCCTGGTCTCAACTTCAGGCCTTAAACCTTGAGTATTTTCTGTGAAACACACTAAGCGAAATTCACCGGTAATATTGCGTCTGGCCATGGCGTAAAGTCGGTTCACATATTCAGGGCCAAATTTTTCACCCCATTTAATGCAAATAATAATTTTCTGAATATTCATTAACGTCTCAATATTTTATGAGGAACCGAATCAGGCGCGAAATTAATCCGCGTTTTCCGTATTGCCAACAAAGTTGGGGCTTTGTCCAGCCAATGTTGTGGAACAGCTGCGCGCGATAATTATTTTTTGTTTGAACATAAGCACGAATAAGATGTTTTGAGCGCTTTAAGTCGCGCATAACAACATAGTGTGTTCGTGCACAGTAATGACTAAATGCCAAGCGAATTTCGTTAGAAAGGTTGGGGTATTTTTGTAGCCACAAATCAAGAACTCCCGCATTACCGCAAGCGGCGTCTTCAATTTTTTTAACGCTGGGCGTAGAGAGAATACTACCTTGCCGTTGGCGATAGGCAATCCACACTTGGGGGCAGTAAAAATAAGTAGAGGCGCGCAATGCTAACCTCGGTGTGGTTGTCATATCTTCCATATAGCGGTTTACTGGAAAGCGTAAATCATTACCCCATAGATGTCGTTTCGATATCTTCGACCACGCATGCAATTCTCCTTTTTTATAAAGCCCGTAAAATAGCGCGGCAGAATTTTGCAAAAGTATATTGGGCGGCCCCACAAAAGAGTTACGATGATTTTCTCCGCGCAACCTGTGCTTTAGTGTTTGCTGATGACGTAGCACGCGAAAGTCACACATGATCAAATCGGGCTTATGTTCTTCGGTAATTTTTTTTAATTGGCGCATAGCGCCGGGCTCCATAAGGTCATCAGAGTCTAAAAACCAAATGTAATCTCCCTTTGCAATTTCCAGCAGGGAATTGCGTGCTGCGCTGAGCCCTTGGTTATGGGTGTGCCTGAGTATGTTGATTGGGTGGAGTGAGTGCTGTGCTATATCTTGTAGCAGCGAAAGAGAGTTATCTGTGGAGCAGTCATCAAGTGCGATTATTTCTACCCCACCATCAATTTGGGCAAGAACGGATTCCAAACATTCCCGCAAATAGGTTTCTACGTTGTAAATTGGAATGAGTAAGCTTAACCAATATTGAGGCTCCATATTGTAACCTCAATAAAAAAGCGATTCGCGCAGCATGGTTTCAGGTTGTTGTATTAGCGACAAGAATAACTCTTCATAGCTCGTAACCATGCGGCTGACACCAAAATACTGCATGGCGCGAGCTTGGGCGTTTTTGGCGAGCTGATCAGTAAAATAGCTATTGACTAAAGCGATGTGTAAGCAATTGGCCAGCGATTCGGGAGACTCAGGTGTTGCGAGTAGGCCATCAATACTGTGGCTGATTAATTCTTTAACGCCAACAACTTCAGATCCTATAACGACACAGCCTGAGGCCATGCCTTCGCATATTGATAAGGGCATTCCTTCATAGCGTGTTGCGAGCACGCACACTTTATTCTTTGCTAATAACTCAGGCACATTGTTGCAAAACCCTAAAAATTTAATTTGGTCTTTTAGGTTCAACTCCTTCACCAATTTCTTTGCTCGCTTCATATGTTTCTTGCTGCCTGAACCAGCAAGATATACCGGCGGAAAAATATGTTTATCCCGTAGTAAAGCAACCGCTTTTATCAGCGTTAAGTGATCTTTTTGTTTGGCAAATCGCGCGGCCATCACAATGGCGTTTTCACGATCTTTGAAGGGTAAGCTTAGGCTTTGTTCGTAAGCCCGCAAATCAATTCCATTATTAATGGTTAATGTTTTTTCTTCCGGAAATTTTAGTTTAACGAGTTTTTGGCGTACGCCTTCAGAGCAGCCAATAATTTTGTCCGTGTATTTTGCAAGCCATCGCGCTTGAAGCAATCGCCAAGGCGTGTAGCGTTCTTTTGAATTGTGCTCAACGTGAATTAAATGCGGAACACCCGCAAGCAGCCCTGCGTACCTTCCCCAAAGATGTTCGCTAAAGCCATGGCAAACAATAATGTCTGGCTTGAATTGGCGGCATATCTTTATTAGGCAGAAAATGGTGGCAATACTTGACCAGCTCGTTACGCATTCAACCGCTATGCCTTGTTCGCGCAGCTGTTGAATTTTGGAATCGTGTTTGGCTTTCTTTCGCCGCAGCACTAACAGGTTTTCAATATTTGGGTTTTGGCTTTTTACCAGTTGTATGGCAACAGAGGTAGATCCAGAAAAACCGCCGGTAACAAAATGTATAACCCGTAGCGCACGCATGGCGAACACTCTTGCTGAAATAGGGAAGTGTAAGTCTAGGCTTACGTGTCAGTTCCTCTATTTAATACCAGCAAGATGTTAAATTTATGACAACAACCGTTCGGCCTAAAGGTGCTTAAAAATTACGAAATGGAATCTGTAGGTTTCAAGTTCGCTCCAGAATTTTTCTGTTGGTTTTAGAAAAATAAGCGAGATGTACGCGCAAAGAATGAGTATTTTTAGTGTGAGTAGCCGCTGGTTTTACAGCGGATTTTTATTATTTGTTTGCTCGCTTGGGCTTAAGAGTGCATATATATTTTTTGAAGACAATTAACCTTGAATTCCAGCAGTAACTGCTGCCACTAGATCTCGCCCTCCTGTAAGCCCACATTATTCTTCAGCATAAACAAGTAACTATCCACCATGGCTTCCGCGTATTTATCCAAATCAAAACTGCCAGGAAGGAATAACCAATTGCTGATTAAACCCGTGATCAATGCGTGGTTTGCAATGGCAGCCTGGTGCACGTTGAGGTTGGTTGGGAGTTGTCCTTTGTCTATAGCGTTTTTCAAGCATTGCTCAATTCCCTGAATATATTCCAAGGTCGCGGTTTGGCGGCGGATTTCCAACTGTTTGGCTTCGCTGTTTAGCTCGCATTTAAAGAACAGAATGCTGAGGACACGTTTGCGGCGCGGGTTGCGGGTGGTTTCTTTAAGAACCTGAATCCAAAAGTCACGCAGCTTACCTAATGGATTGGGTTCTTTTTCGTCGGCGCAGGCGTCGGTTAGGTTTTCGAGCGGTAGGCGAATACGGTCTGCCATGGCTTCGAATAAATCGCTTTTGTTTTTAAAGTGCCAATAAATAGCCCCACGGGAGAGCCCAGCCGCCTCTGCAATATCCATGAGGCTGGTTTGGCTAAAGCCTTTGTCAAAAAATACTCTCTCGGCCGCGTCTAACAGCTGGTTGCGGGTTTCAAGTGCATCTTCTTTGGTTTTACGTGCCACAAAGTTTCCTTAGGTTTATAACAAATCTAAACATTCAATTATGTATGTATTTTATAGTGATAGACTATTCTTTCGTCAATGCTCCAGACAATCTGTCGCCCATTTAAACAGCGTTAATATGTGCAAAGATTGTTAAGTTTGTGAATATATTCATCATTTGTGTTGAAACTGACGTACTTATTGGCTGTAATAGATAATACATTCATAGGTGTATGTTTACCTGATTTTATAGTTCTTGTCTCAATAGTTGATGCTGGTTTTTTTGACCGGCATTTTTATAGGGATCGCGTTTTTGGAAGAGGTGTACCCATGTCGCGCAGCAAATATTTAACCCTTTCAGTGGCAGTATCCATCGGGCTCTTATCGGCGTGCGGCCCCAAGGCTCCTGCGGGGGGCGATGCTCCGCCCGTTGAAGTGGGGGTCGTGGTGGTGAGCGAATCGGCGGCAACCATTACGTCTGAGTTACCTGGCCGTACCTCTGCCTACCGCAAAGCAGAAGTTCGCCCGCAGGTGAGTGGCATTATCCAGAAGCGCTTATTTACCGAGGGCGCCGAGGTTAAAGCGGGTACTCCCTTGTACCAAATTGACCCCGCGCCATTCGAATCTGCATTAAATAGCGCCCAAGCGGAACAGTCCCGAGCGGACGCTAACTTTTCGGCGGCAAAAGCCCGCAACGCCCGTTTCCAAAGTTTGATTGTCTCTAAAGCTATTAGCCAACAAGATTTCGATGATGTACAGGCAGCCTTCTCCCAAGCGCAGGCGAATCTGGAAATTAGTAAAGCGGCTGTCGAAAACGCGCGCATTAATCTCAAGTACACCAAGGTGCTTGCGCCAATCAGCGGTGTTATCGGTAAATCCAGTGTGACGGAAGGAGCACTCGTCAGTGCTGGGCAGTCACAGGTGTTGGCGACGATTCAGCAGCTCGACCCAATCTATGTTGATGTTTCCCAATCAGTAGATGAAATGCTCAAGCTGCGCCGTCAAATGATGAACGGCAAGCTTTCTGCGCCGGGGGAGGCAAAGGTCAAGCTGGTGTTAAGTGATGGTTCCCGTTATGCGCAAGAGGGCCGTTTGCAGTTCTCTGAAGTGGGTGTTAGCGAATCAACGGGCACAGTGGTGTTACGCGCGCTCTTTCCCAATCCCGATAAATTATTGCTGCCCGGTATGTTCGTGCGCACCGAATTGCAAGATGGTGTTCATTCAAAAGCGATTCTGGTTCCGCAACAAGGTGTCACGCGTGATCGCTCTGGGGGCGCAACCACGCTGGTGGTGAATAAAGAAAATAAAGTTGAACTGCGCTCCATTAAAACGACTACCGCCGTTGGTGACAAATGGTTGGTGGATGAAGGCTTGGCAGTTGGTGAGAAAGTGATTGTAGAAGGCTTGCAAAAGGCAAAACCGGGTGCAACTGTAAAAGCAGTTCCCGCAAAAATTGCAACTAAAACCGGGGAGTAACTAGCATGGCGAAGTTCTTTATTGATCGCCCGGTGTTTGCATGGGTAATTGCAATTTTAATTATGCTGGCGGGTGCGCTTTCTATTTTTAAGTTGCCCATCGCTCAATACCCAGAAGTTGCGCCACCCTCGGTGAGTATTAATGCCAACTACCCCGGTGCATCGGCGCAAACCGTGCAAGATACGGTTATTCAAATTATCGAGCAGGGTTTAACGGGAATCGACAATGTTCAATACATGTCGTCTGCCAGTGAATCCAGCGGGTCGGGTAGTGTGACGCTAACTTTTTTGGCGGGAACCAACCCCGACATTGCACAAGTTCAAGTGCAAAATAAATTACAAACCGTAATGCCGTTGTTGCCACAAGAAGTCCAGCAGCAAGGTATTCGCGTGACTAAATCGTCAGCGGGCTTTTTGTTGATTATTGGTTTTGTATCTGCCGATGGACGTATGGATAAATACGACATTGCCGATTACGTTGCCGCCAACGTGCAAGACCAACTCAGCCGCGTAAATGGGGTTGGGCAAATCACCTTGTTTGGTTCGCAATACGCCATGCGCGTGTGGTTGGATGCAAACAAACTCGCCACCTTTAATTTAACCGCAACCGATGTTACCGCCGCGATCAAAGCACAAAACGCGCAAATTGCCGCGGGCGAATTAGGCGGCACACCATCGCTTCCCGGTCAGCAAGTAAACGCGAGTATTGTGGTGCAAACGCGCTTGTCCACGCCTGAGCAATTTAAAAATATTTTGTTGCGCGTGAATAACGATGGCTCGCAAATTCGGTTGGGCGATGTCGCGCGGGTGGAGCTAGGTGGTGAGAATTATCAATTCGAAACCGAGTACAACAATCGCCCGGCAACCGGTATGGCAATTACCCTCGCTGCTGGTGCAAACGCCTTGGAAACTGCCGATGCAGTACGCGCGCGTATCACGGAACTCTCGCAATTTTTTCCGCAGGGAATGGAAGTGGTTTATCCCATGGACACCACGCCTTTTGTTCGCCTTTCCATTAAAGCTGTGGTTGAAACACTGATTGAAGCGATCATCCTTGTATTTTTGGTAATGTATTTATTCCTGCAAAATTTCCGCGCAACCTTAATTCCAACAATTGCTGTACCGATTGTGTTGTTAGGTACTTTTGGTGTGCTATCGGTGTGTGGATTTTCCATTAATACGCTTACCATGTTTGCCATGGTGTTGGCCATTGGCTTGCTAGTGGACGATGCCATTGTGGTGGTTGAAAACGTCGAGCGGGTAATGGCGGAGGAGGGGTTGTCTCCGCGTGAAGCCACGCGAAAATCCATGGGGCAAATTACCAGTGCATTAATTGGCATTGCGTTAGTGTTAGCTGCTGTGTTTGTGCCCATGGCATTTTTTGGTGGTTCAACCGGTGTTATCTATCGTCAATTCTCAATCACTATTGTGTCAGCCATGTTGTTGTCCGTTATCGTGGCTTTAACGCTCACACCTGCACTTTGTGCCACGTTGCTAAAGCCTGTTGATCACGATCACTATGAGAAAAAAGGTTTCTTCGGTTGGTTTAATCGCAATTTCAATAAAGCCACAACGCGTTACCAATCCAGCGTGCGCACCATGCTTGGTCGCACCAGCCGCTTTATGATGATTTACGTTGCGATTGTGGTTGTACTGGGGTTGCTGTTTACGCGCTTGCCCTCATCGTTTTTACCGGACGAAGACCAAGGCTACATGTATACACAAATGTCACTGCCAGTTGGCGCTACTAAAGAGCGTTCTATTGAAGTGATGAATCAAATTGAAAAACATTATTTGGAAACAGAAAAAGACAACATTCGTTCTGTGTTCTCAGTCATAGGTTTTAGCTTTAGTGGCCGCGGCCAAAATAATGGCATTGCGTTTGTCAGCTTAAAAGATTGGAGTGAGCGTACGCATTCTGGGCAAGATGTTCAAAGTGTTGCTAAGCGCGCCATGGGCACCTTCTCCAAAATCAAAGAAGCCATGGTGTTCCCCTTTGTGCCCCCTGCAATTACTCAATTAGGAACATCAACGGGTTTCAATTTGCAATTACAAGATCTCGGTGGCCTTGGTCACGAAGCAATGATTGAAGCGCGCAACCAATTCATAGGTATGGCCTCGAAAGATTCGCGTCTTGTTAATGTTCGCCCTAACGGCCAAGACGATACGCCGCAATTCAAGCTGGATGTGAATCAAGAAAAGGCAGCCGCTTTAGGCGTTTCGCTCAGCGACATCAATAGTCTTTTCAATACGGCTTGGGCGGCATCTTATGTGAATGATTTTATTGACCGGGGGCGAGTGAAAAAGGTGTTCGTGCAAGGCGATGCTCAATTTCGCATGCTGCCGGAAGATGTTAGCAACTGGTACGCGCGTAACAATAAAGGCGAGATGGTGCCGTTCTCCGCTTTTACTACAGGCCGCTGGATTTTCGGGTCGCCCCGGTTAGAGCGTTACAACGGCGTTGCTTCCATCAATATCAACGGCCAAGGCGCACCCGGTGTCAGCTCGGGAGATGCAATGCAGGCTGCTGAGGAAATCATTAAGAAATTACCGGCAGGCGTAGGCTACCAGTGGACGGGCATGTCGTTTCAAGAGCGCCAGTCCGGCAACCAAGCGCCGCTGCTTTATGCAGTGTCGATGTTGGTGGTGTTCTTATGTTTAGCAGCGCTTTATGAAAGTTGGTCAGTACCCTTTGCCGTAATGTTGGTTGTTCCGCTCGGCGTGCTCGGCGCCGTACTTTTTGCAATAGGCCGCGGCCTCTCCAACGATGTTTATTTCCAAGTGGGGCTGTTAACGACCATTGGCCTTGCATCCAAAAACGCAATTTTAATTGTAGAGTTTGCCAAATCATTGCATGAACAAGGCATGAGTTTGTTTGATGCGACTATGGATGCCGTGCGCATGCGCTTGCGCCCCATCATTATGACCTCGCTCGCCTTTATGCTGGGCGTAACGCCGCTGGTAATTAGCACCGGCGCGGGGTCAGGCAGCCAAAACGCCATTGGCACCGGTGTGTTCGGGGGAATGTTGTCGGCAACTGTACTTGCTATCTTCTTCGTGCCTGTTTTCTTTGTCGTGGTGTTTCAGTTTGCGCAGCGCTGGTTTCCCAAAAAGCCAGCAGAATAAAAGCAGAAGAAATAAGTGAGAAAATAAAAGTCCGGCCTTGTGCCGGATTTTTATTTGCGCCTATGTTTAACGGAGCAACCTAATACGTCTTGGAAAATGGGGTTTGCTTTTTGTAAGAAGTTACCTTTCTCAAGCTAATCCTGTTGCAATTTAATTTGACATTATTAATGTTGTATTAATTGGCGTGAGGCTCAAAAAGTGTGACGCATGTCACGAATTATTGTTTGGTTCTTTTAAACGACTGGATTGCAGATGGACGTTTGCATAAGGTTCGCAAATTCAGAATCCCGTATCAGATGATGTTGAGATGCATCGAAGTTTCGTGCTGCATTCTGAATGTTAATCAAAGTATGTGTAGATTAAAAAATTTACTGAATCAGCAAAGCAAAATCCGAATAGAATTGTTCTAACAATTGATTATTTTTAGGGATGAAAAAATGCCTCCGCTTCAATATCTATCGCTTCGTCACTTTTCGTGCTTCTTTTTTTTATTAACGCTTTTTGTAAGTGTTAGTTCTTATGCTCAACTTCCCTACATCGTCTCTGCTACTGTTCAAGTAAGTTCTCCATTAGAAAATGGAGCGAAAGTCAGTTACGGGGGGAGTGATGTATGGGTCAGCTTTGTTGTTGAAGCTGCTGGAAATGACACCAGCCAGTTCAAGTTTCAGTTATGGGAACAATACAATAATGGTAGCTGGCAATTTGTGGGGACTTTTCAGGGAGAGCGACAAGTATGGGATTGGTTCACGCGACGTCCAAAACCAGTTAAAGCCGGAACGTATAAATATAAAATCTCAGTAAATAAATCTTACTATACATGGAGTACACCTGTAGAAAGTGATGTTGTTACGATTCGTGACCCACGAAAAGCACCTACTGCTGCATTTAGTTATTTCCAAATATATGATGTTTGGGGGTACATACCTGCAAAGGTGCTCGAAGAGACATCGAGCAGGTACATTTTTCATAAAGATGATGCTTCTATTCTTTTTACGTGGTCGTATATAGTAAATGATGATCCGTATGCGTCAGATTTGTACTATGAATTTATGTCGCGCAAGGTTGGTAGTGATACTTGGAAGATATCCAAAGTAAATGGATGGACAACAAACACGTTTCAGTGGACGGCTTTTGAACAGGGGATGCAGGGAATTGGATTAAATGATTTGGAAACTTACGAATTTGCGGTTAGAGCGTGCAATCCCTACGGTTGTAACTCTGCGAAATCTCTCTCTAAGCCCATACTTCTTGATTATCCAGAGCTTAATACTGCAATCACATCTACTGTATTGGGTTTTGACGCTTTCGATATGGCCGCTTCTAAAATTAAACGCGAGAATTACTGTTTTGCCGACCCTATTACAAAAAAATGCAAAGGAGATTTTTTTAAGGGTTTCCGGTTCGTTAAATGTACCAGGGTCTCTTAGTCTCTATCAAGGCACGACATTAATCGCGTCACAAAATAAATCATCTAACAATGGGAGTGTATCTAAAGATATTAAAGATTTATCTGTTGGAACTTACACCTACATTCTTCTAGGTGAAGCTAATATTCGCAAACGCTTTTATGTTTTTGTGCCCAGCGAAGGAAAAATTACACAGTCTTCATCTGTCTGTTCTATTGATCCAAATAACACAACTTGCAGCGGCCAAGTCGCATGGGAATTTACCGGCGATTTTCCTGCTTGTATATATAAAATAGATGGAGCTACTACAACTGAGCTTGCTTGCGCGCCTGCAGGTCCTTATCAGGGTAACGTTTCTGTTCCCTTAACTGCAAATCCATCTGTTTTTGAAATTCGCGCTAAAGAGCCGTCTGGAATACGAACAATTGCTACGAGTAATTTAAAGGGTAGCTTTAAAGATGTTACATTCAGCGTTACTCCTGAGCGTTGCGACATCATTCACCCTGCAACAACGTGTTTAACTCGAGTAAGCTGGAAAGTGTCTGCCGATTACACTCCGTGCCTCTATAAAAATAATTCAAAATTAATTTGTTCCAACGAAAGTCAATTAGAAATCCCTGTTAATAGCCCGCCGGGTACGCAATTCAAACTTATCAACGGACCCAGTACCTCAGATAAATTACTGGCATCCGCTACAGTAAAAACTGTAAAACCTCCAACCGGCTCTCTCATTGTCGCCAGTGGTTCTCAAAACCCCTGTATTCCCAACAACACCAATACATGTACGGTGAATGTCACCTACTCGCATACTGGTGGGTACATGGGCGTTAGTCTTTATAAAGATGGTCAAGAATGGGCATTTTTAGGAACTTCTGGGGAAGCTACGCCCAATACTTTTACGAAATCCTTACCAGTAAATGCAGGTGGAACAACTTATTCTCTTCGTGCAAAAGTGGAAGGACAATTATATGAAATTTCAACTCTTACATTGTATACAACGACTTATACAAGTCAGGGTTATTCACTGACAGCTAAGCCTAGTGAGTGTACTTATAATCCCGTAACGCAGGCAGGTTGTAGACCGACCCTTACATGGTCTTTACCGCAAGCGGATGCTTGTATATTTCAAGACAACAAAATTATTTTCTGTCCTGACTCAACTATTTTAAACGGGTCAAGTTCTGGGACTTTAGATTTATCAGGCAGTCGTATTTATCAATTGCGCAAAGGTACATTGCCCACTGGTGCGTTGGTTGCGCAAGTTGGTGTGTTGGGTAAGGAACAAACCGTAGCGGATATTAAAGCAATGCTACAAGGATGCAGTGGTTCAGGCTGCAAGCTCTCCCTACAAATGTTCAACAACTATCCTGGCAATGTATGTCTTTACGATAACGGAATAAAAGCGGAAGGCTATTGCAATATCAATCGCCATAATTATGTTTCAGATTATCTAGCTGCTCCAGGCATTCACAAGTTGGAACTAAAGCTTTTGGACGGTAGTGGAAAGACTAGCGTGGTGGCAGAAACCACCATTGAATTGAAATACGCACCCTTCGCCCCTAGCGAAATTACAACAGCGGTAAGCGGCAATTCAATCAGCATTAACTGGCCTGTGACATTGGGCTCTGCTACTTACACACTGGAACGTAATGGCGAAATTTTAGAAGTGAATGGCAAACGCGTCTCAGACAAACTCGTGTTAAACGCCTATAGCGACACATCGGTTACTGCAGGAAAAAGTTATACCTATCGCGTGAAAGCTTGTATTTTCGACACGCTGTGCTCCGGTTGGACTACTGCCGCACCTATAGTGTTTGCACCCTCCGATAAATTATCCATAAATCTTGTGTCGCCGGTTCAAAGCCAAACATCTATTCAGCTGGGAGAAAATCTCTCGCTGATCGCAAATGTGGTTGGGAATATTAACAATGTTTTATGGGTAAAGTTTTATGCGAATGGTGAATTAATTAATGGAAAGTCATTTAACACCGGGCCCTACGTTTTAACCTGGAGGCCGTCAGAGGGCGGAGAGTATGTCGTTAAAGCAGTAGTGATGAACACAAGCGGCGTTCAAACCAGTTCAGTTCCGGTAAACGTTAGTGTTTTAGGTTCAGTGCGATTGAGTGCCGAAGACGTAGAAAATTTACCGGCTGGTATAGATTCAGATGGAAAATTTACGTTGCGTTGGAGCAGTGCTACACCTGCAGGTTATTTTGTACTTATGGAGGGAGATAAAGAAATCTACAGAGGTCTGGAGCTTGCCAAAACATTTAACCTAAAAGCAGGAACCTATAAATACTCAATAAAAGCATGCCAAATTCAACCTGCTACATGTTCTTATGAAACCGTAAAAACAATCAAAGTTAGTTTGGGCACTGCAGATAATGTGGTAGACCTGAAGATACCGTCTCCTGATCGCCAACAGACGGGCACCCTTGGACAGCAATTTGCACTTTACGCCGATGTTGAGACTTCAATAGGAGATATCTGGCGCACCGCTGATGGCAGTACACCACCCGTGGAATTTTATGCGAATAATGTTTTGCTCTCGGGTCTTGCAACAGACAGTACAGGCGCTTTGAAGTTTTGGCGGCCATCGCAAGTGGGAACCTACCTTATCACCGCGAGTGCTGTTGTTAGTGGAGGGAAAAAAATCACATCGCGCGTAGCCACAATTCAGGTTAATAACAATAGTGCACCAGCGATTAGTTTAACCTCTCCTCTGGCGCATGAACGTGTTCAGGAAGGTAGGTCTATTAAGTTGATTGCAAAAGTAACTGACAACGAAAATAACGCGGCACAGGTTGTGTTCCTTGCGAATGGAGTACCTATTGGTCAGCTAATCACAGCGCCACCTTATGAAATGCAATGGACGCCTCCAAAACCGGGAATATTCAATTTAAGTGCACGAGCTGTAGACCGGGGTGGATTGCAACAATTTGCTGCTAGCCAACCCTTGATTGTGGAATCGCTATTTAACGCAAAAGCGCCAACGGAGTCTTTATCGCCAGACTATAGCCCGCTAGGCACCCAGACAAAAGTGCTGCGCGCGGCAGATGAATTGAATGATCTGGTGGTATTGGCTCCACCGAATGCTGCTGGCATAAGCTACAACGCTTTTACAAGTTTTACGGTGGGGCAACCCTTAAAAATCCTGAATGTCGATAAAAGCGCTACAGGTTCTCCTGCGGCCAAACTCATTGTAATAGATGCTCAGGCATTAACGCTTAATAGCACCTTGGAGATTGTTGGCGCGGCTGCAGATGTACTGCTAATCAACCGTACACCCAACGCACAAATTAAATGTCTCTATTGTGATTTTGCAAATGTTGGCCGCGTAACCTTGGCTGCTGCGCAGCCAGTTAGCCCATTGAATGCAAGCAGTACGCAAGTGGGAGATTTGACTGCATCCGGTAGCATAAGCATTACTAAATTAAATGCCCCTACAGCGCAGGTTCAGTTATTAGGTAAAACTGTCAGCACTGTAAAAAACGATGCATTCATAGCAATTAACACGCAACAAAAAGCGCACTTGTTTAGCAATGGATATGTATTAGATGACAATGGCGATAAGCAGGTGGGAACCGGAAGTGTAAACATAGTTGCCGGTGAAACCAAAGTAGCCTACAGCAACTTTAATGTACTTTCTTTTAATGCAATTACAAATGCACCTATGGCCACCGTTGATGGAAACATCAGGTCGGGAGCCATTAAAATTGTTGCTGCATCGCCACTCACAATCAATAGCCAGCTTTCCACTCATTCAGATCTACAAGCCAGCTTCATAGACAAAGGCGAGTTCAAACTTGCTAGCGAGCGTATTGAGCTGGCAACACTGGATAATACGAATGGGCATCTCATTATCAATGGAACAGTAGAGTCCGATCATAAAATTAAAATTGTTTCTACGGGCAACATACAAAGCAATGTTACGTCCTCCATTGTAGCAGGGCATATAGAGGCTATAGCGGCAAAAGATATTATTAACCTTGGTGTAATGAATTGTGCTGATGCAGTGTGTGTGCAATCCGCACAACCATTAGAAACCAATTTGTATTTGGCTGCAGAAGGCATTGTCGACAACCAAAATATTATTCAAGGTTTTACGAATGTCACACTAACGGCTGCAAGCGATCTTAATAACCGCTTCGGAGGCAGCATCGCCGGTGTAAATGTATACCTCAACAGTAAAAACGGTAGCATTCGCAACGGATGGGCAACACCCTATGAGAACCTTCCAGAAAACTATTGGATACTAAAACCGTCGGCATACACACAACAACTGAGCACCTTCGATAAATTTATATTGCCGAAGATTGACGGCTCTCAAACGCCCGCTAAAAAAGCACGCACCAAAGAAGCTTATGTTTTTGGCGATAAAGTCATCTTAAAAGCCAAACGTCATGTTGAAAATATCAATGCGAGTTTTGATGTTTATAAATTTGGCACCTTAACGCCTAAAGAAGATAGTGCCAGTGCAACAACAGTATCAATCTCAGCATTAAATCGGTTGGAAGTGAATGCGGGTGGTTACATCCTTAACTCGTCAGCGAGCATGTCAGTAGAAAATAATGGCGTAAATAGCGCAATGGTTTTGATTGCGCCTCAAGTACACAACGAACGTTATTTTATGTATGCGCTGGGTGATGTTGTTAATGAGCAAGGTGTTGTTACACAAACATCTGACGGGGCGGGAAACACAACCCTAACCCAAAGCAAAAATCTTGAAGCGCGCTTATACGTATATTCTCCGGCAGCAGTCATGCATTCAGCTGCGAGCACTTTTTTTAAGTTCGATGATCTAAATAATCTCGCCACTATTTTTAATGGAGATAGCATCGCCACCCAAAAAGGGTTCGAAAACAATACGAGTTATTTTATTGTTGATAACGATGTTCAGTTCAAAGGTGAGGGCGCTCTGGTCAGAAGTAAAGGAGTAATTCTAGAGCGAGAAAATTACTACTTGAAAAAAACCTTAGTGATTACCAATGAACGGTGCCGATCAAATACCCCGGGTCAACAAAACTCAGCGGTAATTCCGGTCTGTGCTGAAATTAATACCATCAATACCAACCCCTTGGGCGAGACTGTAGCAGAGACCATTGAGCGCACTATTTTCGCGGTATCAGGGAAATTGGACGGATCGCCCGCCAACTTCATTGCATTCAACCAAAACCCACTAGATCAAGCTAAAGAAAGCTTTGTGGCCGCCTACAAAAAAGAAACTCTTGCGAGGCTATCAAATGATTTATCCAAGGGATCTTATGCTGAGAAAAAGTTGATCAGTATTGCGCAGTTTCCAAGTGATGATGGCTTATGGGTAACTACGACGGCTAAATACCAGTACTTAAATCCTGGGCATGTACCTGAGGCGAACACGGCGCGGTATGAATTTCCAGAAACAACAGAAACAAAATCCGTATGGGATATTGTTGTTGACGGTTTTGCTGAACTTAAAGCCAAGTTTTTAGATCTGTTAGCTGCATTTGAAAAAGGAATTTAAAATGAAATTCAATAACTCTAAAAACACTTTTGCTGTGCCTGTGCGCAAGGTTAAAAAATTTAAGGGAAACCCTGTGCGAGCATGGAAGCGTTTTATCGCAGCCTTTATGGCGTATTTCCTCATTTTGCAAATATGCTTACCCTCGGTGGCAATTGCTGCCACCATGCTTAGCAACGATGATTTCTCGCAAGTACTTAAAAGCCCGTTATATAGGGCAACAGGCAAACCGGGCGGGGCAATGTATGCGCGGCCAGGATATTTACAAGTAGACACCCAATCAGGCGTTACGATTGCCAATGCCTATACACAATTATCCCCCACGCAAGAATCATTACCGGATACAACGCTAGTTATTGGTGATGAGTTTGTACAACAGCGTTTGATTCGCGCGCAGTTAAATCTTCTGCTAGCCCGCTCACTTATTGACAAAGCAGGGTTACTGCTTAACGCGACCACTAAAAAAGCGTTTGAGCAGAACCAAAACGATGAACTCTTCGCAGCGGGTATTAAGTTTGGGCTGAATACATCCAAAAAATTTGGAACGCCTTTAACCCCGCAAGACACCATCACCAACAACATGATTTGGCCCGAGAAACGTACCATCAATGGTACAGAAGTCATTATTCCTGTTGTCTATTTAAATTCTGCAACATTGGCCACCAAACCAGAAGGCCACTATATCCAATTTGGATTAAGTACTGCATTTAACGATCTGGAAATTCACAAAGGTGTCGTCATAAGCGCCTTAGGAAACGAAAATTACCAAACAGTTATTAATTCAATAAACAATATAAAAAATGCCGGCACTATCAATGGCTCTGGCAACCTTGAACTCATTGCCGGCAATATGTTTCTCAATGTGTCGGGTCAAATAAAAGCCACCAATAATTTGGATATTCGTACAACGCGCGGCGATGTTATCAACAAAACCTTGGTGCTTCCTTATCAATCCAAAGATGGTTCCGGCACACGTTTAGCTGCAGTTGCCACTCTTGATAGTGCAACCGGAAATATCAAAATTACCAGTGGTAAAGGCATTACCTACGAAGGAGGTACTTCAAATGCATTGTTCGGGGCGCTTACGCTTGATGCCTATGGCGACCTTGTATTAGCGCCAGTAGCAACCAATAGCCAAAGCACCACCACAGAAGGTAATTGGGTTATTAATAAAAGCAGCTTTGAGTTAATGCAATCAAAGCTTACTGCCAAACAAATGCTCACGCTTATAGCGGGCGGCAGCATCACCATGACTGCCTCGGAACTGCACAGTACCGAGGGCGGTATAGAGTTGCTCGCCAAGCACGGTATTTATATTGCCGATGAACAAGGCCACTTCCAATCCAATCGCGTAGACAAAATTGGCAGAACAACGGGCACAGGTAGCGATTTTGAAAGCTTTGCCATTCGCAGCGTACTCAGTGCAGGTAAAGGGATTTTATTAGAAACAAACACCGGTGCAGTTGAGCTAAAAGGCGCAAAAATTACCAGCAGCGAAGGTACACAAATTAAAGCTACCAACGGCAAAGTGCGCTTGCTCATTACCAAGGAAAACAGTCAGCACTATTTAGATACCGTTAGAAAAGGCAATTGGACCATTAAAACGGTACATGAGGAGTACGTAAAAGAAACAGGTATTCCAAATGCCATTGTGGGCGGTTTAGCGGTAGAAGCTTTGCTGGGTGTAGATATTGAATATGCAGGTAGAGAGGGCGCCAACCTCAAAGACCAAATTGATGAATACAAAAAAATGCCCGATACAATGTGGATGGCAGACATCTACGAAGGGCGAACGCTATTTAAGAATGCGCAAGGAAATCTCGTTCCTCTTAATCAAATAGTCGATTTTTCTAAGGTCACCGAAGCCTATACGCATATTCGCAATGTGGACAGAAGCTTAAGCCCAGCGGCCATGGCGTTACTAACCATAGTAATTGCTGTTGCAAGTGGTGGAGCGAGTCTATCTGGTCAAAGCTTTTTGTCATCCGCTATGAGCGCCGGATTTACAACGCTTGAGGTGCAAGCGGCTAGCAGCTTATTGGCTGGCAACTCGATTGAGCAAACATTGAAAAATATGTCGAGCAGTGAAAGCCTTAAAAATCTGGCTATCTCTATGGCAACGGCGGGAGCGTTGAGTGCGCTTGACGAGTATGTTGATCTTGAGTTTTTTGATAAAGCCCAAGTTAAAGAGACGCCGCAGCTTGCCTTTGTTAATCAGGCTTATCAGGCCGTTACTCATTCTGTAGTTACTGCGGGAGTTTCGGTCACCATTAATGGTGGGAATTCTGAAGATTATCGCAACGCCTTTAAACAAACGCTCGCGACTTATGCGGTAAATACGATTGGGCAAAAACTTACAGACAAAATTTCAAACTCCACAACTTTAAATGAAGCAAGTAAATATATTGCTCATGCGGCAATGGGTTGTTTGACTCAAGGGCTAACAGCCAAGTTAAGTGATGCTGATTTTAAAGATGCTTGTCCTTCTGGTGCTGGTGGAGCGGTAGTTGCTCAAGTGGCAGTCGATATCTTGGAATCAAAGGCAACTGGAACTGGCGGCCAGATCCTTAGTGAGCCTAATAAAATAACCCCTACTAACATAGGCTCCACACTTGGTTATCTTGGTGCAAATGGCGTCGATCTATCGAAGTTTTTAGCAGGGATTATTGCTTTTGCGGCAGGTGGCGATGTCAATGCAGCGGCCGCAAGTGCAGGTATGACGGCACAGAGTTATAAGGAATCATTAGAAAAAATTGCTCATGTTGGTTCTGTCATGCATGGTATGGGATTGGTTGGCTGCAAGAGCAATGATGTTGTTCTATGTGGTGCCAACGCAGCAGAGATTGAGTTAAGAACTGGTTTGAAAGCTTTAGGGTATTCTGATTCGGCGATAGAGGCGGAAGTTACTGCTCAACGAAACTTAGGTATATTCGCAAGTATTGGTGAATTCAATAAGCTTTATTTAAACGATAAAGTTTTAAATAACATGTCGGGTCGAGAGGTCACAGGAGGTTGGAATAATGAGGAATATATTGCCAATAAGGAAAGAATGGCGGGGCTTAGCTCGAAAGTAGTTGAATACACAGGTAAAGCCAATATAAGAATTGAGCAGGTAGGTGATATAGCGAGGGATTCCGTCAAGGTTCTTTTAGACGAACCTATATTGGCTCCGTTAAAGAGTACTATTGCTTATACGGGTAAAAAAGGCGCTGAGCTAGCTAAGGCTGCAATAGATGCAATACCGGGCGCTTCGGAAGCGCTAGATGCGAAAGAAAAGCTAGAAGAGGGTATTGGAACGGGAGCTGTTGCATATTTATATGGTAATTCGTTTGAGACTACAGACGAGACCAATAAAGATCCTCGCTATAAAAATGACTTAGAGGCACATAGCTCAAAGGGTATAACTTGGATAGTTGTTACGGTCGTGGGTGTTGTTGCATCGGGTTACTCTATTTATAAATATCTTGATGTAGGAAAGGATAAATTTGATGGAGATAAAATACTTGATTTGGGTTCTTGGGGAGAAAAGCGTGTAGATCCTAAGCCGGGAGCTTTGAAAGGACAGCCTAAAGACTATTTAAAAGAAAAAGATCCTCAAAAAAGTGAAGGGTTTAGGCTTGAAAACGAATCTGCAGATATTTTATCTAAACATGGTTTTGATGTGGAGCAATTGCCAGAAGGGCAAGTTCCTAAGGGCATGCCGGATCCTGACCTGAAATTCAACGGGGAATTTGCAGATGTATATTCACCAAACACTGATTCGATCACAAGTGTACAAATGTCAATTAACGACAAAGTTAATGTTTCAAAGCAAGCGCAGGTAATTGTAGTTAATTTAAGTAGGGCTAAAGGCGATTTTACCGCTAATGATGTTTATAAAATTATTTATGAAAAGCCTGTGCCAAATTTAAAGGCTTTATACGTTATAAAAAATGGTGTTGTTTATATGAAGAGCTACTAAATGTCTTATGAACTTAATTTACAAATCTCAAATACTATGAAATTCAATCTCATTCGACGAATCTCGAATGAGATTGAATTTGCCACAGTAATAAATGATCCTGAAGATCCGAACCGTTTTGTTATTCACTTTCCTGAGACTAAGGCATCCATATTGCTGGTGGAAGTTAATGATCGTGAAGTATATGCAGAGTGTTATTTTGGTGCTAAATGGCGTGTTGGGGTTGTTGCATTCATTGATGACAGAAGCGTTTCTGACTATAACGATGTAATAAAATTTATAGAAAAAATTATGGATTATTCTGAATCTGCATTTGTTTTGACTTATCAATATGAAAAAATTTATGCAGTAAGAGTAGAGGGAGAGCTATTTTTTACAATCAATAAAAGAACACCAAAATGGTTGCATTCATCAAAAAAAGCATTAAATCTAGAGTCAGAAGGCGGATAAAGGGACGAGGCGATAAAGGGGACGGCGAGATAAAGGGGACGGAGTGAACCTCCCCCTTTTTTCAAATTCATATTTTTATCCACTAACTAAAGAATATAAATCTCGTGAAAAAAATACTTCTACTCGTAAGCTGTTTATTAGTCGTGAGTTGCACAGCAGCTTACCGTCCTTATAAACACCGGCAGGGGTACTTGGTTATTCCGCTTGCAGAAAACCAATTTCGTATTGAGTACTACTCAAATAATCCCATTGCAAGTAAAACCAACTGGCATACAGCGGCACAACAACTCTGCGGTAGTGAGATCAGTATTGAATCTGAAATGACAGAAACCTTTTGGCGAACTGTTCGCACACCGGTTGCGGGGCAAATGGTGGATTTAGGCGCGCAGGATTTCCTTTACCACGGCGTTGTCCGCTGTAAAGGCTCAGTATCTTCTGTAATCCAAACCACACCGTCGCAATGGCGAATGTTTAATGCAGGGGGCAAAAAAGGTGATCTCGTAAGTGATGAATACATTGCAAGATCTCTAAAAATTTTGCCGGCAAGAATTTTAGGTTTATCGGAACTACCCAAAATGAACGCAAGTGATTATTGGGCTCAGCATTGGAGTCATAAACCTCTGTCTCAGGCGGTTAACGGCAACCGAAAGTTAAGCCTGTGGGCTTTGGATGGCGAAAATGGTTTACCGAATCATCTGGTGATGATTGAAGAAAGCGGGTGTCTGGAGTCGGTGTATGTTTTGCCGCCATCAATCATGTTGCCCGGTCTGGTAAATGCTGATGTTTCTACTCTTGAAACATTGATAAAGTCAGGTGCTTTAAAAGGCTATTATTTTCCGCAAGCGGAATGTTTATGATTATCAATGGGATACGCCTGCCTCCATGCCCATTTCGCGCGCTTTCTCCGCGCTTCCTTCTTCGCTAATAGCCGTGCCGGTGAATGGTGCGGTTTTTGAGCTTTTTACTTGCCTTTAGGTGGCAAAATCCCTAGTATACGCACCCCCAACCGGCCCGAAGTGTTTTCAAATATATCGGGCTACTCCTTGTCTCACCGCGCTGTTGTTAAGAATGGGTGGGAGACTTAACCCGTAAGGAGCTATACATGCGTCATTACGAAATCGTTTTTTTGGTTCATCCAGACCAAAGCGAACAAGTTCCAGCAATGGTAGAGCGTTACACCTCTGCTGTTAAATCTAGCGGTGGTCAAGTTCACCGTTTAGAAGACTGGGGCCGTCGCCAATTGGCTTACTCCATCAACAAAATCCACAAAGCTCACTATGTTTTGATGAATATCGAAGCTAGCGAAACTGTGTTGGAAGAGTTGACTACTAACTTCCGTTACAACGATGCGATCCTGCGCAGCTTGGTAATCCGCGAAGATGCGGCTATCACTGAAGAATCGTTCATCCTCAAGGCTGAGAAAGAAGGCCGTGAGCGTAAAGCACGTCCACCACGCACTGAGCGTCGTGACGACTTGGATGCAGATGACTTGTCTGATGAAGACGATGTTGATGCTGATGAACTTGATGAAGAGCAGGAGGTTTAATCATGGCACGTTTTTTCCGTCGTCGTAAATTCTGCCGTTTCACCGCTGAAGGCACCAAGCAAATCGACTACAAAGATGTTGAAACGCTGAAAGCTTACATCACCGAAACCGGTAAAATCGTTCC